>Ga0182021_10008179_pt1 | contig 12397 bp, 12 predicted proteins | sample 612E3MmetaG_FD_120493 | JGI IMG/M metagenome (GOLD analysis project Ga0182021, IMG submission 120493) | Permafrost microbial communities from Stordalen Mire, Sweden - 612E3M metaG (Illumina Assembly) | ecosystem: Environmental > Terrestrial > Soil > Wetlands > Permafrost | place: Sweden...
ATTCAACTGTTAACCAAGGGCGGTAAACATTAGAGGGTCAGGCTAACCGGAAAAGAGTGGTCTATAGGACAGAATTTCTATTTAAATACAATCAAATAAAAACTCAAACCATAAATTATGGTAGAAGAAATTGTACTCCATAAAGAATTATTAGCAATCATTGTAAGAGATAATTTTGAAAAACAAGGAGTTACATTCTTTACAACAAATGAATTATCTCAGCAATTGGCATTTATTGAGCATCCTAAGGGGAAGATCATTGAGCCCCATCTCCATAATCCTGTGCCAAGAGAAGTTCATTACACTCAGGAAGTATTATTTATAAAATCCGGAATACTGAGGGTAGATTTTTTTGATGATCAGCAGGTGTTTTTTGAGAGCCGTATTCTGAACAAGGGCGATGTAATTCTCTTAATCAAGGGAGGTCACGGATTTGAAGTTTGTGAAGATTTGCAGATGATTGAAGTGAAGCAAGGCCCCTATGTCGGGGAAAAAGACAAAACAAGATTTAATAGTATAACAGCAGGAAAAGATCAATGAATATACCGGTAAATGAGCCAGTATTAAATGGTAATGAAAAAAAATACCTGTCAGAATGTATTGATACGGGATGGATTTCATTCGAAGGTCCTTTTGTACAGCAATTTGAAAATAAATTAGCTGCTTTCTTAGGTCGGAAACACGCAATTGCAGTGACAAATGGTACTGCTGCTATTAATATTGCAATTGATGCCCTGGAGCTTAACGAAGGGGATGAAGTCATCATGCCGACTTTTACAATCATATCATGCATAGCCGGACTTCTCAGGAAAAGGTGTATCCCCGTTTTCGTTGATCAGCAGCCTGATACATGGAACATGGATGTATCCCGGATTGAAGCAAAAATCACATCAAAAACAAAAGCAATCATGGCAGTTCATATCTATGGATTACCGGTAGATATGAACCCGGTTCTTCAAATCGCTGAAAAATATCATCTGAAAGTAATTGAAGATGCTGCAGAGATGCTTGGCCAGGAATATCATGGAAAAAAATGTGGAAGCTTCGGAGATATTTCTACAGTCAGCTTTTATGTAAATAAGCATATAACAACAGGTGAAGGAGGAATGATCTTCACTGATAATGACAGGTTAGCTGAACGATGCAGATCATTACGTAATTTGTGTTTTATTCCTGAACAAAGATTCCTTCATTACGAATTAGGATATAATGCAAGAATGTGTAATCTCCAGGCTGCTGTGGGATTGGCCCAGTTCGAAAGGATTGATGAATTCATAGCAAAAAAGAGGCATATCGGGGAATTATACCAGGAAGGATTAAAAGATATATCATCCATTGATCTCCCGCTTCAGGCAACTGAATATGCTGAAAATATTTATTGGGTATTCGGCATTGTTATTAAAGATAATCAGCCTTTAGATGCACAATCAGCAATGAAAGAACTAGCGAAAAGAGGAATCGGAACCCGGCCATTCTTTTGGAGTTTGCATGAACAACCAGTTTTACAAAAGTTGGGGTATAAAACCAATGAATCTTTCCCCAATAGTGAACGTCTGTCCAGAAAGGGTTTCTATATCCCAAGCGGATTAGCCATTACCAATGAACAAATTAATTTTGTTGTAGAAAAAGTAAAAGAAGTTTTTAATTAGCCTGATTCCATGAACCCCTTTAAGGAATACTCCGGATATTACGACTTATTATATAAAGACAAGGATTATCAGAAAGAAGCATCCTACGTTGATCGTCTGATAAAGAAATTGAAAAAAGAAAATTGTGAGCTTTTAGATATCGGATGTGGCACGGGGAAACATGCAAATTTCTTTTTTGATAAAGGATATAAAGTATATGGTATCGACCTTAGCGAGTCCATGATAAAGGTGGCAAAAAAAAATTATGGTAAAAAAATTCCATTCAGCATTGGTGATATCCGGAACTTTAATCTGAACAAAAACTTTGATATTATCACAGCTCTTTTTCATGTCATGTCATACCAGATAAATAACGAGGATTTAGATGCTTCCTTCAAATCGGTATACCATCACCTGAAACCGGAGGGGGTTTTCATTTTTGACTGCTGGAATGGTCCCGGAGTGATGAATGATCCCCCTTCTATGAAAGTCAAAAAGATGAAGAATGATCAAATAGAAGTGATAAGGATTGCAGAACCGGTAACACATTTTAATGAATCCGTTGTTGATGTTAACTTTCATATTTTAATCAATAACCTGAAAACAAATAAAATGATTCAACTTCATGAAAAACATCCAATGCGATATCTTTTTAAAAATGAAATCAAATTGTTTTCCCAAATAAATAAATTCAAGATTGTTGGATATTACACCTGGTTAAAATTTACAGAGCCTGCTGAGAATGATTGGTATTCCGTATTCATTCTGAAAAAATGAAAAGAATATCAATATTTATTGATTGTGAGTTTGGGGGGAATGGAGGTTCCCAATATATCAAAGCAATCCTGAATGCATTAATCTCTTTATCACCAACCAGCTTTTCAGTAACTGTAATATATACAAGTACTTGCTGGGAAAATTATTTAAACACATTTCCGGACATAAAAACGGTATTTTTCAAAAAAAACAAGCTCTTAAATCGCTTTTATCAGGTATTAATCTCATTTGATTGCCATAGTATTGCAAAACTGCTTGCGCATTTTATTGATCAAAAGGTTGAATTTATCGAGACTCAAAATTTTGATTTTATCATACTTCCGATAAGCGATACTATAGGCTGTTTATTGAATGCTAAAGTAATTGGCACAATACATGACTTAATGCATCGATATGAAAGGCAATTTAAAGAAGCCGGCGGTTTATTAAGATATCATTACAGAGATAATTACATTAAAAATTTACTATTGTCTTCTACTGCAATTTTAGTGGATTCCAGCTTTGGGAAAAAGCAGGTACTGGATTCATTTGATCAGATTAAATCAAAAATTTTCACATTGCCTTATATCGCACCTGACTATATCTATTCAAAGGAGCTATCACAGCAATCTTTATCAGACGCTATTGTTCCCGGTCGCAGGTATCTTTTTTATCCTGCCATATTCCAGCCACATAAAAATCACATTAACCTGATAAAAGCAATTAAAATATTAAAGGAAAGAGGGCATTTGATAGACCTTTTACTTGCCGGCAAGAAACAGCTGGAATATAAAAAACTTCTGAAATTTGTCAATGAAAACGATCTTGGGGAACAAGTAAAATTCCTGGGATATCTTCCGAACACAGACATTATTTATTTGTATAAAAATGCTTTTGCCATGGTAATGCCGACATTTTTCGGCCCCACGAATATTCCCCCGGTTGAAGCGATCGTACTGAATTGCCCACCGGTTGTTTCCAATATCTATGGTATGCCGGAGCAACTTGGAGATGCTGCAATGTATTTTGATCCCAATAATCCATCGGAAATTGCAGATAGGATTGAGTCCTTGCTTACCAGTAATGATTTAAGAAACAACTTGTTAAAAAATGGAATCAAAAGCAGGGAAAAATTCTCTCAAAAACGATTTGAATCTGATCTGAAAAACATCTTGCAACAGTTGGGTTTATCCCTTTAGCGGTTGTTTAACCAATACTTGAACGAGTAACGGATTTTCCTTATCCCGTATGAAATTATATAAACAGGTAACTGCCACGAATGTTTTACTTCCATATAATAATTCAGGAACTTTAAAAACCCCCATAGACGGCCTGTAAAAGATTTTCTGTTTTCCACTCTCCGGTACCGGAACCACGTCCCAACCAAACCTTCAAACAGCTTTCCTGAATTGCTTTTAAAATGAAATTCCTGATATTCAAACGGAGAAACCGGGGTCTTCCGGATTTCATTCAGTACATGGTCAGGTATGGGTGCCCCTAAAAAATCATGCAGGTAGGTGAGCCCGTTTTTTACCGGCAGGATCAGCCGACGGCTCTTTGCCTGTGAAATAATCCTTTCCCAGTCGATATCCTGCTCATTGTTCAGGATCATCATTGCGTCTGCGACCCATCGTACCAGTGGTTGCAGATTCCATCGCATCGCATGGACCATCAGATGAAAAAGTTGATCTGCAGGGTTCAGGACATTAACGGTCAGATCTCCGTCGGGCCTGGCATGAACAGATGCCATCCAGAAATCATCATCCCCACCTGCATATAAACATTCGTCAAGAAGGTGCCAGTGAACATCCAGCAGGAGACCCCGGGAGTTTTCAAAATGATTTTCACCGGTTAATGCGGGATACTTTTCGTTGAATGCCGGTCCTGAATTTTTTTGGATTCTCCATCCCTGCCTGAATAAAATCTGAATGGCTTCCTTAGCTTTTTCAACAGGAATAAGAATATCCACATCCTCCATCGGGCGAAGACCACAATCTTTATAGTATAATGTTATCATCGCTGATCCCTTGAGCAGCATTGTGTTAATTCCGGCAGCATGAAATTTTTGTAGGAGCTCCCATATTTCATGAAGAATGACCTGGTTTTTTACCCATGTTTTCTTTTGAACTCCCTGATACCTGCTCATATCCGGATCTTCTACACCTGATGATAACAAATTTTTATAGAGCAAAGGCAGAAGCATCTGTGATTCATGGTCGATATTGTCAAGATCAACCAACGTGCGCCATGCTGTCCATGAATCCATTGCTTCCTTCCCATGAAGGAGTGTCGCTTTTAAAAGGAGCGTCTGCTGTTCTGTAGGCCAGCATCCCACTGTATTACCATGTTTATGTGTCAAGCCATTAAGCCTCATATCCGTTTTGAACTTAACTACAATTTTAATATGAAAGGGGTAACCCCATTTTAAGACTTAGTGATTTGTCCCTTTTCGTCCAGGTAATAAACGACCTGGGCTTCACGGGCAATATTGATATCCTGGGTAACAAGAAAAATAGCAGGTGATTCCTTTAGTTTCTTCAGATTATCCAGTAAACGTTCCATTGTGGGTTTATCGAGATGATTTGTCGGTTCGTCGAGAATGAGCAGTTTTGGTTTTCGTAACAAGGCGCGGGCGATAACAATACGTTGTCGCTGGCCGCCCGATAGCAGTACACCTCCCTCGCCCACCGGCGTTTCAAACCCCTGGGGCAAATCTTTGATGAAATCAAGGGCAACGGCCAGTTCACAGGCTTCTTCAACCTCCGTTTCTGCCGCATCCGGGTTGCCATAGGTAATATTCTCACGTATTGTTCCCGAAAATGTCACCGGATCCTGTAAAACGATACCGATTTGTTTACGCAGTGAAATGATGTCCAGCTCATCATAGGGATCATCATCAGCAAGAATACGTCCTTCCCGGGGCCTGTAAAATCCCATTATAAGATGAACGATGGTGCTTTTTCCGGAACCGTTCGGCCCCATCAGAGAAACGATTTCCGACGGACTGATATTGATATTTATTTTCCGCAGCAGAGGTTCATTATGATATTCAAAGCTCACACATTCCAGGCTGATCTTTCCATTGAACGAATGTTTTTTTTCTCCATGATAAGGGAGCTTATCCTCCAGGCAGATCAGATCATACATGGTGTTCAGTGATTCATTCCCCTCAATGATCTGCGGTATTATTGAAAAAATCATCTGTAGGTATGTGTTCAGAAAAGTGGCTGCAACAAAAAATGAGAGGAACGCTCCCAGTGACATCGTACCTTTAGCAACTGAAATACCTCCGATAACCAGGATCAGGATGCCGGAAATTGATGCAATACCGGTCTGGATCAACCCATGGGCGGAATTGAGCCAGGCCATGGATTGACTGGTTACACGCTCATTCTCAAAATTCTGCCGTTGCTGCCTGATCTCAACTTCTTCTGCGGTCTGGGACCTGGTAAGGTCCATCTTCTGCAGGATATGTATGATCCCCTGGCTGAAATTCTCAAATGTACGATGGTACGCGTTGATCCTTTCAACCTGTGGTTTCTTTAAAAGCTGTCGGACAAGATATAACAGGGGAACGATGACCATCATCACCAACAGGAGTCCCCAGTTCAGAAACAACAGGACTCCAATAAGGCCGGCCACAATCACGATGGAAGGAAGAAACTGGGCAACCAGGGCATTACTCATTACATCGATCCTGAAAGTATCCTGTACTATGCTCGCATGTAACCTGCTTATCTCCTTTCCAGTGTAATATGAACGCGGCAACTGGTAACATTTTTCCAGCAGAACATTCCGGAGGTCAAGGATTACCAGTTTGGTGGTTTTCAGGGTTAAATGGCGCGTCAAAAGCGTGATCGTACTATTAAAAATGTTAAGCCCCAGGAGAATGATCCCGGCGATGATAATTTGCCTGGTATCGTGCGATGGGATAATGGTATCAAATGAATACCGTATGATAAGAATGATCGGGACAACCAGCGCAGCTTGCAAAGCAGAAATTAAAACAGATGCAGCCAGGGGAATGGAAAGTCTCCGGTAGAATGAAATATAATATTTCCAGGCCGTCACCTTCATGATTTCTGTTGTTGGCCAGATTCAGAATTCTTTGATTGTTGTTGTTCTGCTTCACGTTTTCTTTTACGATCGAGGGCAGCTTTCATGATCTTCACATAATCTTTCTCTGCATGTCTGTCACGAACGCTTGAATTATCGTCATGTATCCTCCGTCTCATAACAACATCAGGCAGCATCAGGAATTTAAGTCCGGCTTCTATCGCCCGTTTATACCAATCGACGAAATCTCCAAGGGTCAGGCTTTCGTCAAACAATCCGACACGAAAAAAAGATTCACGCCTGATCAGCATGGCTCCCTTAAACGGGGCAGGCAGAATTCGCTGATCCATGGTTCTCAGGAAACCCTCCCTGCTGATAAATTGCTGGTGGTGTCCGAAAACAGCATCCAGGGTTGAATCTTTTCTTAAAACTTCCATCTGAAGCGAAAGCTTATTTTCTTCCCAGATATCATCGGCATCGAGAAAGGCAATAAAATCTCCGGATGTAATCGCTAATCCTTTGTTCAATGCAACTGAAAGTCCGCTTTTTGACTGGTAAAAATACTTTACCGCTTGATAACTTTTTGCTATCATCGCGGAATTATCCACCGAGTCGTCATCAATTACAATGATCTCAACAGGGGAATACGACTGTTGTTGAACACTATCAATGGCTTCAGCTAAATATTTCCCCCCGTTATAGACCGGGATAATAACGCTGATCAGCGGATTATTTTTCTCCATCTTGCCTTGTTTTCTTTTTTCGTTGCCGTTCAATGGATTCCTTCAGGATCTGCAGCCTGAGTGCATGATGAACCCGCAGGTTTTGTGTAGATATATTCTCATTGTGAATGCGCCTGTTCAGAAGAATGTCTGGCAGGATTACCATTGTTATGCCTGCATCCCTGGCACGGACGAACCAGTCAAAATCTGTTCCAACCTTGTAGCGGGAATCAAAACCGCCAACCTGGGCAAAAATATCTTTCTTTGTTACAATAGTAGCAAGGCCAATCTGATCACTTTCCAACAAGGAACTTACAGCCTTCGGATCAAGGTTGACTCCGGGTTCAATAAAATTTTGAATTTTACAAAAAGTACATCCAAGGCCGGTATGTTCTTCGAGGTACTGGATCTGAATTTTCAATTTATCGGGAAGCCACGTGTCATCGGCATCAAGGAAGGCAATATACTTTCCCCGGGCCTTGGCAATACCTGTATTCCGCGCAACTGCTTCCCCCTGGTTCTTCTGGTAGAAATATTGTATCTCAGGAAATGAAAGGGCGATCTCTCTTGTATTATCGGTCGATCCGTCATCCACAACGATCACTTCAACCGGACGGTATGATTGTGCCATCACGCTGTCTAAAGCTTCAGCCAGGAACCGTCCGTAGTTAAATACAGGGATGATAATGCTTACCAACTCATTCATTGTTACTTGATTTTAGCAGATCAATGATAACCCGGGGTATCTGGCTTAGATCTGTGCCAAGTTCGAGGATATAATTAGGCAACTTACGTACAAACCTGTCCAGGAACCGGTTTGCATCCGCCTGATCAGCCCTGGGCATCTGGAAGATAGTGGTTGGGGAAAGGGCTAGGAATCCCCTGGCAGGGGAAACCCTTTTTAATTTTGTATTAGTTTGTCCGCTTATCTCCGGAATAAGAATAGCTCGCAAGGGGAACCCGGCCGACATTTTTTCAGGAAAACAACGGTGGAAAAAGTAGAGGGCTTTTTCAACATCCAGTTGTTCCTGATTACTCAAAGCAGGTTTTAAGGAAGGGAAAAGCTCAATATCCCTGGCATATAGTTTCCCGGTATTATAAAGGCTATACACATACGGAACAGGATCCTCTGTGATAAGACAATAGTCGTCTCCAACATACAACAGTCCTGAATTCAGGCAGTTCAGACTTGTAGTGGATTTACCGGAGCCTCCTTTTCCGGCAAGAAGAACGCCACCGCCATGAAACCCCACCGCTCCTGCATGTATCGCCTGGTAGCTATGCATTCTCATCCACCGTTGAAAAATCAGCCTTAGTGGAGAAGCCTTATCATGGTATGGAACCGTTGATGCATCATGAACCCAGTATATACCCAGGTTTCTTTTTTTATTTAATAACATGATCGTATTTTTTGCAGGCTGAAAAACGATCATCAGGGTTTCATCATCATATGTCCAGATTTCCCCGTCAAGGACTATATCGTTGATCTTCCAGGGAACAACTGGTAATTTGATACCGGTTGTTGTACTGTCCCACATGCAAACAGTCAGATCTCTTTCCGGGGTCTGCTGGCATAAAATATGTTCAAAAGCCGGCATTATACTGGAGATCATTTCTGATCCGCAAAAAGACAAGCAGATAGAAAACCCATTGACTTTTATATACTTGTTAACCTCGCTACCCGCTGAGATGGAAGCGCTTAACCAGGAATTATAGACTGCATCGAAATATTCTGAATACAAAGGTTCTTCTATTATCAGATATTAACCAATTGTGAGTGAATGGGATAAATCATTATTAAACCTCTTTATCGGAATCAGGCGGTTTAGGATTTGGCCATCCGGTTTCATCAACATCATGCACCGGGTCAAGCAGGAGCAGATCCTGCATATCCGAATAACGGTTCAAAACCGGAGATTCAAAAAGAAGTTTCACGGGATTTGAATTTTTATTGACCTTTTCTTTATCGGGAGATGGGGATGAATCAAAAGATTTTCCTTCGCTGATGATAAGTCCTTCATTCAACAGATCTTCAATAAATTTCTCAACAGAGGCAACCATAGCCGATGTGTTTCCCTCATATTTATTGATAACCTCATCCAGGATACAGGATTTTGATTGTTCCTTCTCAATCTGGCTGAATATTTCAGCAGCTGTATTGGAGATTGAGTAGTAAATGCCACTGTTGAGGTTGATGAGGACTACTTCATTTTCATAGTTCTCAAATACAACTTTTGGAGTGTTGATTTTGAAATAGATCAGGGATTGTTCCATTCAGTTGAGATTGAAAGTTCATGTTTAAATTCCGGGGTGATAAAATATACAGATTACAATATTACAAAAAATCGTCGCTTCATTAACCTGTGACAGATCCGGAAGATTATTGTTTCAGTCTGGCCAGAAACAATTTCGGTATGGATTCACTTTTATGATTTTGTGAAGATGTACATTTTGTTAAGAGTAGCAATTTTTTCCAGAAGTTGTAATTTAAGTAAGAATGGAATTTTATTTATATTTGTTTAGGAATAAGTATTTGACTCATTATTCTCTAACAATTAAAAGTCTTATGAAAGAAAACTACACTGTTTCCCGGTACCTGATACAGCGTTTGCAGGAGATCGGTATTAATCATCTTTTCGGGGTTCCCGGAGATTATAACCTGGATTTTCTTGACGATGTCATGGATAGTCAAATCAAATGGGTAGGAAACTGTAACGAGTTAAATGCCGGTTATGCGGCCGACGGTTATGCCCGTTTGAACGGTGTTGGCGCCGCGGTTGTCACTTACGGTGTTGGGGGATTGAGTATTATTAATGCCGTTGCAGGAGCCTATGCAGAGCATGTCCCTGTGATCGTCATCAATGGCGCGCCTCCGGCAAGACGAAGAGAAGCCGGAGCCATGGTGCATCATCTTGTTTCCAATTACTACTTGCAGCTTGACATCTTCAGGAAAATTACTGCCGATGCCGCCCTCCTTACCGATCCCAATACGGCCCCTGAAGAAATTGATCGTGTGATCCGGAATTGCATTACCCGTAAGCTTCCTGCATACCTCGAACTTCCCGCTGATATCACCCATGCCCCATGTCATCCGCCCGAGGGACTTCTTACTGCCCTTCCATTAGTTTCCAATCCTGAAAGTTTAGCAGAGTGTGTAAGGGAAGCTGTCGAGTTGCTCAACAAGTCGACCCATCCTATGATACTCGCCGGTGTTGAACTGCAAAGATTCGGGCTCGGGAATGAAGCGCTCCGGTTGATTGAAACAAGCGAAATTCCCTTTGCAACTATGCTCAGCAGCAAATCGGTTTTACCGGAACTTCATCCTCAGTTTACAGGTATCTACCAGGGTGGCTGGAGCAAGGAGACAGTACTCCATCAGGTAGAGGATTCCGACTGCCTGCTCTCACTCGGTGCCTGGATTACCGATCTCGATACAGGTTTGTTTAGTATCAATCTTGATAACCGGCGTATGATAACCGCTGGTGGAGACCAGGTCCGCATCAGCAGCCATTTTTATCAACAAGTGCAACTGAGAGATTTCATCCGCGAACTCGCTTCAGCTATTCAACCCCGTTCTTATCTGGTTTCCCACCCCGCCGAGTCTTATCGTCCGAAACAACCTTTCGTTCCTGAGCCTTTGCGAGAGTTGACCGCAATACGCCTCTATGAATGTCTGAACTACTATCTCGACGATCATATGATCCTTCTTTCGGAACCCGGCGACGCCTTCTGCGCAAGCCCGGAATTTCATATTGAAGAAGCCGAGAACTTCATTGTGCAGGTCTATTATTGCTCTATCGGTTTCTGTACCCCGGCTGCTTTGGGCGTTGCAATGGCACGCCCCGGGAAACGACCGGTCGTTCTCTCCGGCGATGGCGCCTTTCAGATGACGGCACAGGAGGTTTCAACCCTGATCAGGGAACGTTGCCCGGCGCTGTTCGTAATCGTCAACAATGATGGATATCTGATCGAAAGGCGTCTCCATCAGGATGGAATATATAACGACATTCAGATGTGGCAGTATGCTAAAGTTCCCGGAATGTTCGGCGACGGATCCTTTGTTACAGGTATCCGGGTGACCACCGAGGATGAACTGGAACAAGCCATGAAAACCGCCATCCGTGAGAAAGACAAACTCGTATTCATCGAAGCCAACTTGTCAAACCGCACTTGTTCAAAAGGTCTTGATCGTCTCGGAAATGCCTTCAGAAAATCTCAGCAGAAGCAATAACATTCTACCAAATTACATCATAAAATAAATTTATTCCTTCCAGGTAATCCATGCGGGTAGAGACCATTCCTCTCCGCATGTCGATATGTTCGAGAGTTTGCGGGGAAATTTGTTAGGCCGATTAACAGGCTCGTTTATTTATTCTATTGGTAATAAATCGCAAAACCAAAAACCTTTTGCTTTTATGTTTGCTGAAGTATTACAAATATCGTCTGTTTTTATTTCAAGCGCTTTATAAACTCTTTCACCCACTTTAAAATTGATTTTGTTTTTGAACAAAGGGCCCTCATAACAAAATGTGTGATACTCTCCGTTTTCACCACAAGGGTCAACAATAGCAGGTAATTCTTCAATGAATGATTTGTCTATTTCCTTACCTAACCATTCTTCTCCAAGGTATCCGTCATGGGTGCAACATATAATGGTTTTGAAATGTTGGTTGATAAAATCATGGATGAGGATTTTTGTGTCCATCTTCCATAACGGGAAATTTCCTTTCATTCCCACTTTTGCTAAATTATTTTCCCGATATACTCTTAAATCTTCCAAAAATATGTCGCCAAAAATTACATTATTAATTCCTTCCGATTTGGCTTTTAACAAAACTGTTTCCATTTGTTTCTCATACTCGGTATTTGTGCCTTCAGTCACTCTTACTTTCAAGAGCGGAATACCGATTGATTCAGCCTGATTGTCCAATAATTCTTCTCTTACACCGTGCATTGAAATTCTCTTAAAATTATCATTTATGGTAGTAAGCAAATATTTGACATCAAATAATTTTTCTGTCAAAACTTTGTGCAAACAATAAGCAGAGTCTTTTCCCCCGCTCCAGCAAAAAATCGCTTTTGGTTCGTTCATATATGATTATCTGACTGGATTTGTTGTGTCATTTTAGTATTGCCGATAAAGCCCCTTAAAGCTGCAGTCCGCCTGCCTGTCGACAGGCAGGAATCCCTCCCCGGGTACTTTGGACCCTTGTGTTTCTAACCGTGATTACAACG
>Ga0182021_10008180_pt1 | contig 12396 bp, 12 predicted proteins | sample 612E3MmetaG_FD_120493 | JGI IMG/M metagenome (GOLD analysis project Ga0182021, IMG submission 120493) | Permafrost microbial communities from Stordalen Mire, Sweden - 612E3M metaG (Illumina Assembly) | ecosystem: Environmental > Terrestrial > Soil > Wetlands > Permafrost | place: Sweden...
CGGCGCACCATCGCGGGAGGGAGAGGGAACCCTTTCAGGGTTGCCATGTCAGGCGCGTGGGGAGCCCGCCGGATTTGCCGGCGGCGCACCATCGCGGGAGGGAGAGGGAACCCTTTCAGGGTTCCCATGTCACAATTGTTCACGGCGCTTGAACTCCCACCCTATCGCGAGGATAGCCCACAGTCGACCATCCGCATCTCGTTTGCATCTTGTTGCGCGGCCACCGTGCCCGTGAGCGCTGCGGCGTGGACCAACCCCCAGCGGTGCTTCCACTTGGAACGAATAGGAAGGAGCAGGTGCCATGATAGCCGCTCATCCCCAAACGGACATCACAGAGAAGCCTCCAGAACAAGAGGCTGCTGACCGAATCCAGTTGGCAAGCAGACTCAGCGAGCATCTCGCGGAGGCTGCCAAGTTGGCCTCGGAATTCGGCGTTCCTCCCGACGCCTTTGCTGCGGCAGCGTGGCATGCTTACCTGCACGCCTCACCTGCCTTGGCCGAGCATATAGAACAACTCCAGCTCATGGCCGGCATCGAGGAGCTGCGCAGCACCGGCCGGCTGGCCAAGGCGTAGCTGGGCGCGTGCGGAGCCCGCCGGCTCCGCCGGCGGCGGACCATCGCGAGAGCGAGTCAGTCCCCCGTAATATACAAGGGTTTGGGAAACCCTCTCAGGGTTCCCATGTCAGCGTCTGGGTAGGCCGGGGAGCATGCCACGCGGGTCGACGGATTCGCGGTTTCGCCATAGCTCGATTGAGATCACGGCGGCGCCGTCCAGGTTCCGGCCGGCCAGGCCAAGGGCCTGTCCCGGTTCGACAGGGTCGCCAGGAGCAACCACCACGTCGCGCATGCCCGACACGACGCTGACCAATCTCGCCGGGTGTTGCGTCACCACGGCGTAGCCGCCCTGCGGCAGGGCCTCGACTCGGCGTACAACGCCATCCGTCACCGCTCGCACAGGTTCGTTGAGTCGGGCCAGCAGCTCGATTCCGTCGCGACGCAGTTCGGTTCCCGTTGGGGCGTCACGCCGGATGCCCGGAACACCTACCATCGCCCCGCGCACCGGACGGGCAAAATGGTGGAGGGATTCGGCCGTATCTGCGGGCACATCCGCCTGCTGGCTGCGAGCCCGGTCGAGCGCCACACGCTCGGCGCGCACATGCTCAACTTCGTCAGCCAGGATACGAGCTTCCGCAAGGCCCTTGCCGAGCGAAGTCATCGCCAAATCAGCTGCTTCAGCATCGTCCAATCGTGACTTCGGGTTGCTCACGAAGCCCAGCTCGCGTCGGCGCGTGAGGCGGTAGGCCAACAGCGCCTGCTCGCGCAGCTTGGCCTCCGCCCGATCCTTCTGGCCTTCCAGAATCTCCTCTCGTTTGGAAAGACGTTGGGCGAGCCTTGTCCCCTCGTCGGCTGTCTCGGCCCGTGCGACCGAGGTCGGTGCGAGCAGGAGCAACCAGATGATGAGTCTACGCATCGACCACGCCGTGCACAGGAGTGGAGAGGTATCCGAGCACCCACCCGATCATTGGAGCAGTCAGAAGACAGACGGCGGACTCCCAGAAGCCCAGGGAGACCACGACTGGCGTAGCTACGATCCCCAGCGTCCTTTCAACTGCGGTCAGCAGGGCGGGCCAAGCAAGACGTAGGACCACCAGCGCGGCGAGCGCGCCGGTCAACCCCGCGGCGGCAAGCGCGATGTTTGCGGGAAGACGGATTTTCCCGGCGGTCTCGCCGAGGATCACGAGAACCTGCGCCTGGCGCCGCCGAGCCTCGCGTCCGCGCAAGACCGTGCTGACCAGAAACGAGAGGGCCGCGATGCCCGCGGCCAGAACCACGGCCCAGCCCAGACGTTGGCCGAAGCGAACCCACGCTTCAAGGCGAGCCACGCCTTCTGTCATGGCATCCACCTCCGCCACTGCAGCCAGCCCACGCAGGCGTCGCGACAACTCCGTCGCTCGCTGCGGCAGATCCGCCGAGGACACAAGCGCGACTTCGATGGAGCGCGGGAAGTAGCCAGGTTCGAGGTCGTCGAGCCACGAGCCTGTAGCTGGCAGCGGACGTGCCGCACCCCGCAGACGCGCGAGAGCTTCAGCCGGCTCGACCAGGCGCACCCGAGCCACGCCGGGCCGCCGTCGCAGCAGATCGACCAGTTGGGCAGCCTGGTCCGGCTCCATCTCGTCCCGCAGGAAAGCGATCACATGCACACCGTGGTCCACTGTGCTCATCCAGCTTCGTGTCGCGCGCAGCCCCAGGATGGTCGCGCCACTGACCAGACCCAGGATCAAGAACGAGCCGGCTGCGGCCCACAGCGTACGGCGTGCGGATGGGGACTGGCGCCGTGCCCGGCGCAGGATCCAGGCGACGGTCACGACGACTCCTCTCCCGTCGAGCGTCGGTCGGACAAGCCGATGGTTTCGGCCGACTCGGTTTTTTCGGGCTCCGCGTCGCTAGTCGCGTGGGGAGCGGGCGAGCTTTGCTCGCCGCGGACCATCGCGGGCGGGATGGCGAGGCCGAGCGAAGCGAGCGGGGTGGGAGTGGCGGGTGGGGGGCCGAAGGGCGAAGCGAACCCTCCAGGCGTTCTCATATCAACCGAGTCAACCGGCGCGGGTACGAGACCGATGGCGGGCGCACCCGTAATGCGGCCACCCTCAAGATGAACCTGCCGGCCACCCGCATCCACCAGCATTTCCGCGAAGCTGGGATCCGAGGTGGCGCACAAGACAGCGCAACCCCGCTCGCGAGCCCAGACCAGTGCGCGGGCGATGCCCTCGCGGTCATCTCCGCCCATGCCCGACGCCGGCTCGTCCACGACGACCAGGGGAGGGGGGCCCACCAAGGCGCGTGCGAGCGCGACCAAGCGCTGCTGGCCCGTGGACAAAGACCTAGCCAGGCGGTTCTCCCAGGCCGAATCAGCCACCATGGCCAAGGTTTCGCGCGCGTCCGCTTCGGCCGAATCGATTGGCTCACCGCGAACGGCCAGGGCCAGCATGATGTTCTCCAGGACGGTTTCGTCCGGGATGAGCAGGGGCGAAGGCGGCAGGTAGCCAACGTTGCGGCGAACATATGGCAACGATGATGCCTGCAGGCCGGCGATATTGCGATCCGCGATCCAGACAGCGCCCGAGTTCGGCGCTCGAACCCCGGCCGCCACGGCCAGCAGTGAGCTCTTGCCCGAACCGGTCGGTCCGTGCACAACGACCAGCTCGCCGCGAGACACGCCGAGAGTCACGTCCCCGAGAGCTGGGCTGCCCGCGCGTAGGTAGGAAACACCTTCGAGCCAGATCACAGAGCGATCTTAAACGAGAAGCGCGAGGGTCGATAGTTTGCGGCCTGGCGCTCATAGTTTCTCGCCAGTGAAAGTATAATGCAATGTATGGCCATTGTGGTTCTGTCCACAGGCTGCTATGGGCCAGAAGTGACCGGACGCAAAGGCGAATCCGGTTGAAAGCCACAGACTATCAACACACAATATATAGTGTAGCCGTTTGTCGTATAGTACTACATCTTGTGTTTCTTGTTGACATGAGAGTCGAACGGCGACACTAATCTCCCGTCCGCCGCACAGGGCTAGCGAAGGATTTGCCAGTCTTGCGGGCGGGTGGTTTCGCAACTCTTTGGGTCATCAAGGATAAGAGCAAGAGCGCAGACAGCAAAGCCGGCTCGGCGGCCCTGAAGCCGAGACGCAGTCGCGGAGGAGGAGTGCTGATGCTTGAGAAGCAAGATAGCCGACGCCAACGAAACCCTCGGCCCAACGGGCTTGAGTTGCCGATCCCAGGTCCATCGTTGACCAAGGACGGGCGCGCCGGTCGCGGCAAGAGCCGCAAGCAGGCGCCTGGGATACGCATCGAACGATCCTTTACCCGGGCCGGCGACAACGGCTACGCGGGTATCATCTGGGAACAGCGCACGGCCAGCATCATCGGCGAGGGCGGCAAGGTGGTGTTTGAGCAGCGCGACGTCGAGGTCCCGAGTGGCTGGAGCCAGACTGCGACCAACGTGGTCGTGCAGAAGTACTTCCGCGGCCAGTTGGGCACACCCGGGCGCGAACGCTCTGTGCGCCAGCTCATCGACCGTGTGGCCGACACCATCACCCGATGGGGCATGCAGGACGGGTACTTTGCCGACCAGGCTTCGGCCGACAACTACCGCGCCGAGCTCAAGCACCTGCTGGTCGAGCAGAAGATGTCATTCAACTCTCCGGTCTGGTTCAACGTGGGCATCGAGGCAGAACCGCAGTGCTCGGCCTGCTTCATCAACAGCGTGGAAGACACCATGGAGTCAATCCTGGGTCTGGCCAAGACCGAGGGCATGCTGTTCAAGTACGGCTCGGGCACAGGCACGAATCTGTCACCCATCCGTTCGTCGAAGGAACTGCTCCATGGCGGTGGCACCGCGTCGGGCCCGGTAAGTTTCATGAAGGGCTTCGATGCGTTCGCGGGCGTGATCAAGTCGGGCGGCAAGACCCGCCGAGCGGCCAAGATGGTCATCCTCAACATCGATCACCCCGACATTGAGGAGTTCATTGGCTGCAAGGCCAAGGAAGAGAAGAAGGCGTGGACGCTCATCGACGCCGGTTACGATGGTTCGTTCGACGGCGAGGCCTACAAGTCCGTCTTCTTCCAGAACTCCAACAACTCGGTGCGCGTGACCGACGACTTCATGGAGGCCGTGCAGAAGGACCGCGAGTGGTCCACGCGGGCGGTGCAGGGCGGACGCACGGTGACCACCCACAAGGCGCGGGAGCTTTGGCGCACCATCGCGCAAGCGACCTGGGACTGCGGCGATCCTGGCCTGCAGTTCGACACCACGATCAACGCCTGGCACACCTGCCCGAACTCGGCGCGGATAAACGCCTCCAATCCCTGCTCCGAGTACATGTTTCTCGACAACTCGGCATGCAATCTCGCATCGCTGAACCTGCGCAAGTACCTGCGGCCTGACGGCACCTTCGCGACCGAGGACTTCAAGCGCGCGATCGAGATCACCATCTTGGCGCAAGAGATCATCGTGGGCAACGCGCGCTACCCGACACCGGAGATCGAAGCCAACTCGCTGCGCTTCCGGCCTCTCGGCCTGGGATACGCCAACCTCGGATCGCTGATCATGTCGCTCGGCCTGCCCTACGACTCGGCGCCCGCGCGCGCTTGGTGCGGCGCCGTCACGGCCCTCATGACCGGCTGGGCCTACCGGACCAGCGCAACCATCGCGCGCGACGTGACCGGCCCCTTCCTCGGCTACGCCGAGAATGAGCAGCCCTTTCTGGCCGTGATGAAGAAGCATCGCTACCATGTAGACAAGATCGAGGCTGCGCAGGTGCCCAAGGACTTGACGACCGCAGCCGGTGAGGCGTGGGACGACGCGATCCGCCTCGGCACTGAACATGGTTTCCGCAACGCCCAGGCCACTGTGCTGGCGCCCACTGGCACCATCGGCTTCATGATGGATTGCGACACCACCGGCATCGAGCCCGACATCGCGCTCATCAAGTACAAGCGGCTGGTGGGCGGCGGAACCATCAAGATCGTAAACAACACGGTCGACGAGGCGCTGCAACACCTTGGCTACGACGAGGGCCAGCGCAAGACCATTGCCGACTACGTGGACCGCGAAGAGACCATCGAGGGCGCACCCGGATTGGACTGCGACCACCTGCCGGTCTTTGATTGCGCCTTCCGGGCGGCCAACGGTACGCGTTCAATCAGTGCCATGGGTCACATCCGCATGATGGCGGCAGCCCAACCCTTCATCTCGGGCGCCATTTCCAAGACGGTGAACCAGCCTGCCGACGCCACCGTGGAGGAGCTTGAGACGGCCTACATGGAGGCATGGAAGGCGGGGCTCAAGGCCATCGCCCTCTACCGCGAGGGTTGCAAGCGCACCCAGCCGGTCACCACTAGCAAGAACGATCCGGGCGCGCGGCGGGCCACAGCGCAACTAGCGGGGCCGCCCAATATCATCCGACGCAAACTGCCTGATGAAAGGCGCTCGCTGACCCACAAGTTTTCCGTGGCGGGGCACGAGGGCTATATCCACGTGGGCCTCTACGAAAACGGCGATCCCGGCGAAATCTTCGTGCGCATGGCCAAGGAGGGCTCGACCATCTCGGGCCTCATGGACAGTTTCGCCACGGCGATTTCGCTGGCCCTACAGTACGGCGTGCCCCTCAAGCTGTTCGTCGACAAGTTCTCGCGCACGCGCTTTGAGCCTTCGGGCTTCACCGGGAATCCGGCGCTGCCCCGGGCGTCGTCGATCATGGACTACCTTTTCCGCTGGTTGGGTTCCAAGTTCGTGCGAGACGAATCTGCCAGTGAGGGCCCGGTCGAGAGCCGGCCGGCGAGCGAGGCGCCTGCCCCTGCCGAGCCGGCTGGGACGTCGACCGTTGAGGTGAAGACCGCGCCTGCTCCGTCCGAGGGCAGCAACGGCCACAACGGCAAGAATGGCAACGGCCACAACGGAAGCGAAATGTACAGCTTCCTGGTGCGCAGCGATGCACCCACCTGTCCCGAGTGCGGCTCAATCACGGTGCCCAACGGAAGCTGCCACAAGTGTATCAACTGCGGCACCACCACCGGCTGCTCGTAACAACACTGATGCTGCGCAAGAGCCTCGTCGTGGGGCCGGTGGGATGCAATTGCACGGTCGTCGCTTGTCCGGTCACACGTGAGGCGTTGATCGTCGATCCGGGCGGCGATGCGGGGAAGATACTGGCGCTACTGCCCGAGATGGGGGCGCGGGCGATTGGGATCGTGCACACGCACGGGCACTTTGACCACATTCTCGGTACGCGCGAGGTGGCGGCGGCGACCGGCGCCCCGGTTTCCATCCACGGTGGCGACTTGGACCTGTATCGGGGGTTGGTGCGCCAGGCGCGCCACTTCGATCTGGTCGCAGAGGGGCCGCCGCCTGAGCCGGCTCAGATCCTTGCTGGCGGCGAAACTTTGAGTTTCGGTCAGCTCCAGGCCCGGGTACTGCACACGCCGGGACACACGCCTGGCTCGGCTTGCCTGTTCATCGAAGCGACCGGCGGTGCGCCGCTCCTGCTCGCCGGCGACACCCTGTTCGCGGGCGGCATCGGCCGCACGGATTTTCCCGGCGGTTCCTTCAAGCAGATCCTTCGCTCAATCCGCGACACGCTGTTTGTGCTGCCCGACGAGACTGTGGTTGTTCCTGGCCATGGCGACGAAACCACCATCGGGGAAGAGCGTGAGAATAACCCGTACGTCGGGCGTCGAACTAGTGCCGGACGAGACTCAGCACGATCTCGAAGACAATGAGCAACACGATGGCCGCTTCCAGCAGGACCAGGCGGCGGTCGCGCGCCACATCGGTGATGAGTTCCAGTGCGTCCTGCACGCTGCGCAGCTTGAGCTCAAGCGCCTGATAGCGATCGACCAGGTCGAACTCCGCGCGCAGCTCACCGTAGATGTGGTCCGCGCCGGGGTCGTCCCAGATGGCCTCAGGCCTGTCGAGCAGGTGCAGGATCGAGAGCACCTCGTTGCGCGTTCCCAGGGCTGCGCCAATGAACCTGTGCAGGTGCCGGGTCCGCAGGGGCACCGTACCCAGTTTCTCCAGCCGGTCCACCAGCTGGTCGGTGCCACTGAACATCTGGTCGACGATGCGATCGTAGTAGTCCATGGCTGCGCTTTGAGCCACGGTCAGCGCCACCACGCTGGCGCGTTCGAAGGTCAGGCGGTCGAGTGTCAACACGCCGTCGACCACGTCGGGCCGTGCGCCGGGATCCTCGCGCACCGTGAACTGCTCGTCCATCACCTGAGCGGTAGTCAGGTTGGGCCGAATGCGGTGCAGGCGGGCCAGCTCGGCCTCCCGCTCTTGCGTGCTCACGTCGAAGAAGACCAGGGCTCCGAACGGATAGAGGAAGACCGTGCCGCCGCAGGCGGACGAGAACCATAGCTCGCGCGGCGTCCGCTTGGCTTCGGGATAGTGGGCCGCTATCTCCTTGAGGGGAAAGTTTTCAACGAACGCGGTGGCGAAGAACGTGTGGAGCGAGTTGCTCATGCGTGCGAGGCCCCCCCTTTGGCGGGACGAGCAGCCTCCAATTCTAGATGATTGATGGCAGAGAAGCGCGGTGGATTTCCAGCTGACCCACCAACAGAAGAGATCTCGCGATCGAGTGCGCGGATTCGCCCGCGAGGAGCTTGCGCCTCACGCCGGTACCATCGATCGCGGGCAGCCGATTCCTTCCGAGCTGCCGGCTCGCCTGGGAGCGGTGGGGCTCATGGGCGTGACCGTGCCGCAACGCTGGGAAGGGATGGGGCTGGCCTCGGTCGCATATGTCCTGGCCATGGAGGAGATCGACGATGACATATGCGAGATCCAGCGTCTGCCCATTGCTTCTGCGCTGCTATCGGATTATGACCGCAGTCGTTGTTCTCCCAAACCCCTGTGATGCGGAGGGCTATGAGATGAAGGCGACCCACATTCTGTTCGCAATTGGAACCGGTCTCGTTCTCGGGGCTTGCGCCTCGGCCACCTCTGTCCCACGGGACACGGATAATGGCCCACTTCCTGTGATCGTGCGGGACGACACCCAGATGGTCATCGACACCGGCGGCGTCCCACCGGACAAGGAGGCGCAGATCAAGCTGCTTCTGCAGCAGCGCGACTCCTCGGCGCGCCGGTGCTACCAGGACGTGCTCAACGAGAAGCACACCCGGGAGTTCAAGGGGACGGTGAAGGTCATCATTACTATCGACACCGCTGGACACGGCAGGCCGCGCGCGGCAGGGGGGACCCTGGGGAACCAGGACGTTGAGAACTGCCTGCTTGGGGTGTTGCGGGAGTTCGAATATCCCAGGCTCGATAGGGGCGGGGATGTCCAGTACGAGTACAAGTTCGAGCCGCAGTACTGAAACACCTAACGCGTTTTCTATCGATTTCGGGAGATGTGGGGAGCTAGGCCCCCTGTCATCCCATGTAGGCATCGCGCGAGCTACACGATCAGCTGCCGGCTGCCCGCTCGCCGAGTCGTGGCAAACTGGATCGATCCAGATTCTTCGACGAGTTCTCTTGGACCGGCCCTCAAATAGCTGACTGTGGTCTTGGCCAGGCTGGCCCGTGCATCTCTGCTTGCGTGGGCTATCCTTCGGGGAGCCGTGGCAGGGGAACCTCTGGCCAAGGATTGGACGCTACAGGGACGGCTCGAAAAAACCGATGTATTGTTAGCGGAATAAATGTACAATACCTCACCAATCATGCGAGGTCAAACATACGCAGTCCTCTGTGCTCTGGTCGTCATGGCCTCAGGCTGCGCCTCAGGGCCAGGAACCAGAGAGTCGGACAAGTCTCGCGCCCAGAGAATGACTTTGGCCCACGGCGCGGTCGACGGGGACGGCTCGTCAATGGACATGCAGATGTCCATCGGCTTCCTCGACGAGCGCGTGGTCGACAGGGCCATGGCGCCCCATGTACCCGCCATGATCGATTGCTTCGAACGCGCCGGGGACGCACGCCGGTACCTATCAGGCCGGATAGTTCTCCGCTTCGTGGTCGAGGCCAGCGGATCGGTTTCGGACATTCACGTCATCAAGAACGACCTGGGCAACTACCCTGTCGAGCGCTGCCTGATCGGCGTTGGCAGGCGCATCGTGTTTCCTCCACCCGAGGGCAACCGGAGAACTGATTTCGAGTACTCGCTGCGTTTCCGGTCGACCGGCGAGATGCGCGTGCTGGATTGGAGGGGCGACGACGTTGCCATTCGCGTGGCCTCGACGAGCAGTTTCTCCAGTTGTGGAGAGTTGGGGCCGCAACGTGTGGAGGCTATCGCCTACGTCGAGCCGGCGGGCACCATCGGCTCGGTAGGCTTCGTCTCGCAGGGGCCGATCAATCCTGTCGCGGCTTCTTGTGCCGAGGAACAGATGTACAAGGTGAAGATCACCGACGGCCGGCCCAACGTGATGTTGCGCACGGTGTTTCCCCTGGTGATTGCTGCCCAGCACACCAGCAAGGCTGACTTGTCGCGCCGGCCAAGCAAGCGCGCCCGACATCACTGATCATCAACGGGGACGGCCGACCACGCCGCGAGCCAAGTTGGTGGCCACCGCCAGAAGACGCTGCAACTCCTCTGCCGTCGTGCTCGCGCGCACAAACAGGGTTCGCTCCTCACGCGACAGTTCGGCGCGATCGAACAGGGGAGCAAGTCCGGCCAGCAGCAGCACCGGGTTCAGCAGCAGGCGGCGCTTCCACGTCGGAAAATCGCGTTCCCAAATCCGTGCCTCCGATTCGTTCTCGAACTCGCCCACCAGCTCCAGATATGGTTCCGGATCGATGCCGGCCACCAGGGTCAGTGCTTGCGGCGCCGGTCCGTACGGTCCCACCGCGCGCACGTCGTCGTCGACCGAACCGCGCGTCCCTGGAATCACAGGCGACGCTCCCGGTAGGACAAAGAGATTGACGGCGGTGATCATGAAGACTGCATCATCGGGCAGAGCGCCACCCTCGGCGTCGATGTGGGCGACAAGATCGCGCCAGGGGATGCGCGCGTGACTTGGACCAGGGGACGTGGGACTGGCGATTGATGGGCCGGTGTCGATGGTCCCGGCGTCGACAGTCGCCCCGCTCGCGCCAGCAGGCTTGCGCGCGGGCCGTCCCAGCAGCCGTTCGGCGTAGGCCGGGGGCGCCATCACCGCCAAGTACGGCTGGGGCAGCACGAAGATGCGGTCATCCAGGGCAAGATCCGCGATCTTTCCGGACGCGGCCGCGCGCGGCCTCCGCACGCCCACCGGCCGGCCATCTTCAGCGCGCCATTCGATGAGTTGGCCGGTGGCAACGGCGCCGCGGTTGAGCGCCGCCTGCAGAGCAGCGTCTTTGATGTGGTGTCGAACCGCAAGGAAGGTGACTTTGTCATTCCGCGGTTCCGGGGTGGCGATGAGCAGGGCATCGAAGTCGGAATAGAGATCCAAACCGGTTCCGTCGAGCAGTCGGCGTCGATCGGGCAGCAGCACGAGAAGTGGATCGATGGCCGCAATGTAGCCCGACCCGAAGGACGACGCGCGCAAGCGATCCAGGCGAAGCAGTGCCGTCAGACGAGAGCCTTCGGGGCCGTAGTTGCGCAGGTCACCAGGCCGCCGTCGCCCGCTGTCTGCTTCGTGACCTCCATCGACCGCGGCCTGGCCGGCCTTGGCAGAGGCGTCGGTAGAATCGGCGGAGGCGTCGGCAGAACCACCATCGGGCGCAGGCGTGACCGCACCACCCGCGTGCGACACGCGCACCCGCGCGGGTCTGTGTCGACGCACCCGAGGCGCTTGGCCTTCACCACCGGTTCCCGCCTTGGTCGAGTTGTCGCCACCCAAGGGCAGCTCTTTGACATCTATGGCGATGGCCGCCAGTCGAACCTGCGGCATGAGTGCAAGTCCGTGCCAAGCCGCGAGAGCCACCGCGGTGAACACAAGAGTGGCGTGCACGGCCAGCGACAAGGCAAGAGCAAGAAGTGTCCGGCGCATGCCCCTGCCAAGACGGACCGGCGGCAACGGCGGATCATTCACGCGCTTCGCCTGGCACGGCTGCAGGCCGCGCCGCTCGAACGGCTGTCACCGCTGGCGGTGGAGCCGACCCGATGGTAAGCAACGCACCTTCGCGTGGACGAGTTTGGGTGATGCCGGTCAGCGCCGCCGCCAAGAACAGGGCAGCCAGTCGCGCCTCGGTTTCCTGATGCTTGGTCGCGTCCAGGGATGCCACCAACCCATCGGGCCGCAACGCCGGGAGCAAGCCCACCAGCAGGTCTTCGGCCGCGGCCTGCTCTTCCACATCCATTAGGTTCTCAATGAGGATGGCGCCGACGCTCCCGCGTCTAAGCGGCACGTCTTCCCCTGCTGACACGACCAACAACGGATGCGCCGATTTGCCGGCCCGCCTGACCGCACGCAGGGCCGCCGGCCCTTTGTCTTCCTCAACCAGCGCGAGCACTGGGAAGCTGCCGGCCAAGGCCTCGGCGAGCCAAAGTGCGCTCAGCACTACGATGGGCTGGTGTTCGTGCAGCAGGCGACAGACGCGGTCCAGAGTGGGCGCACTGCCCAGGGGACCGGAAAGAAGAGGGCCTCGCATTGTCAAAGACTATAGGAGGCCACACGAGGTCCCGGCAAGCCGTGGGAGTCACGCTCAGACTCCCCTGACCCTGGGCGCAGGCGGCAGAAGCGGCGAAGACTGTGCCGTCACCGATGCGATGGCAACGGATTCGCGGGCACAGGCGGTGGCGGCGGTGGCGGCGGCGGCGGCGGCGGCGGTGGCGGCGGTGGCCAGCAGCAAAACAGTGGCGCCGGGGTTGGTGTCGTCAATGCTTTCGCCGGGGCCGGCGGCTTTCGCAGCACCGGTCAGGGCGGCGGCGGCGGCGGTGGCGGTGGCGGTTCGCAGGGTGGTTCCGGCGCCTTGCTGCAAAATGGCGGC
>Ga0182021_10008181_pt1 | contig 12396 bp, 10 predicted proteins | sample 612E3MmetaG_FD_120493 | JGI IMG/M metagenome (GOLD analysis project Ga0182021, IMG submission 120493) | Permafrost microbial communities from Stordalen Mire, Sweden - 612E3M metaG (Illumina Assembly) | ecosystem: Environmental > Terrestrial > Soil > Wetlands > Permafrost | place: Sweden...
ACGGCTCACAGTAATGGTGGCACTCCGGAAGCAGAGGCAACAGCCAACTGAGATGGCTGAACTTCCCTCCGTACCATCCAAAGACGATCACCCTCTTGGATGGTGCCGCGCTTGCCTGTTGCAGATATATCGGAGAAAGATTCCGCGCACGCCTGGGCGAGACGGCTTGACTCTTCATTTCGTTTTCGTCTCTCGGAAAGGGAAAGCTCAATTGCATCGATCAGTAGATCGGACATCGGCCGGTGTCCCTGCACGGCCTCACCCGGAACCGGTGCGATTGCTCTCCCGTCTTCCCAGCTCTAGGGCAGTATGGCAGGAGCCTGGGCCGAGATCAAGGACAATCCCGACCCTGACGGGTCCCCCAGCAGGCGAAAAGCCCGACCAGGCGGCCCCGCCGCCCCTACCGTCCCAGGAACCTGTCCAGCTTCTCGGCTTCCCGCTCGGCCAGGTCCAGATTCCTCTGCGCGCGGGCGGGGTGGTTGGCGTTGATCTCGGCCTGCGCTTCGTCGAGCAGGTACTCCATGCGCTTCCAGGCCGCCGAGATGTCGCCGCGCAGCCCGTAGCCGGACTCCTGCTGCCGGCGTTCGAGGTTCTGCAGGCCTGCGCGGATCGCGTTGGCTCGCGGAGCGAGCATTCCCAGCCGGTCGCGCAACTGTTCGAGCCGGGCGTTGTCTACCACCGGAGCGGAGGGCTGCGGCGGAGCGGCAGGGCTTTCCACCTGCGCCGGCTGCTCCGGCGGAGCCGACTGCACCGCCGGGGCGCTTTCCGGGCGCGCCACGCGGGTGGCCGGGCGGGCGACGCGCGGCGTCGCGATTACCGGCGTTACAGGTGCGGGCGCGGCGGCAACTGGCGTAGCCGAGGCGGCCGGGGTGGCCTCGGGCGTGGCCACCGGCACCGGCGCCGGCGTCGGCTCCGCTGCCTGAGGTGCCGGCGTCTCGGCCGGGGCGGCGGACTGCGCAGCCGGCCCTCCGGCCCAGGTGCGGTACAACTTGGGCCCCTGAATCGCGGCCAGCACCAGGACCGCCAGGACGGTGAGTCCGCCCAGCGCCATCCAGAGACCGCGGTGGCCGCCCCGCTGCGGCGGCGCGACCGCTGCTGCGGGAGGCGGAGCCCAGGCAACCGGAGCGGGCGTCGGCACGAATGGCGGAGGAGGAGGCGGCGCCAGAGGGGGCGGCAAGGGCGGCGGCGTCTGAGGCTGCTGAGGCTGCATCCAGCCTTGCGTTACCGCCTGGGTCATCGAGGGGACGGGCGGAGGCGCTAACGGCGGCGGAGCGAGCGGCGTCGCGGCCGGACGGGAAGCGGCCACGGGCATCGGCGCGGGCATGGACTGGCCCAGCGACGGCGCTGCCGATTCCAGCGCGGACCGGAACGCGTTCGCCGACTGGAACCGGTTCTCCCGGTCCTTCTGAATGGCCGTCATGATGATCTCGTTCAGCACCGGCGGCAGGCTCGGATCGATCTGAATCGGCGGAATCGGAGCCTGCTCCAGATGGGCCACCATGATCGAGTAGTCGCTTCCGCCTTTGAACGGCCGCGTCCCGGTCACCATCTCATAGAGCGCCACACCCACCGAGTAAATGTCGGAGCGGCCGTCCAGGTCGGAGATTCCTTTGACCTGTTCGGGGGACATGTAGAACAGCGACCCCAGCGTGGTGCCCGTCATCGTCAGCCGGCGGTCCGCCACGGCTTTGGCGATGCCGAAATCCATCAACTTCAACTGGCCTCCCGCAGCGATCATCATGTTGGCCGGCTTGATGTCGCGATGCACCACCCCGCGCTCGTGCGCGAAGGCCAGGGCGGAGAGCGCCTGGGAGATGTACCCGGCCGCCTCGCCCGGGGGAAGCGGGCCATCTTTCAGACGATCCTCGATGGTCCGCCCCTCGACGTACTCCATCACCATCAGAAGCTGGTTGTCCAGCCTGAGCGCGGTGTGGAGCGCGGCGATGTTGGGATGATTGAGGCTGGCGAGCAGCTTGATCTCGCGCATGAACCGGTCCGCCAGCTCGGTTTCGTTGGCCAGGTCGGGCAGCAGGACCTTGAGTGCCTCGACGCGATCGGAAATCACGTTGCGGGCCTTATAAACCTTGCCCATGCCGCCAGTGCCGAGAACGCTGAGGATCTGGTAATCCCCTACGGTATCGCCCACATTGAATGCCATTCTGAATCTCCTCCCAACATGCGGCGCACGCTTCGGCGCGCGCCGCGGATTCGAGATCGCTATCGGGACCGCGGGCTGAAGCCCGAGGCGGCACGCTAAGGCGTGCCCACGTCTACATGCTCTTGACTACGTCGCCGGCCTTGGCCGCCGTGGAACCGCTGAAGGTCCCCACGGACGAGGACTCGTCGACGTCCGTAACCACCACCTCGCCCACCCTGTCTTCGATGCTCCGCAGGATCCTGCCGGTGCTCGGATCCTTCACGTCGCGGATCTTGCGGCGAACTTCGAGCCGGTCTCCCACTTTCAGGCCCGCGCGGCTGCCCACGTTGAGTACCAGCGTCCCGCCCGTCGCATCGGCGACCAATCCGCTGATCACCACCACCCTGCCGGGCAGTTTGGCCGCCTGCTCATTGAGCTGGGCGGAAAGATCGGTGGTGGCCCTGTCGACCGCCTCGCCGATGATGGTCTGGCCGAAATTGCTGCTGGTCATGTCGATGCCGCCGCCCCCGGAGGATGCCCCGCCGCCGGCGCCGAACAGGCTCGTCCCTTTGCGCGACGACTCGCCCAGCCCCTTCACGGCCGCGATGATCTCGGCGGTGTCGGTATTGATCATGCGCGCCGAGATGGCGACCACCGCTTTCGCATCGCTGCTCCTCACATGGCCCAGGCCGAAATGCCCGGAAACGACGTTGGCCGCGCCGCCGCCCACACCCACGCTCTTATCGTCCCGCCCGAACTGCGTAATGCTCCCGATGATGATCGCGTCGACGCCCAGAATTCGGGCGATCTTGGCGGCGCTGGTGGAATCGGCCCGGTCGCTGTTCGAGAAGTTCTGTTCGGCGATGATCTTGTCGAGGGCCTTCCGTTCGATCACGGTATACTGCCCGCCCTGGACCAGTTTCTCTACCACCAAGTCCGCGATTCCTTTGCCGATATCCTGGTCCGTGCCGAAGATCGCGGAAGCGTAGCTTCTCACCGTCGCGTAGTCGAAGTCCATGACCGCCACGCGCTTCTTGGGCTGTTGCTGAGGCTGCTGGGCAACCGCGGTCGAAACCATCGCGGCCGCAAAGATCAGGGCTAGCATTGTCCGGCGCATCGTCTCCTCCTCAAAAACCGCTTTCCGTTCAGTTTTACCACTATCTTAGTCAAATGCCAATCGTGGGGCAGGCGGTTCCGCCTGCCGGCCCGGGGCGGTCAATCGGCCCGCCCAACGTCAGACAGGCCGGAGGCCTGTCCTACGGATCCGGCTCAGTGGGCGGCCGGCCTGACCAACTCGACATCGATGGTAATCGAAACATCATCGCCCACCATCATGGCAGCGCCGCTGACTCCGAAGTCCTTGCGGCTGATCTTCGTGGAGGCGGAGGCGCCCAGGTGCAGGTTTCCGCGCGGGTCCTTCACCGGCTCGCCCGTGACCTCTACCTCGAGCACCACCTCCCTGGTCACGCCGTGGATCGTCAGATCGCCGGTCACCTTCAGCATGCCCTTTCCGGCAGGCTCGACGGTCCGGGACTTGAACGTCAGCGTGGGGTACTTCGCAACGTCAAAGAAGTTCGGGCTGCGCAGGTCGTCGTCGCGCATCGAGACCCGGGTGTCGATGGAAGCGGCGTCGATGGTGACGTCTATGGACGCTTTGGCCGGGTCCGCCGGGTCGTATTGGACCGAGCCGCTCACCTTGGTGAAGGCGCCGCGCACGGTGGAGATTCCCATGTGGCGCACCGAGAACTGCGCCGCCGTGTGCGCCGGATCGATCTGCCATATGTCCGCGCGGGCGCACGCTGAAACAGCCAGAAGAGCCACACCCGCGAGAGCGGGCAAGGAACGTGACATTGTGCATCCTCCCAGTGGCGCGGCATCCGCCCTGACCCGCCTGTGCTATCTTCAGAAGTCGGGTCGGGCTGGATTCCGTCTGTTAGTCGCCTGAATCAAGGTTACACCATGTCGAAAGAACAAAAAGAGCCGAAGTCTACTCAAGTTCCGGTTATCGCCGCGGGCAAGACCCTGGGGGTTATCGGCGCCGGCGTGATGGGCCAGACACTCGTCAGGGGATTGCTGTCGAGCGGCCTGGTCCCGCGGGAGCGGCTGTGGGCCGGAGACAAGAACGCCGGAGCCTGCGAGCACGCCGCCCAGGCGCTCGAGATCCCGGTCGAGGTGGATTACCATGCGCGCGTCGCCGGCGCGGACCTGATCCTGGTTTGCGTCAAGCCGGCCGACGCCGCCGCGGTTCTGGCCACGCTGCGTAATGACGGACTGCGCCGCGACGCGCTGCTGATCTCGATCCTGGCGGGCACCTCCACCGAACGGCTCGAATCCCTGCTCGAAACGGACAACCCGGTGGTGCGCGCCATGCCCAACACGCCCGCCATCGTGGGAGAAGGCATGACGGTAGTCTGCTCGGGGAAGCATGCCGGCGCGGTTCACCTGGCGCGGGCGCGGCGGATCTTCGACGCGGTCGGCAAGTGCGTCCCGGTCGATGAAATGCACTTCGACGCCATCACCGCCCTCAGCGGGAGCGGGCCGGCCTATCAGTATCTGATCATGGAGGCGCTGGCGGACGCCGGAGTGCGAGTCGGTCTGCCGCGCCACCTGGCGCTCACGCTGGTGTCGCAAACCGTGCTCGGCGCCGCCAAGATGGTGCAGGCCACTGGCCGCCACCCGGCAGCGCTGCGCGACGACGTGACCACGCCGGCCGGGTGCACCATCGCCGGCCTGCTCATGCTCGAAGACGGCAGAATCCGGTCCGTTCTGGCGCGGGCGGTGGAGGAAGCCGCCAAGACCGCCGCCCATCTGGGACCGCCGGCAGTGAAGGACGCCGCACACCGCGCCGGCCATTGAGAAGGACGATGACATCCGAGTCTTCAGCACCCGCTAACGAACTCATCGCGATCGAAGACCGCTGGAACGCGCGCAACTACCATCCCCTGGATGTCGTGATCGAGAGCGCCTCCGGCGCCTGGGTCTACGCGACCGATGGCCGCCGCTACCTGGATTGCCTGAGCGCCTACTCGGCTCTGAACCAGGGGCACTGCCATCCGCGCATCGTTCAGGCCCTCCAGGACCAGGCGGCGCGGCTCACGCTGACCTCGCGCGCCTTCCGCAACAGCCAGCTCCCCCGCTTCGCCCAGGAACTGGCCGAGCTGTGCGGGATGGAGATGGTGCTGCCGATGAACACCGGCGCGGAGGCGGTGGAGACCTCGATCAAAGCCGTCCGGCGCTGGGGATACACGCGCAAGGGCATTCCCGCGGACCAGGCGGAGATCGTGGTCTGCCGGAACAACTTCCACGGGCGCACCACCACCATCACCGGGTTCTCCTCCGAGCCTTACTACCAGGACGGCTTCGGCCCGTTCACTCCCGGCTTCGTCACCGTTCCGTTCGGCGACGCGGAGGCGTTGGAACGCGCCATCACGCCGCACACGTGCGCTTTTCTGTTCGAGCCGATTCAGTGCGAAGCCGGAATCCTGATCCCGCCCGATGGCTATCTCAAGGCCGCCGCCGAGATCTGCCGGCGCGAGCGCGTCCTGCTGGTGGCAGACGAGATCCAGACCGGCCTCGGACGCACCGGCCGTTTCCTGGCCTGCAGCCACGAGGGCGTGACCCCCGACGTGCTGATCCTCGGCAAGGCGCTCTCGGGCGGCGTCTACCCGGTCTCGGCGGTGGTTTCAAGCGCGGAGATCCTGGGCGTCTTCCGGCCCGGGAGCCACGGCAGCACGTATGGCGGGAATCCGCTGGCTTGCGCGGTGGCGAGGGCGGCGTTGCGCGTTCTGGTCGAAGAGCGCCTGGCGGAACGCTCGGCCGAGCTGGGCGCCTGGCTGCTCGATGAGCTCGGCGGCCTCGACCACTCGCACATCCGGGAGATCCGCGGGCGCGGGCTGCTGGCAGGACTCGAACTCACGGTTCCGGCGCGCCCCTATTGCGAGCGGCTGAAGGAACTCGGCGTCCTGTGCAAGGAGACGCACGATTTCGTCATCCGCCTGGCGCCGCCGCTGGTGATCTCCAAGGAAGATCTGGCCTGGATGGTGGAGCGGCTGCGCGAGGCGTTCGCGACGTAGGCGAGGCGGGCGGCCACGGCTGCCGCGCGTCTCCGGGCCGTCGCTTTGCGAGGCGTTCGCCAAATAGGCGGAGCTTCCGGCGCCTCACAGCCCCCGCCGGGCCTATGGGACCATGCCCATCTTCCGATAGATCGGACCAAGCTGAGGGTCGGCTGGGAGTTGGCGGAAGATGGCGTCGAGAACATGGCGCGCACGGATGCCGGCCGGAGGCGCTCCGAAGAGCACCGCGGCGAATGCGCCCAGCCCAAGCGACCGCAGTTTTGCCGGATCGTGGGTGGCCTGGGCCGCATTGGCTGCCTCAGCGGCAAGCCGATCGCCAGGGCCCGGCCCGGAGAGCATCAGGTAGGCGACGATCGCCGCAAACTCCCCGGCGCCGACCCGCGTCAGGTATTCACGCTCCTGTTCCGGAGTGAGGCCGCCCGCGCCCTGGAACGTTCTCAACGCGACCACCGCCAGGAGCCGGTTCTGCCCCGAAAGCAATGACATCAGCAGGCGCGATTCCGCGGGCCCAGGCTTGTCCCCGAACGCGCCGGCGTTGTCCCGATAATACGCCAGCGCCGGCGCAACCTCCTGCGCCCAGCCGGAGAAGAGCAGGGCCACGGGGCCGAGGTCCGCCAGAGCTGCCACCTGCGGCGCCGGGCGGAACAGCACATCCCCGCCGTGAATGAAAGGAGAATACTGGTCCTCCGGGGCAGGAACGCGTTTCCGCTCCATCGGCTCGTTCCAGGCGTACTCCTGCCGGCCCTGCCCGCCGGCCACCACCTGCCAGGTTCCCTGCTTCATGACCACGGTCTGCGGGGAGGGAGGCATAACGACCTTGCCGGTCTTTCCATCGATGTAAGCTCCCGGCGTGGTCGCCTTGCCGCTCCTGGGGCCGGGGGTCGCGAGCGCGACGATCCACGGCGGACCGTCCGAAAGATACGCCGCCAGTCCGATGACCGCGATGTCATGGACGGCACGGGCATCGTGCAGCAGGACGATCTCGACGTTCTGCTGCTGCGGCGGCATGTTGGATGGAACCATCTGCTCTCCCCTTCGGGTCCTGGCCCGCCTATCGGTTGAAGAAGACCACCGTGTCCGCCGCATTCACCGGCGCGGTCACGTCGTTTGCCGGATCGTTGCACACGTCGTTGGCGTACGGTCCTCCCGTCGGCGGATTCGATGTGACGTCCTTATCTGCCGCGTCCACGGTTACCGCCTGAGGTCCGGCCGCCGAGCTGTCCGCGTGGACCTGCCAGCCTCGCACGCGCAACACCGAAACCTGCTGCGTGACCGTGTCGAAAACGGCGACGTATGTCAACCACGAACCCTCCACGGTAGCGCTTTGCACGTAATAGTCCACGTCCGCCACCACCACCCCATCGGCCGCCGCAGGTAAGGAGTAATTGGACTGCACGGGGTTGGCGGGGCTGTCGGTCGTTCTGGTGGGGCCACCTCCGGCGCATCCGATCGGCGGCTTGAGCGCAGACGGCTGCCGGTCGTACAGGGGCCCGTCCTTGATGTCAGTGTCGTTGACGTCGACCGGTTGGTTTGAGGTCAGCCGCATTTGCTTGGGGACCTCGATTCGCGCATCCGCCGGGGCGCCCGCGTAGAACAGAGGCTTGGGGTCACCCCAGGTGATGCGCTTGTAAACGCCCGCCAGGCCGGTCTGGACGATGCCGATCTTCAGCTTGCTCACCTGTGGCGCGGAGCAGTCCACACCGTCGGGGCGGATTCTGGCCTGCGCGGAGAGGTTCACCGCAGGCGGGCCGCCAGGCGGAGCGCCAGTCGAGTACTGGCCGCCGGCCAGTACATAAGGCGCACCGCGGGTGATGTTGATCTGCGGCTGGTCGAACCAAAACACCGTAACCTTCTTCTGGCCCATCAGCGCCCCGGTCGCCGTGTGGCAGTGCGCCTCGATCATCGCATCCCCGATGGCATCGCTGCCCACTTCACCATAGAGGAAAAACGAAACCCACGTTCCGTCGTTGGGCACGGTCAGCGCTGCCGTCTTGTTCTGACCCGAAAACCGGAGCTTCCCGTCGGGGTTAGTCAGCACGATCGTGGCGGGATAGGGCGGATTGGAGGTCCCGCGGATGCGGCAGACCACCATGGGCGAGTATGGCGGATGGACGGAACGGAGTTGCACCAGATCGTCGTTGGTCCCCGGCGTTCGGTTGATCTGGATTTCCACCTCCGGGCACGGCGTGTCGCAGGGGACCGCGGCGGCGCAGACGCCCATGGTCGCATCGTCGCCGGCGGCCGGGTCGGCAATGCCCGGGTCCGCGGCTGGGGGAGGAGTGGGGGCCGGGGGAGCCTGTTCCTTTCCGCCGTTGGCCAGGTACAGTCTGCGCCACTCGGCCCTCATCCCCGCCTGGGCGGGATCCGTAGCGCTGAGGGGGATGCGGTTGCCGTCCGCATCGATCATTTCCTTGTGGTTCGCGTAAAACGCGTCGTCCGCCTTTTGGACGGCTGCGGGATTTAGAGGATTTTCCAGTTGACCCATGTCGCCCTACGCGCTCCGAGGTTCGAGGTCGCGTTGCGCGCGCCCTGCGACTTTCACCATGCTGCGGAAGAGGTTGGCCGCTCTGTCCTGTGGACTGGAGGTTTCCGGGCCGCCCAGCGCCGCGGCGATCCAAGGGTGCATGGGGTCTTCGGCGACGCCATGCCCGAACAGAAACATCGTTGCCGCCAACAGGGCGGCCGCCGTTCCCAGCCGCACGCCGAAGCCCGCCGCCGTCCGGGCGGCGCGGGCAACCAGCGGGCGCACCGCGTCCGCCCCGGCGTATTCGAACTTCTCCGGGTACAGTGCGCGGAAAAGCCGCATCAAGTCGTCCTCGAAGGTGCCGCCCAGTTTCGGGCACAGGCTCTCGGACAAGCGGCTGAGGCGCTCGAAAGCGGCCCTGGTATGCTCGCGGTTGGGGCCGGCCACTCGTTGGGTGTACGATTGCGCCGCCCCGTACAGCGCCTTGGCGCGGCTCATCTCGTCTTCCGCCGGGCCGGCGGCAAGCGCCTCCTGCGCCCAGGCCAACTGAAGATCGGTGTCGAAGTCGCATCCGAACCCGAGCATCAGGTCCACATAGAGGCGCACCGGCCCGCGTAGAGTGAAGCCGTGGGAGCCAGCCCGGTCGACGCCCAGTTTGACGAAACGGGCGACGTTATCGCCGCCGGCGCCTTCAGAGAGCGCTGGAGCGGCACTCGTGCAACGCCCGACGAGTTCCCCTTCGAAGCCGCGCCGGGCCATGACCTCGAACGCCGCCATCTGTTGGGTGCGAATGATCATCGCCGAATCTCAGCGCCAGCCGCCAGATCCTTCCTTTCGACCGCCAGCGCCCCCGACTTGAGCCGGAAGCAGAGCAATACGCCGGGCTGGTCGGCCTCGGCTACGTATGAGGCGGCCGGGCCGAACATCTGCTCGAGTTGCTCGCGGTCGCAGGTGGGCAGGTAGTTCCGCAGCACGCGCGGGTCGTAGAACCGGAAGTACAGGGGCTTTCCCGTGCTATCGTGCACGATCAGGAACCGGCGGAAATGCTGCCGCATGGCGTGCAGGCCGGCCTGGGTGGATACAAAAATGCCCCAGTGGTTGCCCCATCCCTCCGTCAGGACCCATGCGGTGAATTCGGAATCGCGCTCCAGGCGGACCAGGTAGGGCGCCACCTCCGCCATGTCCGGCTCCAATTCGCCCCGATAGAGGCACACGGACTCCGGCTTGGTCTGGTGCAGCTTCTCGCGCAACCCGGCGACGGAGGCGCCATCCAACACGGCGAACACGCCGGCCCCCTCCGCCGCAAACAGAAACTCCTTCACTCCATCGCTGATGCTCTTCATACTGGTCTGGCTGGCCGCACGGGCCAGCTCGCTCCTAATGTCATGTGTCGCAGAACGGCGCACCCGAGTCCGCGGCCTGCTTCAGCAGCATGGCGGGGACGCTGTACGTGACCGGGGTGATCGGCGGCGGTGGCGGCGGCGGTGGAGCGTTCTCGCCCGGCTTGGCCGTGTCGGCTTCCTTGGCCTCTTTCGGCGTCGCGGGCGAACTTCCCGCGCCCGAACCCGCCGAGCCGCCGCTGTTGATCATCACCGTCGTCCCGCTGATGAAGATGCCGCCGGAGTTGAGGTTGATGAAGTTGCCGCCCACCTTCAGCGTCAGGGTCGTGCCGGATTCGATCACCAGATTCGTGCCGGCCTTCAGGTGGATCTCGGTGCCCGCCTCGAACGCATAGTTCTGCCCGGCCTTGGCTTCGACATTCTGCCCCGCCGTTAGCGACACCGTGCCGTCGACCTTCTCGTTCTGGTCGCCTTTCACATGCAGGTGCTTGTCCTGTTTGACCAGTTCGATCTGGTCCTTATAGACAACCAGGTCGCTCTCGCCGAGGATGGTTTCAAAGCGGTCGTTCTCCACGCGGATATCGAGGTTCTTCTGGCCGTGAATGAAGACCTGCTCGCTGCCCTTCTTGTCCTCGAACCGGATCTCATTGAATCCGCCGCCGCCCTTCGAGGAATAGGATTTGAACGTGCTCTTGGTCTGCTCGTCGGGCAGCGCGTACGGCGGCATCTGGATCGCGTTGTAGACGCTGCCGGAGATGAGCGGCTGGTCCGGGTCCCCTTCCAGGAAGCTCACCACCACCTCCTGGCCGATGCGCGGAGTCCACACCGCCCCCCAGCCCTTGCCCGCCACGGGTTCGGACACCCGGATCCAGCAGGAGCTGGATTCATCGAGCTTGCCCAGTCTGTCCCAGAAGAACTGCACCTTCACCCGGCCGTATTTATCCGTGTAGAGCTCTTCGCCGCTGGGACCCGTGACTACGGCGGTCTGCGTGCCGTGGATCAGCGGCTTGGGGGCGGTGCGCGCCGGCCGGAACGTGACCGCTGCCTGAATGGCCGTAAAGGTGTTCTTGTAGGTGGAGTCCGTGGCGCTGCCCTGGCCGGTGTAGAAACCGCCCTCCTCTCCGCTGTGAGTGATGTTGGTCAGCAGATAGCTGTCGTTCTGATCCTTGCGCTCATAGCCGTACAAGTCGAACTTGAAGCCGGAGGCCAGCGTGCGGCAGTCGCTCTCGCCATGAAACACGGCGTGGGGCGCCTCCTGTTCTTCGATGCGGATCTTGGCGAGCTTGTCGCCGTCGCCGCGGGTCTCGTAGAGGCCGGGATAATCGTAGACCTCGAAACGGGTATTGCCGCCCTGGTTGATGGTGCTCTGCACCTCGGCGTCGAGCCGGGTTCCCGGCGTCTTGAAGTTGTAGTCGCAGAGAGCGTACTTGCCGGGGCGCATCTCCTGTTCCATCCTCCAGCCGACCACGATGTCTTCCTCGTGCCTCATCTGCCGCATGGCACTGCGGTCGAACATCACGCGCGACTGGTCCGGACAAGGCTTACAGGCCGACGGGCTGTCGCCCAGCACCAGCGTGTGCTTTCCGTTCTCGTGGCGGAAGAAGTAGAAGATGCCTTCCCGTTCGAGCAGCCGGGACACGAAATTGAAAGCCGTCTCGCGGTACTGCACACAGTACTCCCACGGATGGTGCGAGCCGCGGGTCTGATCGTCGAAGTCGGTAAACCCGGACTCCTTGAAGACCTTCAGGACGATATCGATCACCGACATGTTCTGGAAGATCTTGCAATCGGCGGAGCGGGTGAGAAACCACAGCCAGGGCACCACCTCGGCCTGGTAGTGGGTGAAGCGTTCCTCGCCCGGCAACTGGATGAAGCGGCTCACATAGCCGTTGAAGTAGCGCGCCTTGGATTCCTCGGCCAGGCGCACGGAGAAGGTGACGTTCTGGCCCACGATGTGGTCGAAGTCGATGGCTTCGTTTTCCGACAGCATGTCCAGGTGGAAACTGAACAGCCGGGAAATCCCCTCCTGGCCGGTGAAGGAGCGCAACAGGAGCTGGTCGGCGCCGAGCGGCGTCAGGATGTTCAGAAACCGTTTCTGCTCGGTCCATTGGGGCATCTTACCCTCCGATGACCACCGTCGGGCAGCCCATCGCGATGCTGTTCGAAGGGCCGGCCGCCTCCAGCACCGTGTCGCCCTGGCGAGCCGCCGGCAGGTTGTCGATCATGACGGTAGCCGAGCCGTTGATGACCACCCCCGGTCCGTGCGGCGGGACCGGCAGCGGCGTGGTGCAGGCGTGGATATCGGCGCCCCCGCTGGCGCCCGTAATTGCGCTGGACATGGACCCCAGAACGCTGGCTTTTGTGGCCTGCTCGGCCGCGTAG
>Ga0182021_10008182_pt1 | contig 12395 bp, 10 predicted proteins | sample 612E3MmetaG_FD_120493 | JGI IMG/M metagenome (GOLD analysis project Ga0182021, IMG submission 120493) | Permafrost microbial communities from Stordalen Mire, Sweden - 612E3M metaG (Illumina Assembly) | ecosystem: Environmental > Terrestrial > Soil > Wetlands > Permafrost | place: Sweden...
GTACATGACCATCACCTTGTCGGCCATCTGGGCGACCACGCCGAGGTCGTGGGTGATCATGATCACGCCGGTGTGATACTGCTCCTGCATGGCGCGGATGACGTCCATGATCTGCGCCTGGATGGTCACGTCGAGCGCCGTGGTAGGCTCGTCGGCGATGAGGATGTCGGGGTTGCACGAGATCGCCATGGCGATCATGGCGCGCTGGCGCATGCCGCCGGAGTACTCGAACGGATACTGATTGACGCGCTCTTCGGGGTCGGGGATGCCGACCTTGGTGAGCAGTTCGATGGCCATCTTCCAGGACTCGCGCTTGGACTTGCCCTGATGGCGTCTGATGACCTCGGCGATCTGGTCGCCGATCTTGAACACCGGGTTGAGGCTCGTCATGGGGTCCTGGAAGATCATCGCGATGTCGTTGCCGCGGATGTCGCTCATCTCTTCTTTGGACACGGCCAGCAGATCGCGCCCCTTGTGCACGATGGCGCCGGCCACGATGCGCCCCGGCGGGTCGGGGATGAGACGCATCACCGACATGGCGGTGACCGTCTTGCCCGAGCCCGATTCGCCGACGATGCCCAGGGTCTCGTCGCGGTCGAGTGTGAAGCTCACGCCGTTCACCGCCTTCACCACACCGGCGTAGGTGAAGAACTGCGTGCTCAGGTCGGTGACTTCGAGGAGGCGCTCGGCCATGCCTATTCCTTGAGCTTGGGGTCGGTGGCGTCGCGCAGGCCGTTGCCGAACGAGATGAAACCGAACACCGTGATCACCAGGGCGAGGCAGGGGAACAGCTCCATCCACCACTGGCCCGCCTGCAGGTAGTTCAGGTAGTCGGAGATCATGTTGCCCCAGCTTGCGGTAGGCGGCTGCACGCCGATGCCCAGAAAGCTCAGCGCCGCCTCGGTGACGATCGCCCCGCCGATGCCCATGGCGATGGCGACATACACCGGCGCCATGCTGTTGGGCAGGACGTGGCCGAACACGATGCGCAGGTCGCTGGCGCCGGCCGCCTTGGCAGCTTCGACGTACTCCTGTGTCTTGACGCTCAGGACCGTGCCTCGCACGATGCGGGCATAGGACGCCCAGCTCAGCAGGCCGATGGCGATGAACACGTTCCTGAACCCGGGTCCGAGCACGACCACCAGCAGCAGCACGAAGAGGATGTAGGGAAAGGCGAAGAACACGTCGGCGACGCGCATGATCACCGAGTCGATGGCGCCCCCGTAGTAGCCCGACAGCGGACCGAGCGCCAGGCCCAGGGCGAGCGCGATGCTCACGGCGATCACGCCGACCAGCAGCGAGATGCGCGACGCCACCAGCACCCGCGAGAACACGTCGCGCCCGATGTAGTCGGTGCCGAAGGGATGGGCCAGCGACGGCGCCGCCTTGGCGATGCTGTAGTCGACCGCGTTGGGGTTGTAGGGCGCCAGGTAGCCGCCGTGGATGCCGGTGACGCCGGCGATGATCTGGGCCACGCCGATGACCAGGAACACGATGATGATGCCCAGGCCCACGAGAGCCAGCTTGTTGCGCCGCAGGCGACGCCAGGTGTCGGCCCACAGACCGAGGGGCCTCGCCGAGACGGGCTCGTTCTCCGAGCCGACGGGCAGCGGCGCGTCGAGCTGCGGTTCGGCGAAGGAGGCGGCTGATTCGGTGTCGGTCATCGGCTGCTACTCATAACGGATGCGCGGGTCGATGTAGGCGTAGGCGACGTCGACCACCAGATTGGCGATGACGTAGACGAAGGTGGCGAACAGTACGCCGGCCACCACGACCGGCAGGTCGCGGGCGCCGATGGCGTAGTACACCATGAGGCCGACGCCGTAGCGGGTGAAGACCGTCTCGGTGAGGATCGCCCCGCCCATCAGGGCGCCGAGGTCGATGCCGGCGATCGTGAGGACCGGGATCAGGGCGTTCTTGAGGCTGTGCTTGAGAATGACCGAGCGCTCGGGGAGTCCCTTGGCACGGGCCGTGCGCACGTAGTCCGAACGGATGACCTCGAGCATGGAGGCGCGCTGCATGTAGGAGATGTAGGCGACCTCGATGATGCCGAGGGTCACGGCCGGCAGGATGAGGTGCGAGAAGTTGTTCCAGTCGGCGGGGATGACCCCCAGGAACCGGCTGCCGCCGTTGCCGTAGAAGGGCAGGATGCCCAGGTAGACCCCGAAGACGTACTGCATGAAGACCGCCAGCACGAAGACCGGGATGCCCCAGATGATCAGCGCCGTCGTGGTCAGGGCGCTGTCCCAGATCGTGTACTGGCGCAAGGCGGAGTACACCCCCAGAGGTATGCCCAGCAACTCGATCAGGACGGCCGCCACGGCGAGCTGGGCCGTGTTGGGGATGGCGCTCAGCAGCATCTGACGGACCGGCCGCTCGAACTGGTAGGACTCGCCGAAGTTGCCGTGCGCGAGGCGGTCGACGAAGCGCCCGTACTGGACGTAGATGGGCTTGTTCAGACCGAGCTGGACGCGGATCTCGGCGACGCGTTGCGGCGTGGCGTTCTTGCCGGCCAGCAGGTAGGCGGGATCGCCCGGGATGAGGAACATGATGAGGAAGGTGATGACGCTGACGCCGATCAGCACGAACACGAGCTGCACGAGGCGTCTGGCGATGTAACCGAACACGTCTGGGCCCTTCCTGTCGGTCCGTTCAGATGGTCCGTTTTCGCGTGTTGCCGCCGCTGCCGGCGGTCTGGCCCGGGCGGCGGGCCGGCGCTTCGAGCGCCGGCCCGCCGCCCCTCGCAGTGTACGCGGTCAGGTCACCGCGGACAACGTGCACCGGGCGTCTGGTTCAGCAGGTCACTGAGCGACCCACACCAGGTTCATGTCGGCGCTGCCCATCGGGTCGTGCTGCTGTCCGAGGACACGCGTGTCTATGATGCGATAGTCCCGGTAGAAGTACAGCGGGATGACGGGCGCGTCGGCCAGGATCTGCTTTTCAGCCTGCGCGTAGATCTGCAGCCGCTGTGTCTGGTCGACCGTGCCACGCGCCGTGGCGAGCAGCTTGTCGACCGTCGGGTTGGAGTAGAAGGTGAACGTGTTGGCGCCCGAGACGCTGCTCTGGTAGAGCGGATACAGGAAGTCGTCCATCGACGGATAGTCGGCCAGCCAGCCGAGACGGTAGAGCTGGTCCTGCGTGCCCTGGGAGCACTTCGTGAGGTAGGTGCCCCACTCGTAGCCCGTCATGGTCACGTTGATGCCGACGGCCTTCCAGCCGGCCTGCACCGGAGCGAGGATCTTGTCGTGGTTGGCGCCGGTGTTGTACCAGAGCTTGAGGGTCGGGATGGTGCCCAGGGTCTTGACGATCGACTGGGCCTTGGCGGGGTCGTACGGGTACGGCAGCGTGGAGAGGTTGCTGCCGGGGATGCCTATGGGCACAAGGCCGTTCGGCACCAGGTTGACGCCCTCGCCCACCGTATTGATGACCGCGTTGCGGTCGACCGAGTACGACAGGGCCTGGCGCAGCGGCAGGTTCTTGGCGCCGCCGAGGACTGGGTCCTTCTGGTTGATGCCGATGAAGTAGATGCCCAGGTTCGGATACTTCTTGGCGATCCAGCCCTTCTGCTTGGCCATGTTCATGGACGACTGGACCTGGCCGACCGGCACCGAGGTGAAGTCGATGTTGCCGGCCTGGAAGGCGAGCCATTCGGTCGAGGGGTCGGAGAACTCGGGCATGTGGATGGTGTCGACGAACGGACCGTTGGTCGGGCTCGCGTTCCACCAGCTCGGGTTCTTGGTGAGGTCGACCTCCTGGTTGTGGACCCACTTCGACAGCAGGTAGGGGCCCGTGCCGATCGGCTTCTGCTCGAAGGTCTTGAGGCCTTCCTTCATGGCGTAGGCGACCGGCCAGACCGCGAGAATCGGGTGACCGAGGCTCGCCGGGAACTCGGCGAACGGGTACTTGAGCGTGACCTGAAGGGTCCACTTGTCGAGTGCCTTGACGCCCGTGAGGCCGTTCTTGGCGGCGCCGGTCTCGTCGGTGCCGACGATCGGCTCGAGGATGTAGGCCGGCGTGCCGGTGACCCAGTTCTTCGGGTTGGCGACGGCGTTCCAGCTGGCCACGAAGTCCTGCGCCGTGACCTCGGTGTTCACCGGCGGCTGGAACATGACGCCATGCCGGATGTGGAAGGTGAAGACCTTCGCGTCCGTGCTCACGTCGACGCTGGTGGCGAGGTCGGGCACGGTGTTCATCGTGGTGCCGTCAGCAGCGACCTGATACTTGTACAGGCCCTCGAAGATCTGGCGCACGACGTTGTAGCCGATGCTCTCCTGGTAGGTGTTCGGAGCGATGCCCACCGGCTCACCGTCGAGGGGGTAGTTGTACGTGCCGCCGGCTTTCGGCGCGCTGGTTGGGCTACTGCTACTGCCGCTGCTGTTACTCGAGCCGCAGGCAGAAAGGACGAGGGCGAGCGCTATCAGCATGACGCCTGCGATCAGCGCCCCCCGTGACCTCATCCCGAGGTTCTTCAAGGTGACCTCCTTTGATCACACGGAAACGAAAGGAACGACCCGGCACGGGCTCCCTGTCGCGGACCGCCGGCGACACGTCGCTTGCGGTCCGCTCCCGCACGTTCGCCGATAGACCCGACCCCCTTTCACGACGGTGCAGCGTATGCATGTGTTCTTCGTGCCACCTTACCACGTCCCTTCCGGCCCGCCCAGCAGGCCCGGAAAAGCGGCGGCATGCGGCGCTTTACAGACGCCAGACGAGAATGAACGTGTTGATGAACAGAACGACCGCGGCGACTACCGTGTAGCGCGTCAGGTTGCGCTCCATGACGCTCGCCTGGGCGGCGAACGAGAAACCGGTCACGCTGCTCATGCCGGCGTCCTTGCCGGAGTGCAGCAGCACGAGGACGATCAGCAGGACGCAGACCACGAGTTGTACGACGATGAGGATCGCGTTCAGCACCTGAGGGACTCCTTCGCGTGCGACAGCCGGCGCCGGGCCGGTACACGTCAAAGAATAGTAATCTTGAATCGGCTATGCAATACGCCGTGCGGTCGCGGGCCGTGAACGAGCGCGGCGTCAGCGCGCCGCGAGCAGCAGGTCGCGGCCCGTCATCGCGGCCGGGGTCGGCACGCCCAGCAGATCGAGGATCGTGGGCGCGATGTCGGCCAGGGCGCCGCCGTCGCGCACCCGCGCCCCCTCGACCGTGGCCACGAAGGGCACCGGATTGGTGCTGTGGGCCGTGTTCGGACCGCCGTCGGGATCGATCATGTGCTCGGAGTTGCCGTGATCGGCGGTGATCAGGCAGGCCCCGCCCTGAGCCAGCACGCGGGGCACGACGCGCGCGAGACAGGCATCGACGGCCTCGACCGCGGCGACCGCCGCCGCGAGCACACCCGAGTGGCCGACCATGTCGGCGTTGGCGTAGTTCACCACGACGAAGTCGAGCTCGCCGGTGTCGAGCTCGGCGATCAGCTTGTCGGTGACTTCGGGGGCGCTCATCTGCGGCTTGTGGTCGTAGGTCGCAACGTCACGCGGGCTCGGCACGAGGATGCGACGCTCACCGGGGAAGGCACGCTCGACGCCGCCGTTGAAGAAGAAGGTCACGTGAGCGTACTTCTCGGTCTCGGCGATGTGCAGCTGACGCAGGCCGTGGTCGGCCAGGACTTCGGCGAGCACGTGCGCCACGGGCTCGGGCCCGAAGGCGACCGGCAGCGGGAACTCCTTCTTGTAGCGGGACATGGTCACGAACTCGACCCGCGGCGGGTGCGGCCCACGGTCGAACTCGGCGAACGGCTCCTCGAAGAAGGCGCGCGTGAGCTCACGGGCGCGGTCGGGACGGAAGTTGAAGAACAGGCAGACGTCGCCGTCGCGCACCCGATACTGGTCGCGCGCGCCGATCACGGTGGGCCGCACGAACTCGTCGGTCTCGCCGCGCTCGTAGGCCGCGGACACGGCGGCCTGGGCGCTGGGTGCCTGCTCGCCGTGACCGTAGGCGAGCGCGTCGTAGGCCAGGCGGACGCGCTCCCAGCGGGTGTCGCGGTCCATCGCGTAGTAGCGGCCGCCGACCGTGCCGAACCGGCCCACGCCCACCGTCGTCATGAACCGGTCGATCTCGGCGAGAAAGCCGGGAGAGCTCTGCGGCGGCGTGTCGCGGCCGTCGAGGAAGGCGTGCACGACCACGTCGTCGACGCCCTCGCGACGGGCCATCTCGAGGCAGGCCTGCAGGTGACCCATGGCGGAGTGCACTCCGCCGTCCGACACGAGACCCAGCAGGTGGAACGTGCCGCGCCGCTCGCGCGCCGTGGCGAAGGCCTGCCTGAGCACGGGGTTGGCGAAGAACTCGCCGTCGGCGATGGCCTTGTCGATGCGCGTCAGGTCCTGGTAGACGACCCTCCCGGCACCGATGTTCAGGTGCCCGACCTCGGAGTTGCCCATCTGGCCCGCGGGCAGGCCGACCGCGCCACCCGAAGCGTCGAGGACGCCGTGGGGGCAGGTCGCCCAGAGGCGGTCGAACGTCGGAGTGTCGGCCAGCTCGACGGCGTTGCCCGAGCCCGGCTGGGCGTGGCCCCAGCCGTCGAGGATCGCCAGCACCACCGGGCGGTACGTGCGGCCGGTGGGCGAGAGCGCGGCGTCCGGCACGGACGCCGCGCTCTCGCCCCCGCGCCCGCTGTCCGCAGGCGGGGTCACGCCGTCGTGAAGCGTGCGATCCGGGCGAACTCGGCCGGGTCGAGGCTCGCCCCGCCGACCAGGACACCGTCGATGTCGGCTTGCGCCATGAGCTCGTCGATGTTCGCCGCCTTGACGCTGCCGCCGTAGAGGATGCGCACCTCGTCGGCCACAGGGCCGAAGGATCCGCGCACGCGCGAACGCACGAAAGCCACCGTCTCCTGGGCGATTTCGGCGGTCGCCGTCTTGCCCGTGCCGATCGCCCAGATGGGTTCGTAGGCGATGGCGAGGGCGGCGAGCTCCTCGGCCTTGACCACGGCGAGGTCGCGGTCGATCTGGCGACCGATCTTTTCCTGCGTGCGGCCGGCGACGCGCTCGTCGTCGGTCTCGCCGCAGCAGAGCACCGGCAGCAGGCCGTGATCGAGCGCCACGCGCACCTTCTGGGCGAGCTCGGTGTCGTTCTCAGCGAAGTACTGGCGTCGCTCGGAGTGACCGAGCACGACGGCCTGAACGCCGGCCTCGACCAGCATCGCCGCCGAGACCTCGCCGGTGAAGGCGCCTTCGGGCGCGTAGTGCATGTTCTGCGCGCCGACCTTGACGTTCGTGCCGGCCGCCGCGCCGACCAGCGCCGCCAGGTCGGTGAACGGCGCGCACAGCAGGATGTCGCGATCGTCGAGACCGGTCACCAGCGGCGCAAAGGCCCGCGCATACTCCAGCGCTTCGCCCTGCGTCTTGTACATCTTCCAGTTTCCGGCCATGAGCGGCCTGCGCGCGAACGTCATCTCGCTGAGTCTCCTTCCGGCGCCCGAACGAGCAGCCATCGCTTGCGGTAGGTCAGGCGTCGAGCAGGGCCTCGACCCCGGGCAGTGCCCGGCCTTCGAGGAACTCCATCGAGGCGCCGCCGCCCGTCGAGACGTGGGTGATGCGCCCTTCGAGGCCGAAGGCGCGCACGGCGCTGACCGTGTCGCCGCCTCCTACCACGCTCACGCCGGAGCAGGCGGCCACCGCCTCGCCGACCGCGCGCGTGCCAGCCGCGAACTCGGCCACCTCGAACAGGCCCATGGGACCGTTCCAGAACACCGTGCCGGCCACCCGCAGGCGCTTGCCGAATTCGGCCGCGCTGACCGGCCCGATGTCGAGGCCCATCTCGTCGGCCGGCATGGCGTCGGCGGCCACGACCCGACGGGCGGCCGTGGCCGTGGGCTCGGCGGCGACCACGATGTCGGTCGGCAGCACGAAGTCGCACGACGACCCCGCGACAGCCGCCAGCAGGCGCGTGGCGACTGCGGCGTTGCCCTCCTCGACCCTCGAGCGACCGACCTCGAGGCCCTGGGCCGCGAAGAGCGGAAAGCACATCGCGCCGCCCACCAGGATGGCGTCGGCGACGGTCAGCATCTTCTCGATGACACCGATCTTGTCGGACACCTTGGCGCCGCCGAGCAGCACGACGAACGGCCGCGCCGGATCGGTCAGCAGGCGGCCGAGCACTTCGAGCTCACGGGCCATCAGCAGACCGGCCACACCCGGCAGGATGTGCGGCACTCCGACCGTCGAGGCGTGCGCGCGATGGGCGCTGCCGAAGGCGTCGTTCACATAGATGTCGGCGAGCGCCGCCAGCTGCGCGGCAAAAGCCGGGTCGTTGGCGGTCTCCTCGGCGTGGAAACGCAGGTTCTCGAGCAGCAGCAGCCCGCCGGGAGCGAGAGCCGCCGCGGCGGCGGCGACCTCGGGCCCGACGCAGTCGTCGACCTTCTGGACCGGGCGGCCGAGCAGCTCCGCGAGGCGCACGGCGATCGGCTCCATGCGCAGCTCGGGCACGACCTGCCCTTTGGGCCGGCCGAGGTGCGAGGCCAGCACCACCCGGCAGCCGTGTTCGATGAGATAGGCGATGGTGGGCAGCGCCGCGCGGATGCGCGTGTCGTCGGCGACCGCGCCGCCGGCGAGCGGCACGTTGAAATCGACCCGCACGAAGACGCGCCGCCCGTCGACCGGGTAGTCGGTCAGAACACGCTTGGCCATGGGACCCTCCTGGGACGTAGCCGGCGCCGCTACAGGACGCGCTCGGTCAGGTCGACGAGGCGGCACGTGTAGCCCCACTCGTTGTCGTACCACGACACGACCTTGACGATGCGGCCGTTGGCCAGCGTGAGGGCCGCGTCGATGACCGACGAGGCGGGACTGCCGACGACGTCGATCGAGACGATGGGGTCCTCGCAGTACTCGAGGATGCCCTTCAGCTCGCCTTCGGCGGCGGCCTTGAAGGCGGCGTTGACCTCGGCGGCCGTGACCTCGCGCTTGAGCTCGACCGTGAGGTCGGTGCAGGAGCCGTCGGGCGTGGGCACGCGCAGCGAGAAGCCGTCGAGCTTGCCCTTGAGGTGAGGCAGCACGACGCCGACGGCGCGGGCGGCGCCGGTCGTGGTCGGGATGATCGACAGGGCGCCGGCGCGGGCCCGGCGGAGGTCCTTGTGGGGGAAGTCGAGGATCTTCTGATCGTTGGTGTAGGCGTGGATGGTGCTCATGAAGCCCTTCTCGACGCCGAACGCATCGTCTAAGACCTTGACCATCGGCGCCAGGCAGTTGGTCGTGCAGCTCGCGTTGGAGATGATGTCGTGGCGGGCCTTGTCGTACATGGCCTCGTTGACGCCGAGCACCACCATGACGTCGGCGTCGCCGGCAGGAGCCGAGATGATGACCTTCTTGGCGCCGGCCGTGAGGTGGGCCGCGGCGGCCTCGCGCTTGGTGAAGCGCCCGGTCGACTCGATCACCACATCGACACCGAGATCGCGCCAGGGCAGCCGGGCCGGCTCGGTCTCGCTGAGCACCTTGATCGGCTTGCCGTCGACCACCAGCGCGTCGCCCGTGAAGGCGACCTCGCCGGGGAACGTGCCGTGCACGGAATCGTACTTGAAGAGGTGGCGCATGGTGGCGCCGTCCATGAGGTCGTTGATGGCCACGATGTCGAGGTCGGCGCCCCGCTTGGCGACCGCCCGGACGTACAGGCGACCGATGCGGCCGAACCCGTTGATGCCTACCTTCAAGGTCATGCTGTCCTCCGCGTCGGTTTCATAGAGAAAGTCTACCAGAGCCACCTCGGGCGCACGTCGCGCGGCGTTGCGCCGGCGCCCGGCGCCGCACCGCTCGCGCCGGCCCGACGGGCCGCTGCCGGGACCGCCGCCCTTGGTCTGAATATGCCTTCCCCGCTCAGGTCGCCAAACGTCGGCGGCGATCGGGGCGGCGCCCGGGCCGACGCTCGCCCGGCCGCGTCTCGGCGGCCAGCGCCTCGAGCCGTCGCAGACGGTGGTTCAGGGCCGACTTGGTGAGCGGCGGTCGGGCCTTGGCGGCGAGCTCGGGCAGGCTCAGGTAGGGGTGCTTGAGCCGCAGGGCGGCGACGCTGCGCAGCGCGCTCGGCACCGACGCCCAGCGCTCGCCGGCCATGAGCGCCCGAAAGGTCTCGGTCTGACGCAGGGCCGCCCGGGCGGCACGTCCGGCGTTGGCCTGGTCGCAGTTGGCCAGGCGATTGGCGCGCCCCCGTACCTCGCCGAAGACCAGGTGCTCCTCCCATGCCAGTCGCGCCGTATAGGCGCCGAGCACGGCCAGCAGGTCGGCTGCCGTGTCGCCGCGCTTGGTGTAGCAGGCGGAGTTGCGCTCGCGCGTGGTGACGCGAAAGTGCAGGCCGAGCCGGGCCAGCAGCCGGCGGCACTCGTCGGCCAGCTCCCCGGATTCGAAGGTGAACTCGGCGTGTACGGCCGACCCGGGCGGCGAGATCGAGCCGCACCCCAGAAACGCGCCGCGCACGAAGGCCACGCGGCAACAGCGTCGGGCCACGATCCGGGCCGGCACGCCGAGCTGCACCTGGAACGAATCCGACAGCACCCCGGCCTCGTTGAGGACCTGCAGATGGCGCGGGTCGTCGCCGAGCACGACCTCGTAGCGCAGTCCGGCCGGCGGCGTGTCGGCGGTGCGCAGCTCGGCGTGCGTGCCCATGGGCCGCAGCAACGAGAGTACCGAGCGGGCCACGGCCGGCAGGCGCGAGCTCACCCGCACGGTGTACTGGCCACCCGAGGCGATCTCGAACGTGCCCGCCGCGAAGAGCAGCCCCGAGAGCTGGGCGCGGGCGCAGTGACTCTCGGCCGGCACGATGGCGGCGAGCTCGCGCTTGACGTCCTGGGTAAAGCTCACCGGCTCACTTCGCCAGGCGCAGGACGGCGTCGGCCAGCCTGACCGAGTCGTGACGGAAGAAGTCGCCCTCGTGGGCCAGGCGCTCGTGGACGACCCTCGCCCCCAGGGCCGCGAGCGCCTCATCGTCGGCCACGACGGGCACGGCGCCTGCGGCCTGGTAGACCGCGGCGAGATCCCTTGAGACCGCCGTGTCGTTGACGAGCACGTCGTCGATCATGCCCGCGGCGCCGTGGCGGCAGAGGACTCCCAGATGGTCGGCCGCCGAGTAGCCGTCGGTCTCGCCCGGCTGGGTCATGACGTTGCAGACGTAGACGATCCGAGCTCGCGTGCGCTTCAGTGCCTCGCGCACGTCGGGGATCAACAGGTTCGGCACGATGCTCGTGTACACGCTGCCGGGCCCGAGCACCACCAGATCGGCGGTGGCGATCGCCTCGAGCGCCTGGGGCAGCGCCCGCGGCCGGCCCGGGTCGAGCCAGACGCGCCGCGGCAGGCGCTCGCTGGCGGTGATCGACGACTCGCCGGCCACCCGCTCCCCACCCTGCAGCTCGGCGTGCAGGGTGACGCTCTGCAGCGTCGCCGGCAACACCCGGCCGCGCACGTTGAGCACGGTGCTCGATTCCTGCACGGCACGCTCGAAGTCGCCGGTGACTTCGGCAAGTGCGGCCACGAACAGGTTGCCGAAGCTGTGGCCCTGCAGGCCGCCCTCCTGAGGGAACCGGTACTGAAACAGGCGGCTCATGAGCGATTCGTCGTCGGCCAAGGCGACGAGGCAGCTGCGGATGTCACCAGGCGGCAGCACGCCCAGGCCGCTGCGCAGCAGGCCCGAACTGCCGCCGTCGTCGGCGACCGTGACCACGGCCGTGAGGTTGCTCGAGTGCTGCTTGAGGCCCGAGAGGAGCACCGACAGGCCGGTGCCGCCGCCGATCGCCACGATCCGCGGGCCGCGGGCGAGCCGGGCGTCACTGCGCAGCGCGACCACGCCCGGCTCGCCCGCGGCCCGCGCGAACCGGTAGAGACTGCGCGCCCCCAGCATGAGCACGGTCAAGCCGGCGACCAGGCTGACGGCCACGAGAGCCGCCGCCGGTCCCACGTGCCCCGTGATCCAGGTGCCGCCGACGTCGTGGCGCCGGCCGCTCGAAACGAGGATGCCCAGCGCGAACCACCCCGACAGCCCGACGAGCGCGCCGCCGGCGCAGACCGCCAGCACGCGGCGCTTCATGCCGAGGCCCGGATAGAGCCACTGCAGTCGCGTCAGGCGGGAGCGGCGCAGCATCACCGGGGGCCCCGGGTCAACCTCTGCTCATGTCGCGATGACGCACCGTGGTTTGAAAGCCCTCGGCCGCATAGTGGTCGGCCAGCCAGGTGGCGAGCGTCACCGAGCGGTGGCGTCCGCCCGTGCAGCCGATGCCGATCGTCAGGTGCGCCTTGCCCTCGGCCACGTAGCGCGGGAACAGGTAGTCGAGCAGCGGCAGCAGGGCGGCGAAGAACTCGGCGCCGTCGACCGAGTCGAGCACGTAGTCGCGCACCTCCCGGTCGAGGCCGGTGAGCGGCCGCAGGTCGAGGTCGTAGAAGGGGTTGGGCAGGAAGCGCACGTCGAA
>Ga0182021_10008183_pt1 | contig 12394 bp, 10 predicted proteins | sample 612E3MmetaG_FD_120493 | JGI IMG/M metagenome (GOLD analysis project Ga0182021, IMG submission 120493) | Permafrost microbial communities from Stordalen Mire, Sweden - 612E3M metaG (Illumina Assembly) | ecosystem: Environmental > Terrestrial > Soil > Wetlands > Permafrost | place: Sweden...
GCAGTACACCGAAGCGCTCCGGCTGCAGCCCAGTTTGGCGGAGGCGCACAACAATCTCGGGATGGTGCTCGGACAGAGCGGCCGTATCCCCGAGGCAATCGCAGAATTGAGCGAGGCGTTGCGGCTCCGCCCAGATTACGCCGAGGCGCACACCAATCTGGGCAACGCCCTGTTGGCGGATGGCCGCTGGGACGCGGCGATCGCGGAATATGAAGAAGTCCTGCGGTTGCGGCCGGACGACGCGGCCGCGCGCGCGGGCTTGGAGCGGGCGCACGCCGCGCAGACCAGCGCACTAGTGCCGTGACGGCGTTCACAGGAGACCCGCTTCGCGGAAGCTGTAGTAACCGCGTCCTGCCGGGTCGCCTCCACGGGTGCCGACGATGAGATGGTCGGTCATCTCGATGTCGACCGCCAGCGCTGCTTCCCGCAGCCGGCGCGTCACCTGCAGATCGGCGGAACTTGGCGCCGGATCGCCGCTCGGGTGGTTGTGGGCGCAGATGACGGCGGTGGCGGCCTCGCGAATCGCCGGGCGAAAAACTTCGCGCGGATGGACGAGGCTCCCGGTGGCGGTGCCCGAGGTGACTTCGACGCATTTGATCAGCCGGTTCTTCCGGTTGAGGCAGAGCACCCAGAGTTTTTCCACCGCCAGCCCGGAAGCCACGGGTTGAAGGTAGGCAAAAACCAGCTCAGGCCGGCTGAGCAACGGGGTCTCGCCCTGGTTTTGCCCGAGGACGCGACGCGCCATCTCCATCAGGGCCATCAACTGCAACGCCTTCACGCGTCCGATGCCCCTGAGCCGGCGGAAATCGGCCTCGGTCCAGGCGAGGAGCCCGCCCAGCGAGCCGCCCTCCGCGATCAGCCGCGAGGCGAGGGCGAGAACGTCCATGTCGCGGCTGCCGCTGCGCAGGAGCATGGCCAGCAGTTCGGTGTCGCTGAGCGCGGCGGCGCCGAAACGCACCAGGCGCTCCTGGGGGCGCTCGCCCACGGCGAGGTCGCGGAGGCGGAGGGGAGGGGACGGAGCGCGCGCATCCATGCCGGCATCATCGGCCGGAGGAATTCAAAAACAAGAAAAAAGTCCAATAACGGAACAAAGGCGTGAGGAAAAGAAAAGGCCCGGCTCAGAACATCTTCACGTAACCGTTGCGGCGCAGGCGCTCCAGCCAGCGTTCCTGCGACTGGCGCGTCATCTGTTGGGCGAGGACGCGTTCGACCTCGTCGCGCACCTCTTCCAGGGACTGGATGCCGGCAAATTTGCGATCCTCGACGTACAGCAGGAAGCAGCCCTCCGGGATGAAAATCGGTTTGCTGACCTCGCCCTTCTTCAGGCTGAAGAGCTGGTCGCTAAATTCCTTGCGCATGTCGGAGCGTTTAGTCCAGCCCCAGTCGCCGCCCTTGTTTCGGCGTGTGTCCTGGCTGAACTGGCGCGCGAGTTCGGCGAACGTTTCGCCCGCCTGGAACTTGGCCAGCACCTCGTCCGCTTTGGCCTGGAGTTGGGCGTCGGTCTCTCCGTTCGGCCGGGTGAACTGGATCACCCGCAGCAGCGCCGTGTCTTCCTGGTAGAACCGGTCTTTGTTTTCCCTGTAATAGATCTCGACCTTGACCGGGCTGACCACACTGGACGACTTCCGCTGCTGGTACCGCATGTAGTCGTAAATGATGTCCTCGGTCACCTCCTTGCGGTACTCCCGCAGGGTGAGGCCGCGGGAACGCAGATAAGCGAGGAACTTCGAACGATCGCCGTCGAATTGGGTGATCTGGATCTCGGAAATGCGGCCGTCGATGGCGCTGGCCGGGACCTGGCGCCTCTTCGATTCGTCCCCGTCCTTCGCCTTGTTGAATTCTTTGACGATGAGCACCCGGTCGATGAGGTTTTGGATCACGTCATCCTGCAACGCCTCGAGCTTCTGGTTGAACTCCTTTTCGTTCTTGGCCTCCTTCTGCAGCGTGGGCACCAAGGGACCGATTTCGCGCCGGATGTCCTCCACGGTGATCACCTTGTCCTCCGCGATCGCGGCAATCCCGTCGGCGAAGCGCATGTCGAGCCCATCGTTGAGCCTCTGCTGGGCGCGCAGGAGCAGGGAGCAGGCAGAGAGGAGGAGTGCGCTCAGGAGAACGCTGCGGCGGTACGTCATGATTCCGGCAGGTTGGTCAAAAAGGCGATGATCTCGCGCAATCTTGGGAGCGGGGTGGAGGCGGTCAAGCGGGGAAACCTTTTTCCCAGCAGGATATACTGCCCTCGTTGTCCCGGGGATGGCTGACATTTCAGACGGTTACCTTCGGTTTCGACGGCCACGATGTGCTTTTGTTCCGCGCCGAGACGTATTTCCGTGATCAACAACAAGGCGCGGACTTCGTCGCCGAACTTCCCAAACCGGTCGCGCAGATCGGCTTCGATGCGGCGGAGCTGGGAAATGTCCGCGGCCAGGGCTAGGCGGCGATAGAAGTCGATCCGCAGGCGGGTCTCCCCGATGTAGCGAAAAGGCAGGCGCGCCTGAATTTTGGGGCACTCGCCGGCGGCCAACTCGGCGTCGCGCAAGACCGTGTAGCCGTCCTCATAACGGCGGCGGTCGGCCGAGGGCTCGCCCTCGCCGGCGAAGACGAAGTCGAGTTTCACGCTGGCCCGGACCGCGGCGGCAGCCTTGTCGCCTTTCAGCCGGGCGATGCTCTGCCGGAGCAACTGACAGTAGAGCTCAAAGCCGACACCGACAATGTGGCCGCTCTGTTCGGAACCGAGGAGGTTGCCGGCGCCGCGTAACTCCAAGTCGCGCATCGCGATACGGAATCCGGCGCCGAGCTGGGTATGCTGGCGGAGGGCGTTGAGGCGCTGCCGGGCGATCTCCAGTAGGTGCGTGTGACGGTGCAGAAGGAGGTAGGCGTAGGCTTGGTGGCGGAATCGGCCCACCCGCCCGCGCAACTGGTAGAGTTGGGCCAAGCCGAAACGATCCGCTCCCTCGATGATGATGGTGTTGCAGTTAGGGATATCCAACCCGCTCTCAATGATGGTCGTGCAGACGAGCACCTGGTGGCGACCCGCCACAAAGTCGGTCATGATCCGTTCAAGATCGTCGTCGTCCATCTGCCCGTGACCGACCGCAATCGCGAGGTCGGGGAGGAGCGCCCGCAGGCGCTGGGCGACGAGATCGATCGTCTGGACGCGGTTATGCAGGTAAAAGACCTGGCCGCCGCGGCGCACTTCATGGCGGATGGCGTCGACGACGAGGTTCTCGTCGTAGGTGCGCACGACGGTTTGGATCGGATGGCGGTCGGCGGGAGGGGTTTCGATCACGCTCAGGTCGCGCGCGCCGGTCAAAGCCAGGTAAAGCGTGCGGGGGATGGGTGTGGCGCTCAGCGAGAGCATGTCGACGTGGGCGCGCCAGCGCTTGAACACCTCTTTGTGCTTCACCCCGAAGCGCTGTTCCTCGTCGATGATCACGAGGCCCAGGTCCTTGAACACGACATCGCGCTGGATCAGGCGATGCGTGCCGATGAGGATGTCGATTTGTCCCGAGGCGGTTGCGGCGAGGATCCGTCGCTGGTCGCGACGCGAGCGGAACCGGCTGAGCATCTCGACCGCCATGGGATACCCGGCCATGCGTTCACGGAGGGTATTGAGATGCTGTTGGGCGAGCACGGTCGTGGGCACCAGAACCGCCACCTGCCGGCCGCCCATGACCGCCTTGAACGCGGCGCGGATGGCGACCTCGGTCTTGCCGAAACCCACGTCGCCACAAACCAAACGGTCCATCGGCCGTGGCTGCTCCATGTCGGCTTTCGTTTCCGTAATGGCGCGGATTTGATCGGGCGTGGCGGTGAACGGAAATGAGGCTTCAAACTCCCGCTGCCAAGTCGTGTCCGGCGCGAAGGCATGGCCGGGTCGCGCGGCCCGCTGCGCCTGGATCCCCAGCAACTCGGCGGCGAAATCGAGCGTGGCGCGCTCGGCCGCGGCCCGCGCTTTCTCCCAGCGGCCCGTGCCGATGCGGCCGAGTTGCGGACGCGTCTTGGCCAGCCCGACGTAGCGGGAGACGAGGTGCGACTCCGTCAGCGGCACGTGCAGCGTCACGCTCTCGTCGAATTCCAGCGAGATGACCTCGCGCGTGCCGTCGGTGGTTTCGATCTTGGTCAGGCCGCGGAAAACGGCGATGCCGTGCTGCAGATGGACGACGAAGTCGCCCTCGACCAGCTCGGAGAAGTCAAGCAGCTGGTCGATCTGGGAAGGCGTGGCGGCGGCGCGCCGGTGCAGGGCGGGGCGCCGCTGGCGTTGGCGGCCGAAGATTTCGGTCTCGGTGACCAGCACCAGGCCGGCGCGTCCAGCGGGGGGAACGGGTTCGCGCGCGATCTTCCGCGGCCCGTCGCCGGTCAGCAGGTTCTCGCAGGAAGCCCCTTCGCGGAAGGTGATCCGAAAGCCTTCGTTGATGGTGCCCCGCAGAAACCGCGGGCGCGGCCCCCGGGCGCCATGGTCGAGCACGGGATCCTGGCGCAGGATCTCCTTGGCCCGCTCCTCCTCGCCCTCGCGCGCCACCGTGATCACGATCCCGTAGCCCTCCTCCTGCCACCGCCGCACCTGCTCCAGGAACTGGTGCCGCGCCTCTTCCTCGGCCTGCAGCCGCTCGTGCGCCACCAGCGCCTCATCGGGGCTGCGACGGTGATGGGCCAGACTTTCGGTGTCCCACGTCTCCTCCTCGGCGGCTCCGTCGAACATCGCCGAGGCTTCGTCCAGGTCACTCAAGCCCGTGACCGTCACGCATCGGGCGAGCACCGGAGCCAGGCCGGCGGACTGGGCGGCCATCTCGTTCGCGGCGCTAACGGCGGAGGGACCGCCGACGAGGTTGAGGGCTTCCTCCAGCGCCGTCGGCTCGATCAGAGCCAGATGCGTATGCGTCGGCAGGTATTCGGCCAGACCGGTGGCGCTCGGCGCCACCGGGAGACGGGGGGACGCGGCGACCGTCACGCGCTCGACCCGATCGCCCGAGCGTTGCGTCACCGGGTCGAAGGCGCGGATGTCTTCGATCGTGTCGCCGAAGAAATCGAGCCGGTAGGGCTGGACCGCCGTGACAGGATAGACGTCGATCAGGCCGCCGCGCACGGCGTACTGGCCGGGCGCCTCGCACACCGCCTCGCCATCATAGTCGAAGCGGCGGAGCTGTTCCTGGAGTTCCGGGAACGACTGCGGCTGCCCGCGGATGAGGGTAATCTCCTGGTGTTCGAATTCGGCCAGCGTCGGAACCGGCTGGAGCAGCGCGGTAGGCGTGGTTACCACGACGAGCGTGTCGGCCGTGGAGTCGGGCGCGGCTGGCCGGCGGAGCGCCTGGAGCTTCGACAGCACGGTGAGACGGTCGCTGGAGGCGGTGAAGGCCTCGCGCATATCGCGGCTGTCCGCCCGGGATTCGGGGAACATCCGCACGTCCGGGAGGTGCGGGGTCCCTGCGGCGGCGTGGAAAAAGGCGACGTCCTCGGCGAGTTGTTCCGCGATGCGCAGCTCCTCGACGACGACGAGCCAGACGGGCGCGGGTTGCCGGAGCATCCGCGAGACCAGGACGGCGGCGCGGGCGGCGGGGCAAACGCCGGTGATCTTGCAGCGTTGGACGGAGGCCATCATCGCCAGGGCGGCGGCGGAAATCGGCGGCGCGCGACCGTCACTCGGTCGGGGCGGGCTCCGGCGCGGTGAGCGCGAGCAACGCCGCCTGGGCCGCGGCTTCTTCGGCCAGCTTTTTCGATGAGCCGCGGCCGGAGCCGAGGAGACGGTCGTGGAGGTGCACGCAAACCTCGTATTCGCGTTCGTGCGGCGCGCCCTCCGTACTGATCACTTCGTAATGCAGCGCCTGGTTGCCGTGGGCGGGTTGGATGAGTTCCTGCAGGCGTCCCTTCGGGTTGTCTCCGCCCAGCAGCGCGGCCAGCCGCTCGGGCAGTGAACCGTACCAGCCGAGCACCACGCGGCGGCCGGCCTCGAAACCCCGGTCGAGGTAGATGGCCCCGATCACGGCTTCCACCGCGTCTTCCAGGATGGAATCGCGGCGGCGCCCGCCGGTGCGCTCCTCGCTCGCGCCGAGACAGAGGCTGGCATCGAGTTCCAGATCAAGGGCCAGTTGGCTGAGAAATCTCCCGTTCGTCAACGCGGCGCGGCGTTGGCTCAGGGCGCCTTCGCGCTGTTCGGGATAGAGCTGAAACAGCGCCTCGGCCAGAATGAGCTGGAGGACGGAGTCGCCGAGAAATTCGAGCCGTTGATTCGACTCGCCGGCTTCCGGGTGGTCCTGGAGGAAGGATGGATGGGTCAGGGCACGCTGAAGGAGCGCCTGGTTTTCAAACGTGTAACCAAGGCGTTGCTGCAGGCGGTCAAGAGAGAGAGGGCTGCTTTCCGGCACCGGTGGGTGATGACTGGTTCCCAAGGTTTGCACACCGGCCAAAGGTGCAACCTCAAACGGCCGGGTGCGCGCGGCCGCTCGCCGCGTGTCCCCGGAAGGGTCCAACCCGGGAGGTCCGCCCTGGCTGGAAACAGGCGGTTGAGGTGGGGCGCGTTGTTCCGAACGCGCCGTCCGTATCGGCGGACCAAGGATAGTCCGCCCTGCCTTTTCGCGGGCCTTTCTATGGAGGCGGTTGCGGCGCAATCGCACGTCCCGCCTCACGAGGAGGCGCTGGCGTAGCGTTTCAGCCCGCGGTTGAAAACGAATACCGCCACCGCAAACCAGGCCACACTGGCCGCGACCAGCCAGACAGCGTAGAGCGGTTGGAAGCCGTGAATGAGCGTTCGCGCCGGCACATTACTGACGATGACCGCCGGCAGTGCATAGACCAAAACGACGTTGGCGACGCCGCGGAAGGCCTCCCGCGGTAGCCGGGAAAAATCGACGACGGTGAAATAGCTGCCTTCGATTCCCTCGGTTTTGATGATCCAGAAGGTCGTCGAGGTCGTGAGTAGGAATAGACTGTAGTGGATGATGAGGCCGCACGCGACGAGACCCAGGTAGGCAAGCACGCCGCCGACGCCGGGATGCAGGCCGAGTCGGTGGGCCGCGTATGCCACGACTCCGGCGGCCACCACCGTGTTGGCCAGACCGTCCGGATCAAGCTTGCGGGTGGAAACCATGAACAGCGGGTTCCCCGGCTGGGCGAGGAAGAAGTCGAAATACCCGGTGCGGACATTGCGTCCCATCTCGAAGAGATTGCTCCAGAAAAACCCCATCAGCAGCCGCTGAATCAGCATGGAGGTGCCGACGAGGAGCAGCATTTCGTATTTGCTCCAGCCCGCCACGCTGGCGGTGTGGCGGTAGATGACCTCGATCAGGAGGACATTGACGCTCATCCAGGCGAGTTCGACCGCCGACCAGAGGAAGAAGTCAAAGCGGAACATCATGGTTCGCACCACGGAATAGCGGAGGCAGGCGAGCCAGAGGCGCAGGTATTGGCGGAGCGGCATGGAAGAAGGAGGGAGTCGGGGTGGGATGGAGGGGGGATCGTCAACCGCCGACGGCGGTATGCTTGCGCAGTCCCGAAACCCAGATGGCCTGGCCGATGAAGGCGAACAACACGACCCACCCCAATTGCAGGGCGAGGCCGCTCACGGCGGCTGATTGGTCGATGCGACCGGTGAGAATGCCCGCCGGGAAATACATCATGTAATAGAAGGGCAGGAATTGCGCCGCCTTGAACAGGGCGGGCGGCAGCAGGTCGAGGGGAAAGATCTGGCCGCTCAGGAGGGTTTCCGCTGCGTAGGAGAGAATGACGAAGCCTTGGATCTCCAGGAACCAGAACGCCAGAAGACCGAAGCAGTAGGCGATGGTGAACTGGATGAGGGCGGCCAGGGTGAGCGCGGGAAACGCCAGCAGGAGCCGCCAAGCCCCGCCCGGGAAAGTGAGGTAGCGGCTGAGCAGCGGCGTGATCACCAGGAGCGGCACCAGGACGAGCGCCCCGGAGACGGCCCGCGCCGCGGCGAAGATGGTGAAGCGGTAGAGATAGTAGTTGATCGGCTTCAGCAGGAACTGGTTGATCAGCCCGTTGCGGATCTCCTCGCCGATCTGGTAGTCCTCGTTGAAGGCGCCGATCATGAACTGCAGCGCGATCAGCGTGACGAAATACGTGAAGGTCTGGCCGATCGAGTAGCCGCCGATGGTGTTTACGCCCGCGTACGCCGCACCCCACAGGATGAACACAACCGCCAGTCGCGCGAGCGAGAAGAAGCCGCGGATCAGGAAGTTCCAGCGATAGACCAGGTTGTTCTGCAGCCCGACCAGGAAGACGTGGCGGTACTTCGTCAGCACTTTCATGGGTGCCTGGGCTGGAGCTCCGACGGGACACGAAACCGCTGTTCCCTCCGTCGCTCCTCTCCTCGGTGTCAATCGGTCTTCAGGCCGAACCGATCGATGACCTCCTTCGTCAGATTTCGGTACGCCGTGGCGCCCGGGCTGGTTGGGTCGTACTGGAAGATCGGCTTGCCGAAACTCGGGGCCTCGCTCAGGCGCACAGTGCGGGGGATCACTGTGGCGAAGATCTTGTCGGGCAGGTGCTTCTTTACCTCTTCCACGACCTGCCGCGACAGGTTCGTGCGGATGTCGAACATGGTCATCACGATGCCTCCGACGTCCAACGTGCTGTTGATGCCCACGGTTTTCAAACGCTCGACCAGTTTGAGAATCTGGCCGAGCCCTTCGAGCGCCATGTATTCGCATTGCAGCGCGATGAGCAGATGATCCGCGGCCGCGAGGCTGTTCATCGAAAGCATGCCCAGCGCGGGCGGGCAGTCGATGATGACGGCCCGGTAGCCGCCGGTGTCGCGGATCGGCTGGAGCGTCTGGCGGAGCCGCAGCAGGTAGTTTTCCTGCTGCGCGAGTTCGATTTCGATGGCGGCGAGATCGACCTCTGAGGGAATGAGCGCGAGGTATTCGAAGGCGGTGGGGGTGATCATCTCCAGCGCCGAGCCCTCGCCGTGCAGCGGCCGGTACAGGCTGCGCCCTTCCTGTTTTTCCACTCCCAGCGCGCTGGTGGCATTGGCCTGCGGGTCAAGGTCGACCAGAAGCGTGTGGATCTTTCTTTCCGCGAGCGCGGCGGCCAGATTGACGGCGGTGGTGGTCTTGCCGACTCCGCCCTTCTGGTTCGCGATGGTAAAAACGGTGGTGGCCATGGCTAGGAGGCCCAATGACTAAGGGTGAATCGGGGGCGAGCGCAAGCGCTGCGGCTACGGAAGTCCACCCCGCCTGAGCCTCGTACGAAAATCGGCTACGCCTTTTTCAAGGGCGCTTTAGCTGAGCCCGTTCCGAGCCGATCACATATCCGCCCAATCCATCGCCAGAATGGATCGGACGGAGACACGCGCACCGTATGTTGAGACGCCAACAGATGTTTTTGACGATCCGACGGGTATTCCCGGAGGCCGCTGGCGTGGAGGCGGAGATCAGGGACGTCCAGCGGCGCCTCGGCACGGCGCAAGAGCGGGACGACGATTTCGAACGGGTCAGGAAAGCGGCCCATCGGCTGAACAACATGCTGTGCGCGGCGCTGCTGGCCGAGAAGATGGACCGGTTCTGAAAACGGGCGCGGCCGGTTTTTATTTTGCGAGGCGGCCTTTGTTCGGCGGAACAAGCAACCGCTGAGCAGTTTTCGAACGGCACGGCCGTGTTGTCGGAATCTTCGCGCTGAGCTCGCTTGGAGTGGCGCAATCGGCAAACTTGAATACGGTCCTTCCTGGCATGCCCCGGCCCCGCTCCATTTTATCGCTGATGATGGCCGTTGTGCTCGCCGGCACGGCGGCACCGCAGCCCGGGGCGGCGGCGACCGCCCAGCCGAACCAACCGGCGCCACCACCGTCGCCACCCGTGGCGGTGCCCCCCGGCCCACGCGAAGAGCCGGCCCTCACGCCGGACCAGCTCTATGACGCAGGCAAAGCGCTTTTCGACGAGTTCGCCCCGCCCGAGATCAAACAGCAATTTGAGTTCCCTTCGAAGGAGCAGTGGGACGAGTTTGCCGTGAAGCTGCAGCGGGCCTTGGAGGGCGATTCAGTGCAGGGACTGGCAGCCTACGAGCCGCAGGCGCGGGCCGCGCTGGTCGCATTGCGTTCGTTGCCGGGTTACGAGGACTATGCGGCCTGGCTCGAGGAAAGGCTTGACCTGATCGAGACCGCCCGGGTGGCGGCCCAGCCGAAGCCCCCTCCACCGAACGCGCCCCCGTCCTCTACTCCCGTTCCCGGCCCACCGGCACCGCGGCCCATTGCCATGCCGTATTATGATCTCTGGGTGCAGCGCCTGGGCGGCCGTGCGGTTCCGTCCAACGCCCAGGCTCTCATTCCCGGGCTGCGGACGGCTTTCGCCGCCGAGGGCGTGCCAGCGGATCTCGCCTGGATGGCCGAGGTCGAGTCAACGTTCAATCCCAATGCGCGCAGTCCCGCCGGGGCCAGGGGACTCTTCCAACTCATGCCCGACACCGCCAAGAGCCTCGGTCTCAGCACGTGGTTGCCCGACGAGCGGACCGATCCCGCGAAAAGCGCCCGCGCCGCCGCCCGATTGCTACGGGGCCTGCACGCGCAATTCGGCGATTGGCCGCTGGCGCTGGCCGCTTACAACGCCGGGGCGGGCCGCGTGAGCCGCACGCTCACAACGAAGCGGGCCACGACGTTTTCGGAAATCTCACTGGCCCTGCCGGTGGAAACGCGCCTTTATGTTCCCAAGGTGCTGGCGACCATCGCGCTGCGCACCGGCGTGTCGCCCGATTCTCTGGCGGGGCCGGCGCGAGGGCGAGAACCAGCGCGATCTGCCCTTGCATGCTGCGCCACGGCCTCAACCCGGCACTGGGCGCGCCGCGAAGAATCGACGGATGGGTCCGCTTCGAGGCCGTGGATTCCGCGCTACGTTCCGGAGGACAGGCTCCCTTATCGCCCCATCTTGGTTTGAAGGGTTGCCTGGATCAGCCGGCCGTGTTTCGTGGTGCCATGAACCGCTTGCGATTTCTGCTTTTAGTGCTCGCCTCCCTCCTGTCGACGGGCGTCGCGCCGGCGGCTGCCACCCAAGCCCCCATCCGGCTCCCGGTCGTTTTCGCGACCGACATCGGCACCGACATTGATGACACGTGGGCCCTGGCCATGCTTCTGCGGTCGCCGGAACTGGACCTCAAGCTGGTGCTGACCGAAACAGGGGACCCGCGGTACCGTGCCGCCGTGGCCGCGAAGTTCCTGGAAGCGGCGGGACGCAGCGACGTTCCCATCGGCCTCGGAGAAGAGCAGGGGACCATGCCGGAGAACGTCAAGAACCAGGCGCCTTGGCTGGCAGGCTACGACCTGGCGCATTATCCTGGGCGGGTCCATTCCGATGGCGTCTCGGCGTTGATCGACCTCGTGGAGAATTCCCGCGAACGGATCACAGTCATTGCGACCGGGCCGGTTCCCAATCTGGCCCGCGCCCTGGAGAAAAACCCGAAGTTGGCGGCAAAATGCCGGCTGGTCGGAATGTTCGGGAGCTTCGAGGTTGGTTACGGTTCCGGACCTCCCGCGGCCGAGTCCAACGTGCGGGTGGCCCCCGCTGCCTTGCGCGCAGTACTGGCGGCTCCCTGGCAGGACATTCTTTTGACGCCGCTCGACACCTGCGGCCGGGTGAGTTTGGGCGGAGCAAAATACCATGCGATCTGGGAATCCATGGGCGACCCCGTGCTCCGGGCCGTGATCGAGAATTACTGCATTTTCGCGCCGCGGGTCGACTGGATGCGTTGTGACTTCTTCGCCACCCGCTCGACCGTGCTTTTCGACTGTGTGGCTGTTTACCTGGCCTACTCCGAGGACCTGGTGGAAACGGAGACCGTGCAGTTCGACATCACCGGCGATGGCTTCACCCGTCGTTCCGCGCACGGGCCTTTCAAAGCCCGGGTGGCCCTGCGATGGAAGAATCTCGCGGCATTTGAGGACCATCTGGTTGAACGACTGACGGCACGATGAAGTTGTTGGCGAATGGTTCCGTTGAGCGTTTTGGAGACAACGCATGGCACCGGAGCCATTCCATTTCGGCAGATTCAGTCGACCAGTGAAGAAGATGAACTCCTCACCGTCGGTTGCGTTTTCTCTGATGGCTTTCGCCGCCGCCAACCTGCTCTGCCCTCGGTCCACCGCCGCCATCCCGCTCCCCGAGCATCCGCGGCCGGACTTCGAACGGGCGGAGTGGGTCAACCTCAACGGTGCGTGGCGATTCCGCTTCGACCAGGACAACGCCGGCGAAGGCGCCGCCTGGGCTGCCGGCCGGGTCGAGTTCCCTGACACAATCACGGTGCCTTTCTCCTGGGGTTCGAAACTGTCGGGCCTCGAGAACAAGGCGGACATCGGCTGGTACCGGCGCACGGTGAAGGTGCCCGAGGCGTGGAAGGGCAAGCGCGTGTTTCTCGTCGTGGGGGCGTGCGACTGGCTGACCCAGGGCTGGATCGATGGCCA
>Ga0182021_10008184_pt1 | contig 12394 bp, 13 predicted proteins | sample 612E3MmetaG_FD_120493 | JGI IMG/M metagenome (GOLD analysis project Ga0182021, IMG submission 120493) | Permafrost microbial communities from Stordalen Mire, Sweden - 612E3M metaG (Illumina Assembly) | ecosystem: Environmental > Terrestrial > Soil > Wetlands > Permafrost | place: Sweden...
AAAAATCTGTATAATATATTGGGAATAGTGCCCACATAGCTCAGCTGGTAGAGCACGTTCTTGGTAAGAACGGGGTCATCGGTTCGAATCCGATTGTGGGCTTTGATAAAGGAAGGTGGATTTTAATGGCAAAACAAAAATTTGACAGAAGTAAGCCGCATGTTAATGTGGGCACCATCGGACATGTCGACCACGGCAAGACAACTTTAACAGCTGCAATCACGCTGGTGTTGTCAAAACAATTTGCAAATGTTTCTTTCCGCGCGTTTGATACCATAGATAACGCACCGGAAGAGAAAGCGCGTGGTATGACGATTGCTATCGCCCATATTGAATATGAAACTGCCAAACGGCATTATGCGCATATCGATTGTCCCGGACACGCCGATTATATCAAGAACATGATTACCGGCGCTGCCCAGATGGATGGCGCTATCCTTGTAGTCAGCGCTCCTGATGGACCTATGCCACAGACCAGGGAACATATTCTATTGGCACGTCAGGTCAATGTGCCTTACATCGTTGTAGCTCTCAATAAAGTTGACCTGATGGAAGATGAAGAGCTGCTCCAGCTCGTTGAGATGGAACTCAGAGAGCTGCTCACTAAATATGGCTTCCCGGGTGACACAGTACCGATTGTCAGAGTTTCCGCCAGTAAAGCTTTGGAATGCGGTTGTGGTAAGAGAGACTGTAAGTGGTGTGGCCCCATACTCAAATTGATGGATGCGGTTGATGAATATATTCCCACTCCGGTCAGACCTAAGGACAAGCCGTTCTTAATGCCTGTTGAAGATGTCTTTAGTATCAAAGGCCGCGGCACGGTACCTACCGGCAGAGTTGAACGAGGGGTTATAAGAGGTGGCGACGAGGTTGAAATCGTCGGTCTGCATCACGAAATCAAGAAAGTGACCGCGACCAGTTTGGAAATGTTCCACAAGATTTTGGACTACGCTGAACCCGGTGATGCAGTGGGTGTTTTACTGCGTGGAGTTGAGCGTACCGACATCGAAAGAGGACAGGTCTTGGCTGCTCCCGGCAGCATTAAACCGCACACTTATGCTGAAGCCGAGGTTGTTGTTTTAAGTAAGGATGAGGGCGGCAGACATACGCCTTTCTTCAATGGCTATAAACCCCAGTTCTATATCAGAACAACCGATGTCACCGGTGAACTGCAACTGCCTGAAGGCGTCGAGATGGTAATGCCCGGCGATAACATCACCGCCAAGATTAAACTCATCTACCCGGTAGCAATGGAGGAGGGACTGCGTTTCTCCATCCGTGAGGGCGGCAGAACGGTAGGTGCTGGTACCATTACTAAAATAATCGAGTAAATATGGCAAAAAATGAAAATAGAGTGATAGTGACACTTGCCTGCACACAGTGCAAGGGAAGAAACTATACAACGCAAAAAAATAAGCGAAATGACTCCCAACGGATGGAGCTGAAGAAGTTTTGCCCCACCTGTCGCGGACAGAAGCTCCACCGGGAAGTCAGATAACGCCCAAGAGGGAAAGGATGCCAGATACAAAACCGGTTAGTAATGTGGCGCCCAAACCGAAGAATGCTGTTGTCAATTATATCAGCGAAACGATTGCGGAGCTGAAAAAAGTGACGTGGCTGAGCCGGCGTGACCTTTTGTACTTGTCAGGGATTGTACTTTTAGTAACGCTAGTGGTTGGGGTCATACTCGGCGGCATCGACTTTGGATTTAGTAAATTTATCCAATTTTTGATTAATTGGGCCAATAAACTACGGGGTGGCTAGAATATCTTCCGAGAGTGGCAGCGTTTCCAGTTAATTGAATAATATTGACGAGGTTGTTTGTGGCCGAAAGTGAGAAAAACTGGTTTGCGATTCATACCTACTCCGGGTATGAAGAGCGCGTTAAAAAGAACCTGGAACAACGGATAAAATCAATGGATTCCGGTGACGAAATCTTCCAGGTGTTGATTCCCACGGAGGAAGAAATAGAAATCAAGGGTGGGCAAAAGCACACAATTGCGAAAAAGATTTTGCCTGGTTATGTTATCGTTGAAATGAAGATGACGGACAAAAGCTGGAATATCGTGCGTAACACGCCGGCGGTAACCGGATTCGTGGGCAGTGGCGGCAAACCGGTCGCATTAATGGAAGAAGAAGTACAAAAGATATTGAAGCAAATGAGGGCCGAAACTCCCAAGATTAAAGTCGGATTTAAAGAAGGACAAAGCGTGCGTGTGACCGATGGTCCGTTCACTGATTTTGTTGGTGTAGTGGATGAAGTGGGCACCGAGAAGGGAAAAGTCAAAGTTTTGCTCTCTCTTTTCGGGCGGGAAACACCGGTGGAATTGGATTTCTTACAGGTGGAAAAACTCTAGTTCTGACACATAGGAGACAATCGTGGCAAAAAAATTAATAGCCGTCATTAAATTACAGATTCAAGCTGGTAAAGCAAATCCGGCGCCCCCGGTTGGGCCGGCATTGGGTCAGCATGGTATCAATATCATGGGCTTCTGCAAAGAATACAATGAGAAGACCGCCTCAATGGCAGGTTCCATCGTCCCTGTAGAAATATCTGTCTACGAAGACCGCTCCTTTACCTTTATTACGAAAACCCCGCCTACTCCCGACTTATTGAAAAAGGCATTGAGTCTGGAAAAAGGTTCCGGTACCGCTGGTCGTACCCCAGTCGGGACGCTCTCCAGACAGAAGTTAACCGAAATTGCTAAAATGAAGTCAAAAGACCTCAACGCCAGAAGTATTGAAGCTGCCGAAAGAATTGTTGCGGGTACAGCCCGAAGTATGGGAATTGAGATAGAACAAAAATGAAAAACGGAAAAAGATACGAAGAAGTAGTCAAGTTAGTGGACCAGAACAAAGAATATTCACCGGAAGAAGCGATTGCGACAGTCAAGAAGGCAGCAACTGCAAAGTTCGATGAGACGGTTGAACTGCACCTGCGGATGGGACTTGACCCGCGCAACTCGGCGCATCAGGTCAGAGGTATCGCCCTTTTACCTTTTGGACTGGGGAAACAGGTCAGAGTACTGGTCTTTGCACAGGGCGAAGCCGCCAGGGCCGCGGAAACAGCCGGTGCCGATTATGTCGGCGCGGACGAACTGGTCAAGAAGATCGAAGAAGGGTGGACTGAGTTTGATGTCGCTATCGCCACCCCTGATATGATGAGTAAGGTTGGTAAACTTGGTAAAGTACTGGGAAGAAAAGGTTTAATGCCTAACCCCAAGTCCGGGACAGTGGTGCCCGCCAACGATTTACCTAAAGTGCTGCAAGATGCCCGTAAAGGACGTGTGGAATTCAAACTGGATAGAACCGCTATCATTCATATTGTGGTCGGTAAAGCCAGTTTTGAACCCGAAAAGCTGATGGGGAACCTGTCCGCCATCATGGAAGCAATTGTTAAAGCCAGACCCAGTGGTGCTAAAGGCGTATATGTTCGTAGTGCCTTCCTAACTTCCTCCATGGGACCCAGCGTTAAACTCGACCTCAAACCGACGTTGGCTTTAACTGCGTCATAAAAATTTAGAAATAACTTATAAATAGTGAGCCCGCGAAGATGAAAAACTTTACGGGCTCATTTGTTGTATATCATACATGTTGTTGTCTATTTAAAATTGTTTTCATTTATAATATTAATCCTGGTAATATTGATCAGTTTCAACCAATAATGGAACATGCCGGCAGGAAAAATACTTGACAAGGCTCTCTTTTTTATGTTACTAATAATACGTAATTAATTTTTGCCTTTCTTTTACTCCAATCGTAAGTATTCTATCCTGAGTCTTTGTGTTATTTCTTTATGTCTAAATACATTTTTGTAACAGGTGGCGTTGTTAGTTCAGTTGGTAAAGGCATCGCTGTCGCTTCAATCGGCACCATACTAAAAAGTCGCGGAATAAATGTTTCTGTATTAAAACTTGACCCTTATCTGAATGTCGACCCTGGAACAATGTCCCCTTATCAACACGGAGAAGTATTTGTTACTCAAGATGGCGCTGAAACTGACCTGGATTTAGGCAACTATGAGCGTTTCATCGATATTAATCTGACTCAGGATTCAAATATTACTTCCGGTCAGATATATAGTGCCGTAATTGCCAAAGAAAGGCGGGGTGATTTCCTGGGTGGTACGATTCAGGTTGTGCCTCATGTCACTAACGAAATCAAGAATCGATTCAAACGTCTGGCCGAAAAATCAAAAGCCGATGTCATTTTAATTGAAGTTGGCGGCACAGTGGGGGATATTGAAGGTTTACCTTTCCTGGAAGCTATTCGACAGATGAGAAAGGACGCCGGGCGCGATAATGTGCTTTATATCCACGTCACGCTTCTTCCTTATCTGAACTCAACCCAGGAACTTAAAACGAAACCCACCCAACACAGTGTCAACGAATTACGCCGAATCGGTATTCAACCGGACATAATCATCTGCCGTAGTGATTACCCCATCGCCGATAATCTCAGGGACAAAATTTCACTGTTTTGTGATGTTGATAAAGAAGCAGTCATTCCGCTGGTCACAGTTTCCACTGTCTACGAAGTGCCATTGGTATTAGAACAGGAAGGCATGGGAAATTTAATTTCGAATAAACTTTCCCTGACGGCGAAAAGTGAAGATTTAAATGAGTGGCGAAGTATGGTCACGCGTTTGAAAGAACCACATCAGCCGGTAAATATTTGCCTGGTGGGCAAATATGTCGAACTAGAAGATTCCTATTACTCGGTGCGGGAGGCATTGAAACACGCTTCTCTTTTCCATGACCGTGAACTGAAACTCACCTGGGTTCCCGCCGAGCAATTGGAAAAGATGAATGATATTGATTCCTATTTACGAACGGCGCAAGGAATTGTTGTCCCCGGTGGTTTTGGCGAAAGAGGGATTGAGGGGATGATAAAAACCGCCAGGTATGCGCGCGTGAACAAAATACCATATCTGGGACTGTGTCTGGGTATGCAGGTAATGGTCATCGAGTTTGCGCGAGATATATTTAAATCCATTAGTGTCAATTCGACCGAGTTTGACCCTGACCCGACTTACCCTGTGATTGACCTGATGCCGGACCAGAAAAACATTGCCAGCAAAGGCCATACGATGAGGTTGGGGAATTATCCTTGCAAACTGTTCCCCGGCACCCTGGCTTTTAAGGCTTATAAACAAGAAATGGTGGTGATTCAAGAACGGCATCGTCACCGCTTCGAATATAATAACGACTTTCGGCAGTCTTTGCAAGAAAAAGGTCTGGTTTTAAGTGGTCTTTCGCCTGACGACCGACTGGTTGAAATTTGCGAAGTAAAGGATAATCCATGGATGGTCGGCTGTCAATTCCATCCTGAATTCGGTTCACGTCCGAACCGGCCGCATCCTTTATTCCGTGATTTCATTGGAGCGGCGAAGAATATCTTGAGAGAAGGCGCTCAACCGGAATTGCCGCTCACGAACTAAAATGTTGCCGAAAGCGATTCTCTTTGATTTGGATGATACCATCTTAGTTGAGGATAAAGCTGCTGAATTAGCGTGGGATAAAACTTGCAGGATTTCAACAGAAAAAATCGCACTATTTGATAGCGAAGAACTTTTTAAGCGGATAAATCATATTCGTAAACTTTATCGGAATGATGTTAATAGAACCAGCACTGAAGTCAAAGGTAGAGTTGACTTTTTCTATGCTCGAATGATAATCGTAAAAAGTGCTTTGGATGAATTGGGTTGTAATCAAAAAGATAGCATTGCCAAGGAAATTGTCCATACTTATTCCAGTTTGAAACTGGAATTGACGGAGTTTGTGCCTAAAACCGAAAGCACTCTTCAAGAATTAAAAAATAAAAGAATTAAGCTCGCCCTTATAACTAACGGCGATGGCAACGAGCAAAGAGCTAAAATCGAACGGTTTGGCATGAAGAGGTTTTTTAACGCATGTCTTGTTGAGGGCGAATTAGGATAAGGTAAACCCGACCGACGGATTTTTAAGATAGTCCTCGAAAGATTAGGAGTCGAATCCCAACAAACATGGATGGTGGGAGACCGTCTTGAGTATGATATTAGCGGCGCTCAGCAATCGGGAATCTATGCCATTTGGTGCGATTACGGGAAAAAAGGATTACCGCAAGGCTCAACTATTATACCCGATAGAATTATCAATAATTTGACAAAATTACTTACAGAATAGGTAGCAGACTATACGAAGTTCCTATCCTTTTTACGGATAAACTGTTGACTTGGGGTTGAAAAAATATTTTTAGATGTGTATAATCAAGGTAAGTTACTCACATAGGCCGTCTGCGCCGAGTGTACGGCATCATCCCCATCATCCTACCACCGCTTAAGCAAGAGCACATAAAGTTGTTCCGAAGATCGTATTTTTGCAGATGGTGAGCCATCCGCTTATTGATATAGGCATCACATACTATTTACTCAGAGTTTAGAACTTGTTCTTAACGATGAGTAATGAATTGCCTTTATAAAACATTCAAGCTGCGATTTGTAAGCGTTTTTGGCTATGCTATTTTACATAAAACAACTCGGAGAAGGCAGAAAAGCTGTTTGAATAATATTATATTAACATCGGGAATTATCGGGAGGTCTGGAGATGGACATTAGTCAATTGGAGAATAAAACTAAAGAGGAATTGCTTGACATCGTCAAGGAGATGGAGTTATCTGACTGTTCGAGCTTGGAGAAACCGGAGTTGATCAGGCGCCTATTGCAAGCAGATGCCGAACTCCAGGGCAATATCTTCTCTACCGGCGTGCTGGAAATCATGACAGACGGTTACGGATTTCTCAGGCAGATTAGTCTTCTCCCCAGCCAATCCGATATTTATGTTTCTCAATCACAAATCAGGCGTTTCGGATTGCGTAACGGCGATAAAGTAACCGGGCAGGGAAGACCGGCGCGTGCCGGTGAAAAATATATCAGTTTGTTAAGAATCGAAGCGGTTAATGACCTCAATGCGGAATTGGCAAAAAGCCGTCCCCTATTCACCTCTCTGACTCCCACCTACCCTGATAGACTCATCAATCTCGAAGTAACATCTAACAGTCTCTCCACACGACTTCTTAATCTTATCGCGCCGGTAGGGCGCGGGCAGCGCGGTTTGATTGTTTCGCCCCCGAAAGCTGGCAAAACAATGCTGCTAAAAGCAATTGCTAATGCCATCACCACGAATTACGACGACATACATTTGATGGTTTGTCTTATCGGCGAGCGCCCGGAAGAGGTCACGGATATGAGACGTTCCGTGAAGGGCGAGGTAGTTGCGGCCACTTTTGATGAACCAGTAGAAAACCATACCAGAGTTGCGGAATTGGCGCTTGAGAGAGCCAAACGTATCGTGGAAAGTGGTATGGATGTTGTCATTCTCTTGGACGGTATCACCCGTCTGACCCGCGCATACAACCTGGCGATGCCCTCCAGTGGCAGAACCCTTTCCGGTGGTATTGACCCGTCGGCACTGCATCCTGCCAAACGTTTCTTCGGTGCTGCACGGAATACTGCTGAGGGCGGCAGCCTGACTATTCTGGCGACCTGTCTGGTTGATACCGGCAGCCGTATGGATGACCTGATTTATGAAGAGTTCAAGGGCACCGGTAACATGGAAGTCCATCTTGACCGTCGCCTGGCGCAACGTCGTGTCTACCCCGCGATTGATATTGAACCCAGCGGCACCAGACACGAAGAATTATTGCTCGATGAACAGACTTTGAAACAGGTATGGCTTTTACGCCGTATGGCAGCAATGATTTCGTCCGATTCCGCCAACTTTGTTGAAGCGACGGAGAGAGTTCTGGAAAGATTGCGCAAGTCGAAGACTAATGCCGAGTTCCTGTCGAATCTTCAGAGAGACGTCGACTAAAACTCATATTCTTTCGCAAGAATCCCGGAGACAGCGGTGACAGGTGACCTGATAAATGAACAATTGAAACAATTGCCCGCGAACCCGGGTGTCTACCTGATGAAAAATGCCGGCGGGAACATTATCTATGTCGGCAAAGCGAGCAACCTGAGTAACCGGGTGCGCTCCTATTTTCAACCTTCCGTCAAACTTGAACCAAAGACCCAGCAACAAGTTGCTGAGGTTACGGAACTTGAATTGTTCATCACCAAGTCGGAATTTGAAGCCCTCATTCTGGAAAACAACCTTATCAAGCGCTACCGTCCGTTCTATAATATACGTTTAAAAGATGATAAAGGCTACCCGTATATTAGGATCAATCTCAATGAAGATTGGCCTACCGTCTCGTTCACACGTTCCATGAAAGACGACGGTGCGCATTATTTCGGGCCTTTTACCAGCCCTTGGTCAGTGAAGCAAACTCTGAAAGTCCTCGAGGGTATTTTTCGCTTCCGTACCTGTGAGAAACCGATTACAGGGACAGACAAGCGCCCTTGCCTCAAATATCACCTGGGACACTGTTTAGCGCCATGCACGGGTTTTATTACCAAGGAGGAATACAAAGAAGCCATCAAACAAATCGTGCTATTTCTGGAAGGGAAACGGGAAAAGGTCATACGTGAATTTGAACACGAAATGAAATCTTCCTCGGAGGCATTGAACTATGAGCGGGCTGCCCGACTACGCGACCGCATCGGGGCAATCAAGAATGTCATCGAAGGTCAGAAAATCGCTGCTAAAGTCAGCGGTAACGAAGATGTCATCGCCTTCGTCACGGAAAAAGACCAGGCTTATGTTCAGGTTTTCTTCGTCCGTAGCGGCAAGCTTATCGGGCGTGAAAGTTTTGTGTTAACAGGGACGAACGCGGAGGAACCCAAGCAGATCATGACCAGTTTTGTGAAACAGTATTATGACTCTGCAGCCAATATCCCACCACTGCTTTTATTACAATATCCTATCGATGATAACGATGCTATTCGGGGATGGCTCAAGCTAAAAAGAGATGGCCCTGTGGAAATTTCAATCCCCAGACGGGGTAGCAAGAAGGAACTTGTGCAGATTGTCGTCCAGAACGCCGAACAGGGTTTGAAACAAATGAAGGTTAAGCAATTTGCCGCCCCCGCAGTGTTGGAATCGGCCCTGAAAGAAATCCAGGAAAAGCTCGGACTACCGCGGCTGCCCGAACGTATCGAGGGTTATGACATCTCCAATATTCAGGGCAAGGAAGCGGTGGGCAGTATGGTCGTCTTTGAAAACGGCCGCGCCAAGCCGTCACATTACCGGCGTTTTCGGATTAAAAGCGTACCCGAAGCCAACGATTATGCCATGCTGCATGAAGTCCTTAGCCGGCGTTTCAAACGGATGACAGCGGATAAACCTGAACTGGATAGTAAGGAAACATGGGGAATTTTACCTGACCTGGTGCTCATCGACGGCGGCAAGGGACAGTTAAACGCGGCGCATGCCGCGATGAAAGAATCCGGTGCAGGGACGCTACCAATCGCCAGTTTGGCCAAAGAAAATGAAGAGATTTTTATTCCGGGATGTAATAGTCCGGTTGTGTTACCACGCAATTCGCCCGCGCTGCAGTTAATCCAGCGGGTACGCGATGAATCCCACCGTTTCGCGGTAGCCTATTTCACTAAAGTACATAAGAAAAGGACATTTACCTCATCGCTGGATAATATTCCCGGTATCGGCCCCAAACGTAAACGCGCGCTGATAAAACAATTCGGTACAGTGAAGGGTATAAAAGAGGCTTCATCAGAGGTATTGACGTCTGTTAAAGGAATGACGCCGGAACTGGTGGAAAGATTAAAAGCGAATTTAGGATAGCATTCTGGATTAGTATTTTGGATAGTGGTATGATATAAGGTAATACCTGTATTTGGGGGTACATTGTAATGAGTAAAGAAAAGATAGCGATTACCTTAGAGAAAGAGTCTGTTGGTGAATTGGACAGGCTGGTTTCAGAACAAGTTTTTCAGAATCGCAGTCAGGCCATACAAGAAGCTGTAAGTGAAAAACTAAAACGTATGCGCCATAGCAGACTGGCAAGAGAATGCGCCAAATTGGATCCAAAAGCTGAAAAAGCCATGGCAGAAGAAGGATTTAGCGAGGACATGAAAAATTGGCCGGAATACTAAGAGGGGAGATTCGTTGGGCTGAGTTATCTCCCGCACGGGGGCACGAACAAAGCGACTTACGTCCGGTATTGATTTTAAGTCACGACATTTTTAATGAACGTTCAGAAACTGTAATTGCTGTGGCTATCACAAGTCAACCACAAAAAACCGGATTTCCAATCACGCTAAAATTAGAGACAGGGAATTTGCCAAAACAATCTTGGGTAAAAACAGGTCAAATCAGGACACTTTCCAGAAAACGAATCGGGAAAACTATCGGAAAAGTATCTGACGAGGAATTAGCACAAGTTATAGAGGGATTGAACGAAATCATCTCGTAATAAGCGACACAGAATAAACGATTTTCTAGTTTTTAAAAACGGATAAAGACCGGGTAGCCAATGACCAATCATCTCCCAGATATAAAACGAGTTTGTATTTATGGTACGGGTGGTGTCGGCGGATATTTTGGTGGAAAAATCGCCGAAGTATTTAGTGCCGACCCTCAATTTAAGGGTAATGAAATTTATTTTATTGCCCGGGGCGAGCATCTAAAGGCCATAAAATAAAACGGCATCGTTGTGAAAACTCCCGACCGTATTATTTCTGCTAAACCAACTCTGTCCACAAACAACATCGGCAAAATTCCATCGCCGGATTTAATTTTACTTTGTGTGAAAAGCTATGATTTGGATCAAGCCGTCACTGCAATCAAAACGGTTGCGCATGAAATCACTGTAATAATTTCGTTACTGAATGGCGTTAATATTGTTGAAAGAATCAGGGCGATTTTAGATAAAGGTATCGTCCTGCCGACATGTCTGTATCTGGGGACACATATCGAAATCCCGGGTGTTATCAATCAAAGCGGGGGCAACGGCATCATTATTTGCGGGCCTAACCGAAAACATCTGGAATACTCCAACGACAGTGTCAAAGACTTCTTTCAAAAAAACGGGATTAAGTTTGAATGGCGTGATGACCCGTTGCCCAAGATATGGGAGAAATACATGTTTATCGCGGCTTTCGGGCTGGTGACGGCGCTGTACGGCGAAGCTCTCGGAACCGTGATGAAAAATGCGCAACATCACAATGTGGTGAAAGGCATTTTGGAAGAAATCCTTGCAAAAAGCTGCTAAATTCCCTCCTGAAGCCAGGACATCCTATCAAAGAGACCTCGAAAGCGGGAGCCGGTTTAATGAGGGTGATTTGTACGGAGGTACAATCATTCGGGAAGGTAAAGCCCTGGGTGTTTCTACCTCTATTACCGAGTCGGTGTATAGAAAGATTACCGATTTTTACAGAAAATCGATTTAAGAATTAACGTTATGAAGTAGGGGCGGGTTTCCGAAGGCCGCAGCCGTAGGTACTCAGTTTTTAAACTGATGTATGAACCCGCCCGTTTTTATAATATCCTCGGCTAGTCGTTAGTAATTTTCCGCCAGCATTTCGTAAAAAGCTTGGGGGTGTTTACAGGCAGGGGATTCCTTCGGCGGTTCTGTGCCTTCATAGACGTAGCCGCAGTTGGCGCAATGCCATTTCACAGCGTTTTTCTTCTTGAAAACCTCGCCGTTAGCAACATTTGCGACCAGTTTACGGTAGCGTGATTCGTGGAATTTTTCCACTTTGGCAATTTGTTCAAATGAATTCGTTACTTCAGTAAAACCGTCTTCCCTAGCGATTTTGGCGAAATTGGCATAAAGGGTCGTCCACTCCATATTCTCGCCGGCGGCAGCTGCTTCCAGATTAGATTTCGTGTCTTTTATCATACCGGACGGATAAGACGCGACAATCTCGACATCGCCTCCTTCCAGGTAGTTGAAGAAGACTTTGGCATGCTCCTTCTCATTTTCCGATGTTTCCGTGAAAATGTTAAAAATCTGCTCATAGCCTTCTTTACGAGCCTTGCTGGCGAAGTATGTATAGCGATTTCTGGCTTGAGATTCCCCGGCAGAAGCTTTCAGCAGGTTTTGTTCGGTTTTGGTTCCTTTGATTGAATTTGCCATAGTCTTACCTCCTATTTTATTGATTAACTTTATTATAAAGGTTCTGTCAAATGATGTTTTGGATAATTGGGTGTGAATGGTTATCCCCTGACTTTATTCCTCTCCCACGATACATTTTAACTTAAGGTCAAAAGTACTTCGGCCTACGGGACTCAGGGGGGTGAGGAAAATAGGAACGTGTTAGATTCAAGTACAACTTGAATCTAACTAGTGTAGTGTTTCAAAGACAGCTTTACAACGGGCGACCTTTTTAATAATATTTTCAGCCCGCTTTGTCCAAACGAAGGGTTTGGGACTCTCATTATTACAATTAGTGTATTCTTCTATAGCAGCCACCAATTCCGGGACACTACAGAATACACCTCGGCGAATC
>Ga0182021_10008187_pt1 | contig 12391 bp, 10 predicted proteins | sample 612E3MmetaG_FD_120493 | JGI IMG/M metagenome (GOLD analysis project Ga0182021, IMG submission 120493) | Permafrost microbial communities from Stordalen Mire, Sweden - 612E3M metaG (Illumina Assembly) | ecosystem: Environmental > Terrestrial > Soil > Wetlands > Permafrost | place: Sweden...
GTGGCGGCAGTTCCGCCGGAGGCGGTGGCGGCAGGGGCCACTGATCCGGTCCCCCGGCTACTGTTCCCTTATCCGCGCCAGCGTCCGGCCAGTGGGGCGGGCGGGTCGGCAATCGATTGAAAGCGGATCAGTCTGATGGTGTCCCGCTCCCGCAGCGACGCAAGCGGCATGATGCCGTTCTCGAGTAGAGCCTCGGCGCCCTGCTCCGTCATCAGGACTTCGGCGCAGGGTTTGACCTTGGCCTCGCCATCTTGCTTGTAGACGTGCAGGGGGAGGCCGTCAATCTCCCGCACCAGCCCCGGTTGCATGTCCCATCCGGCCCGGTTGAACGCCTCACCAAGCAGGTAAGCGCACGCGAATGCGGGATTGCCCCACAGATACGATTCGTGCTCCGGCACGGCCGCGCACTCTTCGAAGGCGAACTGCTCGGCCGGCGCCGTCTCTTTCCCGTAAGGCAGGCGCAGAAGAAAGCGGGGAAGCGCCAGGCCGATCCAGGGCGCCTGCGGCAGCCTCCGGATCTGCCGAAACGCGCCGGCGGTGATGTTCTCGAGCATTCGCGGGCTGGTTGCGGCCAGGAACGGAGCTCCGGCCGCCCGGGCGATGGCGCCCACGCGCGCCAGCAGCTTCAGATCTCCCGGGCTCTGATTGAAAGAGTAGTTGGCCGTCAGGATGGCCCAGGGCTCGCCGCCGGGCGTCGCGACCGTCTCTTCCACCGCGACCCGCCAGAGGTCGCTCACGGTCGGGTTGTCCCGCGCCGATTCGAGTTCCGCCGCCAGCTCGACCTTGGACACATCCAGCAGGTACAGCTTCAGCGCAGTCCCGGTCTCCAGGCGTTGAACCAGGAAGAACAGCGCCCGCCAGGCCGCCTCGAGTTCCTGAAACGCGGGCTGGTGGAGCAGGATGCACATCGCGTCGCTGGTTGCGGCGTCGACCTTGGCGATCATTTCCGCCTGGCGCGGGTCGGCCCCCGGGACCAGGTGCGGGGCCACGATTTCGCGGATCATGGCGCTCCAGTCGTCGAGCGCGCGCGCCGGTTGGGCAGGGGCGCCGGTCTCGTTCAGGATGTCGTCCAGCGTAAAACTGGCCGCGCCGGGTGGCGGAGGAGCCGGTTGGGCAGGCTGCAATGCTGCGGCGGCCGCGGCGAACGTGGCGCCGTCGCTCAGCTTGTCCCGCATCTCGCGCAGCGCGCGAAACACGTCCACTCGCTCGAAGAGCCGGTCCGGATGGAAGTCGTCCAGCTCCTTGAACTGGACCGCCAGGGCCGGGCACTGTTCGCCGGCCAGCGGAAAGATCAGTTCGGGCCGCAGCTTTTCGAGCACCGCTTCGAAGTTGTCGCGGTCGATCGGGATTGCCCGGCGGCTCCCCAGCCTGGTTTCGAACACGCCGCGATTGGCGCGCCCGCTGAAATCACCCAAAATGAGAACGCGAAAAGGGGTTTCCGGCTCCACCGGTTGCTGCTGGAGCTTCGGCCCCGGGTTCACGTCCAGCTCGACATCTGCGAAGGAGGATGGCTTGGACATAGGCGCTCCGCGCTTCGCTGATTATATGCCCCTTTCGACGCGAAATACCAGAGCCAGTTCCGGGCGAGCCGGTTCCGGGCCGAGCCAGGTCCCGGCAGAAGCGCGTCTCGCGGGGCCGGATCGGCGGGGAGTCCGCCCTCAGCCCCGGCGCGAAGAGCCCGCGCGCGTCGCCCGGATCGATTCCACCGAGGCGCTTGCGGCCTGCACCGCAGCCTGGGCCGGGATGGGAGTGTCGGCCAGTTCCGCCATGGCGTAAGCCGGCATGCCCTCGGCTTCCTTGAGGAATGCCATCCGCCCCGCCTGCGCGTCGTAATCGACCCGCACCCAGTCGCCGCCCCGCACCTGCGCGGTTGCGATCAGGTTGGACATGGGCTGCACCAGGTGCCGCTCGATGGCGCGCTTGAGATGGCGCGCGCCGTATTTCATGTCCGTCCCCTCCGCCAGGAGGAAGTCTTTGGCGCCCGCAGCGACGGTGAAGATAAACGGGCTTGTCCCCGAGGCCTGCAGCACCCGCTGCTGCACCATGCGCAGCTCGATATCCAGGATCTTCCTCAGTTCGGCCTCCCCGAGCGGGCGGAACACCACGATCTTGTCGAGGCGGTTGATGAACTCCGGCGTGAACTTGCGCCGTGCCGCCTCGACGCCGGCCTGCGAGATCTTTCCGGCCATCCGCGGGTCCAGCGCGGCCGGCTTCCCATCCCCCGGGCTCACCTGGAATCCCAGCCTCGGGCTGAGCAGGTTGCTCATCTCGCCCGCCCCCAGGTTGCTGGTCATGAAGATCATGGCGCGGGAGAAATCGACCCTCCGGTTGTCGCCGAGCGTCAGCGTCGCCTTGTCCAGGATGCCCAGCAGCAGGTTCCACAGCGAGTCGCTGGCCTTCTCGATCTCGTCGAACAGCACGAAGCTGACCTTGACTCGCTCGGTGTGATACTGGTTCAGAACTTCCTGGCTGAGCAGAGGGTGCGTCTCGCGGTGGCCCAGATAGCCGGGCGGCGAGCCGATCAGCTTCGCGATCTCGTGGCTATGCTGAAACTCCGCGCAGTCGATCTTGATGACCGCCCGTGGATTGGACAACAGCGCTTCGGCGGTGGCTTCGACGCTGCGTGTCTTGCCCGACCCGGTCGGCCCCAGGAACAGAAAGTTCGCAATAGGGCGCCCCGGCGCCGTCATCCCGGTGACATACATCTGGAAGATGTTGACGATGTGCTCGATCGCTTCGTCCTGCCCGACGATGTACCTTTTCAGGTTGGCCTCGAGCGACTCCGCGTCTCGTCCGGTCCTGGTCGGGTCCAGTGGAATGTTAAGCCGAATCATGTTGCCCCTCGCTCCCTTCGCCCTCTCTGCCTGTGGAATCAGGTCGCTGCCGGAACGGATCGCCCTTGCCGCATCCGCCGAGTCGCTTCCTGCGCCGCCCCGTTCCCAGAATCCCGTAGGCCGGCGGGCCTCAACGAAGCCAGTCTTATGGGCTATACGGGTTTAGATGCCCCAAACCTGCGCCTGGTTGCGGATGGGCGAAGATCGCGAAGTCAGCTAACGCCAGGCTGCCCTGTGGCGCTTCCGAGCGGGGCACATCCCGATGGCCGGCCTGAAGGTGCGCACAGGTCAATGACTCTGCCGGGGCGGGTGGTGGCGGAGGGCCTCCCAGCCACGCCAACGAAGCGCCGCCGGCGATCCATGCAGTGATTGAAAGTCCGGCCGCGGTCGCCATGCGCCCTCAGTGCGGTCCAGGTAGTGAACCTATTGGGGAGCCGGTTGGAGTTTCGAGGTGGTGCGCCTGGGGTGACTCGAACACCCGACCTTCTGGTTCGTAGCCAGACGCTCTATCCAACTGAGCTACAGGCGCACAGGGTGCAACTTCAGGTCCAGAATCCAATCTAGCGGGTCTGACGCCAGATTTCAACCTCTTGGGCCAGCGACTCCGTGACGAGGGTGCGGACGAGGGCGGAACTGGCGGGGAAGCTCGTGGGGCGGCCTGCGGCATTAGGCACTACGGCGCGCCCGCGACGCCACCCGAGCCTACCTCAGCCGGTCCGCGATGTCCTTCTCCCGGACGGCGCCCTCCCGGATCAGTTTCCAGATGGGCTCGGTGACGTCGATGGTGGTCGAGCCGGGGCTCGAACACAGGCCGCCGTCCAGGACCAGGTTGACGCGGCCGTCCATCTGGCCGAAAACCTCTATGCCGCTGCGGCAGGTTGGGGCGCCGGAGATGTTGGCGCTGGTGGCGATCAGCGGGTGGCCGAGCCGTTCGAGCAAACCCGCGGCCACCACGGATCTGGATTGCCTCAGCGCCAGGCGGCCGGTGTTTCCCGTCACCCGCAGCGGCACCTTGGCCGAAGCTGGCACGATGATGGTCAGCGGCCCGGGCCAGAAGTGGCGCGCCAGGACGTAGAAGCGGGCGGGCATCTCCTTGGCCAGGTCTTCGGCCATCATGAGGTCGCTCACCAGGAGCGGCAGCGAGCGGTGAGGTTCCCGGCCTTTGGCCCGGAAGACCTTGCCCACGGCTTTCAGACTGAACGGGTCGGCAACCAGGGAGTAGAGCGCGTCGGTAGGGATGGCGACGACGGCGCCGGCGCGGATGGCGGCGGCGGCCCGGTCCAGTGCCTCCGCGGACGGCCGGTCGGATTCAATCTCGATCAGGTCGGTGGCCATGGGGAAGGTACAGTTACTCAGTGTAAGGCATGGCAGTCCCCAAGCGCTCAACTATTTGGAGCCGATGGCCTGGGCAACCTCGAGGGCCATCTGGTAGCGGCCGAACGGGGCGCTGAGCTGGACGCCCGCCACCAGGGAGCGGATGCGGGCGACCATTTCCTGGGCGATGGCGATGCCTTCGCCGCGGGCGCTATCGGCGCTGTCGGCGCGGCGCATGCGCTCCATCAGCTCTTCCGGGACCGGCACGCGCAGCTCGTTGACCATGAACTCGGCATTGCGGAAGCTCGTCAGCGGCCAGATACCGGCCACCAGGGGGATGCGTACATGCTCGATGCGGCGGCAGAACTCCTCGAGCAGGTTCAGGTCGAAGACGGGCTGGGTGACCACGTATTCAGCGCCGCCCTGAACCTTCCATTCGAAGCGGCGGATCTCTTCGTCCAGGTTCACTGCGCCGGGGTTGGCGCCCACGCCCAGCACCAGCGCGGTCTGAGAGCCCATGGGGTTGCCGCCGATGTCCAGTCCGTGGTTGAGGTTGGTGACGATGTTGACCAGACCGATGGCATCCACGTCGAAGACCGCCGTGGCGGCCGGGTAGGCGCCCATGCGGGGCGGGTCGCCGGTGATGCAGATCAGGTTGCGGATGCCGGCGGCGTGCGCCCCCAGCAGCTCGGACTGTATTCCGAGGATGTTGCGGTCGCGGCAGCAGAAGTGCAGCACGGCCTCGATTCCGGCCTGCTGCTGGATCAACATGCACGTGATCTGAGCGCTCATGCGGGCCGAGGCGCGCGGGCCGTCGGGGACGTTGATACAGTCGATGCCCGCGGCGGCCGAAAGACGCGCGCCCTCGATTTCCTTCGAGGCGTCGACGCCGCGGGGCGGCAGGATCTCGACGAACGAGACGAAACGTCCGGCGGCGAGTTTGGCTCCGAGTTGCGACTTGGCGGCCAGCGGGACGGCGGTCATCGCCTGCGCCCGTGCGGCCGGCTCCTCGATGGTGACGGCCAGGCCGCGCTGCGCCGGCTGGAGCGAGCGCGCCTCCGACCGGATCAGCCGGATGTGCTCGGGCGTGGTCCCGCAGCATCCGCCAATGATCTTGACGCCGGCCCAGATGAAGCGGCGCGCGTACTGGGCCATGTATTCCGGCGAACAGAGATAGATCTTGCGGCCCTCGACCGTGGCGGGGTGGCCCGCGTTCGGCATGGCGCTCAGCGGCTTGGCCGTGTACTGCGCCATCTTCTCGATGGTTTCGAGCGCCGCCTTGGGGCCCACCGAGCAGTTGAGGCCGATGACATCGACCGGCCACTGGTCCAGCTTGCGGGTGAAAACGGCGGTCTCGGTGCCGTCGGGCAGGTTGCCGAAATCGTCGATGGTGACCTGGGCGATCAGGACCATTTCGGGGCCGGCGGCTTCTCGCGCGGCGGCAATTGCCTCGCGAAGCTCGTCGATGGCGCCGAAGGTTTCGAGGATCAGCAGGTCCACGCCCGCTTCGACCAGGGCCGCGGCATGCTCGCGAAACGCGGCGCGCGCTTCGGCGAAGGAGGTCCGGCCGAGCGGCTCGATGCGCACGCCCAGCGGACCGATCGAGCCGGCCACGAACGCCTGTCCCCCCGCCGCCGCGCGGGCCAGCCGCACGCCGGCCTGGTTGATCGCCTCCAGCTTCTCGGCAAACCCGTAGCCCGCCAGCCGGATGCGATTCGCGCCGAAGGTGTTGGTTTCCAGGATCTCCGCCCCGGCCTTGACGTACTCTTCGTGAAGTTCCTGGACCAGCGCAGGCGCCGAGAGGTTCAGCTCGTCGTAGCAGCGGTTGATGAAAACGCCCTTGGAATAGAGCATGGTGCCCATCGCCCCATCGGCGATCAGCACGCGTTTCGAGAGCTGTTCCCGGAACTCGGCGGCTGGGGAAAGGGCGGTGGTAGCGGGAGTGGTTGTCTGGGCCATTTTCTTGGGGAGGTGTTAGCAATCGTAGCAGATTTCGGGGACGCGGCCGGTCGCGCCTTGACGCGCGCCCCTACGCGCGCCGCTACCACGCGCCCTTACCGCTTCAGCGGGTCCTCGACCCAGGGCGGGGTGGCTTCGATCAGGCCGCCCAGTTCGGGTTCCAGACGCTCCATGGCCTGCTTCATCTCCCAGGCCACCCGCCGGTAGCTGAAATGGCCTTTCACGCCGCTGCGCAGCCGGCAGATGTACTCGGCCTCGGCGAAATCCATCTTGAAGAGGAACCGCGAGCGAGCGCCGAACGGAACCAGGTAGTGCGCCCCCGGCGCCGGAAGCGCACGTCCGGCCGCCAGCGCTTCTTCCATGGCGGCGCGGTAGGCGGTTTCGAGGCCGGCATCGAGGATCGCCTGCGGCACTTCGTACCCCAGCCCCGCGGAGAACGCCTGGCGGTATTGCCGGCAGCGGCGGTGGCGGTGCATGTCGCGGTAGGCTCCGATGTCCATCACGATGTCGTAGACGTACGGCCCGCCGCGGAACGCCCGCAGCATCTCGTCCCGGCGCGTGCGCGAGCCCAGGGCCAGGCCGATCACTTCCTGGCGCCGCGCCGCGCTCCAGCCCGCCGCCGTTTCGTACAACTCGCGGAAGGAGTGGCCGGCCACCGGATAGAGCAACGTCGCGACGGTTTCCGCCGCGGCATCCTGCGGCCTGAGCAGATCCACCCGCAGCGGCTCGCCGCCCTGGGGCGGGGCCAGGTTCTGAGCGGCCCACTGCGCCAGGTCCGCGCGCGACGCCGCCAGGTGCGAATCCGGCTCGGTGTGGCGCGCCAGCGTCGGGCACAGCGGCTCGCCCGGATCGCCCGCGCTCCAGACGCAATCCGGCCGGCGGGCGCAGGCTTCTGCGATTTCGAGGCCCAGGCTCCGCAGCTCAGCGTACTCGGACGCCCGCAGCCGCCGCACCTGCTTCTCCAGAGTGCGGATGCTCGCCACCTGCCCCACGTTGGTCGGCACGCCCCAGAAGAGCAGGTAACGCGCCACGTCGAAGGCGCGGGCTGCGATGGCGCGCTCGTAGGCGTCCGGCTTCATGTCCTCCGGCCGCGCCAGGCGCGCGCCCAGGTGCTGGGCCACGGCGGCATGAATCTTCCGGTACGCCGCCAGCAAGCTCTCCGCCGCGCGTTGGTAGGCCGCGGCGTCCGCGGGAGAGAACTCCTCCGGCACGATGAAGCCCCCGCCCGAGAAATCCTGGTAGCGCGAGGATTTCGCCTGGCCGTCCCAGAGCGGCTCGTCTTCGATTTCGGTTGCGGCCAGCTCCGAGATTCCTTCGAAGCACAACACTGTGTGGCCGAGGTCGGCGATGGACGCGTGCCCGTACTGGAAGTAGAAGTGTTCGAGAAACTTCGCGGAATCGTGCGTGCGCACCCACTCGAGCGATTCGCGGATCGAATCGGGCGAGCGGCTGTAACGCGCCAGCGCGTAGGCGCACTTCTCGGGAGGCATCGGCGCAATGGTAAGCACCCGCGGGGCCATGAACCGCTATGATAGCGTGGATACCATCCCATGAGAGTAAAGATCAGACGCCTCGACGCCGCCGCATTTCTGCCCGAGTACGCCCACGGGCCCGAGGAAGACGCCGGCCTGGATCTGCGCGCCGTGGCGGATGCCGTGCTCGTTCCAGGTGCGCCGCAGGCGGTGGGTACCGGCCTGGCCATCGAGCTGCCGCCGGGCTTTGAGGCGCAGGTCCGGCCGCGCAGCGGCCTGGCGCTGAAGCACGCCATCACGCTGCCCAACAGTCCCGGCACGGTGGACCCGGGCTACCGTGGCGAGATCCGGGTGATCCTGCTCAACCTGGGCCGGGAGCCTTATCGGATCGCCCGCGGCGAGCGCATCGCGCAGCTCGTCGTCGCCCGCTACGAGCGCGTGGAGTGGGAGGAAGGCGACCTCAGCGACACCAGCCGCGGCGAGGGAGGTTTCGGGTCCTCGGGGCGCTGAAGCGCTCGCCGCGGTGCAGCACGCCCCGGTTCGCCGCCGTCCGGTGCAGTGCGCCGCGGTGCCCCACGCCCCGTGGCCCTGGCCCGTGCCCCGCCCCCGGTCGCCCACGCCCCCAGCCGCCCACGCCCCCGGTGGCATTCGCCCCCGTCCTGGTATCCTGAGAGTCCGACGGAGGACTGATCCTATGCTCAATCGCGGTATTTCACTGTCTTTGATCCTCGCGGCTACGGTTACGTTGCGCGCCGATGTCACCGTGCGCCAATCCATGGATATCAAAATCAACATGCCGATGCCGGGTGCGCAGCCTCCCCAGATGCCCTTCAAGGAGATCCTGATGCGCATCAAGGGGGACCACGGCTACGCCGACATGGGAATCATGACCGTCATCTCCGACGGTCTCACCCACCAGGTGACGCTGGTCGATCCCAAGACCAAGCGCTACGCCACTTCCTCCATGGAGGACTACATCGCCAAGACCTCGCAAGCCGCTGCGATGCCCGACATGCCCGAAGAGGCTCGCCAGATGCTCGCCAAGACGACCTTCGACGTGAAGTCGATTGAAACGGGCCGCTCCGATCGCATTCAGGGCATCGCCGTTTCCGAACGCGAAGTCACCATGAACATCAACATCCCCGTCCCGGCTCCGGGAATGGAAAGCGGCCTGCAAATAGTGGGGAAGATCCACGTCTGGAAGCCGCAGCCGGCCGAGTTCGATCGCCTGCCGGCGTTGCGCGAGGTGGCCGCCTTCTATGAACGCAACAAGGCATTCAGCCCCGCCGAGAGCATGCGGAAGATGTTCAGCTCGATGCCCGGCATGGGCGCGAGCGCGGACAAAATGGTGGAGGAACTCACCAAGGGCGGCAACACGATCGTCCGCATGCACATGGAGATGTTCATGCCGGGTCTGGCGAAGATGATGGAGCAGGCCCGCGCCGGCGGCGCCAACGTCCCCGACGCTCCGCCCCTCGATCGCCCGCTGGTGGAGATGACCACGGAGATGAAGGAACTCTCGACCGACGCGGTGGCGGATTCGGTCTTCCAGATTCCCGCCGGCTACCAGCAGGCTCCCATGGAGGACCTGCTCAAAGCCATGATGGCAGCCTTTACCGCCGGCGCCAGGCAATAGCCGGATCGCCCCCCAGGGGGCGGGGGCGGGCGCGCGCGGCCCGCCCCGGAATCGCCACCTGGCCCGCGCTCAATGCGGGTCCTCTTCCGCCTCCACCGGCTTGGTCGCCATCGTCATGGCCGAGGAACGCAGCACGTCGCTGGCGAAGAAGAATTTGCCGTCGGCCGGCACCATCATGATCTGCACTTTGTCCGAGAGCCGCTCGGCGACGATCTTCTGAATCAGCAGCGGGTTGTTCTTCAGCACCGCCGCCTCGGACTTCATCCGCTCCGCATCGGCCGCCGCCACCACCCGGATGCGATTGCCCTCCGCCTCCGAAAGCAGGTTGCGTTTCTCCAGTTCCGCCTTGCTGTCGATCACCTTCGCTTCCGCCATGGCCTCGGCGTTCTTCACCGTGGCCTCCTTGCGCGCCTCCGCTTCCAGACGCGATTGCTCGATCTGCTTCTCTTTGAGCGGCAGGGTGTGCTGCATGGCGTCCGCCTGGGCTTTGGCCTGCAATACCACCACGGCCGCCTCGGCCTCGGCGTTTTTGACCTTGCGGGCTTTCTCCGCCTCCGCCTCCAGTTCGGCCGTCCGGACTTCCTTCTGCTTAATCTCCACCTCGACCGAGAGCCGCTCGTTCTCCTGCTCCCGCAGCAGTAGTCCCTCCAGGCCCCGGGCGTATTCGGGCGGCAGCAGAATGTCCCGCAGCATCACTTCCTTCACCACGATCCCATCCGCGCCCAGCTTCTTCGCGATGGCATCGGCCGCCTGCCGCCTCACCGCTTCGCGCTGGTTCGAGAACACTTCGCGCACCGTGTAGTTGGGAACGATCTCGCGGAACACGCTGGCCACCACCGGCGGCACCAGCTCCTCCTCCACCGGCTGTGGCAGGTTGGCGTGGATGTAGCTCAGCCTCCTGGCGTCCAACCGGTAGCGAACCGCAATCGCCAGCCCCACCGGCAGCCCTTCCTTGGTCTGGACCTTGAGGGCCTCGGTCTTCTGCTTCGGCTCCTCGGTCATCGCGGTGGTGAAGATCCGGTCGCGGGTGTCGTAGAGCTCGATGTGCTCGAAGAACGGGATGATCGCGTGAACCCCCGGGTAAAGCGTCCCGGGTTCGACGCCGGAGAGCTGGCTGATGGCCACGCCCGCCATTCCGCTCGGAACGATCGCGATACTCAGCCCGATCGCGAGTGGCGCCCACGCCAGCACAGCCAGCCTGGCGGCTACGCGCCACCGCAGCTCGGCCGCCTTGCGCAGGTCCTGAATCAGAATCGCCGCGGCGGCGGCAAACATGCCAACCGCCGAAATCAGAAACAACCACTTCAGCAGCAACATGTGAGTTCTCCTTGTCTATAGCCATCCGTGCCCGCTACCGGCCGCCGCCCGTCCCGGCGGCTCCAGCCGGAGGAGCCGGCGCGAACAGCCGCGCCACCAGCTCATCGCGCTCCCCGTGCAACTCCACCACGTCGCCCACTCCAACCCGCTCGAACAGGTCCAGAATGTCCTGGTTGCGCAGGCGGATGCAGCCGTGCGATGCGGCGTGCCCGATGGAGCGCGGTGCGTTGGTGCCGTGAATCCCGAAGCCCTTGAGGCTGAGCCCCAGCCAGCGCGGGCCGAGCGGATTGTTCTTGCCAGGCCCGACCACTTTTCCGGAATGGTAGTAGGTGGGATTCGACAGCCGTGTGGCGATCTGGTACGTGCCGGTAGGGCTGGGACTCACGGACGCCCCCACCGCCGTTTGATAGAACTTCACGACCCGGCCATCCTCGATCAGCGCCAGCTTGCAGTCCGGGATGCTCACCACGATCCGCCTGCCGTGTGCCTGCTTCTCGGGATTCTCCTCCGCCGCCGCCCTGGCGAACGCCATCAACAACAGCGCCGCCACCGTCATGGCCTTCGATTCTCTCCTGGTCTGCCGCATCGCCTTTTCCCTTTCGCCGGGAGGAAATGCACACCGCTGGCCGCCATGCAAATAATTGATTCCATGACGTTTATCATTCCAGACCAAGCCAGGGCGCGTGTCAGGCGGGACACGTTGTGGAAAGGCGCACACAGTGGCTCCTAAGCACCGCTCGATGCGAGCGGGCGGCAAAGATTGGTCGCATCGCCCGAAATCTGGCGGCGCAACTGGCGTCTAGGAGAGCATTTTCAATAGTTTAGGACGGCAAGCGAAATGCCGATAAGAGCAGGCATGAGCACGAACTCCATCAACGGCCTTTCCAGCAGCTACCTGCAATCGGTTCTCGGCAGCGCCCTCCAGGACGCTGGCGTGAGGAACAACAACGGCGCGACCGGCACCTCTTCGGTCTCGCGGTTCTCCGACAACGGCGGGCTGTCGCCCTTCGCCCAGATAATGAGCACGCTCCAGCAGCTTCAACAGTCAAACCCGGCCCAGTACGCCCAGGTTACGAAGCAGATCGCCACCAACCTGCAAACCGCCGCCCAGACGGCCCAGTCGGACGGCAACACGACAGCGGCGAGCCAACTCACCCAGCTTGCGACGGATTTCAATACCGCCTCGACGAGCGGCCAACTCCCCAACATCCAGGACCTGGCGCAGGCGCTCGGTGGACAGGCGGTGGGCGGCCATCACCACCATCACCACCATCATGCCCAGGCTGCCTCCTCCGATTCGAGCAGCGATTCGAGCACTGCCAGCAGCGCTTCGACGAGCGGCGATTCGACCAGCGGCGCGAGCCAGATGCTGAGCCAGCTCCTGTCGGCCATCCAGGGAAGCGGTTCCCAGAACGACGCCCTGAATCCGATGAGCATCATCATGAACACCCTGTCCAGCGCCGGGATCGCCACGTCGAACGGCTGACGCGTAACCGCGCCGGACTTCGAGACCGCCGGACTGGCCCCCGGCCACAAGGAACCCCCGGCGAACGGGTTTCCGGCGGCCGGCAGCGTGACAACCGGGCGGCGCGGTCAGGTTCGACGTGGCCGCGGCGGAAACGGCAACCGGCTTTCGGCGGCTGGCAGCGTCACAACCGGGCGGCGCTGCGTGATCGTCCCGAACGGCCCAGACGTATGGCTCGAAGCAAAGCCGGCTGCGGCTGCCGATCCCAGGGGCGCCACGCCAGTTTTAATAATTCAGGATCTTGACACCCGCAATTCTACGTATTAGGATTCCGTTAATAGGTGTTAACGTTCGGTCTGTTGCGGAGGCGCTATGAACAAATCGGGAGTGATGA
>Ga0182021_10008189_pt1 | contig 12390 bp, 11 predicted proteins | sample 612E3MmetaG_FD_120493 | JGI IMG/M metagenome (GOLD analysis project Ga0182021, IMG submission 120493) | Permafrost microbial communities from Stordalen Mire, Sweden - 612E3M metaG (Illumina Assembly) | ecosystem: Environmental > Terrestrial > Soil > Wetlands > Permafrost | place: Sweden...
CATGTTCTCGCACAAGACCCGCGAGAACCTGCAGCACGACCCCCGCGTCGCGGTGGGCATCCACGATCCCGAGCGCAAGATCGCCATGCAGGTGAAGGGCCGCGCCGAGCTCATCGACCACGGTGAGGTCTTCGACCAGGTGAGCGACCGCCTGAGCAAGCTCTCAGACAAGATCAGCCTGCCACCGGTCAAGTACGTCGTGAAGATCGAGGTCGAGTCGGTCTGGGACATGGGTCCGGGGCCGCACGCCGGCGACGAGCTCGATTAGCTCGACCAGGGCACCGACACACGGCCGTCCCCGCTCCGCTACCCGACGTGGAACCCAGCCCGCAGCCGATCGGTCACGACTCACGCCCGGTGCGCCTTTACGTCGTGCGCCACGGCCAGACCGACTGGAACCTGGAGCCGGCGCGCTGCCAGGGCTGGGCCGAGGTGCCGCTGAACGCCACCGGCCGCCGCCAGGCCCGCGAGGAAGGTGTGCGACTGCTCGACGCCGGCGTCGAGCTCATGATCACGAGTCACCTGCTGCGCGCTCGTCAGACCGCTGAGGAGTTGCGCGACGTGCTCGGCCACGACGTCCCGGTGAGCATCGACCGGCGGCTGGCCGAGACCAACTGCGGCGCCTGGCAGGGGCGTACCTTCGCCGCGATCGCGAAGAACGATCCGCGGGAGTGGGCAGCGTACCGCGAGCACCCGGGATCGTTCAGGTTCCCCCACGGCGAGAGCCTGGCCGAGCAGCGGCGGCGCGTGCTCGAGGCGATGCGTGACGCGGCCCGCACGGGCCGCGTCACGCTCCTCGTCACCCACGGCGGCTGCGTCCGGCTGCTCGAGACCTTTCTCGACGGACGCGGCATCGACGCGTTCCGCGGCGCGCAGGCCCCCAACGGCGAGGCGCTCGAGCTCGACCCGGCCGGCCTGACGGCCCGCATCGACGCCTTTTTCGAAACGGCCACGTAGTCGCCCGACGCCGAGGTGCGAACGAGCCGTACCGCGGGTCGTGGCGACGCTCGAGGAGCGCGGGCTGCGGACGGCGGAAGGTTCGGCTACTGCTTGATCGAGAGCCGGCGGCCCTGTGCCTGGCCGCCGACCGGCGCCTGCGGGCCGGCGCCGGCGCTGCCGGCGCGTGCGCCCACCACGAACTGGAACGGCGCCCCGCCGTCGAGCAGCGCCAGCGTGTGGCCGTCGCCGACGATCAGCCAGCCGTGCCAGCGGCCCGTGAGGTCGAGCCTGACGGTGCCGGTGAACAGCCGGTAGGCGCCCGGCTTGAGGGTGATGTGGGTGGCCGAACCAAGGTCGCGCTCCTGGTCGCCGGGGCCGCGGGCGACCAGTGTCACGATCGCCCAGGTGCCCGTCTGGGCGCCGTCGTTGCGCACGGTGAAGTTGGCCTTGAGCGTCGCGCCGCGCACATAGGGGCCGGGCGAGAGCTGCACCGGGCCGATCACGTCGAGCTTGGCGGCGCCCTTGGGTGCGTCGGGGCCGGTCCAGGGTGCCGCGGAGGCGCTCGTGGCCACGGCGCCGCCGGCCGCGGCGACCAGCTCCGTCCCCGGGTAGTAGAAGTTGACGATCCACTGGTGATCCCGCCCCTGGGCGGCCCAGTACTGCGAACCCCACTGGGTCATGTGGTCGCCGTCGGTCGGCGCTCCGGAGTAGGTGCCCGCGTAGTAGGACGCCTGGAAGATCTGCCCGTCGCGGGTCATGGTCGTGCCCCAGGTGCTGTTCACGGCGTCCCAGTAGCGCTGGCCGTAGTCCCAGCTCATGTACTCCTGGTAGTTGGTCGTGTCGTCGACGTCGGCGCCCCAGGCGGCCACGTCGGGCAGCTTGGTCGGGTGCGTGGCCCAGTACCAGGCGTAGTCCTTGACGGCCAGAGCGCCGGCCTGCAGGGCCTCGTCGGAGAAGGCGCTGGGCGGCGCCCACTCGTGCGAGAGGACGCGCACGCAATACGTGCGAAAGTCGACCGTGTCGACCCCGACGATCACGCCGCTGGGGTCGTTGGCCGGGAACCGCCGGGCGACCTTGATGGTAGCGGGCGGCGTGAGCGTCGCGGACGGCACGGCGGCGGCCGCGGCCGTACCGGTGGTGGGCTGACTGGCGCCGACCGCGGCCGCGGCCGCGCTCGCGGCGACGACCGCCGTCGTGCCGAGCGCCAACAGCCCGACGAGAAGGGCGCGTGCAAGCGCGCGCCGGCGCGAATGCCGCCGGTCGTGGCCGACTGCTGCCGTTCGTCTCAAGACCTTGCTCCTCTCGGTCCCGCGGTGTACCGGACCCGGGTTCGCCGGGTCTGCCTTATTATCCTGTGCTTCAAGAGACGTCGCAACCGCGCGCGGGGTTCACGCCCGGTCGACGACCGGCGGGCCTCACCGCCGGCAGCAGGTAAGATAGGCGCCATGCGCCGCTGGATCTCATGAAGCGCCTCCCGTATGTCGCCGACCTCGCGCTCGCTCGTGACTGAGCCCGCGTCTTCGAGCCCCCGCCGAGCGCCGAGCGCCGCGGCCACGGCGGCGCTGCTGGTCGGCGCCGCCGTGGCCACGGTCGGGCTCACCACCTTCGCCCTGCACGGCGAAGCGTCGCACATCCATCTGGCGATCGCCTTGGGCCTGCCCCTGCTCGTGGCGGTGGTGATGTTCGTCGTGGTGGCCCACGACCGGCTCGCGCGACTACCGGTGAGCCGCCTGCTCGTGGTCGCCATCGTCGCGCTGCCGGCGCTCGCCATCCTCGGCCCCGCGTTCGCCCTGCCGCACTTCAGGGCGGCCTTCGCGTTTCGCGTCGCGCTCGGCCTCATCGGCCTCGTCGGGATGTTGTGGCTCATCCTGGCGCGACCGCGCTGGCATTTCGAGGCGACCACCTATGCACTCCTGTTCGGAGCCTGGTGCTGCTGGCTGGTGATCGCCTTGTCCTGGGCGCCCGATCCCCAGGCCGGCGCGCGCTACCTGCTGCTGTTCGCCAGTCTGGGCGCCGTCGCGGTCGCGACGGCCAGCGCCGGAGTTAGCCGACGACGTCTCACGTACCTCATGCTCACGCTGGCGGTCGTCTACGGTCTCTCTCTGGTCATCGGGACCGCGGAATGGCGTCTGCGCATCCATCTGCCGACGGCGTCGCTCATCTACGCGCACCGCACCATACCGGCCGCCTTCTTCCTCAACGCCAACGACTTCGCGACATATTTGGCCCTGTGCTGGCCGTTCGTCCTGCTGTTGCCCTACCTGCGACGGCGCCCGGCGGTCGTGGCCCTCACCGCCGTGGCGCTGCTGGCGACCGTCGCGGTGCTGCTGTTCACGGGGTCGCGCACGAGCTTGCTGGCGCTCGGCGTCGAGACCGCCGTCGCCGCGGTGGTGATCGCCGCGACGTCCGGCAGGCGCACCCGCCTCGCGGTGGCGGGGCTCACAGTCGTCGCCCTGCTCGGCGCCGGCTTCCTGCTGGCCGGCCGCGGCGGCAGCTTTGGGAACTCGTTCAGCCTCCCGCAACTGGCCAGCCAGGTCCAGAGCGGCGGTGGCAGCGGCGGGGTGCGCTCCCAGCTCCAGGTCGCCGGCCTGCGGGCGGCCGCCTCGCGCTGGTTCCTGGGCGTGGGACCGGGCAACGCCGAGATCGTCGTGGCCCGGCAGAACCCGCTGTTCACCGTGGTCAACCTCCACAACTGGTGGCTCGAGGTGTTCGTCGACGGCGGCCTTCCCGGCCTGCTGTTCTTCGTCACGATCTACCTGCTGCTCCTCGCCCAGATGGTGCGCGTCGCGCGCAACGCGCGCGACGCTCTGCTGCGCTACCTCGGTGCGGCCACGGCGATCGCGCTGGTCGGCTTCAGCGTCGCCATCGTGGGCCCCAGCACGGCCGTCAAGTTCCCGCCGATGGCGATCCTGTTCGGCCTGGGGATCGCGGTCCTCATACGGGCCCGCCGCGAGGATCGCGAGCCGGGTGCGGGGCTCCCGGAGCCGATGGTATGATGCGCTGTCGTGAAGATCCTCGTCGTCTCACACCTGTATCCCTCGCCCACGCGCGCCGGCTCTCTCTTCGTCCACGATCAGGTCGTGGCGCTGCGCGATCTCGGCGTCGACATGCGCGTCGTCTCGCCGACCATCCACACCCCGCGAGCGCTGCGGATCAACGCCCGTCTGCGGGCGCGCGGCGCCACGCCCCGGGCGGGGGTACTCGACGGCGTCGCCGTCGAGTACCCCCGCATCGTGGTGCCGCCCCGGCGGCTCCTGGCCCGGCGGCAGGGCGACCTGTTCTACCGCGGTCTGCGGCCGCTGCTGGCGAAGCTGCGCACCGAGGGGCTCGACCTCATCCACGCCCACCAGGCATATCCCGACGGTGCGGCGGCGCGCCTGCTCGCCGACGACCTCGGCATCGCCTACGTCGTCACCGTCCACGGCGCCGACGTCAACGTCAACCTCAGGCGACCGGGCCCGGTACGGGAACAGACCATCCGCGCGCTCGCCGGCGCCGCCGCGGTCGTGGCCGTCAGCAGCGCGGTCGCCCGCCGACTCGAAGGCGTCGTCGCCCCCGAGCGGCTGCACACCGTGCTCAACGGCGTAACGGGCCTCGAGCAGGTCGCCCCCAGCGAGCTGCTGCCCGGCCGACCACTCGTGCTGTCGGTCGGCAACCTGTACGCGTCCAAAGGGCACGCCACAGTGCTCGCCGCCCTGGCGCGACTCGAACCGCGACACGGCGACATCGCCTACGTCGTGGTCGGGGACGGGCCCGAGAAGGACCGTCTCAAGGCTCGCGCGCGGCAGCTCGGACTGCGCGGACAGGTCACGTTTCTCGGGTGGCGGCCGCACGACGAGGTGCTCGCCCTCATGGCCCGCGCCGACGCTTTCGTCCTGCCCAGCGCCCCCGAAGGCTTCGGACTGGTGTACGCCGAAGCCATGGCGCAGGGCGCGCCGGTGGTCGCCTGCCGTGGCGAGGGGCCCGACGACTTCGTCGACGACGGCGTCAGCGGCCTGCTCGTGCCGCCCGACGACGCCGACGCGGTGACCCGCGCCATCGCCCGGCTGCTCGACGATCGGGCCGGCGCGGCGCGGCTGGTCCAGGCCGGCCGCGCCGCAGTGGCCGCCCTCACCTGGCGGCGCAACGCCGAGCGTCAGCTCGCGGTCTACGAACGCGTGTCGGCCGACCGGCCGGCGGCGAGTGGAGCGCGACGCTCATGACGGCGTCGGTCCCCGTCGTCCATGTCTCCATCGTGCACCCGCCGGACGAACCGCGGATCTACGAACGCGAATGCCGCACGCTGGCTCAGGCCGGCTACGATGTGACGTACCTCGCACCGGGCGCTCCCGCCGGCCGCGACGCCTACGGCGTCCGCCGGGCGGCCCTGCCGCTGCGGTCGCGGACACGCCGCTGGCTGAGCACGCGCGAGATCGTCGCCGAGCTGCGCGGGCTGCGGCCTTTCGTGGTGCACACGCACGATCCCGAGCTGCTGACGCTGCTGCCGCTGCTGCGGCCCTTCGTGCCGCGCCTCGTGTGCGACGTGCACGAGTACGTGGCTCAGGCGATCATGGCCAAGGAGTACATCCCGGCGGGGGCCCGACCGGCGATCTCGAAAGCCAGTGGCTTCGCGCTGCGCGAGCTCGCCGCCTGGGCCGACGGCGGGATCGTCGCCTACGACGGCATGCTCGACCAGTTCGGCGTCCGACCCCGCCTGCGCATGGTCGCCCCGAACTACCCGCGCCTGGCGCACTTCGAAGGCGCCGCGCCGATCGCCGACCTGGCCGCCGATCGGCGGCTGCGCCTGGTCTACATCGGCGCCCTGTCGCCGATGCGCGGTTGCCGACTCATGCTCGACGTCATGGAGCGCCTCGACTGCGACGACGCCCTGCTCGTGCTCGGCGGTCGGTTCTCCTCCCCGGACCTGGAGCGCGAGACGATGGCGCGGCTGGCCGCCGGTCTTGACGACCGTGTGCGCTTCCTGGGCAGAGTGCCGCGCGACGAGGTGCCGCGCTACATGGCATCGGCCGACGTCGTCTGGAACCCGATGTTGCCCAGCGTCCAGTACGCTCTGCCCAGCGTCGAGACGAAGATCTACGAAGGCGCGGCGGCGGGCTTGGCCGTGCTCACCAGCGACCTGACCGGAAGGACCGAGCTGGTCGTGGGCGAGGGTCTCGGCATCGCCGTGGCACCCACCGTCGACGGGCACCTGGGCGGCGTGCGCCGCCTCATGGCCGATCGCGCGTCGGTGGCGGCCATGGGCCAGCGGGGCCGCGCGATCACGCGTGAGCGCTACTCGTGGGAGGCGTTCGAGGAACGCTTTCTCGACTTCTACGACCGGGTGTGCTCCGCCGGTCGCCGAGGCTGACAGCGCGACGTGCCTGGAGTACCCATGAGGATCCTCTACTTCCATCAGTACTTCGCGACACACGAGAGCGCCACCGCGACCCGCTCGTTCGAGCTGGCGAAACGATTCGTCCAGCGCGGCCACCAGGTCACCATGGTGAGCAGTATCGCGCAGCTTCCCAGGAACGGCGGACCAGGGTCGGGGCGCTCGCGGCTGATCGTACGTGACAGGCTCGACGGCATCGACCTCCTGCTGCTCAACGTCCCCTACTCCAACTACTTCTCCTACCCGTTGCGATTCGCCGCATTCGCGCTGTTCACCGCTGCTGCGAGCCTTGCCGGTCCGCTCCTGCCGCGCCCCGACGTCGTCTTTGCCTCGTCGACGCCGCTGACCATCGGCATCCCCGGACTGCTCACCGCCCGGTTCAGAGGAGCGCCGTTCGTCTTTGAGCTGCGCGATCTGTGGCCCGAAGTGCCGATCGCCATCGGCGCCTTACGATCCCGCCCGCTGATCGTCGCCGCGCAGTGGCTCGAGAGCCTCCTGTACCGCGGAGCGGCGCGGATCGTGGTGCTCAGCGAGGCGAGTCGCGACGCCCTGCTCGCCCGCGGTGTGCCGCCCGACAAGCTCGTCTTCGTGCCCAACGCCTGCGACCTCGAGCTCTTTTCGCCCGAAAAGGTCGACCGCGACTTTCGCCCTCGCCACGGCCTGGTTGGCAAGTTCGTCGCGCTGTACGCCGGAGCGATGGGCCGCGCCAACGGCCTCGGCCAGCTCCTCGACGCCGCGACGGCCCTGCACGACGCAGGCCGCGACGACGTGGCGCTGGTCGCCATCGGCGACGGCGGCCGGCGGCCGTACCTCGAAGCACGCGCCCGCGAGCTCGGGCTCGACAACCTCCTCATCCTGCCGCCGATCCCCAAGCAACGCCTCGCCGGCGTCGTCGGCGCCGCCGACGTCACCCTCACCCTGTTCGCCTCCGACCCGATGTTCGAGACCAACTCCCCCAACAAGTTCTTCGACTCCCTGGCGGCCGGCCGGCCGGTGGTCGTCAACCTCGACGGCTGGTTGCGCCGCGTCGTCGACGATGCTCGCGCCGGCGTCTACGTGCCGGCCGGCGACGGAGCGGCGCTGGCGGCCGCGCTTGCCGCGCTGGCCGACGAGCCGGCGCTGGTGGCGCGCATGGCGACGAACGCCCGACGCCTGGCGGAACGCGAGTTCGACCGCGACGTCATGGCCGACCGGCTGTGCGCGGCGCTCGAGAGCACCGTCTCCGGCCGCCCAGGCTACGCGACGTCCCCGAATGGACGCTCTCCCCGAAACGAGGCTCCGGCATGAGCCGGTCCAACGGCGGCTCCGCCGCGCCGGACGGCGCGGCGCCCGGCGCCGCGCCCCTCGCGGCGGGCTCCGCTGCCTCGACGCCCGACCCCAGCGGTTTCTACGAGCGCCGGGGCAAGCGCCTCATCGACCTGGCGGTGGCCGGTGTCGGCACCGTGCTGGCGACGCCGCTGCTCGCCGGACTCGCCGCGACCGTCTACGTGACCAGCGGGCGGCCGATCGTGTTCGTGCAGGACCGCGTGGGCAAGGACGGCGTCCTGTTCGGCATGTACAAGTTCCGCTCGATGATCCCCGACGCGGCCGAGCACGGAGCCGGCTTCTACCCGACGACGACGACGACCGCATCACCTGGGCGGGCCGCTGGATGCGGGCCTTCAGCCTCGACGAGCTGCCCCAGCTCCTGAACGTCCTCAAGGGCGACATGAGCATCGTCGGCCCTCGACCCAACCTCGAGTTCGTCGTCGACGAGTACCGCGACCGGTTCGAGCGGATCCTCGAAGTGAAGCCCGGACTCACCTGTCTGGTGGCCATCAACGGCCGCAACCGGCTGAGACGCTCCGAGATGCTCGACTGGGACGAGCGCTACGTCGCGAGCCTCGGACTGCGCACCGACCTGCAGATCATCCTGCGCACGATCCCCACGGTCCTGCTGCGGCGGGGATCGACCAACGACGTGCCGCGGGAGTTCATCGAGGACATCTCCCCGGCCACGAACGGCTAGCGCGCGGGGCTTGGTCGCGCCTCGTCGCCCGGTGCGGTAGGATGCCCCGATGACCGCGCCCACTCCCGCCATCCTCGGGGGCCCAGCCGCCTTCCCCGACCGCTTGCACCTGCTGCGCCCGACGCTGCCCTCGTACGCCGACCTCGAGCCCAGACTGCACGAGCTCTACGCCTCGGGGATGCTCACCAAAGGGCCCATCCTCGCCGCCTACGAAGGGCTCCTTGCCGAGCACCTCGGCGTGCGCCACGCCCTGGGGGTCTCGTCGTGCACGGCCGGTCTCATGCTCGTCTTCGACCGGTTCCGCGGCGCCGAGATCGTGCTGCCGAGCTTCACGTTCATGGCGACCGCCATGGCCGCGGTGTGGGCCGGCCTCAGACCGGTCTTCGCCGACATCGACCCCGAGACGTGGTGCCTGAGCCCGGTCGCCGCCGAGGCCGCGGTCACCGCCGATACGGCGCTCGTGACGCCCGTGCACATCTTCGGCAACCCGGCCGACACCGACGCGTTCGACGCTCTCGGTCGGCGCCGCGACCTGACGATCGTCTACGACGCGGCCCACGGCTTCGGCGCCTTGCGCGACGGCACGGCAGTCGGCCGCGAGGGTCTGGCCCAGGTGTTCAGCACCTCTCCGACCAAGCTGCTCATCACCGGCGAGGGTGGCGTCGTCGCGACCGACGACGACGCCCTCGCCGAGCGCGTCGTCGTCGGTCGCGAGTACGGCAATCCGGGCACTTACGACCCGGTCTTCGTCGGTCTCAACGCGCGCCTCCCCGAAGCGAGCGCGCTGCTCGGCCTCGAAGGTCTCGCCCTGCTCGACCGCGAGGCGGAGCAGCGCAACGCCCTGGCCGTCGTCTACCGCGACCTGCTCGGCACGCTTCCGGGCCTCGGCTTTCAGCGCATCCGCCCGCAGGACCGCTCGTCGTTCAAGGACTTCTCGGTGCGCATCCGGGCCGCCGAGTTCGGCCTTAGCCGCGATCAGGTCGCGACGGCGCTGGCCGCCGAGGGCATCGATTCGCGCTCCTACTACGTGCCGCCGGTCCATCGCACCCAGGCCTTCGCGGCGCTGGGCCCCGCGTTCGAAGAGCGCCTGCCCGAGACGGCGGCGCTCTGCGACGAGGTTCTGACACTGCCCGACTACGGCCTGCTCGCGGCCGAGCACGTCGAGCGCGTGGCTGCGTGTATGATTGCCCTGCACGAGCGAGCGCCCGGCGTGCGACAGGCGCTCGGCGGGGCGTGATCAGGTCCTTGAGCGCGAAGCCCGCGCCGGTTTTTGGTCCTCGCGGACGGAGGCGAACGTGACGACAGACGACCGTTACGACATCGATCTCGGAGAGTATCTTCGCGGTCTGGCGCACTGGTGGTGGGTCATCGTCGCCTTGGCGATCCTCGGCGCCGTCGTCGGCGCCGGCTCGGCCGCGACCCACCACAAGACCTACCTGGCGACGAGCTCGGTGTATCTCGGTCAGCCCACCGACGCCAACGGCAACTCGATCTCGGCCCTCAACACCGATCCTCGCGCCGCGATCGCGCTCGGCACCGCCGACGCGACGCTCGCCCAAGTCGCCGGGCAGATCGGTCGTGGCGAGACCGCGAGCCGGCTGCGCAGCGGCGTCTCGGTCTTTCCGCCACCCCCGGCCACGAAATCCGCTACCGCACCGATCAACATCGTCACGATCGACGTGCGCGACACCAAAGCGGCGCGCGCCGCCGACGCCGCCAACGCCATCGCCGCCCTCATGGTCGACCGTCTCGCGGCCTACAACACCGGCAAGATCGCCCTGCTCAGCCGCCAGGTCGCGGCCGACAACCGGCGCCTGGCGCAACTCACGACGCGCAGCGACGCCGCCCAGCAGGCGCTCAACGCGATCGCCGCCGGCGGCGGCGCGGCGGCCACCAGAGCCATGGCGAGCGCACCGTATCTGGGCATCGTGCAGTCGGTGACCAGCGAGATGCAGAGCCTGCTCGACGACAAGAACTCGGCCGCTCTCAACCTGCTCGTGGCACGCGGCGTCGAGGCTCCGGCCGTGCTCACTCCGGCGGCTCCGCCTGCGAGCCCCCAGCCGACGTCGCTCAAGGTCGACACGGCGGTCGGCCTTCTCGTGGGTCTGATCATCGGGCTTGTGGCGGCCGTCGTGCTGGAGTGGCGACGGCGCGAGGGCGCCGCTGCCTGACCGGCGCCGGAGCGCGAGCCGCGACGGCGCGCGCCCGCCTGCGTGTTTCTCAGTCCCAGGCGCGGTACAGTTCGGTGCGCCGGTGGGCGAGCACCGGTAGCTGCTCCCGCACCCGATCGACCGCTCCCAGGTCGAGCTCCGCTTCGCAGAGCCCCACGCGGTCGGGCGCGACGGCCAGCACGGTGCCCCACGGATCGACGATCATGCTGTGCCCGTAGCAATGCCGGTCGGCGCCGTGAACGCCCCACTGGCCGGCGGCCACCACAAAACAGCCGTTCTCGATCGCCCGGGCGCGCAGGAGCACCTCCCAGTGGTCGCGTCCGGTGGCCGCGGTGAAGGCCGACGGCACCAGGATGATGCGCGCACCGCGCAGGGCGAGCGCCCGGTAGAGCTCGGGGAATCGCAGGTCGTAGCAGATCGTCAAGCCGACGACTACGCCGTCGACCTGGGCGGTGACGAGCTCGTCGCCGGCCACGAGGTCGTTGGACTCGCGGTAGGCCTTGGCGCCGGCGACCGCGTCGAACAGGTGGATCTTGCGGTAGACGGCCAGCGGCGCGCCGCCCGGGTCGAACAGCACGCTCGCGTTGGCGAAGCGGTCGCGGCGGTCGCTGCTCTCGTAGATCGAGCCGGCCAGAACGTAGACGCCGAGCTCCGCGGCGAGACCGGCCAGCAGCGTATTGCTCGGACCGTCGACGGCTTCAGCCATGTCGGAGAGCGCGGCGTGACTGCCCTTGAACGTCCACGTCTCGGGCAGCACGATCAGGCGGGCGCCGGCGGCGGCGGCGGCGCGCACCAGCTCCGCCGCCGCCGCCACGTTGGCGGCCTTGTCGGCGCGCGAGTTCAGCTGCACGCAGGCGACCCTCACGACGCCGGCCCCACTTGCCGGCCGGGCTTACCGTGTCCCTTCATGACGCCTTTCCGTTCGTCGTGGTGGAATGCCTCGAAGGCAGTATGAACGACCCGCGGCGCGGCGAGAAGCCGGGGAAAGCGACGGCTTGACCCGCGTGGTAGAATCGCCAGCACGATGAGCAGGATGATCGCCACCACCACGACGGCCTGGCTCTGGCGCGCCTAGCGCGCCCTCTCTGACATCTCCCTGCGGGCCACGCCCGCCACGCCCCCATCAGCGCCGCGGCTTTGGCCTGCCCGAGCAGCGGCATGATCCCGACGACAGAGAGCCAGACCGGCCCCCAGGCCGCTCGAGCCAGAAGGAGGTGCGTCATGCAGAAGAAGTACCTGATAGACGAAGAGAGGATCCCGCGGCGCTGGTACAACATCGCGCCGGACTTTCCCGAGCCGCCGGCGCCGCCGCTACATCCGGGCACCGGCCAGCCCGTCGGGCCCGACGACCTGGCCGCCCTCTTTCCCATGGGCCTCATCGCCCAGGAGGCCTCGACGGAGCGCTACATCGACATACCCGACGAGGTCCGCGAGATCTACAAGATCTGGAGGCCGACGCCGCTGATCCGCGCCAGCGGTCTCGAGCGGGCGCTCGGGCTGCGCGACGACCAGCGCATCTTCTTCAAGTACGAGGGCGTCAGCCCCTCAGGTTCGCACAAATCAAACACGGCAGTCGCCCAGGCCTTCTACAACCGCGAAGAGGGCGTCAAGCGGCTCGCCACCGAGACGGGCGCCGGCCAATGGGGTAGCGCTCTGTCGATGGCCTGCCAGATCTTCGGCCTCGACCTGACCGTCTACATGGTCAAGGTGAGCTACTTCCAGAAGCCCTATCGGCGTGTGCTCATGGAGCTGAACGGCGCCACGGTCTACGCGAGTCCCACCGCGCACACCGAGACGGGCCGGAAGGCGCTCGAAGCCGACCCCGACACCAACGGCAGCCTGGGCCTGGCCATCTCCGAGGCCGTCGAGGACGTCGTGAGCCACCCCGGCTCCAAGTACGC
>Ga0182021_10008191_pt1 | contig 12389 bp, 10 predicted proteins | sample 612E3MmetaG_FD_120493 | JGI IMG/M metagenome (GOLD analysis project Ga0182021, IMG submission 120493) | Permafrost microbial communities from Stordalen Mire, Sweden - 612E3M metaG (Illumina Assembly) | ecosystem: Environmental > Terrestrial > Soil > Wetlands > Permafrost | place: Sweden...
AGCTCCCGAGCCCCCTCCACGATTTCGCGTTCGTCGCGTTCAAGGGACGTCTCTATGTCGCCGGCGGCGTGGGAGCGGCCGCGCGCAGCTCCGACGTGCTCTCCGCGACCATCCATGCCGACGGCACGCTCGGCGCCTGGGACACTTCGAACGCAAAGCTCCCCGGCGCACGCTCCGATTTCGTGGCCCTCGCGTACTGACGCGGACGTAGAATCGCGTCTGTGCGAGTCGCCGTCGCTCCCATCGCACCTGCGCTCTCGCTCGCGCTCGCGGTGCTGCTCGCCGCTCCGTTCGCGAGCGCCGATCCGACGTGCATCAGCGCGTACGAGCAGACCCAGACGCTTCGCAAGGACGGCAAGCCCCTGGCGTCGAAGGCCCAGGCGGCGATTTGCTCGCGAGAGTCGTGTCCGGCGCTGCTCACCAAGGACTGCACGAAGTGGCTCGCCGAGCTCGACGCCCTCGTTCCGACGGTGGTCCTCGAGCCGCGCACGCCCGCAGGCGCTCTTCGCACGGACGTACGCGTGAAGCTCGACGGAGCGCCGCTGAACGAGAAGATCGACGGCAAGCCCGTCTCCCTCGAGCCCGGAGCGCACACGTTCGTGTTCGAGGCCGACGGCGCGGCGCCGGTCGAGCGCGCGCTCGTCCTCAAGGAGGGCGAGAAGAACAAGAAGGTCATCGTCACGCTCGCCGCAGCGGCGCCCACCGCCGAGACGAAGAGCGCGGATCGCCCGGTCCCGCTCGGCGTGTGGCTGTTCGGCGGCGCGACGGTCGTTGCGCTCGCCACGTCGGCGGTGTTCGCGATCGACGGGCTCGGGAAGAAGAGCGACCTCGATCAGTGCAAGCCGCACTGCGCGGCCTCCGACGTCGATGCGATGTCCTCGAGCTTCACGTTCGCCGACGTCGCGCTCGGTGCAGGGGTGATGGCGGGAGCCGCCGCCGTATACCTCTTCCTCACGCGGCCTTCGGCGGAGTCGAGCGCACCAGCGCCGGCCTCGGCGGCGAGCGCGGGTGCTCGCACGACGCCGTTCGCAACGCCTCTCCGGGGCGGCGGGGCCGTGGGAGTCGGGCTCGTGTTCTAGATTCCGGATTCCTCGTGCCCGGGATTCCGCCGCGAAAGAGCCGAAAAGAGCGGAAGAGAGCGGACAAGACCGATAAAGCAGGAAACGGACCACTTAATTCGTCTGCGGTCGTGCTCGATCGTGCCTTGCGCAGGGGTCGCCGTGCGCTATGTCGGGCATCTCGCGCTGAGCCCGGTTTGGGAAGACTGGAGCTCGAGGCTGGGTCGAAGACCCCGCTGCGCAAGTGACCACGTGGGGTCGGATCGGGGAATGGGAGAGCGCGAAGGCTGATGAAGGAGGACGACGCATTGAGGCCGACGGCAAATTCGACGACGCCCACGAAAGCGGTAGACTCACGGCAACTCGTGTCTTCTTCGCGCAAAGCTTCGGAGCTTACGATCGAGGCCCTTTATGTCGCGCGGATGCGCGCCGGCGATCCGCGGGCGCACGCCGCATGCGCGGACGACGAGCTCCCCGACGAGGGTGAGCGCGCCCGGATGATCAGCGACATCACGCGCTTGATTCGCGAGCCGCACATGCCGGAGACGACGCGCTGCGCCGGTCTCACGCTCATCGGCTGGCTCGCGCGCCGCATGCCCGGCGAGGCCGCGCACGCGATCGGTGTCTCCGAGGCGCGTCAGTCGGAGCGCCGCCTCCGCGCCGCACAGCGCAAGACGCGTTGAGCCAACGCAGCGCGCAGTTTCGCGCGCTGCCCCTCGCCGTCCTCGTCACCGTTGCCGTCGCGGCGGTCGTCGGACGCGTGCGCAGGCCTGCGCCTCGTGACACGGCCACGGGCAGCGCGCCCGTCGCGTCGTCGTCGTCTCCGCCCGTTCCGGCGTCGGGCCTCAGCGCACCGCTTCGCGCTCCGTCCGCGTCTGCGTCTGCGTCCGCGTCCGCACTTCCGACGGCGCCGCGGATGGTGCACGGCGGTCCGCGTCATCTCCATCGCTCCGCGGCGCGCGGCCCGCACACGGCGAAGGTCGGGTGGCGCGCGAAGGTCGACGGCGCAGTCGCTGCCCAGGTGACCGTCTCTCCCGACGAGCGCACGCTCTACGTGGGGACGCTGGCCGGCTCGCTCGTGGCGCTCGCCCGCGAGGACGGCAAGCAGCGCTGGAGCGTGGCTCTCGGTGAACGCGTGTACTCTACACCTTTGGTCGCGGACGACGGCACGGTCTACGCCGGCAGCGACGCGAAGAAGCTGACCGCGCTCTCCTCGGAAGGCGCGGTGCTCTGGCGCCTCGAGGTCGACGGCGAGGCCGACTCGGGGCCCGTGCTCGCGAAGGACGGCACCATCGTTTTCGCTGCCGGCTCCTCGGTCCACTGCGTGAGGCGCGGCGGCGACGTCGCGTGGCGGTTCACGGCGAGGGGCAAGGTCTTCACCTCGCCCGCCATCACCGAGGAGGGCCTCGTGGTCGTGGGCTCGCAGGACGACCACGTCGACGCCATCGGTGCCGGCGGAGCGCTCGCCTGGTCGGTCGACCTCGGCGCGGACGTCGACGGCGCCGCCGTGGTCGGCGACGACGGCGCCATCTACGTGGGCACCGACAAGGACGAGGTCGTGCGGCTCGACGGTCACGGCAAGATCGTCTGGCGCACGACCGTGGGCGGGTACGTGCGGGGCGTCCTCTCCCTCGCCCGCAACGGCGATGTGCTGGCCGGCACGTACGGACCGGTCCCCCGGGTCGTTCGGGTCGCGCCCGATGGCACGATTCGAGGGGCATTTGCCATCAAAGGGACCGGGGCGCGCGAATTCGGCATCCACGGAGGACCTCTCGAGGACGCCGAAGGCACCCTCTTCTTCGGCGCCCAGGACGATTCCGCCTACGCGATCGACACGGAAGGAGCCGTACGGTGGCGCTTCGAGACCGGCGCAGACGTCGACGCACCCCTGTCGATGCTCTCCGACGGCAGTTTGGTGGTCGCATCGGAAGACGGGACGATCACGATGCTTTTGCCGTGAGTGACGGGAGACGAGTATCCTCGCAAACCGCGCAATGGTTGCGATCCCGCCTGCCAAGGACACGGACGCCGAGGACGTGGCCTGGGGTCTCCAGACCGCCGAGGCATTGTGGAAGCGTGGCGAACGCATCGATGCGATCGTCTGGCTGAGGCGCGCGGCACAGGCGGCAGGCGAAGCCGCCGACGACGACCGCGCCCTCGAGCTCGCGCGCTCGGCCGCGGAGCTGAGCGACTGGATGGCGACGCAGCCGCCCGGCACGACGCTGCCGCCCGCGGCGCAGACCCACCAACCTCCGCCCAACTACGATCCGCACAACGCCTCGACGTTCGTGCCGTTCGGCGACGAGGAGCGGACCGGGCAGGCACCGGCGCTCGTCAACAACGCGCCGACCTACATCCCGCAAGCGCCGACCTACGTGCCTCGCGGCGGGCCGCCTTCCGATGCGCCGCGGCCTGCTCCGCCGCGCTCGCATCCGCCGTCGTCGCCGACGATGCAGACCGCGGAGCCTTTCTTCCCGCCGGTGGAGGCCATGGCTGCGCCGCCCGCGCCCGCGCCGCCGCCCGCTGCGGAGGCGGCCGCCGCGCGCCCTGCTTCGATCGCGTCTCCGGTCGCCGTTCTCGACGAGCCCGGTCACGACGACGAGGAGGGACGTGGCGAGAGCACGTCGGTGCCGCCGGCCGAGCACGTCCACGCCGGTATGTTCAATCCGTGGGACGACGGCGCCCTTCCGGCGCCTGCGCCCGTGGTGGCGCTGCCTCCGCCGGCGGCTCGCTTCGAGGAAGAAGAAGAGGTCATCACGAGCGTTCGTCCGGCGCAGCTCGCGCAGCAACGAGCCGACGCGCTCGCCGCGGCGTTTGCGCAGCAGGGCCAGTCGCTGCCTTCGCCGCCGGCGAGCACGCCCCCGCACGGCGTCGACGCATCGCCGGCGCCGTCCCCGAAGCCCGCGCCCGTGAAGCCGCAGCCGCCGCGCCCGCCGCCGCTTCCGCCGCGTGCCCGGAAGCCCGCGCCGCCGGCGCCCTCTGCGCCAGCGCCGCCACGCGTGCCATCGGCTCCGCCGGCGCGCGTCACGCCGCCGCCGCCGAGCCCGACGCAGGTGATGGCGCAGCCGCAAATGCCCGCGCGCGCGGACGAGCCACCGCCGAGCGAGCCCACCGACCCGCGGGGCATGACTGTGGAGGCGATCGAGGCCCAGCTCGCGGCGTCCGCGGCGGCGCCCGCACCCGCGCCGACGCCTCCTGCGCCGACGCCTCCGCCTCCCGCGCCGACGCCTCCGCCTCCTGCGCCTCCTGCGCCGGATGCCGCCGCGGTGCCGACCAAGCTCGATCTCGATTCGGTGGAAGCGTTCTCCGATCTGCCCGACGACGCGCGCGCCGCATTCGCCGCGGCCGCCGAGGTGAGCGTGCTCGGCGAAGGCGAAGAGGTCAGCAGCTTCGCGCTCGCGTACATCCTGTCGGGGACGGTCGACGTCGCCGCGACGATGGTCGATGCGCCGGCCGCGCGTCTCGCCGCAGGTGCGGTGCTCCGTTCACGCGGCACCACGGCCGAAGGCGTTCCGATGCGCCTCATCGGCGTGAGCAGCGGCGTCGTCGCGACGTGGACCGACGCGGAGGTGAAAGAGGCCTTCCGGACGTGCCCGTGGGTCGAAGAAGATCTCCGCGTGGCAGCGGACCGCCTCCAGACGCTCGTCGGCGTCACCATCGGTCCGCTCGGCGAGCGCCTGGACGCGTCGATTCGCGAGGAGATCATCGGTCGCCTCACGATGCGCACGCTCGCCGCCGGCGAGATCGTCGTGACGGCCGGCGAGCAGATGCCGGGGTTGCTCCTGGTCGGCGTGGGTGAGCTCGAGCTCGTCAACGGCGACGCGATCGCGGGTACGGTCGGCTCGGGCGAGTTCCTGTTCCCGACCGAGGTGCTCGGCGGCGGAGACGCCCCGCACACCGCGCGCGCGGGGCCGGGGGGTGCGCTCATTCTCTTCGGCGATCGTCACATCGCGCAGGAGCTCCTCGTCACGTGCCCGCCGCTGCTCGAGGTCTTCGCGGGAATGTGAGGGCGCGGCGACGTCGGCCGCGCGCGCGTCGGCTCAGGGCGTGGTGTGCGCGACCGATGGACCGAACGCCGCGGTGCGCCTCGTCGGCTCGGCGGCGCCGAGCTCCCAGCGCAGCTCCTCGTTGCCTTCGGCGCCCGCGAAGCGCAGACCGAACCACCGCGCCTCGGGCGCGATCGTGGGCTGACCGCTCGGAGTCGTGGTCGGGAACTTGATGCGGAAGACGTTCCGCCACACCGTCGAGTAGGGGAAGTAGCGGCGCTCGAGCGGACCTGGTCGCGCGATGAGCTCGATCGACAGCGGCGCCGTCTCGTTGCCCTCGTCGTCGATGAGCCGCACGATCCACGCCGTGTTCGCGCGGGTGAGATCCGCCCAGCGCACGTTCGTGCCGTAGAGCGCGACGTAGAAGCGATGACTGTCCTGCGTCTCGGCGAGCGTGCGCTCGAGGAGCGAGCGTCGCTGCTCGACCGTCAGGCGATAGTCGTTCGCGTACCTCACGACGTACGCCCAGCGAAAGTCCCATGACTCGAACGTGGCGGTGACGGTGAGTAGCGTGTCGAGCTCGCTGAGCTGCACGAGGCTCGCCGAACGCGTCCAGCGCTCGAGCACCTGCGGATAGTCGCTGTCGGTGTACTCGCGCGGCCCCGTCGCCATCGACACCTTGGGGTCGGCACACGCGGCCGCGCTCGCCCCGATCGCGAGCGCGATCCCGAGCGCGCTCGACGTGGTGGCCAGGCGGCGAATCACCAAAACACTCTCGCCGAGCAGCGCTGCGCCGGCAAGAAGCCTTCCATGGATGTTGCGATAGTGCGTAAGGAATCCCCCTCCGAGGCGTGTAGGCCGCGAGGCATGGCGGCGCAGTCAGACCGCGCCGTCGTCTGCACCACACCCTCATGTGGCGTCTCCGCTCGCGCTCTTTTCTGCGTGCGGCGCAACACAGTTGGCGACGGTGCGGCAGCCCGCGCGATTCCCGCGGTTTGCTCGCAACGGCAGAGCCCTGGCAGCGGCCTCGCAGGCCAGCGCGGGCGTGGTCGGGAAACTTTCCGGGCGCCCGCTCGTCCAACGAACGACTGCATGCAGATGGCACGTGAATCGCAGCTCTCCGGGGCACGACTCGCGGCACGACTCGAAGCAATCGCCCATACCCAACGTCACTTATCTCCTCTTCCCAGGGACTTTGGACGACGCCGTTACACCTCGCAGTAGAAGGTGCGCCTTGATTGAAAAGCTCGATTTCCTCGTCCGCTTCTGGGAGCTGAAAGCTCGCAACGCCTCGCTCGGCGAGCCGCTCCTCGCACGTGAACAGATCGAGCTCCTCTCGCTCATGCAGCTCGTCACCGGCGATCTCGATGCGCCGTCGGCCGGCCCCGTCGACCGTCCGAAGGGCGCGCTACCCGCGCAGATGATCGGCGACGGAACGATCCTCCCGGTCGAGGTGAGGAGCGTCACCGCGGCTGCCGTCATCGTGAGCTGCGCGTCGATCGTTCCGGTCGGCGCCCAGGTGATCCTGCGCGCCGCCGACGCCATCAGCGGCGTCGAGTACGCACTGCCTTGCAAGGTGATCTGGGTCTATCGGGCGGCGCCGACCATCGTCGCCCTCGCGGTCGACGGGATCCCGACGCGTGCCGTCTTCGCGGGGATTCCCGAGCCCCGGATGTCGATGCCGCTCGCGCTCGGCAAGCACGAACGCATGATCGGCTGAGCACCCCCGATCGCGTTTGCTGTATCCCACACGTGGATCGGCGTCGTATAACGGGTTCCCCCCAAGTTCCTGGGTATGGGAGGCCACGGCTCGATGCCCCTGAAAATTACCGTCCGCTCCGTCCTGCCTGCGCGTGAGGTCGGCGACCTGATGGTCGTCGGTGTTCCCGCTCTCGGCGGCGCATCGAAGAAGAAGAATTCCCGCTCGACGCTCGACGGATTCGATCGCGCGCTCGGGGGAGCGCTCGCGCGCCTCCTCAAGAAAGAGGAGTTCAAAGGCAAGAAGGACCAGCAGGTCTCGATGTCGACGCTCGGCCGCGTGAAGGCCGATCGACTCGTCCTGATCGGTCTCGGCGACGTCGCCAAGCTCGGACCCGGCGACATCCGCACGTTCGCGGCGAAGGCCGCGCGCACCGCGAATGCCGACAAGGCCAAGCGCCTCGTGCTCGGTCTCCCGAACGGCCTCGAAGGCCGCCTCCGCGAGGTCGTCGAAGGCCTCGAGATGGGCGCCTATCGCTTCACCAAGTACATGACCGGCGATCGCAAGCCGAAGGCGGAGCTCACGCAGGTCACGATCTGCCTGACCGCCGATCTCCCGGCCGACGCGAAGGCTCGCGTCGACCTCGGTCAGGTCGTCGCCGCCGGCGTCAACCTCGCGCGCGATCTGTCCAACGAGCCGCCGAACGTCCTCTTCCCCGAAGCCTTTGCCGCCGCGGCGCAGGTCATGGCGAAGGACGCCGGCCTCAAGGTCCAGGTCTTCGACTACCGCGAGATCCAGAAGCGCGGCATGCGCCTGCTCCAGGCCGTCGGCCAGGGCAGCGAGCACAAGCCCTGCATGGTGCACTTCTCCCATGTCCCCGCGGAACGAGCACGGGTCGCCGTCGCATCGTCATCGTCGGCAAGGGCATCACGTTCGACTCCGGCGGCCTCTCGATCAAGCCCGCGGCGGGCATGGGCGAGATGAAGCACGACATGAGCGGAGCCGCGAACGTCGTCGGTCTCATGCAGATCGTCGCGCGCCTCAAGCCGAACGTCGAGGTGCACGGCATCTTCGCCGCGGCCGAGAACATGCCGGACGGCAACGCGTATCGCCCCGGCGACGTGTGGCCCTCGCTCGACGGCAAGAGCGTCGAGATCATCAACACCGACGCCGAGGGACGCCTCATCCTCGCCGACGCCCTCGCGTATGCGAAGGCGCTCGAGCCCGATCTGCTGATCGACAACGCGACGCTCACCGGCGCCTGCGTCGTCGCGCTCGGCAACTCGTGCTCCGGTTGGTACGCGTCGAACGACGCGACCGCCGAGGAGTTCCAGGCCTCCGTCCGCGGCAGCGGCGAGCAGATGTGGCGCATGCCGCTGCTCGAGGACCTCAAGGACCAGCTGAAGAGCGACTCCGCGGATCTCAAGCACACCGGCGATCGCTGGGGTGGCTCGATCAGCGCGGCGCTGTTCCTCCGCGAGTTCATCGGTAACGTGCAGAACTGGGTCCACTGCGACATCGCAGGCCCCGCCATGGGCGATCGCGTCCGCGGCTGGGATCCCAAGGGCGGCACCGGTCACGGCGTGCTCACGTTCCTCGATCTCATCGAGCGTGCGTCGCGCAACGCCGGCACGGTCACGCACGCAGCTCCGGCCGCGCCCGCGGCAGCGGCTCCCTCGGTCGCGAAGGCGCCCGCGGCGAAGAAGGCTGCAGCCGCAGCGAAGAAGGCACCCGCGGCCAAGGCAGCACCGGCGGCCAAGGCAGCACCGGCGGCCAAGGCAGCACCGGCCGCGGCCAAGAAGGCGGCGACGAAGGCAGCTCCGCCTCCGCCCGCGAAGAAGACGGGCGCGATCAAGCCGCCGGTCGGCACGCGTCACGTCGCGCAGTCGAAGGCCGAGGGGCCTGCGAAGAAGAACGCTCCGCAGCCGTCGAGCTCGACTCAAAGCGGCGCCCGCACGGCCGCCTCGCGTCGCTCGCGCCGCTGATCGACGAAACGGCTTGAACGCCCACGCGTGCGGTCCACCATGGCCGCATGGTGGATGACGACGCAGAGCGCGCACTGACCGAGCTCCGAGGGCCTTCGCCCTCGAGCTCGGGACGTTCCGACACGGCCATCGGCGATCCCGATGCCGAGGTCGTCGTCTACGCGTTCGAGGAGCGTTACGAGATCAAGAAGCGCCTCGGCGAAGGCGGCATGGGCGAGGTGCGCCTCTGCCGCGATCGGATGATCGGTCGCGAGGTGGCGATGAAGGTCGTCCTCCCGTCGATGACCGGCCGCGGCGAGATCCAGGCGCGGTTCGTGCGCGAGGCGCGCGTGCAAGGGCAGCTCGAGCACCCCGCGATCGTTCCCGTCCACGACTTCGGCGTCGACAGCGACGGCAACGCGTTCTTCACGATGAAGCGCGTCCGAGGCGTCACGCTCGAGGAGGTCCTCGACCGCCTCCGTCGCGGCGACGAAGCGACGGCGCGCGAGCACACGCGGCACAAGCTGCTCGCGGCGTTCGCGCGCGTCTGTCTCGTCATCGACTTCGCGCACGGACACGGCGTGCTGCACCGCGATCTGAAGCCCGCGAACATCATGCTGGGCGGGTACGGCGAGGTGTACGTGCTCGACTGGGGCCTCGCGAAGGTGCGCGGCGCATCGAAGTCGGTCGACGTCTCGGTGCCCGACCTCGCGGCGCTCGCTCGCGAGGAGCTCGACGAGGAGGAGGACGACGAGGAACCGAAATCGAGCTCGCGCACGCGCGCCATCGTGGGCGCTGGCTCACGAGCGACGCAGGCCGGCGCGCTGCTCGGGACCCCCGGATACATGGCCCCCGAGCAGATCCGCGGCGAGGAGGTGGACGAGCGCACCGACGTCTACGGGCTCGGCGGGATCCTCTTCGAGCTCCTCACGCTGATACCGCTCCACGGCGAGCCGCCGATCGCCGCGATGATGGGACGCGCGCTCCGCGGCGTCGATGCGCGCCCGTCGCATCGAGCGCCGAAACGCGATGTCCCGCCAGAGCTCGAGCTCGTCTGCGTGCGTGCGTGCGCTCCGAAGCGGTCCGAGCGTTATCGCTCGGCGCGCGAGCTGGCCGACTCGATCGAGGCGTTCCTCAGCGGAGATCGCGACCTCGAGCTCCGTGAGGAGCTGGCGCTCGTCCATCTCGATCGCGCGCGCGACGCAGCAGCGCGCATGGTGGTGCCGGGCGCGTCGAACGACGAGCGCACGCTGGCGCTCCGCGAGGTCGGCCGCGCCATCGCGCTCGCCCCGGAGGACCCCGAAGCGCTCGCTCTCCTCGTGCGCGTCCTCACCGAGCCGCCCGAGGTGGCGCCCCCCGAGGTCCTCGAGGCGATGGATCGCTCCGCCCGCGGGTCGCAGCGAAAGATGCTGCCGCGCATCGCGCTCGCCTACAGCGCGAGCTGGCTCATCTTCTTTCCGCTCCAGGTCGCGATGGGCATTCGCAGCTGGGCGCTCGCGCTCATCCCGCTGTCGTTGTGGATGCTCGCGTCCCTCCTCGCGTGGGTTGCCTACAAGCTCGATCACACGGGCGCGAAGGTCTTTCCATACGTGACGCTGGTCACCGGCGTGGCGCTCGCGGCGACCACGCTCCTCCACGGTCCGTTCCTGGTCGTGCCGGCGATCGCGGGCGTCTTCGCGATGGGCATGGCCCTCGTCCGTCACCGGGAGCACCGCATCTTCTCGACCTCCGTGAACGTCCTGGCGCTGGTCGTTCCATCGCTCCTCGCGTGGGCCGGCAAGCACCCGGTGGTCCACAGCTTCATCGCCGGCAACCTCGTGATCAGTCCGGGAGCGGTGGAGCTACCGCGCGAAGGGACCTTCGTCTTCCTCACCATGGCGAACGTCCTGGTGGTCGTCATCGCCGCGCTGTTCTCCGGCGAATACCGCGACCAGCTCGGTCGCCTCGAGCTGCACAGTCACCTCCAGGCCTGGCAGCTCCGCCAGCTCGTTCCCGCCGCTGCCGCCCACGCACTGACGCGCTCGGGCGGTCCGGAGAGCGTGGACCCCGGCTTGCCCGCGCGAAAGTGAGCTGCTACCCCCACGAGCGATGATGGAGCCTTCCCTCGAGCGTCGCCTCACGCGCGCCATGTCGCGCGCGCTGATGGACTTCCAGATGCTCGCCGAGGGCGATCGCGTGATGGTCTGCGTGAGCGGCGGCAAGGACAGCTACACGATGCTGCACCTGCTGCGCGAGCTGCAGAAACGCGCTCCGATTCGCTTCGAGCTCGCGGTCGTGAACATCGATCAAGGCCACCCCGGCTACCCCGCCGATCGCCTGCGCAAGTACATGCGCGACGAGGGCTACGACTTCACGATGATCGAGGAGGACACGTACTCGATCGTCACGGACAAGATCCCCGAGGGAAAGACGTACTGCTCGCTCTGCTCGCGGCTCCGGCGCGGCATCCTGTATCGCGTCGCCAAGGAGATGCGCTGCACGAAGATCGCGCTTGGGCACCATCGCGACGACATCCTCCAGACGCTGCTCTTGAACCTGTTCTTTGCTGGTCAGCTCGCGGCGATGCCGCCGAAGCTCATGGCGCAGGACGGGCATGTCGTCATCCGCCCGCTCGCCTACTGCGCGGAGGAAGACATCGCTGCTTTTTCGAAGGAAATGGCGTTCCCGATCCTGCCGTGCGACCTCTGCGGCTCGCAGGACAACCTGCAGCGCAAGATCGTCGGACAGATGATCAACGACCTCGAGGAGAAGCACCCCGACATCAAGGCGGTGATGCTCGCGGCGACGCAGAACGTCCGCCCGAGCCATCTGCTCGACAAGGATCTGTGGCGCAAGCTCGGCCTCGAAGCCGCCGCCGAGATCGAAGAAGGCGACGGGCTCGTCGGTGCCTCACGGCTCGTGCGCGACGTGCGGCCGAGCACGGTGCCGAACAGCGCAGGCGGCATCGACGGATGACCGAGCCCGATCCCCCCGGGCCTTCCGCAGGGCCTCCCGCGGGGGCGGAGCTCGCGCCGATCAGCGCGCGCACGCGCTCGCGGAGGAACGTCGTTCTCACGCGGCTCTCGGAGCTGGGGGCGTCAGCGCAGGCCGCGATTCCAGGCCTCTACGCATGGTCGATCACGGTGGCGCCGGCGGCCTGGTCGCGCGGTGCGCCGCTCTTCGCGAAGGTCGCGGCGATCATCGGCGTGGTCGCGCTCGTCACCGCGCCGCTCGTCGAAGGTGCCGGCCTCCGTGTCCCCGAGCCTCCACCGCCGCCTGATCCTTACCTCGATCCGGGAGCCGGCCGGCCCTCGCATGCGCCGCCGGCGCCGGGCGGTCTGGCCGCGCTGCGCGCCTGGACCGGGCCGACGTGGGCGCGCATCTGGTCGGTGTGGGGCTTCGTCCTCTCGAGCGCCATCGTCTGGACGCTCGCTCCGGCCGCGCTCTCCTCGGCGCGCCTCGACGGCGTCCGCGGCGCGCTCGGCGTCGTCGGCTGGGCGCTCTTCGCGTTCGCATCGGCGGGACCGTCGCTTCGCGCCGATCCCGAGGCCGCCGCGCGGATCGTCGCCGGCAGCTCGCTCAAGCCGCGCTCCGAGCTCCCGCGCGGTGACGGCGCCTATGTGGCGGCCGGCGTCGTCCTCGCGCTCGCGATGCAGGCCATCGGCTGGGGCGTTCCGACGCCGGAGCGAGCCGTGCTCGTTCG
>Ga0182021_10008192_pt1 | contig 12389 bp, 7 predicted proteins | sample 612E3MmetaG_FD_120493 | JGI IMG/M metagenome (GOLD analysis project Ga0182021, IMG submission 120493) | Permafrost microbial communities from Stordalen Mire, Sweden - 612E3M metaG (Illumina Assembly) | ecosystem: Environmental > Terrestrial > Soil > Wetlands > Permafrost | place: Sweden...
GAATTGATATTACCGATAAGCATTTGGTAATTGCAAACAGAGAATTACACCATATTGAAAATTTGAAGTTTACTTATGGAGATTTTCAAAAATCAAATTATGATGATGCTTCATTTGATTTGATTTTCGAATTGGAATCAATTTGCCATGCCGATGATTCGCGGCAAGTCTTATCTGAAAATTTTAGAATTCTGAAGAAGGGAGGTCAATTTGTTCTTTATGATGGCTTCCGGCAAATTGGTTTTGAAAACCTGCCTGATAATTTAGTTCAGGCGGCAATCCTTGCCGAGAAATCATTGGCTGTTAACAGGTTTGAAAAAATTGACACTTGGCTGGAAATTGCCAGTGAGGTAGGATTTAAATTAAAAGTCAAGAAAGACTTATCTAACGCTATTATGCCTAATCTTGGTAAACTTCAACTTTTAGCGAGGAAATATTTCGAATATCCATTTTTATCAAAAATATTTCTTCGAATTCTTTCTCAAAACATGATTATGAACACTATTGCCGTTCTCTTATTGCCTTTTACCGTGCGTAACAAAGCCCACTGTTATTATAAAATAATACTTGAAAAATAGGGAATAATTAATTATTGATAATGAAATTAACAGGTGTCTGGTGAAAATCACCATTATTTTTCAGCAAATTTGCTAATATTCATTGTTAAGTAGATATATAAAAATATTTATTGTTGATTTTACAAGCTAAATTCATTTTTTTATAATGAGGGCATATAATTATTATGTATGGCATATAAATTGCTGGTTTATTCAGTGGTAAGATAGAGGTTGCCGGGAAAAATAAAATATCGAACAAGTCTGCTATGGTAATATTTGATGAAAACAAAGCTCAAGCAGCAAAATACTATCATAAAAGAGGGCATGTAATGTTTAAGATTTTCCATAAAAAAGGACAAAAGGGGTTTACTTTAGTTGAGTTGATGATCGTTATTTCGATTATCGGTATAATAGCAGTTATAGCCATTCCGCAGTTTATTCAATATCAATCCAGAGGTTATAACACATCAGCAAAACAGGATACTAAGCAAATGTATACAGCAGCTCAAGCTTTTTACAGCGATAGTCCGACAGGTTCAGTAAGTACTGCTATTTTGGTATCTTATGGATATAATAATACAAACAATGTAACAGCCAATGCCGGTGGGACGATTAGTGCCTTGACTATAAGCGCCTCCCATTTTAGAGGTACAACTACTTATTCTGTAAATTCGGCAGGAGTGATTAGCCCATACTAATAATATATAACTTTTTTTCTATTATATAATCTAACTATAATACAAAAGAAAAACTTTATTTAAGCCAGTAATTCCCATCTTTATTCATTAATAAAAAAGCTTTCCACCGTCGGCGGTGGAAAGCTCAGCTAATTTAATCTCGATTTTCAGAGTTTGTCAGCAATTTATTTACGAAAAAGATCTGGCGAATAATTCCTTGATCGCTTTCTTACCGTTTTCTTCAAGGAAACGGGTTCCTGTTCCGGTGAAATGGGCATGGCTGATAACAGGCGCGTCCGCCTTATTGATCTCCACCCATTCCAATTTATTCCAGATGAACCACTTGTTTTTCTTTTGATCGAAAACATGCAAGGGCTTGTTGCAAATTTTGCTGAATTCGGCGCCCCAGCCGGTGCCGCCTTTGACAGTCTTATCGTCGAGTATTTCGCCGATGACGAAAATTTCCTGACCGTTGTTAATCTGATACCAGATGCTTTGGAGTATCTTGCGGAAAGTCTCATTATCAGTGTAACGGCGATTCATTAACTTCGATACATATTCAAGACTTATATCTCCATTTTTCAGTTCTTCGTGATTGAGGACACGCAATCCCCGTTTGCGGGCGATGCTATGTCCGTTGAATGTAAAATTTACTTCTTCAATTCCAAAGCTCTCCGCGTTCGCGCCAAATTCCGCTTCCGCACCCTGAGCTCCGCCACTAAAGAGTATGCAATCTTCTTTTTTCATTATTTCCCCTTCCTTAGACTCACTTTTTTATAGTTATTTAGTATAGATAACTTGTATCAAACAAACATAATAATAGCTAATCAATTAGATTCCGTCGAAAAGGCACGGTTTTCAACCCTAAAAAACACAATTCACTCTCCTGGGAAAGAAAATAGCATCTCACCAAATGTTATATGGTCAATATTTCATTGACACAAACAACCGACAACTTTATAGTTCAGACCACAGTAAGGAACTTCAACTTTAGGGGAAATTAAATTTGTCTAAACGAATCGTCGTATTGTCCGAAGAAATAGCCAATAAAATTGCCGCCGGTGAAGTAGTGGAAAGACCTGCTTCCATTGTCAAGGAATTGGTGGAAAATTCCATTGATGCCGGAGCTACCGATATCAGGGTGGAATTGGAGAAGGGCGGCTGTCAGTCGATAAAAGTGATTGATAACGGTTCGGGCATAGAGCACGATGATGTTCCTCTGGTTTTTGAAAGACACGCCACTAGCAAGATTTATCACTTTGAAGATATTTACACTGTGGCTTCATTCGGTTTCCGAGGCGAAGCAATGCCCAGCATCGCTTCCGTGGCAAAAGTGGAATTGTTAACACGGCGTAAAAATGATTTAGCCGGGACAAAAGCTGTTTTGGAAGGAAGCACAATAAAGGAGATAACGCCTGTCGGCTGTCCTGAGGGCACGCAGATATCGGTGACGAGAATATTCGCCAACGTTCCCGCCCGCAGGAAATTTCTAAAAACAGAAGCTACGGAGCAGGGGTTATGTCTGGACGCGATCACCCGGTTGACCTTGGCTCATCCGGAGATTCGCTTTAAAGCATTGGTCAATGGCAGGGAATCTTTTGTGGCGCCCGAAGCGGCTGATGTATCGGAACGAATTTCGATGGTGATGGGCGATGATTTCCCCGCGCATTGCATATCTGTAAACACACAAAAAGATAACGTCAGTTTGATGGGATTTATCTCGCGTCCGGAGTTCACCAAGTCTAATTCCAAAAGTATATATTTGTTTGTCAATAAGCGATTCATCCGTGACAACAGCGTAACTCACGCCGTCTTAGCGGCATATCGTCAAATAATCGAACCAAGACGCTACCCCGCGGCTGTATTGTTTCTTGATCTGCCGGCCGAAGATATTGATGTTAATGTTCATCCCGCCAAAATGGAAGTTCGTTTCAAAAACGCTCATGGTATTTATGATCTGGTATCCAGATCAATTTCGCAGAATCTAGCGGAGGCTGAAACATCGAAGGGCAACTTCATTTACCGTCTGGCTCCAAAAGAGAAGAAGGATTTTTCTTTCAGACCTCCGTCCTTGCGGGAAAAGTCTCCGGCAATGCCTTTCGGTGTATTTTCCAGACAAAATTTACAGCAGGCAATCAACGACGATTTGTTAAAACGTCCGGTCGTGGACAAATCAATAACGGCCGTTGAAGGCGATAATCTTCCGGCAAAGGAAACGATATCATTTACCGGCATGAAATATGTGGGGCAGTTTGCCAATACGTATCTGATTTTCGAAGGTGAGGAAGGCCTTGTCTTGCTTGATCAGCACGCCGCTCATGAACGGATCATTCTGGAGCAATTAAAGAAATCATCCGGAGAGAAGGTTATTAGTCAGTCATTACTTCTGCCCGAAATTATCAACCTGACTCCGGGGCAAATTACATTGTTTTCCGAATACGTTGATTTTTTGCTGGAGATCGGTTTGGAAATAGAAATTTTCGGCCGCGACGCGATTGCCGTTAAAGCTGTTCCGGCAACATTGTCACAAGTTAAAATCAATGAAATGATTTCCGATATTGCCGATCAATTGGGCGATCAAAATCAGATGCCTTCTTTACAGGAGAAAAGAGAAAAAATACTGGCTTCGCTCGCTTGCCGCGCCGCAATCAAGGCCAACAGAGTTCTTTCCCATGAAGAGGTTGGCGCATTGTGCCATGAATTGGAAGCAACACCTTTTAATCTTACCTGCCCTCATGGACGTCCCATAACCATCAACTTTTCCTTAAGCGAAATCGAAAGAATGTTTAAAAGGAAATAAATTTTAAGATGGAAAAGTTGCCGCTGGTCATAATCAATTCACCTACTGCTACGGGCAAAACGGAATTAGCCGTCGAGCTGGCGCTGGAATTCGGCGGCGAAATTATTAGCGCTGATTCCCTGCAGGTTTATCGTTATCTGGATATCGGCACGGCAAAACCTACAATAGATGAGCGAAGAGGAATCAAACATCACTTGATAGATATTGTTAATCCGGATGAAGAATTTAACGCCGCTTTATTTACAGAAACAGCAAGGAAGATCATTTCCGAATTGGCAGGCGCGAAGAAGCCCGTCTTTGTTGTCGGAGGAACAGGGCTCTATATCAGAGCGCTACTTAGAGGAATTATTGATACGCCAGATATGGATGAAAATATCAGGAATTATTATCGCAAGCTGCGTGACACGCATGGAAAGAAATATCTTTATGATTTATTACTGCAAAGAGACGCAGAGGCCGCCGCTCATCTAAATCCCAATGATTCGGTAAGGGTGATCCGCGCTCTGGAAGTTCTGGAGCAAACCGGAGAATCGATTACAGTTAAACAAAAAAAACATTCTTTTGCTGATAGTCCCTACAGAACTTATAAGATTGGAATTCAGCTTGAGCGCAAAGAATTGAAGCAGAGAATTGAAACACGGACGGATAAAATGATTGACGCAGGATTGCTGGATGAAGTTAAAAGCGTCCTGGACAGAGGTTACAGCGATAATCTGAAAGCTCTGCAATCACTGGGATACAAACAAATGATTGAATTTCTGCGCCATAAATATAATTGGGAAAGTTCTATAGATTTAATCAAGCGCGATACCTGGCAATATGCCCGACGTCAGATGACCTGGTTTGCAGCCGATAAGGAAATAAACTGGTATGGTCCTGATTCTCTGGATAAAATAAAAAATCATGTTGAAAAATTCTGGAAGGAAAATAGGATAAGATTAGCTTAATAATGTCTTTCTGTAATCCTCAATTCGTCAGTCTTCATATTTATTCAACCTTCCAATCGGAAAGAAATAAAATCCGACCTGATATTTTGGGGCAACGATTTTCTTGACATACAAGACAGATATTACTATATTTTTTTATAAAAATTATTTTATCAAACAAATCAAAAAATGAACTCCGATATTTAAGGCGCGAAAGGGAGGAAGATGTTTTCGGGATTGCCCCAAGCTGTGCAAAAAAATGGACTGGGACGTAGGGCATTTCAGACAATCCTGTCGGACGTAAGTTGGGTCGAACGGAATATTTCTATTTCGTGGCTTATCGGGCTGACGACTTTCGGTATACTGGCCCTGGAACTAGCGATCATTCGCTGGACATCATCTCAGGTTAGGATGTTCCCCTATTTCAACAATGTGGTGCTGATCGGCGCCTTTCTCGGCATGGGTCTGGGAGTGGCGCTGGGGCGAAAGCATCCCGGGCTAGTACATTTTGCCTTGCCGGCGTTATTCATGCTGGCCGTACCGTTGGCATTTGCCGAACCGCTCGGGCTGGTGCATCTGAGCTTTCCAGACAACAGCGTTTTGCTCTGGGGAGGGGGGATTATGTACTCCAATCCGACGGTATTTGCGCGCAACATTGCAATCTTCCTCGGGCTCTACTGCAGCATCGTGAGCGTGTTTGTCTGTTGCGGCGCACCCCTCGGGCATCTGTTTTCCCGTATGCCGGTGCTGCGTGCCTACACGGCGGACCTCACCGGTTCATTGCTGGGAGTGCTGGTTTTCACAGCCACGGCATGGATGAATGCAGGACCAGCCGTCTGGCTGGCCGTGGGTTGTCTACCGTTTGTCTTGCTTGTGCGTAAACCCGTCACGCTGATCTTGGCTATTGGCATTATCGGGCTGGGGCAATATTCAGTGCAGAACGCAATTTTTTCTCCGTACAATCGTATTCTGCTGATGTCGGACGAGACGCAGCTTTCTCAGGTTCTGGAGGTTAACCGCGATTTGCACCAATTCATGCATGATTTTTCCGATGCCCATTTGGCCGATCCTTCTTTATCGGACGAGGACCGCGAGTTACTGCGGGACTACCGTAACCTCTACGACTTACCGTTTGTTGTAAATGCGCGCCGAGATTCCGCCTTGGTTGTGGGTGCCGGCACGGGCAACGATGTGCAGGCGGCCTTGCGCAATGGTTACCAGCAAGTCGAAAGCATCGACATAGACAGCCGAATTATCGATATCGGGCGCGCATATCACCCAGAGAGACCTTATGCGAATCCGGCCGTCACTGCTGTAGTGGACGATGCCCGGGCATATTTCGAGAAGCGGCGTGAGCGGAAATTCGATGTGGTCTGCTATGGGTTTCTCGATTCCCATGCCATGAGTTCCGCTATGTCCACGCTGCGACTGGACAACTATGTGTACACCGAGGAAGGGTTACGGGCTGCCTGGCAGCGGGTGGGGGAGCGCGGACATCTTACGCTGGCTATTTCCTGTATCGCTGGACAATGGTTTTTTGATCGGCTCTATTGGACACTGACCAAGGCCACGGGAAAAGAACCACGGGCTTACTACAATCCGTTACACTACGCCGTGACATACGTCGTCGCGCGCGATGGCGTGCAACTCGACGAGACGGCACTAAAGCAAAGGCGGGTGGTGAAGCCCATGATGCCGATGGCCCGCACCGTCACCACAAGCGACGACTGGCCGTTTCTGTATATCCGGCCGGGCATTTTCCCGTGGGGTTATCTGCTCGTCATAGGTTTCATCCTGTTGCTGACACTGGCGACAGTAAGGCCGGTCTTCGGGATGGGCCGCAGCGGCAACGTATTCGACTGGCCGCTATTCCTGATGGGCGCGGCGTTCATGTTGATCGAAACGAGAGGCGTCACTAGCATGTCGTTGTTGTTCGGATCGACGTGGGTGGTTAACGCCGCTATCTTCAGCGGTATCCTGATCATGGTGTTGCTGGCGAACCTGGTGATCGAGCACCGGCGGTGGCAGGATCCCCAGTTCTTTTTCGTGGCGTTGTTTTTAGCCGTGACGCTGCTATGGTGGTTTCCGGTAGGCTGGCTGCAGACGTTTGACCTTCCGGTTCGTGGGTTAATGGGCGGCCTAATGACCGGTCTGCCCGTGGGACTGGCCGGATTGATTGTCCCGATGCTGCTGAAACGTTCGGTCGCACCCGCCGCAGCGCTGGGCTCCAATCTGCTGGGTGCCGTACTTGGCGGTTGCCTGGAGTATTACTCGATGCTGGGCGGGTTAAGATCGACGGCCCTGATGGCGCTCGTCCTGTATTTGCTGGCTTTTATGCTGGTGCGTCGCCAACTGGAACCTTTCGATCAGTAATCCTCAATTCTAGTGAGCCAAGCTGAAAACGAACAAAGTGAAGTTTGAAGCGTAAGTTAGTGAGTCCCAAGTTTCAGAAGCATAGCGCAATGAAACTTGCGGGACGAATTATCTCCGAAGCGCAGCGGAGTGGGATAGACACCCTCTACGGAAACTTTTTAGTTGAAACAAACACCTCCCTGCATGGTTTTGAATATTAACTTTTACTGAATAGTTAATAATAATAAACTCCAGATGATTCCTTAATGTTCAATACAATATCATTTGTTTTGATAAAACAAAAAAACATTCTTGTTTTTAAATATAAGCTAACAATTTAATTTTCTGCTGGCAATTATATGGCTGTACGAAAAGGTTTCTTTTAATAAAAAGATGATGCAATATTGCTTGACTTAAGCAGGTTCTAAAGATAATGATATCAGCGGTTTTAGGGAAGAAATAATTATTATGAAACGTGAAAGAATCAGAACATTAATTTTTCCATTTATAATTTTTACCGCCGTATTGTCTCTGATTTCCTGCGCACCAAAGACGAGAGTGGCGGTAAGCCAACTGGATACCCCCGGGCAACATACCTTTACAGGGTTGAAACTGCTTGATTTGGAAAAATATCCTGACGCCCAGCGGGAATTCAAGATGGCAATTCAACTCAACAATAATTATTCAAATGCCTATACCGGCTTGGCCCTCGTTAATATTTTCACTGGTAAATTAGATATCGCCTCGGATAACCTGACGCTTTCCTCCAAATATGCCACTTCCGACGAAGAGAAACTTTTCGCTGATGTCAGCCGGATTCGATATTACAGTGTAAGCAAAGCAGATCAGCAATGGCTCGATTTGGCAAAAAGTCAATTTCTTCAAGCTATCTTAATTGACTCTAATCACGCTCCCGCTTATTATTTTATGGGTTTGGCCTATAAAGATGCTTTAGAATTCAATCTGGCCAGCCAGATGTTTAGCAAGGTGATTCAACTGAAAACAGAGCACATTGCCGATGCCGATGTGCAATTGAAAATTCTGCAAAAGATTCAAGAGGCATTGCCCACGACACAAGCGGGGAAAAAGATCGCCCTTGTAGAGCGCTTGACTAGGGCGGATGCGGCGGCGTTGTTTATGGAAGAATTAAAAATAAGAGATCTCTACAATAAGCAGTTGCCGAAAGTTCCGGAAACAACCGCAAAAGAGATCGAAAAAATTCCGGCAGAAGTAAAAGATCCTGAAAAAGTTTTGACTGAGGCAAAACCTACGGAAAAAGTTTCCGTAGAGGCTTCTCCTATTGCAACTGCGCCGACACAGGCGCCTCTTAAATTGATGGCCAATGATATTGCTGATCATCCCTTGAAAAAGGATATCGAAGGAATACTGGAAACCAAAGTTCGCGGATTGGAAAATGATCCTAATGGTAACTTCAAACCCGGTGAAGTTCTATCTCGCGGTGAATATGCCATTATGCTGGAAGACATTTTGATAAAATTGACGGGGGAGATGGATTTAGCCGCGAAATATGTAAATTCAAAATCTTTGTTCCCAGATGTACCTTCGGACATGCCTTATTTCAAGGCTATTATAGCCGTGAGTTCACAGGGAATTATGGAGGCGAAGAATATTAAAACCGGTGAATTCGCTCCGTTGAAACCGTTATCGGGAGTGGAAGCTCTTTTGACGATTCGTAAGCTCAAGGAAAAGTTAAAAATTAATTGATTAAACTATTGAAATATAAAAAGTAAATGATCTCAGGGGCGCAAGCCCTTTTTTAATGAGACTCCAATCTGACGAGCGAAGCGCAGTCAGATTGGCAAGTCGTAATGAGACAAGCTGAAAACAAACGCAGTGCAATTTGAAGCGTAAGTCGAATTATCCATAGCCAAAGGCTATTGGAAATTATCCCAATTGCGAAGCAATGTGGGACGATATAACCTAAATGCAATAGGGTTATGATTTATTAGATTGAAGGAGAATAAAGATCAAATGGCAAAAAGAGAATTGAGCAAGGCATTTGAACCGGCCGATGCCGAAAAGAGATTATACGAATACTGGCTAAAAAATAAATATTTTCACGCGCAGGATAAAAGTGAAGCTCCGGCTTTCTCCATAGTTATTCCGCCACCGAATGTCACGGGCATGCTGCATATGGGGCATGCTTTGAATAACACGCTGCAGGATATTATTATCCGCTTCAAAAGAATGCAGGGGTACAACACTCTCTGGATGCCTGGCACGGATCACGCGGGCATTGCCACGCAGAACGTTGTGGAACAGCAATTGTTAAAGGAAGGGACATCCCGTCATGATCTGGGACGCGAAAAGTTTATCACCCGCGTCTGGGAATGGAGAGAAAAATACGGCGGCGTTATTATCAATCAGTTAAAAAGGCTGGGATGTTCCTGCGATTGGGAAAGAGAACGCTTCACGATGGATGAAGGCTTGTCCCACGCCGTGCGAGAGGTTTTTGTCCGGCTCTATAACGAAGAGATGATCTATCAGGGCGACTATATCGTCAACTGGTGTCCCCGCTGTCACACCGCTATTTCTGATCTGGAAGTCGAATTCAAACAGGATCAAAGCTTTCTCTGGAATATCCGTTATCCTTTTGCCGACGGCAAAGGAGAAATTGTGGTAGCCACAACCAGACCGGAGACGATGCTGGGCGATACAGCCGTGGCGGTTCATCCTGACGATAGAAGGTACGCGAATAAAATCGGCAAATATGTCATGTTGCCTTTAATGAATAAAAAGATTCCGGTTATTGCCGATGAATATGTAACGATGGATTTCGGTTCCGGCGCGGTAAAAATCACTCCCGGTTCCGATCCTAATGACTTTTCCATGGCTCAGAGGCATAATCTGGAGATCATTACAATTATCAACGGCAAGGGAATCATCAATGAAAATGGCGGCGCGTACAAAGGGCAGGATCGTTATGAAGCGCGTAAAAATGTTCTCTCTGATTTAGAAAAAGGCGGCTATCTTGTTGGCACCGAACCGTACGCGCATAACGTCGGTCAGTGTTACCGCTGTAAAACAGATATTGAACCGATGGTTTCCAAACAGTGGTTTGTCAAAATCAAACCACTGGCCAAGCAGGCGATCGCGGCGGTGGTGAAAGGCAAAACAAAAATTATTCCCAAAACATGGGAAGCGACGTATTTTGACTGGATGAACAATATCCGCGACTGGTGCATTTCCCGCCAGTTGTGGTGGGGACACCGCATTCCCGTGTGGTATTGCGATGACTGCAAAAAAGTGATTGTCACCACGGTTGATCCTGACAAATGTCCGGATTGCGGAGGCACTTCTCTGAAACAGGATGAAGATGTCCTGGATACCTGGTTCAGTTCCGCGCTCTGGCCTTTTTCCACTTTGGGTTGGCCCCAAAACACAAAAGCGCTGAAAACATTTTATCCGACTTCACTGTTAATTACGGGTTTCGATATTCTCTTTTTCTGGGTAGCCCGCATGATGATGATGGGACTTTACGTGATGAAAGATGTTCCTTTCAAACATGTTTATCTGCATGCCCTTGTGCGTGATGAAAAAGGGGAAAAAATGAGCAAGTCCAAGGGCAACAGTATCGATCCTCTTCTGATGATTGATCAGTACGGAACGGACGCGTTTCGCTTCACGCTGGCTGCCTACACCGCGCAGGGACGTGACGTGCGCCTTTCACCGGAACGCATTGAAGGCTATAAATTTTTTGTCAATAAAATCTGGAACGCGTCAAAATTAACTTTCGGTAATCTGGAAGATTTTGATGAAACCATATCACTTAATATTGCCGATTCACTGCCGGATAAGTGGATCAAGGCAAAGTTAAATGAAGCTATTGAAGAAATCACTATAAGTCTGGATGAGTATCGTTTCAATGACGCCGCCGCCGCTGTTTACCGCTTTATCTGGCATGAATTTTGTGACTGGTATCTGGAATTAAGCAAACCGGTTTTCTATGGCAAAGAAACTCCGGAAATAAGACAAACTGCTCAGAAAACTTTATTGGAAGTCTTCCGGACAATGTTGCAGCTTCTGCATCCTTTCATGCCTTTTCTCACGGAAGAACTCTGGCATGTTCTAAAGGGGAACGACAAGGATTCGATAATGGTCAGCAGATTCCCTGCTGTTAAAGAGGAATGGAAAAATGACGTAGCGGAAAAAGAGATGGAAATGATCATGGAAATAATTACTTCCATCCGCAATGTCCGCGGTGAAATGCGCATCGCGCCTTCGCAAAAGCTCAATGTTTTGATTTCCGCGGCCGACGAAGAAAACAGAAAAATGATTGAAGCGGACAAAAATTACATGTTAAATCTGGCGAATCTCGAATCACTGAAAGTTGAAATTAATGTGGTTGAACCGAAGGGAGTGGCAACGGCAGTAATCGGCTCAACAAAAATTTTTGTTCCACTGGCGGGTACTGTGGATATTGCAGGAGAGAAAGCGAGATTGGAAAAAGAACTGGGCAAGATATCAAAAGATCTAGAGCAGAGTTCCAAAAAACTTGCCAACCGTGACTTCCTTGCCAAAGCGGCACCGGAAATTATTCAAAAAGAAGAAGAAAAGTTAAAGGACGCCCAGAAGAAATTTGCCACTTTGGAGAACGCGCTTAAGAAATTAAAAGGAATTTCAGCGTGATAGAAAATAAAATAATAAAAATAATAAAAATCGCATTGTCTGAAGATATCGGTACAGGCGATATTACAACCCAGTCCACTGTCAGCGCCAAGAAGAAGGGAAGGGCGCTGGTAATTGCCAAAGATGATTTCATTATCGCCGGAATAGATGTCTTTGCAGAAACATTCCGCTTTCTTGATAAAAACGTCAAAGTAAAAATATTTATTAACGATGGATACAGAGCGAAAAAAGGCGATGTGATTGCGGAAGTTTCCGGGAGTTTATCAAGTATTTTAAAGGCGGAAAGAGTATCGTTGAATTTGTTTCAGCGCATGTGCGGTATTGCCACGCTGACCGCAAAATATGTCGGAACCGTGCATGGCACCAGTGTAAAAATTCTGGATACGCGCAAGACAGTTCCCGGTTTGCGGGTTCTGGATAAGATGGC
>Ga0182021_10008193_pt1 | contig 12387 bp, 8 predicted proteins | sample 612E3MmetaG_FD_120493 | JGI IMG/M metagenome (GOLD analysis project Ga0182021, IMG submission 120493) | Permafrost microbial communities from Stordalen Mire, Sweden - 612E3M metaG (Illumina Assembly) | ecosystem: Environmental > Terrestrial > Soil > Wetlands > Permafrost | place: Sweden...
AACTTGATGTCGTACGCGGCCCAGGCCTTCGTGGACTCTCGGATGGCTGACAGCTCGACCGCTTCGCTGATGGTCGGCTCGTGCCCGATGACCAGGGTCGTACCGGCGGCTGAATCGGCGACGAGCCGTACGATCGCCTCCGCATCCCCTTCGTACAGTTCGACCTCCTCACGCACCTCGGTGGCGGTCACGCCCGCTTCCGACACGTACTGCCAGGTCTCCCGCGCCCGCTCGGCGGGGGAGTGGATCACGAGGTCGAACGTGATCCCGCGGCTGACGAGGAGCTCGCCGGCGGTCGTCGCGTTCGCCCGCCCGCGGGGAGCAAGCTCCCGGCGCTCGTCGGTGACCGGCTGGTCCCACGACGACTTCCCATGCCTCATCCACACGACAGTGAGGGCCATGTCTCCCCTTTGTTCGGCCATGCGCGGAACTGTAGCGGGCGAAAATGAACGGTCCAGCCACAGGTCGGCGGGCTCGCGCGGCGCATATGGTGGCCGCCATGACGGACGGACGTGTGACGGTCGGCGGAATCGAGCTCGCGTACCGCGAGGCCGGCCACGGGGAACCGATCGTGCTGCTGCACGGCAATCCGATGTCGTCCTACCTCTGGCGCAAGGTGGTGCCCGCGATCGCCGACCTCGGTCGCGTGATCGCTCCGGACCTCGCCGGGATGGGGAGATCCGGCAGGGCGCCCAGCTACCGTTTCGTCGACCATCGGCGATACCTCGACGGTTTCCTCCAGGCCGTCGGAGCGGCAGACCGCGTCGTTCTCGTCGCACACGACTGGGGTGGTGCGCTGGCGTTCGACTGGGCCGCGAGCCATCCGCAGGCCGTGCGCGGACTCGCGTACTGCGAGACGATCGTGCGACCTCGGTCCTGGAGCGAGGAGTCGCCTGAAGGCCGGTCGTTCTTCCGATCGCTCCGATCGGAGGCAGGGGAGCAGCGTGTGCTCGAGGACAACGTGTTCATCGAGGAGATCCTCCCGATGGCGATCCCAGGACTCGACCAGGCCGACCTGGCTGCGTACGGGGAGCCCTACCTGGAGCCGGGGGAGTCCCGACGGCCGATGCTCACCTGGGCGCGAGAGATCCCCTTCGACGGCGAGCCGGCGGATGTGGCCCAGGCGGTGACGGCTTACGGAGCGTGGCTGTCGCACTCGTCGGTGCCGAAGCTCCTGATTGCTGCCGAGCCGGGGATGATCCTGGTGGGCGAGGCACGTGAGTTCGCCGAGTCGTTCCCGAACCAGACAATGGTCACCGTGCCGGCGGGTCACTTCGTCCCGGAAGACGCGCCCCAGGCCGTCGTCGCAGCGCTCCGTGACTGGCTCCAGGGCCTCGACTGACTCAGCGCTTCCGCGTGACGCGGCCCTCGTCCCAGATCGGCTCGGTCGAGTCGAGCACCGTACCGTCGGCGCGGAAGACGAGGAACCGGTCGAACCCCCGGGCGAACCAGCGGTCGTGGGTGACGGCGATGACCGTGCCTTCGAAGGCTTCGAGGGCGCTCTCCAGCGCCTCGGCCGAGTGCAGGTCGAGGTTGTCGGTGGGTTCGTCGAGCAGCAGCAGTGTCGCCCCGGACAGTTCGAGCAGCAGGATCTGCATCCGTGCCTGCTGACCGCCCGACAAGGTGTCGAACGTCTGCTCGGAGGCTCGCGCCAGCTCGTACCGGTCGAGTGCTCTCGCGGCCTGCTCCCGACCCATGCCGGGCCGGTGGTCGTTGCCGCGGTGGAGGATCTCCAGGAGCGTACGGCCGTACAGCTCGGGGTGGTGGTGCGTCTGCGCGAACCAGCCCGGCCGGATCCTGGCGCCCAGCTTGGCGCGACCGGTGTGGGCGACAGGTGGGATGACGACGTCGTCGACAGGGAGGTGCTCGGCGTCGGGATGGCTGCCCCCGGCGGCCAGCAGCCGCAGGAAGTGCGACTTGCCGGACCCGTTCGAGCCGAGCACGGCGATCCGCTCCCCGAACCACAGCTCGGCGGAGAACGGCTTCATGAGGTCCGTCAGCTCGAGGCGCTCGCAGACCACGGCCCGCTTGCCCGTACGCCCCCCGAGCAGGCGCATCGACACCTTCTGCTCCTGCGGTACGACCTGCGGCGGGCCGGCTTCCTCGAACTTCGCGAGCCGCGTCTTCGCTGCCTGGTAGCGCGAGGACATGCCGTCGTTGTACTCGGCCTTCACCCGCAGCGTCGTCACCAACGTCTTGAGCTTGTCGTGCTCCTCGTCCCAGCGGCGGCCGAGCTCCTCGAGGCGGGAGTTGCGGTCGGACCGCGCCGCCCCGTACGTCGCGAACGAGCCGCCGTGCACCCAGGCGTTGGCCCCGACGGCCGTCGGCTCGAGCGTGATGATCTGAGTCGCAGCCATGCTCAGCAGCTCGCGGTCGTGGGAGACCATGAGCACGGTCTTGGGCGTCTCCGCCAGCCGCTGCTCCAACCAGTGCTTCGCCGGTACGTCGAGGAAGTTGTCCGGCTCGTCGAGCAGCAGCACCTCGTCGGGGCCCCGCAGCAGCGCCTCAAGCGCGAGTCTCTTCTGCTCGCCGCCGCTGAGCGTGTCCAGCGTCCTGTAGCGAGCGCGGCTGAACTCGACGCCGAGAGCCGCGACCGTACAGACGTCCCAGAGCGTCTCGATGTCGTACCCGCCGGCGTCGGCCCAGTCGGCCAGCGCCTGCGCGTACCGCAGCTGCGCCGGTTCGTCCTCGTCGGCCATCATCGCCAGCTCGGAGGCCTCGAGCTCGTCGGCGGCCGTCCGGATCCGTGGCGGGGCGAGGGACAGAAGCAGGCCGGCCACGTCGTCGTACCCCCGCTCGCCGTGCTTCGCCTTCCGCCTCCCATGGCCGATGAACTGCCGCATCACGCCGATGCCGCCACTGGAGGTGACCGTGCCCTCGTGGGCGTCGATGTCGCCGGCGACGATCCGCAGCAGCGTGGTCTTGCCCGTGCCGTTGGGACCGACGAGCGCCGCGGTGGCGCCGCCGCCCACGCGGAAGGTGATCTCGTCGAGCAGGGGTCTTCCGTCAGGAAGGGAGTACGAGACCGCGTTGATGTCGACGTGGCCCATGTGGCTAAGTCTGCCGTAGCGCTCCATGGTGAGTGAACGGCAAGCCGCCGTCGACACCCAGTTCGCGCCGGTGGCGCCCACGAGTGGCCGTAACCGACGACCTGGCGGGCTCGTTTCGTGCAACTGATGGCCACCGCCCTCATCGCCGCAGGACCTCGCCGCGGTGGGTGCGAGTATCGAACTGTGCAGACCGTCCCTCCAGGAGAATCCACGATGGCAACCAGCAGGATCGAGACCGCCCTCGCGGGCGCCGGCCAGACCAAGGCCGTCGTGTCGGGGGTTGGCGTGCTCGACCGGATCGGGGCGACCTTCGTCGAGTACCTGCCCGGCATGCGCGCGATCATCGTCGCCGACGAGAACACGTGGGAAGCGGCCGGGCCGGGTGTCCGGGACTCGCTGCGCGCGGCGGGGATCGAGCTCGACGAGCCCGTCATCTTCCCCGGCACGCCGGTCCTGTTCGCCGACGACGCGATGGTGCTGCGCGTGCGGGACATCCTCGCCGCCACCGACGCGGCCGCGGTGTCCGTGGGGTCCGGGTCGATCAACGATGTCGTCAAGAACGCGAGCGACATGGTCGGTCGTCCGTACCTGTCGGTGTGCACCGCCGCATCGGTCGACGGGTACACGGCCGAGGGTGCCGCGATCACGGTCAAGGGCGTGAAGAGCACGGTCACGTGCCGCGCGCCGATCGCGGTGATCGCCCCGATCGACGTGATGGCAGCGGCCCCGAGCCGGCTGACGGCCACCGGGCTGGGCGACCTGTTCGAGAAGGTGCCTGCCGGCGCCGACTGGTTGGTGTCCGATGCTCTCGGCGTCGAGGCGGTCGACTGGGACGTGTGGGACCTCGTACAGGGTCCGCTGCAGGATGCGATCGCTGATCCCGACGGCCTGCGTCGCGGCGATCTGGAGGCGGTCGCTGCGCTCAGCGAAGGTCTGCAGATGTCGGGCCTGGCGATCCAGGTGTACGGCACCTCACGGCCCGCGTCTGGGGCAGGTCACTACTTCAGCCATCAGTGGGAGATGGAGGGGTACGGCCGCGACTGGGCGATCCCCCTCTCGCACGGCTTCAAGGTCGGTCTCGGCACGCTCGCGATGTGCGCCCTGTACGAGATGGTGCTCGGTCTCGACCTCGCGTCGATCGACGTGGAGTCACGGCTCGCCGCGTGGCCGACGCCGGAGGAGGATCGTGCACGCGTCGAGGCTCTGCAACCGGTGTCGATCATTCGTGAGTCGGCGGTACGAGCGTCGGCCGACAAGTACCTCTCGCTGGACGCGGCTCGCGAGCGTCTCGAGACGATCCGGCGCGTCTGGCCCGAGCTGCGGTTCCGGCTCGCGCAGCAGGTGATACCTGCCGCGGAGGTCGAGGACATCCTGCGCAGGGTCGGGGCGATCCACCACCCGGGCCAGATCGCGGTCTCCCTCGAGCAGCTGCGCACGAAGTACTTCCAGGCGCAGACGATCCGTACGCGCTACACGATCCTGGACCTGCTTCAGGAGGCGGGTGTGCTCCAGGACGTCGTCGATCGGCTCTTCACGCCGGGAGGCTACTGGTACGAGCGCCCTCCCGAGCCCCGCTGGACCGACGCATCCTGACGCGCACAACCTTTGTGGTGCGAAACGCGGTCACAACGGTTGTGCGGGCGCTCGAAGGGTTGTGCGCGCGCTCGAAGGGTTGTGCGGGTCAGGCGTACGCCGCGACCGATGTTCCGAAGCGCGAGGGATCAGGCGTCGGGGTCGTTCGAGTCCGGGCCGTCCGGGTGGGCTTCCCAGATCTCCTTGCACTCCGGGCACACCGGGAACTTCTCGGGGTTGCGGCTCGGGACCCACACCTTGCCGCAGAGTGCGACGACGGGCGTGCCCATGACCATGGCCTCGGTGAGTGTGCGCTTGGCGACGTAGTGCGCGAACCGCTCGTGGTCGCCGTCGTCGAGGCGCAGGTCGGTGCGCTCGTCGGTGATGGTCTGCGCACCGGGTGCCCGCTGGGTCTCGGGAGTCAGGCTCATACCAGCGAGTGTAGGCGGCTCGGTCGTCAGCCGGAGACCCAGATCGTGATCATGAGCGTCAGGAAGAACAGCGCGACCGCGGACAGGATGACCCAGACCCAGAACAACGGCGAGTGGCTCTCGGGGACCGGGGCTGGCTCGTACTCGGCTTCCGGGATGTAGCTGGCGAGCACGCTGGTCGGCGTCTCGTAGCCGGACGAGGTCGGCGCGGCCGTGTAGTAGGAGTTCGGCGGCAGCGAGACCATCGACCCAGGGCCACCAGGGGCCGGGCTGAGTCCGGAGATGAAGCTCGAGGGCGTCGAGAACGGCGCGGGCACGGCCGGCCGCAGCACGGACCCCTCGGCCGGCGGCAGCGGGCGCGGCGTGTACGTCTGGCCGCCCGGCAGCACGTCGGCGAGCTGGTCCAGCGCGGCGGACATGATGTCTGCGGTCTGGGGGCGCTTGCTCGGGTCGGGCGAGAGGGCCGCGTTCAGCAGCGCGTCGAGCGCCGGCGGAGCGCCCAGCCGGTCGGCGATGGGTGCGGGCCCGATGGCCGGGTTGCGGCTGAGAAGGTCTGCGAGCGTCTTGACCGGGAACGGAGGCTTGCCCGACAGGAGGGCGTACGTCACCGCGCCGATCGAGTAGATGTCCGCACGCGCGTCGAACGGAGCGCCAGTGGCCTGCTCAAGCGCCATGTACGCGGGGGTGCCGGCCGTCATCGTCGCGCCGGCCCGGTCGACCATCTTCTTCGCGACGCCGAGGTCGGCGAGCAGGACTCGAAGGCCCTGGGTCTCGGAGTGGTCGAGCAGGATGTTCCCCGGCGTCACGTCGCGGTGGATGATGCGGTGGCGATGGAGGACCTCGAGCGCGCGAGCAGCCTCGGCGCAGAGCCGCAGCACACGGCCAGGCTCGGCGGGCTGCTTGCGAAGCTGCTCCAGCGAGCCGCCGTTGGCGTAGTCCATGACGAAGTACGGGCGCCCGTCGGGCAGCGTGCCGATGTCGTACACCCGGACGATCCGCTCGTCCTGGATGCGACGCAGGAGCTTCGCCTCGGCGAGGAATCGGCTGCGTACGTCTTCGTTGTCGGCCCAGTTGTCGGCGAGGATCTTGACCGCGACATCGGCGTCGAGCTCGTCGTCGCGGCCCTTCCAGACGGTCGCGAAAGACCCAGCGCCGATGCGCTGCGTCAGTCGGTAGCGACCGATCTTGTCCACGTGACGTCCCTCGATATGTCAGCCAGAATTCAACCTTCGGCGGCGGTACGAGCCGGCTCGAGTGTTCTCCTTGAGGCCGAGCCCCCGCAGGATCGTACCCGGTGGGGGGTATGCCACGGGCCGTGAGTAAGAGACCTCTCCTGCGAATAGGGCAGACTTGATGCGTGACTGATCCCTCCCTGAGCCAGGGTCCCGTACCGCCCGCCGGGTGGTACGGCGACCCCGCGCACCCCGGGCGTCAACGGTGGTGGGACGGCGTCGCCTGGTCCAGCCAGGTCCGGTTGCAAGGCAATGCCCCGACGGCCACGCGCGTTTCCGGTGCCCCCACGTTCGCCGGGGGGCCTTCTGCCGCTCCGCGGAGTGGGTCCTGGACGCCTCAGACCCACGGTGGCTTTCGACCCGTCATGCGCCCCGCCGTCGCTGCACCGCCTGTGGTCGTGGCGACCCCGACGACCCTGGCGTCGTTCGGCCGCCGCTTCGTCGCGACCGTCATCGACAACGTGCTCGTCGCCTTCCTGGTCGTCGTCGCGTTGCCGTTGTTCGTCCATGACTTCCAGAACCGGACGACCATCGGCCTGAAGGCGTTCTACGCCGCCGTCCTCGCCGGGAACCAGGACGCGTTCACTCCCGATTTCGACCACCTGATGACGATCATTCTGTACACCGGGATGGCCCTCACGTTGGCGTACGGGGCGGTCTGCCTCGGCCTATGGTCGCGCACGCTCGGCCAGCGCATGCTGAGCATCGCGGTCTCACCTCTCGACAAGCCTGCCGACAAGGTGGGATGGAGCCGCGGGGTCTCCCGGTCGCTGGCGTGGACCCTCCTCTCGCAGGGCGGCAGCTTCTTCCCCCTCGTCAACGTCTTCAGCATCTCCATGATCCTGTGGCACCCGAAGCGGCAGAGCCTGCCCGATCTGCTCGCCCGCACTCAGGTCGTGTGCCGGGACTGAGTGCCCTTCTTGGCCGTTCCTCAGCGGGCCTGAATACCGCCGGACTAGGGTCTCGCCATGGGCGGTTTTCACAAGTTGGGTTGGGCTTTTGCGCCTCCGCGTCGACTCTGGTCGCCCCTGGTCGCATTGGCCCTTGTGGCGGCTGGTTTGGTGACCGTACCGGTGCGGGCTGTGGCCTCTCCGGGGGCTCCTGTCCCCGCCGTCAGCCCCAGCCAGTTGCCAGCCCAGCTGACCCCTGCGGACGCGTACGAGTCGTTCGTACAAGCCTCCTACCACGACTTCATCGGCCGGCTGCCAATGGCGCCGGAGTTGTCGAGCTCGTCGACCGCTTTGCGGACCGGCACGATGTCGAGGCAGGGCTACCTGACCAACCTGTCGGTCTCGGCCGAGTGGACACGCTCGATCGTGACCAAGATGTACCGGGACACCTTGCAGCGGGCTCCGGATCCGGCCGGGCTGTCGGGCTGGGTCCAGGTGCTGCAGTCGGGTTCCTGGACAGTGGCCGAGGTCTCCAGCTACTTCTTTGCCTCGCCCGAGTACTACCAGACGTTCGCGGGGAACGCACCGTCGCCGTGGGTGACGCAGCTGTACCAGAAGCTCTTGGGCCGCGACCCCGATCCCGCCGGTTTGGCGTACTGGATCCAGCTGACCAACGACCCGCGGTACGGACGGCAGTGGGTGGCAGCGATGTTTTACCAGTCGTACGAGAGCCGGCTGGACCGGGTCCAGGCGCTGTACCAGAAGCTGCTGTTGCGAGAGCCCGACCCGACAGGCTGGCCATACTGGGCGAATACCGTCTGGACGACGGGCGACCTCGTATTGGCGACGCAGATCGCGGGTAGCCAGGAGTACTGGGAAAACGCCGCTCTGCGGTTCCCGACAGTGCCTGAGCCGCCGTCCATCGAGACCTCCTCCGTTCCGAATGGGGATGTCGGCACCCCGTACTCGACCACTATCGTCGCCAGTGGAGGCGCGCCCCCCTACACATGGGCAGCAGCCGGGCTGCCTGCCGGACTCAGCATCGACCCGTCCACGGGCGTCATTAGTGGGACACCGACGTCGTGGATGGTGAGTCAGCCTGTGACCATAACGGTGTCCGACGCGATCCTCGCGCACCGTGATTCGATCGTCCTGATGACGGTCTTCTCTGCCCCTGCCATCTCGACGACCAGTTTCCCTTACGCGGTGGTCGGGTCCCCCTACTCGGTGATCCTTGAGTCCACCTCGGGCACCTCGCCTCCCAACACCTGGTCGGCGTCCGGTCTGCCTGCTGGGCTGAGTCTGGATCCGGCCACGGGTGTGCTGTCGGGGACTCCGGTCACTGCTGGGTCCTACGAGGTCACCCTCACATTGACCGACGCACGCGCCAAGACCGCGCACAAGGTGGTGACGCTTGTCACAGGTCCGAATGGAGCCGCCATGCAAGTGTCAGTCGGCACCGGCCATTCCTGTGTGCTGACCAGCGCCGGAGGGGTCCGCTGCTGGGGCAACAACAACCAGGGCCAGCTGGGAGTCGGCACCACCGACTTCAGAAATACGCCAGTGGATGTGGTGGGCCTGACCAGCGGGGTGGTGGCTATCTCGGCGGAGGCGGACTACACGTGCGCTTTGACGACCGGTGGCGGCGTCAAGTGCTGGGGTGCCAACGGAACGGGCGGGCTGGGGAACGGAACCTACACCTCGTCGTCCACACCCGTGGATGTTGTCGGCCTGACCAGCGGCGTGGCTGCAATCTCGTCCGGTGGTCAACTGACCTGCGCGTTGACGAGCGCAGGAGGCGTCAAGTGCTGGGGGGCGAGATATGGGGGCGGCCTGGGAGACGGCTCGACCACTGGCTCGGCGACACCGAAGGACGTGGTCGGTCTGGGCAGCGGCGTCATCGCCATCGCCGCAGGCAGCATCCATGCGTGCGCGGTGACAACCGCGGGCGCAGTCAAGTGCTGGGGCGACAACCAAGACGGTCAACTGGGTGACGGCACCACCACCCGTCGGCTCACCCCCGTCGACGTCACCGGAATGGGCAGCGGCGTCGTGGTAGTTGCGGCAGGCGGCCTAGACACCTGCGCGGTGACAAGCAGCGGAAGGGCGAAATGCTGGGGGTGGAACGCCAACGGCCAGCTGGGCGACGGCACCACCACCGATCGTTCGACGCCCGTCGATGTGACAGGCATGACTAGTGGTGTCGTGGCGATCGACGTCGCGGACTACATCAGCTGTGCGCTCGCGAGTGGCCGCACGGGAATGTGCTGGGGGCAAAACATGGGGGGTGCGCTCGGTGACGGAACAACGACTGACCGACTCACGCCAGTGAATGTGGTGGGCATAAGCGGCGCCAATGCTATCTCGGCAGGGCCTTGGCATGGATGCGCCATAACGAGTCACGGGGGGGTCAAGTGTTGGGGGTTCAATGGGCACGGTGAGCTAGGAGATGGCACTACCACCGATCGCTGGACGCCTGTGGATGTGTACGGCTTCGCTCTCGGCTGAGATCGGACGCGGGGATGGGATCGTAGGGTTGCTGATGGCACGGACCTCGAGCGGTATGCGTGCGGGTCGACAGCCCTGCCGAACCGTGCAGGCTCGAGCACGGGTCGAGATCCGAGCGGGTCGCGTGGGTGTTGCTGTTGCGACGGGTGGGACGCGCTGAAAGTCTTGGTGCCGTCACGTACGACCCCTCTGAGAGACGACGCATGCCACTCATCGACCCCGCGCTCCGCGATCTGTGCGGCCTGTACCAGATCAGCACGGAGTTCTGGGACTGGAAGGGCCACCACACCGAGGTCGACGACGCGTCGGTGGTCGCGGTCCTGAGTGCGTTCGACGTCGACGCTTCGTCCCCCGAGAAGGCCTTAGCGGCTGTCGACGCGTACCACGCGCGGCTCTGGCAGCGGGCGCTGCCGCCCTGCGTGGTGGTCGAGCAGGGCGCGTCGAAGACCTTCCCCGTACATGTCCGCGCCGGCGCGGGCGCCCACGTCTTCCTCCGCCTCGAAGATGGCGGCACCGTCGACGTGGCTCAGTTGGAGAACCCCAACCCTGACCGCGAGATCGACGGGGAGTGGATCGGGGAGGCCAGTTTCGCCGTACCGGAGGAGCTTCCGCTCGGCTACCACCGCATCGTGCTCCGATCTGAAGACCGCGAGGTCGAGTCGTCGCTGATCGTCACACCGTCGTGGCTCGGCTTCCCGCGGCAGATGGGAGACAAGCGGATCTGGGGGTTCGCGACCCAGCTGTACTCGGTGTGCTCGCGCGACTCGTGGGGCGTCGGCGACCTCACCGACCTCGCCGACCTGGCCGTCTGGAGCGCGACGAAGCACTTCGCCGCGTACGTGCTCATCAACCCGTTGCACGCCGCCCAGCCCGTTCCGCCCATGGAGCCGTCGCCGTACCTGCCGTCGAGCCGCCGGTACGTGAACCCGCTGTACATCCGGCCGGAGGCGATCCCCGAGTACGCATGGTTGTCGCCCGCCGACCGCGACGTCGTCCACGAGACGCGCCAGGAGCTGCTCGAGGAGTTCGGCAGCTCCTCTCGTGTCGAGCGGGACGCCACGTGGGACGCCAAGCGTGAGGCGCTCGAGCTCGTGTTCCGCGCCGGTCGCAAGCCCGCACGGCAGATGGCCTTCGAGGACTTCCAGCGCCGGGAGGGACGTCAGCTCCGCGACTTCGCCACATGGTGCGCGCTGAGCGAGAAGTACGGACGGAGCTGGCGCGACTGGCCCGAGGCGATGCGTCGGCCGTCCTCGCCCGAGGTCGCCGACTTCGGTGGCGCGTACGCCGACCTCGTGACCTTCTACATGTGGCTGCAGTGGATCGCGGACACGCAGCTGTCCAGCGCACAGCAGTCCGCCAAGGACACCGGCATGCCGATCGGGATCGTGTCCGACCTCGCCGTCGGGGTGAACGCGGACGGCGCCGAGACGTGGGCGCTGAACACGGTGTTCGCGAATGGCGTGACCGTCGGCGCTCCGCCCGACCCGTACAACCAGTCGGGTCAGAACTGGGGCCAGCCGCCGTGGCGGCCGGACCGTCTTGCCGACCTCGCGTACGCACCGTTCCGCTCGATGGTGGCGGGCATCCTGCGCCACTCCGGAGGCGTACGGGTCGACCACATCATCGGGCTGTTCCGGCTGTGGTGGATCCCGCAGGGGTACGGGCCGCAGCAGGGCGCGTACGTCCGCTACGACCACGAGGCGCTGGTCGGCATCCTCGCGCTCGAAGCCCACCGTGCGGGCGCCCTGGTGATCGGCGAGGACCTCGGCACCGTCGAGCCGTGGGTGCGGGACTACCTGCGTCGGCGCGGCATCCTCGGCACCTCGATCCTGTGGTTCGAGTACGACCACGAGGGCAAGCCGCTCGCGCCGGAGTGGTGGCGCGAGTACTGCATGGCATCCGTGACGACGCACGACCTGCCGCCCACGGCCGGCTACCTGGCCCACGACCATGTACGGCTGCGCTACCAGCTGGGGCTGCTCACCGAGTCCCTGGACTCCGAGATCGAGGCCGACGCTCGAGAGCAGTCGGCGGTGATCCAGATGCTCGAGGACCGTGGCGCGCTGACGCACGATGACCGCGACACCGAGGACGTCACGCTGGCACTCCATCGTCTCCTCAGCTGGACGCCCTCGCGCGTGCTGAACGTGGCGCTGACCGATGCCGTCGGCGAGCGCCGTACGCAGAACCAGCCGGGCACGATCGACGAGTACCCCAACTGGCGTGTCCCTCTGGCCGGCCCCGACGGCAGGCGCCTGTACCTCGAGGACCTGTACGGATCCGACCGCGTCCGCCGTCTGACGGACGTCATGAACGGCTTCCAGTCACCGCCCCGGGACACGACTGCGGGTTCCTGACCCGTCTCCGTGGGACCCGATAACGGGTCCGAGGATGGTCGGTTTATCAAGGGATGTCGTCAACTCGGCACTTCCCACACCAAATTTGCCGTGGGATGTGCAGAAACGACTACATCCCTTGATAAACCGGCATCCCAGGTCGGCCGAGCGAAGACCGACAGCCGCAGGCCGATGGCCTGAGCAGCTGTCCGGCGTCAGGCCTCGCTGCTGGTGCTGAGCGCGACGCCCGAGTCGGCGAGGGCCACGTACGCGGCGTCGAGCCGGTCGGGAGCAACCGCCGCCGTGAGGTCGGTGAGCACGGTCGTGACGTAGCCGAGCATCGCCGCGTCCTGGGCCGTGGCCCTGAC
>Ga0182021_10008194_pt1 | contig 12386 bp, 14 predicted proteins | sample 612E3MmetaG_FD_120493 | JGI IMG/M metagenome (GOLD analysis project Ga0182021, IMG submission 120493) | Permafrost microbial communities from Stordalen Mire, Sweden - 612E3M metaG (Illumina Assembly) | ecosystem: Environmental > Terrestrial > Soil > Wetlands > Permafrost | place: Sweden...
CATGACACCTTTCACGGCCCGTAATGAGGCTGGATGGTTTGAAGGGACCGCCGGAGCTGTCCAACATAATTTCACTTTTATCAAGCAAGGTTCTCCAGACCTCGTTCTAATTCTCTCCGGCGACCATATCTATACGATGGACTACGACCGGTTAATCCAATACCATCTGGCCAATCAGGCTGCCCTGACAATGGCCACGATCCGCGTCCCGATCGAGGAGGCGTCCCGGTTTGGCATTCTTGGGGTGGACAAGGATTACCACGTTAAATCATTCATCGAAAAGCCGGAGAACCCGTCGTCTGACCTGATCAACATGGGTGTATACCTGTTCAACCTTGACCTGCTTGATCGGGCGCTATGGGCGGACCACCTGCGCGAGGAATCATCCCACGATTTTGGCAAGGATATCCTGCCGGTTCTTATCAAGAGCGAGGAGCGTATATTTGCCTTTCCTTATACAGGCTATTGGATGGATGTAGGCACGATCAACTCCTATTGGCAAGCACACATGGACCTGCTTTCGCCCAACCCGCCGCTGAAACTCTACGACCGCAGCTGGATCATCCATACCCGCTCCGAAGAGCGGCCGCCCTCGCGCGTGCCGGTCAGTGCGGACATTTATGCCAGCATGCTATCGGACGGTTGTTATGTCCAGGAAGGCGCACGTGTGGAGAGCAGTGTGCTCTCGCCGGGTGCGATCATCGGCTCGGGTGCGGTGGTACGTGAGTCGATCATCATGACCGACACCATCATAGAAAGCGGAGCGGTGATCGAGCGTGCAATCATCGATAAACGCGTCCATGTAGGAAAGAATGCCCACATTGGCGGCGGTGTCTCCACACCGGTCGTTCTGCTGGCGGTCATCGGCAAAAACAGCGATGTGCCGGAAGGGATGATGGTGGAAGCGGGAGCGGAAATCAGCACCGATGTTGTTGCTTCCGATTACAGCAGCCTGGTAATCAAATCTGGCGAGATCATTCAGACCAAGAGGCAACCATTTGAAATTTAATCGTTCTGCGGGTATCCTGCTGCATCCGACCAGTTTGCCGGGTGCGTATGGGATAGGCGATCTTGGCCCGGCCGCGTACGCATGGCTGGATTGGCTGGCTGGCAGCGGCTGCAAGCTCTGGCAGGTGCTGCCACTAGGTCCGACCGGTTTTGGGGATAGTCCCTACCAATGTTTTTCAGCCTTTGCCGGGAATCCCTACCTGGTCAGTCCGCAAGTATTGCTGGAGCAGGGGCTGTTGCGCAGCGAAGATTTGGCGGACATGCCGGCCTGGGATGAGCAGCGGGTGGATTTCGGACGCTTATACCTTTGGAAGCCAGCTTTGCTGGAAAAGGCTTTCAGGCACTTCTCGGCGAAACCGGGGGAGGTCCAGGCCGAATTTACGGCATTTTGCAATGAAAATGCCGACTGGCTGGAGGACTATGCCCTATATACCGCCATCAAGGAGACTCATGGAGGCGGTTCGTGGGACGGCTGGCCGAAGAACCTGCGCTTGCGCGAACCGTCGGCCCTCCAGGAAGCACGTGCCGCGCTGGCTTCCGCAATTACACGATTTTCGTTTTACCAATTTCTTTTCTTTCGGCAATGGAAGGCGCTGCGCGCTTATGCTGGTGAAAAAGGCGTGCAAATCATCGGCGATATTCCAATCTTCGTTGCGTATGATTCGGCGGATGTATGGGCCCATCCCGACCTGTTTCACCTGGACACTGACGGCAAGCCGACGGTTGTGGCGGGGGTACCGCCGGATTATTTTTCACCGACGGGGCAATTGTGGGGCAATCCGCTTTACAATTGGGAAGTCCACCGGGCAGGCGGGTATGCCTGGTGGTTGGAGCGTTTGCGCGCCTCCCTTAAACTTGTGGATATCTTGCGTATAGACCATTTTCGGGGTTTTGCCGGATACTGGGAAATCCCGGCAGGAAACCCAACAGCCGAAATCGGACGGTGGGCTAAAGGCCCGGGAGAGGACTTCTTCAAGACTGTCCAGTCCAACCTGGGCAGCCTGCCGATCCTGGCCGAAGATCTGGGCGTCATCACGCCGGACGTAGTCAGGTTGCGGGACAGGTTCGGCTTGCCTGGAATGAAGATATTACAATTTGCCTTTTCTGGTCCGGATAATCCCTTCCTGCCACATTCCTATTTGCAAAATTGCGTGGTCTACACCGGCACGCACGATAACGATACCACGCGCGGCTGGTACGAGTCTGCGCCTGAAGCGGAGAAGGATTTTGCCCGGCGTTACCTGCAGGCGGACGGAAACCAGTTTGTGTGGGATCTTATCAGGGCGGCCTGGAGTTCGGTGGCGGTGTTTGCCCTGGCACCGTTGCAGGATCTGCTAGACCTGGGAACCGCCGCCCGGATGAATTATCCTTCCCACCTGGGCGGGAATTGGGAATGGCGCTTGAGCGATCGGGCCTTGAATCAAGAGTTGCAAAGCAGGGTAAAGGAATTGAACTGGCTGTACCAGAGGTGATTACAGTCACTACAGATTCCTGAGAATTGCGGGCAAAAGTGACGTTTCATTTCATCACCGGCATCCTGATATTTGTTTTAACCCTGGTTCTGATCATGTTACGCCCATATCGGATTTCCGAGGCAGTGGCGGCGGCAGCGGGGGCGGCCTTGATGCTGATCGGCCGTTATCTACTGCCTGGCGAAGCCATCCTGCTACTCAAAGGCGAGTGGAATATCTATGGCTTCTTTTTGGGCTTGATGACGATTTCGGCGATTGCCGAGCAAGCAGGGATTTTCCAAGCGATGGCCAACCAGACTGGTCGCCTGGCAAAGGGCAGCGCTCGCAGTCTTTTTTTGGGAGTCTTCCTGGCCGGGGCGCTCCTGACAGCCTTTCTCTCCAACGATGCGACGGCTCTCATACTCACGCCGGCGGTCTTTGTCCTGGTCACCCGGCTGCGCCTGCCCGTTCTGCCGTACATGTTTGCCTGCACATTTATCGCTGACACGACCTCCTTCCTGCTTCCGGTCAGCAATCCCATCAATATTTTGATCCTGGACAGCTTTGGTGGAGGCCTGGGGGTTTTCTTACATTATCTGTTCCTGCCGGCGATATTTTGTATCCTTCTTAACATTGGCATCTTTTTATTTCTGTTCCGCAAAGACTTACGTCTTAAATACAAGATGAGCGACCTGCCTGCCACACAGCCACCCGACCAGGCGTTTTTTCGCTTCACCCTGGCAACACTCGGTGTGATTGGCGTGGCATTCGTGTTGGCGTCTACATTCCAAGTACCGCTATCGCTGGTGGCTCTAGGTGGAGCGATCGTGCTCCTATGCGGAGCCTGGCGATTTAAGCAACTTGAGTGGAAACGCCTGGGCAATGAGATTTCCTGGTCATTATTTATTTTTATCAGTGGAATGTTTTTGGTCATACGGTGCGTCGAAAACCTGGGCCTGACCAACAGTTTTGGAGCCGGACTGGCAGCATTGGCGGGAGCCAGTCCGCTACGGGCTGCGCTTCTCACTGCAGCCGGCTCTGCACTGGGAGCCAATCTGATCAACAATGTGCCCATGGCCCTGGTCATGATCTCAGCTTTGCACGGGATGGTTACCACCGGTCCGTCACACCTGGGGCTGGTATACGCCGCCATCCTAGGCTGCGACCTGGGACCCAACCTGACCACCGTGGGATCTCTAGCAACCATGCTCTGGCTGCTGATCCTGCGTCGCAAAGGCCTGGAGGTCTCGTCGGTGGAATACTTCAAGCTGGGTATCCTGGTAGTGCCAGTGATGGTTGCGGTTGGGGCTGTATTGATCTGGCTGCGCTGGTAAAACAAAGATAATTCACTCAGGAGATGGAAAGATGAACGTTTTATGTGCGATCGGATTGAGGGACGGGCCAGAGGTGGTCCGCCGGGTACTGGGAGTAACCGGTGCCCAGCACAATCTTTATCTGCTGCTCGTAATCGATACGGGTCCGCGGCGTGCCCTGGAAGAATACTTGCACGGGCCCGGCATGCTGCACCGCCCACCGGCTGCCTTGCCCGGGCATGAGCGCCCGATTGACGAGGCCGAACTGGCGGCCGGAAATGCCGCCCTTGAAGAAACCCGCCAGGAAGCGGAACGAGCCGGTTTCCGATTTCAGACCGAATTGCAGCATGGCAAACCAGAACAGGTCATCGTAAAGATGGCTCAAACCTGGACCTGCCAGCTCATTGTCATTCAGTCAAGCCAGGGCACACAAGGCTGGCCCCAGATTGGTCCAGAATCGGTGGGTCATATCGCCCGCTTCGTTCTCGACCATGCTCCTTGCGATGTACTATTACTACGCCAGGTGGACAAGCCGAAGTAAAAATTATGGAAACCAGTACAATTACTCAATATCTCCGAGGAATTGAATTCACTACATTTATGGCGGGAGGGTTGCCGAACGCATTCTGACCAGCGTGAGGAGGTAGAAAATATGGATACCAATAACCCTGCAAATACCGGTCCTATTTATTATGGAGACCTCTCCGAGGCGCAATTGCTGCCATATTTCCAATCACAATATCCCGGAAGTGCCACTGGATGCGGCCCATTTTCCATAGCGATGGCGGCCAACCTGTGCAACCGTAATCAACAAGGATCAAAAGCCCTGGGGGCGGATGTACAAGCCAACCTTGAAAGGAAATGTTTAAAGCTGCATGGATTTGGAATGCCAACCTGGTGGAATTACGGCAGAGCATTGGAAAATTTCGCACACAAACCGGTGGAGCATAGGAGGAAGGCATCCATCGGTGACCTGGTGCAAGCCATATCCAATAATAAAATCGTGATCGTGGCGTTGGCGTGGCAAACAACCCGGGAAATCCTGAGCGACATCCGGCACGCCACGGTGGGCCATTACATGGTGGCGGTGGGGTTCGACGAATTAAGAGAAATGCTCATCTGCTTGAATCCAGGACTGGAAGTGAAGGAAGGTACTTCCCACTTGTATTCGATGACTTTCCTGGAATTCAATTCTTTCTGGAATGAAAAGAGCAACCTGTTTGTCCAGGCAGGTTCCATGTGGATGATTTCCCCATGAAGAAATGAATTTTGAAAAAATGATTTTGAATCCCCCAATCGCGGAAAACTCTTATTTTGAAACAGCACTCAGCGCCTGTCGTCATTTGGGAAAGGCCCGGCATGCTTCCGAAACCATTCAGCCAGAATGGGCAGGGCCGGGAGAGAAACTGCTACTTGCAAGGTAAATTCCACAAGTTCTTCATTACCAGTAGTTACATGCCAGCCGTTGGCCTGTAAAAAAAGCGCGGCAGAAATGATACCAGTGCGTTTATTGCCGTCGATAAATGGATGATCATTGACCAGCGCATCCAGCAAGGCAGCGGCTTTCAAGAAAATGTCGGGATACAATTCCCGATTTTCAAATACTGCCTGCGGGCGGTTTGCCGCCCCCTTCAGCCTTTCCAGATCCAAAACTCCGTGACTACCGCCTGTTTCGTCAATCACGCGGGCGTGGATAAACAATATTTGTTCGGGGCTAAGGTATTTCATTTCCTGGCGAGGGATTGCAATGCCGGTCGATACTCGGCTATGAATTCGCTCACCTGACGGGCAAACTCTTGATCCAAACCAGCTGCCGCTATGGGTAATTCCACTGGCCGGATGATGATTTGACCATGCTCACGATCCAGTTCCACAGATACTTCTGATCCATCCCTCACACCCAGCGGGTCGGTTACATCCTTCGGCAACGAAACCACGGTACTATTACCGGTTCTAAAGACTTTTCGCAGCATAGAATACCTCCTCAAGCGTAAATACATTGTAAGTATACCATGCTCAGCCGATTAATTAGATTTATTCCGGTCAAGGGGAGATGGTGGGTTGCGAAGCGATGTTTTCGTTATTAATGAAGCATTGGATGCCCGCAACGATGCCGTCCGCGATCACGTTCGGGTGACTGGTCAGGATGTTATAGTCTTCATACAGGAATCCGGCTTCGATGATGGCGGCCGTTGTGGATGGGTCGATCTCATTAAAGGCATGGTACTGGGTCATGTCGGGCGTGACGCTGTCATGGTAAGGCAGGCCGGTAATCCGTCCATAACGGTCGCGAATGCAGGAAACCAGGCGACTGGACAGGTTGGGGTCGCGATTGGCAAGGGCGGCGGCAATTTTAAAACCGGTGGCCTGATCGTTGATGTATTGGCAGGAATCATTATGGATCGATAAAAGGACGGCAGCCTTGTAACCGGTCAAGCGTGGGTCAAACTCCTGCAGTAGATCCACTTGATAGTCATAGGCAGTTAATTTTTGTTGCACCAGGGTGGCGATGGCCAGGTTGACTTGCTGTTCGGTGGTGCCATTGTCGCAGACAGCGCCTGAGTCGTGGCCCCAGTGACCGGAAACGATTCCGATTCGAATCTGCGCGGGTGTCGACACCGGGATCACGGCTTCCTGCTGCGGGCTCGTAAACTGCGCCAACATGGCGTTGAAATTGGCATTCGAGAACAAGCTGGGTGAAAAGGCTGTGAAGAGGGTGGCCAAAAGGATGGCAACGGTGATGGCGGTTTGCAGTACCTGCCCGGTGCGAAGTTCTCTTTGGCGACGAGGCGGGGCGGGGGGTTTAAGAGTAGTCATATTTATCAATAATGAAGTGGATAATGGCTATTTGACATAGGGGCTGATCAACAGACCGAGAATATAGGTGGTGACGGCTTCTCCCAAGCCCACCAGAGTCATTTCCAGGCCGCTCTTCCAGGGGCTGAGCCCGGTGACGATCGTCTTGGCGGCGCCGATAAGAAAGTGAGCCAGTGTGCTGATCGCGAACGAAGCGATAATGGCCGGGTAGCCGCGTGTGAAGAAAAAGGGGATGATCGGGATGAATGCGCCCAGGGCGGTGGATAGGGTGGCCGAGACTGCCTCGAGCCAAGGATTGGAAAGGGCTTGGTCGGTAAAGCCCAATTCTTCGCTGGTCAAAGTCCGCAGGGCCTGCTCGGGTTGGGCCACCAGGCGCATTGCCAGGGTATTGGCCTCCTCCTCTGGGACGCCCTTGAGCTGGTAGAACAGCGAAAGCTCTTCCATCTCCTCGTCCGGATGGGTCTCCAATTCGCGGCGTTCGCGGTTGATCTCGGCCTGGTTCACCTCCCGTTCGGCCTTGCTGGCCAGGTAGGCACCCGAGCCCATCGATAGGGCCGACGCCAGCATACCCGCCAACCCTGCCACCAATACAGCTGGACCACCGGCGGTGGCACCCGCCACACCCGAGACAATCCCGAAAACGGACCCCAAACCGTCGTTGGCCCCATAGATGGCCTGACCGATCCAGCCACCGCCGCGTTTATGCCACGACTCGCGGTGCAGGATCATGTCTAGGCGGCCTTGCGGGGTGGCGGTGGTTTCAGCCGTCGTGCCAGCCTTGTGCATCAAGCGGTTGTGGCCCTGCTCATCCTCCCGGACGGCCTGGATGGCTTCGCCGTCGGCCGGGTTGAGGGCCAGCTCCAGCAGGTCGGCGTACTGCTGCTCATCCTTTTCTTCGGCATTTTCGATCTGCTTGAGGGCATTATCCGTGCCGCTCTGCACCAGGATCCAGCGCCACAGGCGCTGGCGGATGGATTCCCGGTCATCGGGCAGGGGCGAGTTCAGTTCTTTCAGCCGGGTGGCCCAGCGGTCGGCATGGCTCTGTTCACTTTCGGCCAGTTTTAGCAATACTTTCCGGCGGGACGGATTTTTTTCATGACGGGCCAACTCCTGGTAGATGCGCAGCCCGGTCTGTTCTGCCAGCCAGGCACGCTGCAAGCCCCGGATGAATTCTTCTGATTGTGTGGGTGTCATGAATTTCTCCGTCGGTAATTATTAGACAAACCACTCTCTAAGCAGGAAATGATCAATTTTTTACCATGCAATGTTACCACCGATGGGTATTGTTTCCATTGAGATTTGCGGCGAAAAGCAGGGCAATCGGATTTGGTATGGTCGAATTATTTATTAGGCATGTCATTGCCTGCATTGAGCCGCAGGCACCCCACAAACTTCGGCCAAAATAAACTAATGAGACTTTATCTCAATATTGACAAGGGATGGAAATTGGATTAAACTCGCACACTATTGATACAAAGTACCAATAATAGAGCATGGTAAATGTACGGAGACAGCAATGTTTTTGAAATCTTCTTTGCAATGTGCACTCGTTGGCGCAATCATGACCGCTTTCGGATTAAGCGGTTGCGGAGCAGCAGGAGCCAGCAGCCCTGCGAGTGGCGGATCGTCCGGCGCGCCGACGATTGCGGTTGTGGCAGCGGAGAATTTCTACGGTAACATTGTTCAGCAGCTGGGGGCCGGGCATGTTACGGTGGTCAGCATCCTCTCGGATCCAAATATAGATCCGCACGAATACGAATCCAGCGTCCAGAATGGGATTGCGGTCAGCAATGCGCAACTGGTGATCCAGAATGGGGATGATTATGACACCTGGATGGAAAAGCTGCTAGCGGCCTCCCCCAACCCGAAGCGGATCGTCCTGGTGGGGGCCGACCTGGCTAATCACAAACTGACCGACAACCCGCACGTCTGGGATGGAATAGACAACATCCAGACCATTGCTGCGGGAATCACGGCGGCATTGGAGAAAATCGACCCGGCTGACAAGCCTGCATTCCAGGCGGCAGCGACTTCATTCGATCAATCCCTGGTGCCAATCCAGCAAAAGCTAAATGAATTGAAGTCCAAGTATGCCGGCACGCCGGTTGGGTTGACGGAAACGATTTTCCTGTACCAGACCGGACCGATCGGCTTGAACGTTCTGACGCCCTTTGCTTACGAAAAAGCAATTGCGGAGGGGAACGATCCCCCAGCCGATGCGGTGGTAACCACCAACAGCCAGATCAACCAGCGCCTGGTCAAGGTATTGATCTACAATGTGCAGACTGTCACCCCGCTGACCACCAACCTGCAGAACGCTGCCTTGAAAAACAATATACCGATTGTGCCGGTTTCAGAAACCATGCCACAAGGTAAGACATACCAGGGCTGGATGCTGGACCAGTTGAATGCACTCCAGAAGGCCCTGGGTGGTTAGCATGAATATGCAAAACCCGGTAATTTCCCTGGAAGCCATCGAGGTTAAATTAGGCGGGACGCCGATCCTGCAGGATGTGAGCTTGTCGATCGGACAAGGCGAGTTCATCGTCATCCTGGGGCCAAATGGAGCCGGCAAAACCACCCTGATCAAGCTGTTGCTTGGATTGGTGAAACCTTCGGCAGGGTCGGTGCGGGTATTGGGGCAGACGCCGCAGCGCGGGCTGCGCGAGATCGGGTATGTGCCGCAGCGACGGACGCTGGACGTCGAACTGGCATTACGGGCGCGTGACCTGGTCGGGTTTGGGCTGGATGGGCATCGCTGGGGGATCGGGCTGCCCAACCGCCGCAACAAGGAAAAGATCGACCTGGCTTTGCAGGAAGTGGACGCCCTGCACCTGGCGAATGCACCGGTCGGGCAGTTATCGGGCGGGGAGCAGCAACGCCTGCTGATCGCCCAGGCGCTCATTTCCAACCCGCGCCTGCTGCTACTGGATGAGCCGCTTGCCAACCTGGACCTGCCCCACCAGCAGGAAGTCGTTGCGCTGGTTGACAAAGTCTGCCGCGAGCGCGGGGTAACCGTCCTGCTGGTCACGCATGATATCAACCCTCTGCTTCAATTCACGGACCGGGTCATCTTTATGGCGAACAACCATACCGCCATCGGTACGGTAGGTGAAGTGATTACCAGCGATACGTTAAGCCGATTATATGGTTCGACGGTCGAGGTGATGTTGTCAAAAGGCCGATATTTTGTGGTGGGCGCAGAAGTTTGATGCCCCGTCTGCAATTCACATTTTTCGAATAGGTAAAGGAACAGAAGGTCCAGATGTTTGCCGTTTTTCAGTACCCGTTCATTCAGAACGCTTTCCTGGCCGGTTCACTGGTAGCCATTACGACAGGCATGCTGGGATACTTTCTGGTTACGCGCGGGCTTACTTTTGCCGGGCATGCCCTTTCAAATATCGGGTTTGCCGGTGCAGCCGGCGCGGTCCTGTTGGGCATAACGCCGGTGGTGGGTTTGCTGGTTTCGACCGTGGGGGCGGCGGTGGCCATCTCGGTGCTCGGACGGGAGATACGCGAACGAGATGTGGCCATCGGGGTAATCATGACCTTTACCCTGGGACTGGGTATCCTTTTCCTGTCGCTCTATCATGGCTATGCCGAACAGGCCTACAGCATCCTATTTGGGACCATCGTAGGCATCAGCCGGAGTGACGTTTGGGTAACGGCCTGGTTAAGCGCCGGATTAATGGCAGTACTGGCGCTGGTCGGACGGCCCCTGCTCTTCAGTTCCTTCGATCCGGAGTTGGCCGAAGCACGCGGGCTGCCGGTGCGGCTGCTGGGAAGCCTTTTTTTGGTCCTGGTGGCAGTAACCGTGTCGATTGCCATGCAGGTAATTGGGGTGCTGCTGGTGTTCGCTTTGCTGGTCGGCCCGCCGGCGACTGCCATCCGGTTGGTTCAGCGGCCAGCCAGCGCGATCGGGTTGTCAATTATTCTGGGGCTGGCTTACACCTGGCTGGGAATTATCCTGGCGGCCAATTCGACCTGGCCGGTCAGCTTTTACATTACCACGCTGGCCTTTGTCATCTACCTGCCGGTGCGATACCTGGCAAAATATCGGAATGATAAACGAGTCCAGAGTGAGAGTAACCGCCACTTGCAGGTTTCTGCAGGTTCCCTCGAAACAGAGGTCGTCACGAACGACAAACCATTTTCAGATCAATCCACGCCCATGAAGGGGCAGCGCCATGCTTGATTTATTCCAACACGATTTTGTCCGGAATGCTTTCCTGGCAGGAGGCGTGGTCGCCATCGTTTCAGGCCTGGTTGGATATTTTGTGGTACTACGCGGACAGGCCTTTGCATCCGAAGCCCTTTCCCACGTGGGATTTACGGGCGCTACCGCAGCAGCGCTGCTGGGGATCAGCTCGCTGGAGGGGATGCTTTTCTTTACGTTGCTGGCAGCCCTTGGGATGGGTCTGCTGGGAAAACGGCTGCGAAATCGGGACGTCGAGGTGGGAATGATTCTCACTTTTATGCTTGGCCTGGGCGTTCTTTTCCTAAGCATCCTCACCCAGAATGCAACGACGGCTGTAAATATTCTGTTCGGATCGATCCTAAGCGTCACACAGACCGACGTACTGGTCACCATCGGGGCCGGCCTGGCAACCATCATTCTGCTGGCCTGCATGTTCCGCCCATTACTTTTCGCTTCCTTTGATCCGGAAATTGCCGAGGCACGCGGTGTGCCGTCCCAGGGATTATCGGTATTATTTTTACTTCTTCTGGCAATCAGTGTGTCGGAAGCCATGAAGGTGGTGGGGGTGCTGTTGGTGTTTGCCCTGCTGGTGGTACCGGCGGCGGCAGCCGAGCACCTGGCGCACCGGCCATTCTCGGCCATAATCCTGTCAATTTCGATCAGCCTGGTTTCCTGCTGGGGAGGCCTGGTCCTGGCCTTCGTAGGGCATTGGCCGGCCAGTTTTTATATCGTCAGCCTGACCTCCTTTTTTTATTTTGTCTCGCTAGGTCTTCGGGCCATACTCTTTCCGCGCCGTTACAAGGAACCCGCCCACCCGAGCCGGGAAGTATTTCCTGAGGTGCCCAATCCCGGTTGAGCGATTAACGCCCAGCCTGGACCTGTGTGGATTTTCGAAGAAATCTATTCTGGTGAGACGATTGAATGGAATGGAATTATCCGAAAATTGTAGAAGAAGCGCATTTTTCTTTTTGGGATTGCAGCGATTTGCACCTGATTAAAGTTAAGTGTTTTTGGAAAACCGTTAAATATGAAACCTGAAATTAATTCTACAAGCATATCTGAAAAAATCCGGGCTGCGTTCGAAGAAAAAGGACGGAGAAAAACGCAACCCAGGGACCGGATTGCCACCCGGCTGGCTGAATTGGCCGCCAGCGGCCAGGATTTCAGCGTGGAGGAACTCTGGCACGACCTGCAATCGGTCGAGGCGGGCCTGGGTCGTGCGACTGTATTCCGGGCGGTCGAAATGCTGGTTACCATGGGGTTATTAAACCGGATCGAATTCTCCGATGGAAGCCATACCTACCGGGCTTGCAGGGACGTACACCATCACCATCTCACATGCAGAAAATGCCATCGTGTGGTGGATGTGGATATTTGTATCCCGGATGACCAATTGGTTGCAATCGGGTACCAAACCGACTTCGATATCGAAGGACATTCCCTGGTTTTGTTTGGGCTTTGCCCGGATTGCCGGAAATAAGAGGGAGAGAAGAAACACCTAATTCAATGTGAATGGGATTCTTCGCTCGTTACCGGTCCAAGGTACGGACGAATGGCTCCCAGGTGCTCGCTATATAAGGCAAATAAAGTTGCGATCAG
>Ga0182021_10008195_pt1 | contig 12385 bp, 9 predicted proteins | sample 612E3MmetaG_FD_120493 | JGI IMG/M metagenome (GOLD analysis project Ga0182021, IMG submission 120493) | Permafrost microbial communities from Stordalen Mire, Sweden - 612E3M metaG (Illumina Assembly) | ecosystem: Environmental > Terrestrial > Soil > Wetlands > Permafrost | place: Sweden...
CGCGAACGATCGACGCTTGCCCCGAAGCCCGCGTGCGGCCAGCCACAGAGCGGCCGTCCCCAGCGGCTGGTACAGAGCGAAGTTGTCGGGCTGGGCCATGTAGATGGCCGCGGCGGCCGGGAGGGCCACGGCGATCGCCGCCGCCACGGCGATCCGATCGCCCGCCCCGACTTCCCGGGCCAGGAACCAGGTCAGCGGCGCCGCCAGCGCCCCGATCAGAAGGAACGGGATCGTCGACGCCAGCGGCGTGGGACCGAGCAGCCACATCGTCGGCAGCTGAACGATCGACGCGAGCGGCATCCAGTGGGCGTTGCTGGGGATCGGCAGCATCGGCTGGGCCGGGATTCGACCGCCCACGTCCACGAACGACCAGATGAAGTCGATGTTGAAGCCATGGCCGGCCTGAAGCGCCCGGGCTACATCGACGTAGTAGTAGGAATCCGGATACGCCGCGTCGGCGTGCACGGCGAACAGCACGGCTCGAGCCGCCAGCGCGAACGCATAGAGAGCGAAGGGGATCCGCACGGCGTCGCAGCGTAGCATCGGCCGGGACCCACTCCACCGGTACGAAGGACCTATCGAGCGGCCCCGACCGGCGGGGAGGGCCGCAGACCGGCGGCCACGGCGGCGTCCCGGCGGTCCGAGGCGGCATTCCTGCGTCGCCCGGCCGGCATTCCTGCGTCGCCCGGGGCGATGCAAAGCGACCCCGAAGGCCTTTGCCGAGCCGCGCGTCCGGGCCGAAAGGCGTCCGGCGGCCCGATCCACGCTCAGCGCCGGATCGCGTCGTCGGCGGCGCGGCGAAGGGGACCGCACCGCGTCACGCGTTGCGTCACCCGGGGTGATGATGGGCAACCAATCGCCCGTACCCGCCACCTGATGTCGCCCGGTGCAAGGGCGACCAGAAACCCGGCGCCGACAGCCGGCTCGGGCAGAACCAGCGGCACGTGCCCGGTAGCCCCGGCTAAACTCCCGAAGATGGTTTTCAGCAGCCTTTCGAGCGTTCTGCCGGCGTTCAACGAGGAGGCCCGACTCGGCCCCGCGCTGGACGAGCTCTTTGCCTACCTGTGTGCTGCGCCGCGGGGCGCGCTGCCCGCCAAGGTGGACGTGCTGGTCGTGGACGACGGCAGCACCGACGGTACGGCAGCCCTGGTCAGGGCGCGGGCGGAATACGTCGGCGCCGGCAACGCGGCCGGGGGCGAGGGCAGAGGGGCCGAGGTCGCGGGCAAGGCGCCCGGCGTCGAGTGCCCCGCGCTGCGACTGCTGACCGTCCCGCACGCCGGTAAGGGGTCGGCCGTCCGAGCGGGGATGCTGGCCGCGCAGGGCGATCTGATCGTGTTCGCCGACGCGGACATGGCCACGCCGCCGGATCAGCTGCCGCGGCTCGTCCATGCGCTGGAGTCCAACGATGTCGCCCTCGGGAGCCGGATCCAGCCCGACGGTTCGGACATGCGAGCATCGCAACCGCGCTTTCGGCGGCTGGTCGGCAAGCTATTCCGCCTCGCGGCTCGAGTCTGGGTGACAGGCCCGATCAACGATACGCAGTGTGGCTTCAAGGGGTTCCGGCGGGACGCGGCGAGGGATCTGTTCGGCCGGCTGCGGATCACGAGCATCGTCTTCGATGTGGACCTCATATTCCTGGCGCGGCGGCGGGGCTACCGGATGGCGGTGGTGCCCGTGGTATGGGCCGATCGGCGAGGCTCGCGCATGCACGCCCGCCCGAGCCTCGCGCTTCGCGTCGGCTGGGACCTGCTGAGAATCAGGTTCCTCCACCGCGGCGTGAGGCGGATCCCCGAGGGCGCGCCGGCGAAATGAACGCTTCGCGATGACCTCGCTCCCGGCGTCCGCAAAGCGGCGATCCCGGCTGGCCGAGGCCTTCGTGCCCGTCGGTTCGGTCGTCCTGCTGGTGGGAATGCTCGGCCTCGTGCTCGCCTCGGCCGGCAATACCCTGGGCTACGATTTCCACTGTTATGAGGGCGCGGCCCAGGCCCTGCGCGACGGGCGCCCCATCTACGACGTCGCCTTCTCCGTCAATGTCGGCACGTGCCCCGGCACCTATACCTACCCGCCGGCCTTCGCCGCGTTCCTCATTCCGTGGCTCTCCCTGGGGGGAGCGGCCGCCGGCCTGTGGTGCCTGGCCATGGCGGCGTGCTTCCTCGGCGGCGTGGCTCTGCTGCCTGTCCGCCGCGACGTGCGCTGGCTGATCGTGATCGTGGCCGCGCTCGATTGGCCGCTCCTGTATGCGGTCAAGCTCGGCCAGGTGGAGCCGCTCCTCTTCCTGGGCTTCGCGGCGGCGTGGCGGTGGATGGATCGGGCCACGGTGGTGGGGGCGGTCACGGCCATCGGGGCGCTGGTGAAGGTGCAGCCGGCGCTGCTCGGGGTCTGGGCGATCGCCACGGGGCGGTTCCGCGCGGCCGCGGTGGCGGTCGTGGCGGCGGTCGGGCTGGCGGCCGCGACGACGCTCGTCACGGGTGTCGGCGCCTGGACCACGTACGTCGAGCTGCTGCGCGACCTGGGCGGGCAGCTGACGACGCCGCACAACTTCGCGCCGGGTGCCGTCGCCCACATGGCGGGCGCCTCGGACGCGGTGGCCACGGCGATACAGCTCGTCTCGGCCGCGCTGGCAGTGGCCGCGCTCCTCGTTGCGTGGCGCTACGCCAGCCCCGAGCTAAGCCTGCAGGTCACGATCGTGGCCAGCCAGCTCGTTTCGTCGCCGCTGCGCGATCACTACGCGGTGCTGCTCTTGCTACCGACCGCCTGGCTTGTCGGGCGCGGCCGGACGTGGGCGGTGGTGTTCCCGCTCGCGGGCTGGATCTCACTATTCGGCGGCGACGCCTGGCTTCCGGCGGCCAGCGTCCCGATCACGTTCTTCGCCTGCCTGGCCGTGCTCCTCTGGGAGGTCTCCCTGGAACGTCGCGGTCACGCGCGGGCCGCCGCGGCGAGCGAGCCGCTCAGCGCGTGAAGTAGCCGGTCACGTCGAAGATCACGTCCGCTTTCGTGCCCGTGGCGCCCACGAAGGTCACCCACAGCACGCCGCCACTTCCGAGCGGCACGGTCAGGGCGTTGGCTCGGGTATCCCCCTTGGGGAAGTTGATCGTCGAGGTGGACGGCGCGCCGGCCGGTTTGTCGGGCGGGAGTCGCCGCCCCGGCCGCCGCCACGGTCGTCCAATGGACAATCACCTGGTCAGTCTGGAGCACTGAATCGGGGGTCGAGACCGGTCCGCCCGGAGTCTGCGGCTGACTTCCCACGGCAGGGACGGCCCCGGTCCGGTCCACCGCCGGCGGAGGCGCCGCAGCCGCAGCCGGCGCCGGGAACGAAAACCCCATGACGGCGATCAACGCGACCGCGAGCGCGAACTCCCTCATCGACCGGCGTGCGCCGGTAAGCAGTTGCGTAGCCATCTCCGAGCGCCCCTTCCACAGCTTCCCCTGCGCCCGGCCCCTTCGCCCGCCATCGCGCCGGTGTCATCCCGGACGAGCGCGTCGATCTTACGCCGTGGTATCAACGGGGATGCGGCGGCCGGCATGCCGCAGGCGTGGTGCTATTCTCGGCAAGTGACCATCCCCTCAACCTCGGCCGGCGGGCGTACCCGCGCGGCCGAGCGGAGCCGCCATCTCGTGGCCCGCCGTCTAAACCTCGATTCCATCGCCGCGGAAACCTGGGACGCGCTCGTAGATCGGTCGCCGGCCGCTACGCCCTTCTCCCGCAACTGCGTTCAGCGGGCCTGGTGGGACGCCTACGGCGAGTCGGCCCACGACCAGACGCTCGTCGTCGTCGACGAGGGCGCCCCGGACGAGATCGTCGGCATCGCGCCCCTGATGCATCGCCACGAGCTGGAGCCGGGGGACGTGGCGGCGCGCACGACGATCCGCCACCAGGCCGGGCCCGCCCTCCGCCCCGTGCCCGCCTCGGCGACCGCCGTCTTCTTCGGCGCCTCGTACCACGCCGACTACGCCACGATCCTGGCCGCGCCCCAGGATCTGCCCGACGTCTGCCATGCCGTGGTGACGGCCCTCGCCGACGAGGATCCGTCGCGTTGGGACGTCGTCGACCTGCGCCGGCTGCGCGCCGGCGACCCGGCCACGGACGCTCTCCTCGCCGCCTTCGAGTGGATCGCGCCACGCGGCTGCTGGCTCGTCACGCGCGAGCAGGAGGAGGTTTGCCCGGTGCTGACGCTGGCGCCGGGGATGGATTTCGAGGGCTACCTGGGCACTCTCAACAAGAAGGAGCGGCACGAGATCCGTCGCAAGATCCGTCGCGCCGAGGTCGCAGGGCCGATCGCCCTGGTCAAATCCGAGGATCCGTTCGCGGACCTCGAGGTATTCATCGACCTGCATCAGAAGCGCTGGGGCGAGGAAGGTCTATTTCCCGCGACAGCGGGCGGAGCCGCGAGCCGCCGCTTCTTCTCGGGGCTCTTCGAGAGCTGCGCGCCGACCGGCATCGTCGAGCTGGACTTCCTGACGGTCGGAGAGCGCCGAATCGCGGCCGGAGTGATCCTCGACGACGGCCATACCGTTTATTACTACAACGCCGGCGTCGAGCCGGACGCCAGAGAGCTTTCCCCCGGAGTGGTCATGGTCGCGTCCTACATCCAACGAGCCATCGAACTCGGTCGCACCCGCCTCGACTTCATGCGCGGCAACGAGCCCTACAAGTACGAATGGGGCGCGGTCGACGAGCCGATCGAACGGCTGCTCGTCCAGCGCACGGCCCCGGCCGAAGGGACGGCCGGCGACGGTACCGGCGCGACGGCGGGCACGACCGCCGCCGGGGGCCGCTAGCAATGGGCGCCGAACTAACCCACGGCAGCCCCGACGGCCTCGACGGCCGCGACGAGCCGTGTGCCGAGCAGGATGAGCGCGGGCCACTCCCCGGTGGGCGGGTTCGGGTCGTGGAGGTCATGGCCACCGGCACAAACGGCGGAGCGCAAGAGCACGTCCTCTCCCTGGCCACGCGGCTGAACCCGACCCGCTACGACGTCCGGGTCATCTCGCTCTCACACGGCAGCAGCGTGCGCCGTTTGCAAAAGGCCGGCATCGAAGCGTCGGTGATCGACGAGCCGGACGATCGGCTGGCCGTCCTGGCGCTGGCCGAGGAGCTGGGCGCCTTCGAGCCCGAGGTCGTCCACAACCACATGTTCCGGGCCGAGGTCGTTGGCACCAAGGCCGCCCTTCATCTCGGTGAGAGGGGCTGTCGCCGCCCGGCGGTCATCTCGACCGTGCATTCGAGCCGCGTCCGCTGCATCGAGGATCGCGAAGCGCTGCGCCAGCTCACGCCGCTCATGGATCGCCTCATCGTCGTCTCGAAGGCGATCGAGCTGAAGATCGCCGATGAGGGGCGCCGGGGCGCGCCGATCAGCCTTATCTACAACGGCGTCGACTTGCAGCGCTACAACCACCAGCAGCCCTGCTGCACTCTCCACGAGGATTACCACATCGAGGCCGAGGCCCCGATCGTCGGCGTCGTGGCCCGACTCGAGGCGGAGAAGGGCCACCGCACCCTCCTTGAGGCCTGGCCGCTCGTCCTCGCCGCCGTCCCCAACGCCTGGCTGCTCGTCGTCGGCGAGGGTTCGGAGCAGGACTCGCTGGTTGCCCAGGCCGAGACCCTGGGCATCTCCGGGCGGGTCGTCTTCACCGGCCGGCGCGAGGACGTGCCGGCGGTCACGGCCGCGCTGGACGTTGCCGTTCTGCCGTCGTACCGCGAGGCTCAGGGCCTGAGCGTTCTCGAGGCGATGGCGCTGAGCCGCCCGGTCGTGGCGTCGGCGGTGGGCGGAATTCCGGAGATGATCCAGGACGAAGTCAGCGGATTGCTGGTCCCGCCGCACGACTGCGAGGCGCTGGCCGCCGCGATCGTTCGGTTGCTCACGGACCACCCTCTGGCCGACATGATCGCCCGCAACGGGCACGATGTCGTCCACGAACGCTTCTGCATCGAGATGATGGTCAAGGCCGTATCGGACCTGTACGACGAGGCCGCCCTGCGCATCCGCCAGTCGGAGGGCGTCGCGCGGTAGCCGAGCCCGGCGACGCGCCGCGCGCCACGCCTCGGCGTCAGCGGCGTCAGCGGCGTCAGCGGCGTCAGCGGCGCCAGCCGCGGAACGGCCCCGGCCAGCGGCGCGCCCGGAGCAACTCCTCTTCGCCGTAGGCGGCGGCGCCGATCAGCGGCACGAAGACGCATCCTCCGAATGAGCGCTCCTCGAAGCCTTCGCCGCGACGGATGATCTGAACCAGCTCCTGGCCACCGAGCGGCCCGACGGGAATGACCATCCGTCCGCCGTCCGCCATCTGCCGGCGTAGCGGATCCGGGACTCGAGGCGCCGCCGCGGTCACGAGGATGCCTTCGAACGGGGCTCTCAATCGCCAGCCGATGCTGCCATCGGCGACCTCGATCCGAACGCGGTCGGCCAGGCGCGGGTCGGCCAGGCCAAGCGACGCCAATCTGGTGCGCGCGGCCGCCGCCAGCTCGGGATGGCGCTCGATCGACAGCACCTCGCATCCGATCAGGGCCAGGACTGCGGCCTGGTAGCCCGTGCCGGTGCCGATCTCGAGGATACGCATCCCCGGGTGTGGCTCCAGCAGCTCGGTCATGAGCCCGACCATGTACGGCTGACTGATCGACTGGCCCGCGGCGATCGGCAGAGCGCCGTCGCAGTAGGCGTCGCCGGCGAGGTCCGGCGGCAGGAACAGTTCGCGCGGCAGCTCGCCCATCGCGGCCAGGACGCGCTCGTCGCGAATGCCACGGCCGCGGAGCTGGCTCTCGACCATCTCCGAGCGCAGTGAGGCAGATTCCGCGAGGTCCACGCGTCGAAGATACGCCCTCGCCGGGCGTTCGCTCGCGAGGTTGCGCCCGCGGACGATCCTGAGCGATTGGCTTGCCGGGCCGGCGCTCGGCCGGCTCAACGTGCTAGGACGCGGTCGGAGTCGGCGCGGCGGTGGGCACGACTGTTGGGGTCGCCACGGGCGTCGGGGTCGCGACTGGCGTGGGGGTCGCCGGCGGGGGCGAGTAGGTCTGGAGGTTCAGCGGTGGGAGCGTGGGAGCCGCACCGGCGGGCCACACCGCCAGCGCGAACGAGCCGACCAGGATCCCGACCAAAGCCACGGCGCACACCAGGGCAAACAGCCCCGACGCGCGGTCGTCGATGTAGACGCGTTCATGCGTCGCCCTGACCGAGCCCTGCGGGTGGGCTTCGGTCTCGGCCTGCTCACGACGAAAGCCGAAGCGACGGCCGGGCTTGCTGGGCTCCACCGGAGCTCCAGCCTCGGCCTCGTCGCTGGAATCGAGGTCCTCGTCGAACTCTTCCTCGCCCGGCATGAATTCGTTGGGCTCGCCCTGCTCGAGGGTGTCCTTGTCCTGCTCCGACATGCCCTGGCTTCGCTCCTGTGTTGGTTCGGCACGCGCGTGCCTTAGATCGCCGGGTGCGGGCCGCCCGCACGATGACGGTTCGGGCGCAACCCGCCCGCGGCAGTGTAGCCCGAATCTCCCGGTCGCCGCTTGCATCTCGCTCTTTCGGCGTCGCGCACGTCACCGGGGATCATCCGAAAGCCGGCGGTCTCTCGGTCGTCTCGGCGCGACCGACTGCGTCAAGCCTCGCGGATGGCGCGGACCGTGAGGCCGGTCAGGCCGGCGGCCGTAGCGAGGATCCCGCAGCCCGCCAGGACGGCGTCGAGGCCGAAGATCTGGGCGAAGAGCCCGCTTGTGACCATCGAAACGGCGAGCATCGCGTTCACCAGCGCGAGCCGGATGGCGACGACCCGCCCCAGCATCTCGGCCGGCGTGCGCTGCTGGAAGATGGTCTGGCTCGGGACGACGAAGACCACGTTTGCGAGGCCGACGACCGCCGCCAGCACGAGCGCCAGCCACAGGCTGCCGGTCACGGAGAAGAGGATCAACGACACGCCCAGCGCCGTGAACCCCGCCACGATGGCGGGCCCCTTGGGGATGCGCGTCGCGACGGCGCCGATGACCACGCCGCCGCCCAGGAGTCCCGCGCCCATCGACATCTCGAAGAAGCCGTAGGCCGTGGGTGCGTCAAGACGGCCCAGCGGCAACGCGGCGACGAGCAACGGAGAGAGCGCCATCAACGCCCCGAGTCCGTACTCCGCGATCGCAGCCTGGACGGTGGTGGCGAACAGGACCGTCTCCGAGCGCAGGAACCGCCAGCCGGCTACGAGTTCGGCTCGCAACGAGGCGACCGCGCCGCCAACGCCGTTCGCACCGGCCGCCCCGCCCCCCGCCGGAACGATGCGCGGGATTGCCACCGCCGCCACCAGCACCGCCGAGGCCAGGTAGCTCGCGCTGTCGATCCAGAACGCCAGCGACAGCGCCGATCCCAGGAATGCCACGAAGAGCCCGCCCAAACCGTAGCCCGCCAGGTCGCTGGCCGTGTCCGCCACCCACATCGCCGAGTTGGCGGTGAGCAGGTCCTCGGCCGGGACCACCTGCGGCAATGCGGCGGCTCGTGCGGGGCGGAAGAACGACGAGGCGACCGCTATCAGGAAGACCAGGCCCACGACCAGGCCGATGTGCAGGCCCGAGACTATTGGGATGATGGACACCAGCCCGGCCCGCACAAGATCCGAGCCGACCATCGCCCACTTCCGATTCCAGCGATCGACAAGCGCTCCGGCCAGCGGGCCAACGAGGGAAGTCGGGATCGTCATCGCGGCGAAAACCAGGCCGAGCGCCAGAGGCGATCCGTTGGTGGCGCGCGCGACCAGGAACACCAGGGCGATCTGATGGACGCGATCCCCCAGTGAGCTGACGACCTGTGCCAGCCACATGGCGGAGAACGGGCCGTTGGTGGCCAGCCGAACGTACGGATGGCGCATCGCCCCCGTTCGAACCGGCGCGACTGAGACCGGCACCGAAATGAGCACCGGCGCCCGAACGACCGCGGCGAAGACGAAGAAGGCCAGGCCCGCTCCCAGCAGCAGGTCGCCGACGGAGGCGACGGATTGGATGAGCGGGAGTGGGATCGGGATGACGTCGGCGAGCGGACCGCCGTGGGCGAAGAAGCCGGCGTCCACCGGGCCGGTCAGCAGGACATGGAAGCTCGAATGCACGGCCGTCGGGTCGAAGCCGGCGGCGGCCAGGCTGGGCTGCCATACCGGCATCCAACCGCCGTTGACGACGATGGCGATGCCGTTGGCCGCGGTGCCGAGCGCGGCGGCGGTCAGCCCGGGCAGCGTCCGGTTGGTCAGCAGCATGGCCGTAAGCAGCACGTACGCGACCAGGACCAGCCACATCCGCACGGCTTCCGGGACGCTGCCGGCGGCGAGGGCGGCGTCCAGCCCAAAGCGCGCCCCGGCCGCGATGAGCAGCACCGGCCACCAACGCAGCCGGACGTCGAGCAGGTTGTCCAGACGCCCGCCTGCGGCCAGCCCTAGGCCAAACCCCAGGAGAATGCCGAGGGCGGGCACCTGCTAGGTGGTTGCGCCCGAAGGCGTCGCGCCCACGGCCACGCTCGCGATCGAGCCAGCCGCGTCGCCGATGAGCGGCACGTCGCGGACCTCGTCACGTCCCGGATCGGCCAGCCCGCGCGCCCACTTCGTTCGGACGAAGGCATCCACCACGTCCGGGTCGAACTGGATCCCACCGAACTTGCGCAGTTCGCCCAGCGCCTGTTCGGGCGTAAGCGGCGTCATGCGGTACGGCCGGGCCGCCGTCATCGCCTCGAAGGCGTCGGCGACGTGGAGGATTCGAGCCAGCTTGGGGATCTCGTCGCCCACGAGTCGATCGGGATAGCCCGATCCGTTGAACCATTCGTGGTGGTGGCGAATGATCGGCAGCTCCGGCGCCAGGTGCGTGACCGGGGCGATGATCTCGGCGCCCAGCACCGGGTGCAGGTTCATGGTCACGCGCTCCTCGCGAGTCAGCCGCTCCTGCTTGAGCAGCACCGAATCCGGCACCCCTATCTTGCCGATGTCGTGGAGGAGGCCGCCCCATTCCAGTGCCTCGAGGTCCGTGTCGCTCACCTTCATCACCCGCCCGATGTCAATGGCGATCTCCTGGACCTTGTGGCTGTGGCCGCTGGTGAAATCGTCGCGCTTGTCCACCGCCTCCGCCAGGCTGCGCACCGTCTCGGTGAACATCTCGCGCACTTCCACGAAACGAAGGTAGGCGAGCCTGCTCGTGTAGACAGGTACGGCGAACAGCAGCACGGCCCACCACCCCGCCGTAAGGTACATCCGCGCCATTAGCCAAGCCACCGGCGCCAGGGCGAGCATGTTGAGGTAGGCGCCGCCAGATCCTCGCAGCTGCTTTGTAATCGGTTTCCCATCGCGCAAGGAGATGATGGTCGCGGTGATCAGCATGTTAAGCGTGAAGTAGATCGCCGCCGCGCCAACTGTCGCAGCGAAGTCCACCACGGGGAGCGAACGCGATGGGACGGCGCCGAGGGCGAAGGCGCTCAGGATCGCCGGAGTCATGATCGCGCAGTGATTTGCGATGACGCCATACCACGGCACTGCTCGCCGCAGCTCGCGACGCTGCGTCGTGCCGAAAAGCCCGACCCATGCCGCGACGGCCGGACCGCCGAGACTCACGGCTGCAATCACCGGCGCGAAGGCGACGTCCAGCATGCTGCCGCTCGGCATGCGGACGGCGAGTGACGAGCCGGCTAGAGCTAGACCCACCCAGAAGGCTATGCCTAGGATGATCCCGCCTTGGGCGCCGTTGATTGAGATCGCGAGCCCAAATGGGCAGAAGGCAACGGCGCTCGCTAGCAGCAAGCCGCTGGCGAGCGCCACAAAGGCGATCAACGCTCCCAGCCTACGGTTCATCGCCACTCCTCGCTCAGGCGCGGCAATCTACCCCGGCCCAGAACCGAAGGGCTATGGGAGAGAGGTACTTAGAAGGGCCTGTAACTGGCGGCGCCGGAAGTGGCGGCCAAGAGGCCTGCTCCCAGGACTAGAAGAAGTGCTTCGATGCGACGACGCATTTGGGTCACCACGGTCGGTTGTTGGTCTCGGGGAGCCACGGTCGGTTGTTGGTCTCGGGGAGCCACGGTCGGTTGTTGGTCTCGGGGAGCAACGGTCGGTTGTTGGTCTCGGGGGACACGGGAGTCCGCTCCTGAACAGGGATCAACGCGCGGTGGGTCGCACTAGGTGCTGGGTCCCTGCTCAAGTGCCCGACTTCGGCTGGAACCGGAAAGCGTCCGAGCGTTTTCTCGTCCGGAGGGTGCGACGAGATGACCAGCCCCGAACACATAGGACCTTAGAGAGCCAAGAGTACCTGGGTCAATACGGTATATGGCCTACGGTCTCAACCCCGGGCTGTCAAATCGACTCCAGCGGCGGAGGCTCGATCCCCAACTGCTCACGCATGACGCTGGCGTAGTGCAAGTACTGCTCGGCCGCAGCGGCGTGGGCTCCCGTTCGCCGATACAGCCGGAGCAGGCACAATTCGATCTGCTCTGCGTCGGGGTCGGCCTGCAAGGCCAATTGAGCGACCGAGAGCGCCCGGTCGAATGCACCCGCTTTGGTGTCTGCGACGACGGACCGCTCGATTCGATCCAAGAAGCTCGCGTGGAGAGTGTCTCGGAAAGCGGAGGCCCAATCGTCGTACATGAAGTCCACGGCGAAGCGCCCTGTGTAGGACTCGGCGAGCATGGTGACGAGTTCGGGCGACGGATCTCGGCGAATCGTTCCGATGAGCTTCAGGCAGTCAGAGCTCCGGCTGCGGACCAACTCCTGATCCAGCCAGATCAGGTCGGCACGGCTGTTCAGGTAGCCAGCGGTTGCATCTTCCGCCGCTGCAGGTTCGAAGACCTGGCGCAGGAAGTACGAGGTCTGGTTGAGGGAGTTGGCCCCTGCTTCCGGCTCCATATGAGGCCAGAGCGCGTCGATAACTTGCTCTCGCGACGCCGTGAACTGCGGACGGGTCAAGAGGAACGTCAGCAGGGACAGCACCTTCTTGCGAATCTCCGTCCCGGGAAGGACCCGGTCGCCGACGTGCACGGTCACGCGACCTAGGTCGTCTATGAAAGCCGGCGGTGCGAGGCGCCGCGCCAGGCCAAGCCCCGCATCCGGGATGCGCAGGCTCTTCTTCTTTGCGAGCTCTCGCAGCAACTTGATGTCGTTGGCATCGCCGACCAGGTCCAGGAGTTCGGCCGCTCGCCTGAGGTCTCCCGGCCTAACGGTCTGGTTGGAAAGCAGCTGCCGAAGGGCCCAGCGCCATCGCTCTGGGCGTTGCGTCGCCTCCTGTCGGATGAGCGCGAGTCCGGTCTGGTCGAGGTCCGCGAGGCGTCTGGCTACGAGCTCCGCCTGTATGGACAGATAGGCCGCGTCGGTGGGTTCCAGAGAGCGTAGGTGGGTCGTGAGGGCCTCGTTGCCGGAAACGAGTGCCTGGGTGAGCCGTATGGTCTTCGACCAGAACCATGCCTGCTGA
>Ga0182021_10008196_pt1 | contig 12385 bp, 7 predicted proteins | sample 612E3MmetaG_FD_120493 | JGI IMG/M metagenome (GOLD analysis project Ga0182021, IMG submission 120493) | Permafrost microbial communities from Stordalen Mire, Sweden - 612E3M metaG (Illumina Assembly) | ecosystem: Environmental > Terrestrial > Soil > Wetlands > Permafrost | place: Sweden...
GAAAACGACTACCTGGTGATCATGGTCCTTCCCGGGCTGGGCGGCCGGATCCAGATGGCGTACGCGAAGCACCTCGACTACCATTTCGTATACTATAATCGGGTCATCAAGCCTGCCCTCGTCGGCCTGGCCGGGCCATGGATTTCCGGGGGCATCGAGATCAACTGGCCGCAGCACCATCGGCCGAGCAGCTTCAGCCCCGTGGACTACCGCACGGTGACGAATGCCGACGGCTCCGTCACGCTCTGGCTCGGAGAAACCGACAGGATGTACGGAACACGGGGGCTGGCCGGGCTCACCCTGCATCCCCGGCGGGCGTACCTGGAGCTCGAGGGAAGAGTGTTCAACCGGACCGCGCTGCCCCAGACCTTTCTCTGGTGGGCGAACATTGCCGTGGCGGCCTCCGACTCCTATCAGTCGGTCTTCCCTCCTGACGTCCATGCCGTATACGACCATGGCAGGCGGGATGTCTCCCGGTTCCCGATTGCCACGGGAACCTACTACAAGGTGGACTACTCTCCGGGAACCGACATCTCACGGTACAGGAACATACCGGTTCCGACTTCCTACATGGCCTGGCACTCGGAGTATGACTTTCTCGGTGGCTACGATCACGATCGCCGCGCCGGCATTCTGCACGTTTCCAACCACAACTATTCGCCGGGCAAGAAACAGTGGACCTGGGGATGCGGGGACTTCGGAAAGAGCTGGGACCGCAACCTCACCGATGAGGACGGCCCCTACGTCGAGCTGATGGCCGGTGTCTTCACCGACAACCAGCCTGACTTTTCCTGGCTGGAGCCCGGGGAGGAAAAGCGCTTCACACAGTATTTCCTGCCCTACTCGCACATCGGCATGGTGAAAAACGCATCCCGCGATGCGGCGATCGCCCTGGATATGGAAAATGCCGAGGCGGTTGTGGGCGCGTGTTCGACCTCCCCGCGAGAGTACCGAATCTCACTCATGCGCGAAGGCCGTCCGTGCCTGGACGAGCGTGCAGTGATTTCTCCCGACAAGCCGTTCACCGCGCGCGTGACGCTCCCGCCGGACGCACGGCCGGATGAGCTCACGCTGCTCCTCCGCTCGGCCGACGGAGAGGTCGAGCTTTCGTACCGCCCCGGAGCGGGAGTTTCCGGTCCCGTGCCCGAGCCGGCGCTTCCTGCTCTGCCCCCCCCGCAGATCCGGTCCCCGGAGGAGCTCTACCTGACGGGCCTGCATCTCGAGCAGTACCGGCACGCAACGTTCCGACCCGAGGACTACTACGAAGAGGCTCTGCGCAGAGACCCCGACGATTCGCGGTGCAATTGCGCCCTGGGAGTTCTCCTTCTCCGCCGTGGAAGCTTTTCGGAAAGTGAGGCATTCCTTCGACGCGCGGTCGCGCGGCTGACCGGGCACAACGCGAACCCCCGCGACGGGGAGCCATTCCTGTACCTTGCGTACGTTCTCGAGCTCCAGGCCCGATACGGAGAGGCAGAGAAGCTCTACTTCAAGGCGACGTGGAATGCAGCGGTGAAAGCGCCTGCCCTGCACGGTCTTGCCCGGCTCAACCTGAGGTGGGGAATCCACGAGCACGCGCGGGCCTTTGCCGAGGAGGCACTCAGCGCAAACCCCCGGGACCATTCGGTCAGGGTGTTGAAGATCGCCGCCCTGCGTAAGCTCGGGCGGACCGACGAAGCGGTTTCCGAGAGCCGAATCCTTCTCCGGGACGATCCGCTGAGCCCGGCCGGGCTCAACGAAAGGCTGCTGCTCGGCTGCCAGGCACCCGGAGAAGAGACGCTCCGTCAGCGCGTCCTCGCACCCGGTGGAACGAACGCAATCGAGCTGGCCCTCGAGTATCTTGCCGCCGGGTGCGATGAAGAAGTCCGCGCGCTGCTCAGCGTCGAGGGGCTCGGGAACGGGCCCGCCCCCCTTGCCTGCTATATTCGCGCCGCCGTCGCCGAGCGAGCCGGTCAGCACGACGAAGCAGTCGCGCACGTTCGCAGGGCGGAGGAGCTCCCGGCGGGCACCTGCTTTCCCAATCGGATAGAGCTCATCCCCGTCCTGGAGCTGGCAGGAAAGCTCTTTCCCGAGGGCGCGCGTTCATCGTACCACCTGGGCAATCTCCTGTACGACAAGCGGCAGGTACCGCGTGCGATCTCCGCCTGGGAAATCTCGGCTTCCCGGGGACCGGGCTTTCCCACCGTGCACCGGAACCTCGCGCTGGCGGCATTCAACAAGCTCGGCGACCACGATCGCGCGCGATGGGAACTGGAGTGCGCCTTCGCGCTGGACCCTTCGGACCCGCGCCTGCTCTTCGAGCTCGATCAGCTCTCCAAGCGCATGGGCCTGGATCCCGCGAAACGCATCCGCCTGCTGGAAGGACACCTGCCGCTGGTCCTGCGGCGAGACGACTGCACCCTCGAGCTGATCAGCCTGCTGACGCTCCAGGGCGAGTACGGGCGGGCGCATGACCTCCTCCTCGGACGGCGATTCCATCCTTGGGAGGGCGGCGAAGGCAAGGTGACGCGCCAGTATGTCGTGTCCCTCCTTGGACTTTCCAAGCGTGCGCTGATTATGGGAAATGCAGAATCGGCGGCAGAGAGCGCGCAGGCAGCGCTCGTGTTCCCGGAAAACCTGGGAGAGGGACGACTGGCTGGCGCGCTGGATTCCGACATCCGGTACGCCCTCGGGTGCGCACTGGAGAAGGCTGCTTCACCGGATCCGGCGGGAAAAGCATTCGAGCGGGCCGCGGCGGGACAGGTCGAGCCGTCGCTTTCGATGTCCTACAACGACCAGCCCGCCGACATGCTTTTCTTCCAGGGTCTCGCCCTGGCGCGCCTCGACCGCGCCGACGAGGCCAGCGCCCGGTACGGCCGCCTCATCGACTACGCGGAACGCAATCGCGACGCGGTCATCGCGATCGACTACTTTGCGGTATCGCTGCCTGATTTTCTCATTTTCGATGACGATCCAACACGGCGAAACAGGATCTTCTGCACGTACCTCGAAGGGCTGGGCAGGCTGGGCCTTTCGCTCCTCGCAGAGAACCACGGCGAAGACTGGGGCAGGGCAACGGATCTTTTGAAGAGAGTCCTCCGAGAGGAGCCGTCGCACGGCGGCGCCCGTGAAATCCTGCGGGATCTCGAGGGCGGCTGGGAGTTCTGAGAGCCGAGACTCAGCTCGTCTGGTCGGCGGCCGGGGGCACGGGGGCCCGTGTCCGGAGCCGCTTCCTCAGTCCCCGGTGGTAGAACATCCGCGCCCGCTCGGCCGCCCGGTAGAGGCCGGCGGCCGCCGGCATGTACGGAACGTCCCAGGTGCCCCAGCGCTCCAGGACCTTGTCGGAGAAGCCCGTCTTGAACTGGTACAACCCGAACATCGCGTGACCGGGGTCCGGCAGGGGCGGCACGCCGAACAGGTCATACGTGAGGCACCCCGCCGCGTGTGCCCGCCTGATCGCCTCCCACTGCAGGGCGTAGGTCGGCATAAGGTTGCGCTTGACGCCCGACGAGGCGCCGTAGAGGTAGACGGCCTGCGTCTTCCAGAATGCGACGATGTTGCCGGCCAGCAGATCGCCGTCGTGCCAGGCCAGCAGGAGCTTCACTTCGGGAGCGGCTCCCGGGTAGCTGCGCGATGACCGCAGAAGACCGCGGTAGTACGAGAGAGAATGGATGCCGATCCTGTCGCGGCGCGCCGTTTCGCGATAGATCGAGTACCAGCGGTCGAGGTCGTCTGCGCTTCCCTCCGTGACAGTCACGCCCTTCTTCTCGGCGAGGCGCACGTTGTACCTGGTCTTCGACTTCAGTGACGACAGGACCTCGTCGAGGGGACGCGCGATGTCGACGATGACGGTGCTCGCTGGCTGCATGTCGCTGGCGCTCTTCCTGACGCGCGTCGCACCGCGGCCCGCCACGGGCGTTTCCCCGACTTTCGACCAGGGGAGGTCGAACCTCAACAGAAGGGTCCGTCGGGGAAGGAAGGACTGCAGCTGGCGCGCGAGGGCCTCGAGGAAGACCGCGCGCCCGGTGCACGGATCGTGGACGGGGCCGAAGGGAACATAAGCGATCGTGAAGAATCGGGCGAGACGCCGCGTGAGAACGAGCAGGCCGAAGGTAGTCGATCCGGCGCCGACGCTGAAGGGAGACGCCTGCCAGCCATGCTCCTGTTTGAAGGAGCCCCAGAAACCTGACTGGAGCATCTCGCCGCTGGAATCGAGGGAGGAAAGAGGGACGGCCCTGACGGTGACCGCCGCCGGCGCGCCTGCCGGATCGATTACTTCACCCTGCCCTTCACAACCCTGGTCGTGGCCAGCGGCTTTCCGCCGCATTCCAGGGCCGCATCACCGACCACGATGCGACTGTTCTCCGCCGCGATCGGCATCTGGAAGAATGCGTCGATGTCGATCTGCGGGGGAGCGTCGGCGTTCGCCCCGCCGGAAAGCACGACCCGATCGCCGGGCTTCGCGTGGTCCACGAAGAGCACCTCAACGGTCTTTCCTTCCGAGGCGGCGAGAAGCATGCCCTGGCTTTCCACGCCGCGCAGGAGCGCCGGCTTGAGATTCGCGACGAGCACGATTGTACGGCCGAGCAGTTCTTCTTCCTTATAATGCGGCACGAGCCCGGAAACGATCGTCCGCTGTTCCGTTCCGAGGTCGATGGTTTCGATGTAGAGCTTCTCGGCATCAGGATGGCGCTTGACCTCGAGGATCTTCGCCGCCCGCAGGTCGACCGACGCGCGGAATCTTGCCGCGATCTCCGAGGGGCTCGGAACGGCTGCGGCGGCATCGGCCGCCTCCCGCCGCTCCTTCTGCGTGCCCGAGAAGCGGAGGCGCAGCTCCTCGATCTGCGGATCCTCCAGGCGCGCAAACAGCAGCTCGGGCTTCTGCACCGTCTCGATGCCCGAAAGGACGCCGAGGTCGGACCAGGAGATGGCGCCGCTGCCGAGCACCGCCGCAATCCGGTCGGAGGTCGCCGGGAGGTACGGGCTGGCCAGGATGGCAAGGTCACGGACGAGATAGGTCAGGTTCCAGATGAGACTGGCCGTGGCCTCGGGTGTTTCTTTGACGCCTTTCCACGGCGCGCCGTCCTGGAATTTCTTGTTCCCGATCGACGACAGCGCGAAGATCTTGTGGAACGCCTCGCGCAGCTCCACCTTTTCCAGCAGGCCGGCGATCTCGGCTTCCGCCGCCCGGATCTCCTTCCAGAGCTCCTCGTCCTGCTTCCCTTCCGGAAGGCGTCCGCCGTAGAACCGCGCAACGAACTGCAAGGTGCGGTTGACGAGATTCCCCAGGTTGCCGATGAGCTCGGCATTCACTTTTTCCTGGAAGTCCTTCCAGGTGAAAAGCGCATCGGACCTCTCGGGTCGGTTGTAATAGACGTAGAAGCGCCAGACGTCGGCGGGAATCCCCGTTTCCTTGGCATCCGTGCCGAAGACCCCGACGCCCTTGCTCTTGGAGAACTTCCCGCCTTCATAGTTGAGGTACTCCGTCGACGACATGTGGTAGAGGGTCGTCCACTGCTCTCCCGTCCCCAGCTGGCTGCTGGGGAAGATCACCGTGTGAAAGGGGATGTTGTCTTTCCCGATGAACTGGAAGAGCTTCACGTCCTTCGGGGCATACCACCAGCTCTTCCAGTCCGGCGTGTGGTCCGCCGTGATGGAGATGTAGCCGATGGGCGCGTCGAACCAGACGTAGAAGACCTTGTTCCGGTAGCCGTCCAGCGGGACCGGGATCCCCCACTTCAGATCGCGCGTGATGCCGCGCTCTTTCAGGCCGTCCCGCATCCACGCATAGGTCATCTGCACGGCGTTGCGCGCCCAGAACCCCTTCTCCGCGGCGGACTCGATCCAGTTGCGCAGCTTGGGGAGAATCGCGGGCAGGTCGATGAACAGGTGCTTCGTTTCCCTGATCACGGGCCGCGTCGAGCACACGCTGCAGCGCGGATCGATGAGCTCGATGGGGTCCAGGAGCTTGCCGCAATTCTCGCACTGGTCGCCGCGGGCGTCCGGATAGCGGCAGTGGGGGCAGGTGCCCAGCACGTAGCGGTCCGCGAGGAACCGCTGGTCCTTTTCGCAGTAGGGCTGGCTGAGCACGCGCTCGTTGATATAGCCGTTTTCGTGCAGCTTGGTGAAGATGTGCTGGGTGATCTCGGTGTGCACGGGCACCGAGGTGCGGCCGAACCGGTCGAAGGAGACGTTGAACCAGGCATAGATGTCGCGGTGGATCGCGTGGTAGCGGTCGCATAGTTCCCGGGGGGTGATGCCCTCTTCCAGCGCGCGGGTCTCCGTGGCCGTGCCGTACTCGTCGGTCCCGCAGATATACAGCGTCTCGTACCCCGCGAGGCGGCAATACCGCGCGAAGACGTCCGCCGAGAGCACCTGGATCAGGTTGCCCAGGTGCGGGATGTTATTCACGTACGGCAGGGCGGAGGTGATGAGACGTCTTTCCATAGGTGCGGCAAATGTAGCCGAGGCACCCCGGGGCGTCAAGGCGACGACGATTCCCGTGACGATTCGCGCTTCGTTGACTACAGGGAGCAGAGACCGTAGACTGCTGGGGTGGAGGCGCTATGACAGACGTCACCCCGCGGAAGGCTTTCCGCACCATCACGCCAGCGCTCGTATGGATCGCAATCGGCGTGATCCTCGGTCTCATCCTCCTGTTCTCGTCCTTCTTCATGGTCGACCAGAAAGAGGAGTCGGTCGTCCTGAATCTCGGCAAATATTCGCGGATCGTAGGCCCGGGCCTGCACTTCAAGATCCCGTTCGGCGTTGAAAAAAATTACAACGTCCCGACGCAGAGGATCCTGAAGGAAGAGTTCGGCTTCCGCACGCTGGAATCCGGGATCGTGTCGACCTATTCCAGCCAGGACTTCTCCAACGAATCGATCATGCTCACCGGTGATTTGAACATCATCGACGTGGAATGGATCATCCAGTACCAGATCACAGACGCCCGCGCATGGCTCTTCGGGGTGGAGAACCAGGAAAAGACCATCCGCGACATTTCCCAGTCGGTGATCAACATGCTGGTCGGGGACCGCACGATCTTCGACGTCATCGGAGCGGAGCGCGCCAACATCGAGGTGCAGGGCCAGGATGAAATGAACAAGCTGTACAAGTCGTACGGCCTGGGCATCAGGGTCACCACCGTGAAGCTGCAGAATATCGTCCCCCCGAAAGGCTCGGTACAGGATGCGTTCGAAGACGTGAACAAGGCCATCCAGGACCGCAGCCGGCTCATCAACGAGGGGAAGGAGGCCTACAACCAGGCCATCCCCAAGGCCAGCGGGCAGGCCCTGCAGACCATCCAGGAGGCCGAGGGCTACGCTACCGAGCGCGTGAACCAGGCGCGCGGAGACGTCGCCCGGTTCCTCGCGGTGCTCGGCGAATACCGCCAGGCTCCGGACGTGGTCCGCACCCGCCTCTATTATGAAATGTACGACCAGGTCTTCGGCACCTCGGACGGCACCGACCTGATCGACAAGAACCTCAAGAACTTCCTGCCGCTGAAGAGCGTGGGAGGAGGAGGCGCGCCGGTGTCCGCAGCGCCGGCGCCGGCACCCGCACCGAACCAGTCAGCGCCGGCCCCCCAGGCAGCCCCGGCACAGGGAGGCAACTAAATGAGAAAGACAATCATTATCCTCGTCATCATCGGCGCGGCGCTCCTGGTGATTTCCCTCCTCGGTCCCTACTACATCCTGACCGAGGGAGAGCAGGCAGTCATCGTCCAGTTCGGAAAAATCGTTCGGGTAGATATCCAGGCGGGCGTGCACTACAAGACGCCATTCGTGGAAAACGTGGTGAAGTTCTCCAAGAAGGTCCAGTCCTGGGACGGGGATGCGCAGAGGATCCCCACCTCGGAGAACCAGTTCATCTGGGTGGACACGACGGCGCGCTGGCGGATCTCCGATCCGAAGAAGTTCTACGAATCGGTCGGGTCCATGACGCAGGCGCAGGGCCGCATGGACGACGTGATCGATTCCGAGGTGCGGAAGGTCATCTCCAAGAACCCGCTCCGCGAAGCGGTGCGTGACTCCAACGTCATCAGCCAGATCAAGAGAAACACTTCTCTTGCAAGCGTCGCCGGCTCTTCTGAATCCGGCGCGCTCTCCACCATCTCCGCGCTTTCGGAAAACCAGTTCGACAACGTCGGGTTCGGCCGGCGGGCGCTTTCGATCCAGATGCGCGACGAGGCGCGGATCATCATGCCGCAGTACGGCATGGAGCTCATCGACATCGTCATCCGGCAGATCAAGTACTCCGACGATCTCACGCAGAGCGTCTATGACCGCATGATCAAGGAGCGCAACCAGATCGCCCAGGCCTTCCGGTCCGACGGCGAGGGCGAAAAGGCGAACCTGCTCGGCCAGACAACCAACAAGCTCCTGCAGATACAGTCGGAAGCGGAGAGAAAGGCAAAGGAAATCAAGGCCAAGGCCGACGCCGAGGCGCTCGCCATCCGCAACAAGGCCTACAACCAGGACCCGGAGTTTGCCGACTACTGGCAGGCGCTGCAGGAGTACAAGACCATTCTTCCCAAGTTCAACAAAACGATGACCACTGATTCTGATTTCTACAAGTATTTTTACAATAGAAGAGGTCGATAGCCTTTTGGATGCGCCCGGGATTCCCCCGGGCGCTTTTTTGTCGCAGCCTGCCCTCCTGAATGTCGGATTTGCACCCACCGGCGCGCCGCTCGTGCTCCTTCAGGGCGGAGTCAGGCCGTTCCTGGAATCACCGTTGCAGCGGTTTCGGGCCGAAGACGCCGCCCCCCCTCTTTCTCGCCTTTTCCTCGACCCGGTCGAGGCCGGCGAGGAACGCCGGGCTCGCATTCACGCGGGTCGTCGCGGCTGCGCGCAGCATCGACACAGCGGCCTCGAACTCATTCCGATACTTGCGGTGGGCCAGCTTGTTGAGCAGGCGCAGGGTTTCGCGCAGGATGCGCTCTTTCTCCCGGCCGTCGCCCCTGTCCGCTGCCAGGGCGGCACATACGCGGATCTCCTCTCCGATGTCCAGGACAGCGCAGGCGGAAAGCGTGCGGATGAACGCCTCCGCCCTTTGCGGAGCCGTGAACCGTGGCAGAGGCTGGTCAGGCTCGAAACGCCAGAAGTGCCGCATCTGAAGAAGTACAGCCGGTTCCGTCCGGACGACTACCGCATCGCCTTCAATCGGAAAGGCCGCACGAATCCGAGCGGGATCATATGAGAGCACAAAGAGTCGTGCTATGCGGAGATCCAGGAGGGCACGCTGGGTGACGGCGGTGGACCGGGGCTGTCCACCGCGGCGCACCACCAGGGCGAGCTCCATGTTCCTCGTTGTGCGGTGGAGGCTCTGCTTTCCGCCGGGGTACTTCGCGTATCCCTTCGACAGTACGGCGAGCTCGCCCGTCGCCGCCAGCAGGTCGCACAGCTCCTCCAGCTCGATCAGTCCCTCGTTGCTGTAGCTCACCACCAGCCACCGGCAATCCGCCGCGTCGACCACGCCCTTCATCGCCGCGGCGGCCGTGTCGCGGTAGCAGAATGCCGAGCGCGTCCGTGTCCAGTCGGGTCGAATGCCCGCCTTGTGCGTGAGCCTCCCGTCGGCATCCCGATCCTGGCTCACCGGCAGCCTGTCCCAGAGGGCGATGGTGTTGAGCATGAAATAGTTGCTGCCGTACTGGTGCACCGCGTACGGCGGATCGAGGTAGCAGATTTCCGCCGTCCTTCCCGAGAGGAATGCGGCGGCGTCCATGCAGGCGACCTCGGCCGGCAACCGGGAATCGCACAGCACCGGTCTGGCGAGCCGGATGGGTCCGAGAATGCGGCGCAGCGCATCGCGGCCGTGCCCACCGAAGCCCCGGTGAAACGCCTTGAACACGCCCGAGGTGTTCGTATGCGTGGCCGCCTCGTACAGGAGCGGCGCGAGCAGGGCCGCTTTCTGAAGCGCTGCCCCGGTCTCCCCCGGCCCCGGCATCCCGGGGTACAGATCCTCGATGCGCTGACGGACTGCGTCGATGATCAGGGCGTTCTCTCTTGTGTAGAACAGCCGCTCGGTCGACCAGTCCGCATGGTCGGTGTCCTTTGGAGCGTAGTGGCGACTGATGTAGGCGTTCGATTCCGGCAGGGGCGGCAGGGCGTTCAGGTCGGCGAGCGCCGCCTCGATTCCGCCGCGCGGCTGGAAGAGCAGGTCGAGATCGGACGGGCTGAGCCGCAGGTGACAGGTATTGATGACGAAGGAATACGGCTCCCAGTCATTCGCTGCGACATGGAATCCCATCGCGCGGGCGAGCCGCGAAACGGCTCCCGATCCGGCGAAAGGATCGAGGAACGTGCCGCGGCGCGGATCGAGCGAGAAGCTGCTGAACACCCCGTGCAGGAATGGCAGGAGCGCCCGCTTGTTGCCGATGTACGCGATGAGCTGGTCGGAAAGGTAGGGGTCCGCGAAGTCCACGGACGGATCAGTCGGGAGCGTAGGTCGCCCGGTTCCTGTCCGTTTCGAAGACTTCGACGAGTGTGAAATTGGCGTCCGGCATCGCAGCATGCATTCTCTGGTAGACGAAGAGCGCGATCCGCTCGGCGCTGGGGCAGCCGTCGTTGAACGCGGGATGATCGTTCAGGCTTGTGTGGTCCAGCTCGAAGGTGACGTCCCGCAGCGCCGCCTTGAGGATTCCGAAGTCCAGGAGCATGCCGCCGTCATCGAGTGCCGTCCCCGCGGCGGTTACGAAGACCTTGTAGTTGTGGCCGTGCAGTCTCTCGCACTTGCCGTGATAGCGAGTGAGGAAATGGGCGGCAGCGAAACCGTCCTCGATGCGTACGGTGAACATGACGAGTACTCCACCGCAGAGCATATTCATTTCCCCGGTCGAAAGCAAATCCGGCAGCAGAATCAGCAGAATCGTGCGGGATTGACCACCAGGCGGGCCGGTTCTATACTGCCACCTTCCCCGACACGGGAAGGAGGAGCTCCATGAAACGCATCATCATCAGCATGCTCGTGCTGTCATTTGCCTTCGCGGGCATCGCTTTCGGCCAGGTGAAGGCGAAGGACGGCGCGTACTTTGCCCAGGATGAAAACTTCGCCGCCCCGAGCGGCTGGAAGGAACAGGTTGTCGTTACGGTGGCAGGCGGCAAAATCACTGCCGTGAACTGGAACGGGGTCTCGAACCTCGGGGTCGCGGACAAGAAGACCGTGGCGCCCGCGGGCGGGTACGGGATGAAGAAGGCGTCCAAGCTCGGCCTGGAATGGGACCAGCAGGCGGCCAACGTCGAAGCGTACCTCCTGAAGACGCAGAACCCCGGCTTCAGCAAGTTCAAGCCGGACGGCACGACTGACGCCATCTCGGGCGCGTCGCTGCACGTCGCCAACTTCTACGCATTGGTCAACAAGGCCATCGCGGCCGGCCCGGTGCCCCGGGGGATCTACAAGAAGGACGGCTGGTACTTCAAGGAGGCGCCGGCCTTCGACGCTGAGAATGGCTGGAAGGACTCCGTGCTCCTTACGGTCGTCAACGGCACCATCGTGGACGTGCTGTGGAACGGCACGAGCAGCGACGCAAAGAAGAAGTCAAAGCTCGTCGAGGCGCTGGCGGGCCGCTATGGGATGTCCAAGGCCGCAAAGAAGGGCGAATGGAACGTGCAGGCTGCGGCGGTGCAGGCGGCGATCCTGAAGGTCCAGGACCCGGCGAAGATCAACGTGAAGAAGGACGGCACGACGGACGCCATCTCGGGCGCGTCTCTGCACGTTACCGCGGTGCTACTCGCCACCGAGGCGTTGAAGGCTGCGCGATAACGGCAGCGTCGCTTTCTCGCGTACAAGGACGGCGGCTCCGCTTCGGCGGGGCCGCTTTTTTTTGGTGCGCTCCTTGCCCGCTGGCTTGAAACGACCTCCGCCCGCAGATAGCATCGGGTGATGCCCTCGATGACCCTGACCGAGCTCTTTTCCGGAATCCGTTGTGACGAGGTGCGGGGAGACATGTCGCATGCCGTGCGCGGCATCGCCTACGACTCCCGTGAGGTGGAGCCGGGCTTTCTTTTCGCCGCCATGGACGGCCAGCACACCGACGGGCATCGCTACGTCGGGGATGCGATCCGCCGGGGCGCCACGGCCGTGCTGCATTCGCGCCCGCTCACCGACGTGCCCGCCGAGGTGACCTGTGTCCGTGTGTCCGACCCCCGGACTGCGCTTTCTCCCCTTGCGGCGGCGTTCTACCGGCACCCGTCGAAGTCGCTCAAGGTGATCGGCGTCACGGGCACCGACGGCAAGAGCTCCACCGTCTGGTTCATCAGCCAGCTCATCGGCCTGCTGGGCGGCCGGGCGGGATTCCTCTCCACGGTCTCCTTCAAGACGGGAGACGACGTGGTGAAGAACCCCTTCCGCCAGTCCACTCCCGAAGCCAGCGAGATCCAGGGAATGCTGAGAGAGATGGTGGACA
>Ga0182021_10008197_pt1 | contig 12385 bp, 12 predicted proteins | sample 612E3MmetaG_FD_120493 | JGI IMG/M metagenome (GOLD analysis project Ga0182021, IMG submission 120493) | Permafrost microbial communities from Stordalen Mire, Sweden - 612E3M metaG (Illumina Assembly) | ecosystem: Environmental > Terrestrial > Soil > Wetlands > Permafrost | place: Sweden...
CTTGAAAGTATTCATATGGAGTCATACCAAGTCTTTCATCATTGCTTTGTAGCGTTTGAGATCCTATTTTTGAAACTAAATCGCTTGAAGATATTTTTTTATTCTTTAAAAACCCTTTATTGTATTCAATTAAATTATCAAACGGTTTTGTCAATTTATCAGGAGAAACAAAAAGTTCATTTGCTGAAGTTGCACCAGTGGCAGCTTGTTCTGGAGAAGCAAATGCTAATGACAACTTAGCCGCTAAATCAGCTCGGGTATTTTGGTCGATATGAGAATATTTAGAATCTTGAAGTATACTATCTATAACTCCTTTTGCTTGAATTGCTTTAATTTTATTGGTCCCTTGTTCTCCTATTTTTGACAAATCCCTTTCCTTTTGACGTTCTTCCCTAGATACCCCTCTCCAAGAAGAAGGATTAATGCTGTTTTTTTCCATAAATTCTTTTGTGGGTTCAAAAGTACCTAAAGGAGAAAGAGAATTAAAAACTTTAGCCGCAGAATCTGATTGTTGTGCGGCAGTATCTTCTTTTGCTTGTCCCCAACGCATTTGTATTTCAGCCTTCATACTGTCTAGTTTTTCTTTTTCCATGTTATAATTTCTATTTGCTCTAATATTTTCAGCCATAATTTGTAATCCGCGTAAAAGATTTTCTTGTTCAAAATTATCTCTTGCTTGTTCTACTCTTGCCATTTATTTATATCTCCTTTACTTTTTACCTATAAAACTACTAACAAATCCAGCAGCTCCGCCTAATAAGCTCGGTCCATTATCAGCATAATTACCGTATGATTGACCAAGTTGTCCACCTATTCCATACATAGAACTTAAATTAGTGTTTGCCATTCCATATGCTTGTTGTGATTGTTGCGCATAGGGGGATAATTGCATTTGTGCAGAATTATTATAAACACCCATTAACGCTTGGTTGTTTTGGTTTTGATTCTGTTGTAATGTAGTGGCATATGATTTTCCAAGCGCTGCTATTTGGGGAGATACGTTTTGTCCTTCTTGAAAACCTCCTATTAGTCCAGATCCAGCAGCTTGATTTCTTCCTTGTGTATAAATATCTTTTAATGCTCCTCCAAATTCATTAGTTAGCTCGCTTTGAGAATTATTCAATAAAGTACTAGCTTGATTATTTAACCAAGAGCTTGTATTTGATGCTTGCTGTGTATATGCAGAGTTTGCATTGTTCATATTTGTCATACTTGTATTATAATTATTCTTAGCATCTCCATACATTCCCTGATAAAATTGCTGCTGTTGTTGTATAGCCGCTGTTTGAGCGACTTGATTTTTAGTGGCTGGAGAATCAGGTCCAATCCCTAACGGGCCTTGTACATATTCTGTAAACCAAGACATTTTATTTCCTCCTAATAATTATCATTTAAGCATCGTATCATCATAATAAAATTTAATCTTGTGAACAATAACTTGATTTGTTTGAGCCGGACTTGTTATTTTATATTGAACCAACTTTGCTTGTCTGTCTAACATAACTTGTTTGCTAACTATATTAGACGTACTAAACAACTGTATACTGCTTTCGGTTTTACTTGTTCCATCGTCAAAGTTAACTATAAAGTCAAAGTAATCGGTGGGCGGAGTATTGGCGGTAACGGTAGTAACTACCAAGGTTCCACCGTGTGCAGGATATGTAAAAGTAAACGGAACTCCTGGCGTATTAGCAGTAATATAAATTCCGTCATCGTGAGTGGCAGGGGTTATATAAGTACACGTTACCGGCTCTCCGGTGGCAACAATTAAAGCCACAAGTTCGGCGTACATATCTGTTACCATGTCATCTGCATTAATCCAAGTAAAAGATGAATTGTTTAAGGTAATTACTCTATCTCCAAAATTATCTATACCAACAACGCTAACTACTTGTGCTACCGCTCCTGCTGTTTGTCCTGAATATTCAATTATACAACGATCAAACCTTTTTTGCTCATAGTTCGAATTACCTTGTCCTTCAGATACATCAATCCATCCAGACTGAACATTAATAGCTTGGTATGTAGTTCCTGCTTCAACTTGGGAAACATGCGTAATAGAGGGATATGAAATAGCCGTTTTTAAATCCATATTATGATAATACTTAAAAAATCTCATTCCGGCAGAACATACAGCGGAGGTATAATCTTTCTGTCTAAAAAAATTATGTTTAGCGTTCCAAACGTTAACCACGCTATTATATCCAGGATAAAAATATAATTCTTGTGATTTGTCATTAAATTCTAACCAACCATCTTCTTTTAAGCTTTTGCTATTTGCTTGGTCGAACTTAGTTGACCAATCCATAATACGTTGAAAAGTGCCATTGTAAAGATACAATCCATCTGTTGAGACAAAGAAGATACCCCGCCCTGTTTTACACACTACTTCAGCGCATGAAACACCACGATAAAATATAGTTTCCAAAGTAGCGTTTCCAGGCGTTCCGGTATATCGTTTAATTCTATCCGCGAAGAAAACAATTAAAGACCCATACCATTCTTCAATCCACAATATTTCTTGACCATCTGATAAATTTTCATATTGATTAGACGCGAAAGCATCTACCATACCAGCGGTAGAAAAATACATGCGGTGTTTCAAACTTGAATCATCTGAATTATTAACCACATTATAAAACATTAGAAAATTATTATAAGAGATAACTCCTCTTGGATTATAAAAAGTAGGCGTAGAAAGTTGCGTATAAGTAGTGGTCTCAAAATTATTGTTTAAGTTATTAGAAAGTAAAATTGCGTTTAATGGTTTCCCATTTCTTGCATATACAACATACCCATTAAAATAGCAACTTGCAATTTTTCTTTTATATTTATCTTGTGAACCAGTATATGTATATTTTGGAATGCCATCATTAAAATAATCTATTAACATTCCGTTTGAATTTTCAGGCGCAGAAAAAGAAATCATACTATTGTTTTGAATTAAATTAAAATCAGCATATTCTTGTAAAAGTCCAGTAACCCCATAAGGCGTTTGCTGGTTTACTTGGCCAATTGTTCCTACCCCTCCAACTTTAAACCCTGATTTTACAGTGGAACCATTAAAGCGAAATCTTCCAAAAGAACAAATATCCGCCGAAACTCCTGGTGCTGAAGTAATGGTATAACTATTTCCACCAGCACCCACTGCGAAGAATGCCCTATCATTTGATTGATTAATCATAGGAATTATATTCAAAACGTGTCCAGAATTAGAATTGGAATATTTTGAAATTACACAAGACCAACGAGTATTAGTCGTTGCCCATCCCGAAGCAGATGTATAACTTTTGGCAGTTATTCCGGCAGTTGCTACCCCTGATCCCGCCAAACCTTTTACCCCTTGAAATTCTACCCATACACCCGAAGGCTGAGAGTAAATTGCAAAAGCTTCCCAAACGCTTCTGCATTGATTTTGATAAACATAACCGGTTGCAGTTCCTACCAAAGCATTGGAATTTTGATAATCTTTATAAGTGAAAAAATCTGCACCTGATGCAAAAGGAGTACCTGAAGGAGAACCACTTGCATTATTTGGAAAAACCCCAACTTTCCAAAATGCCTGACTTGCGCTTGTACTAGAAGCAGAAAGATAAAAAGGAGCTAATACAGAAATAACACCCCCATATCCTTGACCGCTTGGGTAAGTACTTTCATCTCCATTATAATAACCAGAAAGATATATCGCTACTGGTATATCCCAAGTAGCCGTAGCCGTTGCACCTAGCCAAGGAAATTCATACCGAGTATCCCCCATAGTATTTATTAATTGAACAGGTACTGGCATATTGATCAGCGCATCTACTGCATCTGCTTTAATTGCATTATTATCAGTGGAAGCATTAATTAAAGACGTAAATTCGCCAGGAGCAATCTTCCTAGCTTCATCGTGTAAGTTCAAACCTTTGAAATCGCTTATTTCGTATACTCTCTGCGAAGTTGATCCAGCCATTATCGGTATATCCTCATTGTATTGTTTCTCCTTGGTGTTAAATAATGCCTTTTCATATCAAAGAGCATTTCATCTCTTTCAGATTTAGCCAATTGATACATTTCTTGAAAATCGCGTTTGTTTTTAACGGCTTCCATTAAAGCCTCTTTTGCAATAATGGCGTGAAATTGAGGTGCAAATGCTGGAACATCAGTTCCAGAAGTCATATTTCCTGTAGCAGAAGTGCCAGCAGAAACATTATGAATTATATGTCTGCAATGATAAATCTGTATTGTGTCGCCATGGCCCATACCCAGGCCCGAAGGAGTTTCTTGGAACATAACGTGCGTGTTTTGCCCGTCTTCATAAATATCAACTAAATTATAAAGAGGTCCGCTATGAGAATCATCATGGTATGAATCAAAGTACATATAAATCCCTTTGTTCATTACAATGCTTTTCTGCTGGCTATAATTGAAAATTGCCGCTATTTCGTTAATCTGACCATCAACAGTATAGTCATTTGAGCCAGCAGACGCGGTAAATGTTGCTATCTGATGAGTAAATGCCCAGGGGTGCTTATACCAAATACGAGAGTAAGCGTCCTGTAAGTACATATATCGAGTAGATATCGCAACGCTAGAGTCTCGCAAGGAGTCAACAAGTCTAGCATCTAATGCCGCAAGATTTAAGGAGCCGTTTAAATTAGCCAACTTATATCACCTCTTATTATACCGGAACTGCCTCTTTTGTTTCTACTTTAGGCATTATATGCCAATGAGGGAGTTCCATAATATTGTCAAGTATAGATTTAACAGATTCTACATTATCTTCCAAACATCTTTCTTTCTTTGCCCATTCATATGCATTAGTGCCAATATTATCACGCAACGCGCTGTCATTAATAAGCATTTCTAAATACTTTTCAAATTCAATATCATCATTTGCTAAAAATCCAGTAACGCCATGTTCAACCACCTTTGAATAAGGGGGTATATTAGAACATACACAAGGAACTCCAAGAGTCGCATATTCAGAAAATTTTAAGTCTGATTTGCAAACGCTGAATTCATCTTCGTGTAAAGGAATTATTCCAATGTCGGGTTTAATACAATTCATTCTAAAGGAATGTCCTGTATAATCAATCCAGTCATGCAATTCAATATTTTCTTTTCCTAAGTCTCTAATAAAATCAGAATAGCAATCAGGGGAAGTTTGTAATTGTATCTTTACGTTTGGGTATTTCTTTATAATTCTAGCACAAGCGGCATGACATTCTAGCCAGTCCATCAAGTGCGATGATCCGCCCATCCATGAGATACGAATTTTATCATCTTTCAATTTAGGAATATGCGGGAAGTCCCATTTTTCAAATATAAGCCTATTAGGCATTATAAAAATGTTGTTGTTTAAATGTGAATATGTAGCCGCCAATAAATCGGTAGTAACTACTATTGCGTCAGCTTCCATGATTAAAGTTTCAAACATACGCAATCTAGCTAAGTTCCTATGCTTAGGAAGCTTTATATCTACTCCGCCAGCATTAATTGAACTATCTGTAGTAAAAGCCGTATAAGAAGGATTCCAGGGATTTACATTATACAGATTATCATCAATATCCAAAACCAACTTTATGTTTGGATTAAACCTTCGGCAATTTAAAATTTGCCATAAAAAGTTTTGGTTCATAACTGCTTGAAACCACAATATATCAGTCTTCTTAATTACTTCAGTTAATTCCTCATGCGTAATTGGTTTATTTACATTTAGCATTATTGGATCAATAAATCCATTTTCACCTAAAACTTTACATGGTTCTATAATGCGCAGGTTTCCTATCGCTCCATCGTTAGAAGGCATTGCTAAAACTGTAAGCTTTTTCATTCTTTATTATCTCCTTGCTTATTGTTGGCTTGTTGGCTTATTGATCCTGCATGAATAGACTTAATTGAAGTATATTTACCAGTAGGATACATTAAATGTTTTTTCCTGGCTAATTTATACCAAAATTCTGCATCAGCATAGTTATTTACTTCTACACCATCTTCCCAACCACCAACTTCTTCCATAAGTTCTCGTTTATGCGTTGCACAGTTTTGATCTACACAAAAGAACCCGCATTTCTTAATATCGATTGCCGGAAGAACATATACCAAATCATGCTTTTCTTTACCTGAATCATCAACCTTAAAGGCTTTTTGACCCGTATAAACAACAGCCGCGTTAGGAATTATATTCATAACGTCAATATACGCCTGATAATAGTCAGAGGAGTACAAATCGTCATCATTTAGATAAGTAATCCAATCTCCAGTGGCTAACTTAAACATTTGGTTGTTTTTCCAGGCATAATTGCACTTCTTTTCGTCTTCCGCTGTAGACCATGCCCGATACTGCTTAAATACGATTCTAGGGTCATCCTTGGCGTAATTTGACCCTATTTCAGCTATAGCTTGCCTTTTAACTGGGTCTTTTGTTGAATCCCCTATAATTAGCTGCCAATCTTTAAATGTGTTCTTTTTAACTGATTCCACTGCATTTTTAAGCATTTCAGGTCTATCAAAACTGGTTAAAAGAGTACTAAATAGAGGCATTTGACTTCACCTCTATAGGTCCATCCACATGTGCAAATTTCTCCATACCCTCTGCATTTCCAACGCAATATTGCGGATTTTTACGCATAAAATCAGCTAAAACACCCGGCTTATCTGCCCAATGCGGGCCATGAATATTAGTCATTTTAATATGTTCTTCAATGGGAAATGTAGCTGCCACAACAAAACTATTATCTTTAGATAGCCCTGTGGGTCTACTTTTCCTTAAATCACTCAAATATTTTAATTCAATTTCATCAGGAACGTACTTGTCAAATTTATGTTCTTTTTTATTAACCAAATCTTCCAAAACTTCATTTATCATTATCGCTTTTCTATCTTGCTTAGAAACAAGGCTTTTATCGATAATTTCCATTTTTGCTCCTTTTTAATGGTTGGGGCAGGCGTCCCTACCCCAACACATAAACCAATTCAAGGCACGTCTGCTGATTAAATTGGTTTAAACTACATGTTACGCTGAAGCCAATCCGCTCATCATAGCATTAGCACTTTCATTCAAGCTTTCCAAGGTAATTTCGGTTTTCCAATAAGCAGTGGTGCTATCGGTAGTTTTAGCAAGCGCCTTCAATTTCGGCGGTACTTTAACAGCCAAAGACCACGTCTGCATATCCGCAAACAACATCTTACCCAAACCAGCAAGCAAGTTATTGGGAACAATGGAGACTTTACCAAAGTTCGTAACAATAACCGAAACCTGACGATTATGAACCGTAGTGGTTTCATTAACCATCAAGAACTTACCAGTAGTGCTAGGTCCCGTGAAATTCATAATACGCACAACATCCACCGGATCAGCATGACAATCAAGCGTTACAAAAACACCGCGCTTTGTAAAGATTTTCTTAATGTTCGTGATAAACTCGGTTTCCGTCAAAACTGAAGTAGTAGCCGCCGGAGCTGCCGAGTTAGTCGTAATAAGTCCAAATGGTCCTGCCATTTGAGCCGCCACGGACACAGTACCAGAAACGCCCGTGGTAGTATTGTTCAGGAACGCCCACTCAATATCACGGCGCAAACCGGTAAAAGCCGCATCTGCTTGAAATTGATATTCCGATTTAATACCCGCAATATCCAAACCTTCAAGAACAGAGTCAGCCACTTGAAAAGCTTTATACATAATCTGTACGTAATTTGACCGACGATTACGCGCAACAGTTGCGGTTGCAGGCGTAAAACCTTCAATAGCGCTGTTGTTAGTAGGAGTCGGAAGTGCCCAATCTTGCCATTCCACGATGTTACTACTCATCAAAACAAACAAAATGAGCGAGATAGTCATTTCTGCTATCTTCCAACGCTTCCACGTTGGTTCGGACTTTATCATCACGCTACCTTCCCGTGTTCGACATAAAGTCTCTGAGGATTCAAGTTCCATTCGTCTATTCTTTTTTGTTTGCGCTCAATATTAAAATAGCAACCATTTTCAACGAATGATTTGGATTTAAAATGAAACCGAGTAGCAATTTTACCACTCGGAAGCGTTTCTTTTCCAATCTTGCCTACGGATATTCCAAGTTCTTGACATAAAGAATAAAGGTCATCCATCCATTTACTAGTAGCCTTTAATCCTATGCTTATAGCTCCTGGATGAGTAATAGTAGTTGCCACATATCCTTCGGAGTCCATAAGTCCACTTATCAACGCTAGCTTTTCTTCCCGATTCCAACTATTAACAAATTCCGGGAATCTTTGTTTGTCTTGCGTTGCTTGGCGAACCCAATATAAATCTTTAACCGAAGAAGTATAGCTGTGGTTGGGTTTTGACGATTTTTTTACTGGATGAATGCAGATATGTCCTTCATTTCCAGTCAATTCTTTAATCGTCTTTTTAGCCATTTCGGCAAAATCTTTATCAATGGTGTTCAATCTAAAATACCATCCCTTTAAAGATTTAACATATCCCATCCAACCATCACCCAAATACATTCCTACGAAGTAGGCAAGACAACTTGTCTTTCCTGCGGATTGTCTAATCATGGTTGTTTTTCCTCCGTGGGAAACCATGCTCTAAAGATGTTCCCGCATATAGTCGAATTTTATAAGCACAAATGTCTAGCAAATATGCTTACTATTATGCGCCGGAACAATGGAACGTTTCTGCAAATTAGACAGAAACATTGCTTCCCCATCACCCGTGCGAATAAGTTTATCTGTTAGTTCTTCCCTAATACCAACTGAAATATATGAACTTATACCAGCCATTTAAATTTCTCCTTTTAAGGAGAGTAAATCACTTATCTAGCGGATCGCATTAGTACCGAAGCTTGTTGCTCAAAGATCCTATTTATTTCTGAACTTTTTGAATCTAACGTTGGCTTACTTTGCTTTAAACTCGCTGATGCATCAACGGCTCTAGTTGAACCATCCGCAGATCGAGCATTTACAATCCTTTTATTGTTTTGTTGTTCTACATTTTGAGCTGTAGAATTAATTACTTTTCCTGCATATTCATACGCCATATGTGCCACTACATATGGATCAGCGCCGCCAGCAATAGGTCCATCCGGGTATGTGTCTTTAATAAATTGAGACATAACCGACTGCCGAGCTTTATATTCCGGATGAGTCGAATACCATTCAGCATCTTTAACCGCTAAAACTTTCTGCTGTTCATTCTGCTGAACCATTTGCTCAAACGGTTTTATTTTATCTTGAATAATATCTTGGGACATTTTTGCAACAAATTGCAGCATATTTGCCTGTGACTTAGCAGACATACCTGCAAATTCATCCCCTAATATTGGCCCAAGAACTTTTGCAACTTCGTCAGGACTAGCCTTCATTAACTTTTCATAATAAGGCGAGTTTTCTTGTTGCGTTTGCTTTCTAACTGTTTCAAACTGATTCTGATACTCAGACATTTGTTTACGCAATTGTCCAATTTCATTGGATTGCTTTCCAATCATAGCCTGAGAATCTTTCCACCTTTTTTCATAAGGATCAGAAGATATTTTGTTTTCTTCTTGTGTACCCTTTACCTCTTCGGTGGATTCTTCTACTTTTTCTTCTGCCTTTTCTTCTAGCAGCCCTTCTTTGGCTTCATTACTTTCTTCTTCATTTTTAGTTTCTCCTTTTTTCTGTATTTCTTGATTAGCGTCACCACTTGCTTTTTCGCTAACTACTTCTCCTGGAGCTAAACCTTTCATAATCCCTTCCATAAATCCATCCGTCATTGCCAATTCCTCTACATTTACGGTACCGGAAGCCGGGGTATTTGTAGGTGTGGAACTTTCAGCCATTGTATTCCTCCATTATATCTGTTTTTTTAATCTTGCTGTTTTTACCAAATCTAAATATTTTTGCGCAGTACCCAACGTACCTCTTGCCCATCCAATATCATGAATATCTGTAACCCATTCTTTTTCATGATCGGCATTATCTTTTTTAACTTCTCGTCTACGTTCAAGCCATCCTTTACCAAACTTAACATCCCATTCCAACATTTTTTCTAATTCTTTCCAACCCTCACTGTTAGACATTTCAAATATTGCGTAATAATTTATTTGCTTTTCGTTCATTGCTCTCCTTTCTAAGAATTAGCCATCATTTGTTCAATTCCTGCTTGTTGGTTAGCTGACTCTTGTGGATTAGTCAGCATTGATTGTCCCGCCATTTCTGCAGGAGAACCACCTTGCTGTCCTCCACCACCGCCTCCTTTTGCTTGTTGCAACTGCATTTGTTGCGCTAGTTGTTGTTGCTGTTGTTGCTGAATTACCGCTTTAGGTATTGTTATTAATGCATCTTTTGTCTGTATTCTATTTAATCTTGCGTACTCCCTAATAAAATGTCCAATATTCGGTACAACTATATTTCCGCCAGAATCTTCCCATCCAACAGGTTTCCCAGTTTGAGGATTAATCTGTAAATAAGGCTGCATAATCTGCATAAACTGCAATAATTCCTGCGATTTTGCTCGATTATCTCCATCTAATGCAGCTATGCATGGTATAGCATACATAGTTTTCTTGAGTATATCTGGTGTAATTTTAATGGTTAGCGTCTCAGGATCTACAATTTCACCTAGTTCAAGAGCATATTTTTCATATTCGTCTTGAGCTAACTTGATAATAATTGGGTTATTTGTAGGAGTAAATTGAGCTAATAGAGAACGCATTATTTCTGCAAGCTCTCTAAATCCATCTCCCATCCTAAAAGCAATGGCTTCTAGCCTTTGCCCCGCATTATTATTCCTTAAATTAGAAGTAAAGGCCGTTTCTTTACGTTCCATTTCTCCGCGCAAAATATCCGAAGAAGAAGATACCGTTTGAGCGTCTAATTTAATCTCTTCTTCATGCTTCCATGCCTCTACTGGTATTTGTTGTCTCGGAATAGGCTCAATTGTGCCCATTGCATCTGTTTTATGAATAATTTGCCCCATACGAGAATTCAAATCTTCTTCGTTTTCAACCGCGCCAGGACTAACAATATATCCTTGATTTAATATAAAATTTATAGCGTCTAATCGCTGATTGCGAGTTACATTTAATTCACCTTGTAAGTCGTAAATTTGAGCACCAACTCCACGTCCAAGTGCTTCTCCGCGTTTTGGCTTAAATCTAAGTTCGGCAATTGGTTTTGTTCCAAAAGGAACAGGCGGCAAAACGATAAGCCTTGTCCCTGAATTTAACCGTCTTCCAGCTACAATCATTTTACAGTCTTGCCTTATCTTATCTACCACCTTACCATTCTTATCAAAATATGGAACATATCCCTTACCGTAGTAATGATAGAGTTCTATCTTGCGCCGATCAATATTGTATTCTCCGCCCATTGTAGTACCTGACTTACCATCTACCTCAATTTGAATATTATCATAATCAGCATCTCCAACAACCAAACCTTTAATTTCGTCATTGGATAATGGACGATACCCACTATTTTTTACACGATCCAAATATACTTCAGGATCAATGCGTTCTCTAATAATAACCCACGACTTACGCCAATCCATGGTTGACCAATCAATGGCCAAGTTATTAATATCAATAATTTCAAATCTAAGTCCCGCGTAATCCGTTACTGTTTCTATAACTTCAGGCTGAATTGGCTGCCCCAAAGCATCAAACACAGGAACTTGTATTGGATTGCCATTTTCATCCATTACAGTGTTCATCATTTGCTGAATAGAATTCTCTGTATGAGTTATTGTGTCAAAATAAACATGCATAAATCCTTGGCCATACAGCACCGCGTCTTGTATCCACAAATAAATTTGGTCTCTAGCTCCAGGAATACGATCACAGATTAAGTACTTTATGCAACGTTCTAGCACTCTAGCCGCTAAAATATCTTGTTTATCCGAAGAATCAGATTCAAATCTAATAAACGGATTATTAGACTGCATTGTAAGAAAGGTTTTAGAACAAATGGTATCAACTAAGGGTTCAACTAGCGGAACATGGATATTAGAGGCCCCAGTTCCTTTTTTATAACTTGGCAAGTCTTCAGCGATTCCATAAAACGCCTTTAGCCATTTAACATGGTTATTTCTAACATCCCATATTTGTCCCCAGGAATGTTGAAACTTAAGCATTATATCATTAGCGACTTCCTGGTCTGAAGCGTCAGGATTATTTATTCCGTCTGTCCAATCTCCAACTCCACCCATATACATAGTTTTTTATCTCCCTATGCTTCCATATTGAAGTTCCAAAACTTTTCTTTCTCCACGTTCAAAAATAGTTCCCATATAACACGGATTTCTTTCCGCCACATATTCAGCAGAATTCATTAAATGGTTAAACGCATCTTTAGGTCTTTCATATTGGTTCATATCTTCGTTTTTCCTAGAATTCCATACATAGCTTTCAAATTCACTTACATGGTTAAGACAATTTGAAAA
>Ga0182021_10008198_pt1 | contig 12385 bp, 7 predicted proteins | sample 612E3MmetaG_FD_120493 | JGI IMG/M metagenome (GOLD analysis project Ga0182021, IMG submission 120493) | Permafrost microbial communities from Stordalen Mire, Sweden - 612E3M metaG (Illumina Assembly) | ecosystem: Environmental > Terrestrial > Soil > Wetlands > Permafrost | place: Sweden...
AAGAAGGGAAGAATTGGAGAGCGCAGAGGGGGCAGAGATCGCAGAGAAAACGCAATTAGACAGGCTGTCCTGCGAGTGGGAGAGGAAAGCAGATTCACCGCAGAGACGCAGAGACGCGGAGAAAGACAAAAGAAAGGAAGAATTGGAGAGCGCAGAGGGGGCAGAGATCGCAGAGAAAACGCAATTAGACAAGGTGTCCTGCGAGTGGGAGAGGAAAGCAGATTCACAGCAGAGACGCGGAGAAGAATCAAAGCAAAGGTCAAAACCTGAGAGCGCAGAGGAGGCAGAGGGAAGCGTTAGCTGGCGCCTCAGGGGCCGACTGGGCATCGGTTTTTTGGTTTGTGTCTTTCTCCGCGTCTCTGCGTCTCTGCGGTGAAAACGCTGCATTTTAGTGCCTGTATAGAAACTCGGCGGTGTTGATTAAGGCCCATGTTAAATCCACAGTGGCCGGCCACTTGTTGCCTTTGACGGACTGGTAGTAGGCCGATACGGTCTTCAATTCTTCGGCGGTGGGGTAGCGGGACAGTGTTGCCAGGTAGAGGCGGTCTATGGGGTCGCGCGGCTTGCCTCCGGGGCGAGGCTGCACTAGCGTACGCAGCTTGGAGCTCTGTTGGATTTTGAGTTGAATATGACTCGAATTCAGCAGGTGCAGGCGCTGCTCGGCGGTGGGGGTGTTGTTGCGTTCGGATTCGAGGCCCGTGTCGCGGGGCGGGCGGCCGAACATGTCGAGAAAAGCACTGCCGATGCTGCCATCCGGCAGCGCGGTCGAGCGCTGGCCCTCCGGAAGGAAAGTGAACGGCTCCGGAATAGCGCTGGAGTACTCCTCGGTGGTGCCGGTGATCTGACACACGGCGTCGATGAGCGTTTCGGCATCGAGGCGGCGTAGGGGATAGTACGCGAATTGGGCCGCGCTCGCGGGATCGCCGGTCCCGGGGATCGAGGAAAGTTGATAGACCTGTGAGTTCAAGATCAGACGGTAGACGTGTTTGAGGTCGTAGTGAGAGGCGACTAACTCGCGCTCGAGGAAAGCCAGTAACTCGGGATTGACGGCGGGGTTGTCGGGGCGGATGTCGTCCGGTTCCTGAACGATGCCGCGGCCCAGCAGCCAGTACCAGACGCGGTTGACGATGTTACGCGCGAACCACGGATTGCCAGGCGCCAGGAGCCAGTCGGTGAATACCACGCGCGGGTCCTGGCCGGGGGCGAGGCGGGCGGGGGCGCCATCGGGGAAAACGGCCGCTGTAGGGCCCGGAGGGCGCCCCGCGCCCTTCTGGGTGTCGAAAAAGACGATCTCCTCTTTCCACTCGGCGGTGGACTTGTAGCCGATACGGGAGAAGAAGACCGCCATTCCGTCGAGGCCGGCGCGCGCTCCCATGAAGGTGAGGGCGACGGCTTGCGCGATGGTTTGCGGGTCCTTGCTTTGGACGGCGCGGTAGAAGTTGACCTCGGGCACGCGGAAATTGCTGCCGCTCGAAACCAGCAACTGGCGCGCGAAGCGGTCGTAGGGCAGGTTGTTCCCGATGGCGGTGTGAATCCAGCGGTAGTAGGCCTGCACCGCGTTGGGCCAGAGGTTGATGGGAAATTCCGATTTGACGCGCAGCAGGTCGCTCCACTTCATGGCCCAGTAGTCGGCGAACTCACTGCGCGCGAGCAGGCGGTCGATGAGGGCGGCGCGCTTGTTGGGAGCCTGGTCGGAGAGGAACTGCGCGGCTTCTTCGGGCGTGGGGAGGGTGCCGATGACATCGAGATACGCGCGCCGGAGAAACACCTCGTCGGAACACGGATTGGCGGGCTGGATACCGAGGCGCTTCCACCGATCAAAGGCCAAGTCGTCAATGCCGCCGTGTGAAGCGAGCGCGGCCCGGCTCTCGAAGGGGAGCGCAGGCGGCTTGCCGGTGGCGGCACTGGCGAGAGCGGCGGTCAGCATCAAGGTCGCAATGGCGTTCACGGCGGAATCCACTTCTACAAACCCTGGAGTGGGGCGGAAGGCTCGGTAGCCGGCGGGTGCTGGACGGTGGCGGCCCGGGAGACGCATGTTTCCGGACATGTCGAGTTGTGAACTATGACGTTTCAAGGTGTGTGTTTTCAGTTGGTTGCGGAAGTTGGTTGTAATATTGTGAGGCATCTTGAAGGTTATTTTTGCAAGATGCGTCACCCGGATGGTGCGCAGCGCAAGGGCCTCCCGATCCTGGTATAGCAGGCCAGAACCGGGCTGACGGGTGTTGGAACCCGGAAGTGACTGAAACGATTCAGAAAACCATGGGGCAGAATTTGGTCACCGGGATCGGCTTCCTACCGCCCCAGGATCTCGTCCACAGCCTTGGCGAGTTCGCGGAACTCGTGGCGGGCTGGCAATCCGTCATAAACCGAACTGGAAAGGATGGCGTTGCCGTCATGCCCGGTGAAGAGATTTATGAGCTCTACATCGATTCGTTCACGCCCGAGACGATACCGATGGCGCGCCTCGCCGACTACACGGCGAGCTTTGCCGAACTGCTCGGGCATCGCGAGCACGTCCACTTCGGGAGGTTGGAACCGGGAAGTTTGAGGGTTGCTGCCCGTGTGGACGAAATCGCTCAGCGCAAAGTCGACAAACGGGTCGATGAGGTCCGCTATGGTGGGGGACCGCAACCCGCTCGCAAAGCACTCACGGAGATCGACGACAAGCTTGCCGAAGACAACGCCGTGGGCCGCATTCTCCGCGGTACGGCAAAGCTGATCGAGTTCCCCGGTAAGACGCGCCATGTGGAAGAAAAACTTGGGCCGATCGAGCAGCCGGGCACGCTTGACGGCGAAGTCATCCAGATCGGCGGGTCAACCGCTGTCCCTACCGCGACCGGCGGGTTGGTAACCGGCGTGCAAGATACAATCCCGCCCGACAATCCGTGCATGGTGTCCGTTATCCCCAAAAGTATGTGGCATTGGGCACGAGTGCCCGCGCCACAAGCGGACGGGCAAGCTAAAGAGGGACTTGCCGCACGCTTTAGCTTGCCGCTGTCGGATTTAGAAGCTCAGCTTGGCGCCGAGCTGGAAGGCACGCCCGCCGCCGGTGCCATTCACTCCACTGCCGCTGCCGACGGTTCCGGTAACGTAGCCGAAAGTGGCGTTGCCGAGGGTGTTGCCCGGGTTGCTGAACTGCGGCGTGTTGGTCAGGCCGAAGGCCTCGCAGCGCAGGTCCAGCTTCACCTTCTCATGGATCTGAATGGACTTGAAGAGCGAGGCGTTGAGGCCGAACAGGCCCGGCCCGGTCATGCTGGTGCGGCCCACGTTTCCGAAGACGCCTGTGGGAGGCGCGGCGAAGCTCGAGGTGCTGAACCAGGGATTGCCGGTGTTGATGCCGTGCAGGATTTGAACGGGAGCGATCTGGTTGGCAGTCTGGGTGTTGCCGGGAGCGTTCAGACCGGTGGCGCTGTAGCGGGCCTCGAAGGGCGTTCCCGTCATCAAAGTGAGCGCGCCGTTGATCTGCCAGCCGCCCAGAATCTGGGCCACCGGGCCGGCATTCAGCCAGTGCTTGCCTTTGCCAAACGGCAGATCGTAGACGTAGCTCTGCACGAAGGTCTGGGTGCGGTCGAAAGTGGTCCGCGCATAGTTGCGCTGCTGGTTGATGTAGAAAAGCAGCCCGCTATCGTCGCTATCCTGATAACCCATTCCCTTGGCCCACGTGTAGGACGTGGTAATCAACAGGCCGCTGGTGAACCGGCGATTGAACTTGGCTTGCAGCGCGTTGTACATGGAGGAGAAACCCTGCCAATACTGGGTGGTGGTGGCCGTTCGGGGATACTCGGGCTGGCCCTTGGTGCCGAGACCGACGACGGTGGCGGCGTTGATATTCGAGGCCGATGGCGTACGCACGCCGTGATTGCCCACGTAGGCCGCATCCAAGGTAAAGTGCGCCGGCAGAGCCTGCTGCACCGACACGTTCCAGGACTCCACGTAGGGGTTCTTATAGTCGGTGGGAATCCACTCATAAGCCGAGGTAGCGCTGGGGTTGGCGATAATCCCGTTGGTGGGAATGACGATGGGCTGCGGCGCCGGCAAACCGGCCTGGAAGGTGGCGGTCTGGCCGCTGGGGAGCACGACGGCGTTGTAGCCAAGGCCCGAGGGGGTATACACGTTGTTGGCCTTGATGGGGAAATTGTCGAAGGCGTACTTGTTATCGGGGAAGGGCGTGTAGCTGATTCCGAACCCTCCGCGGACGACCGTCTTTTCAGTCACACGGTAGGCCAAACCAAAGCGCGGCGCGAAGTAGTTGTAATGTGTCGCCATCCCCAGGTTGAGGGGGTTGCCGCCCACGCCGGCGATCACCAGGGTGTTGTTGATGGGGTTGTAATTGGAGAAGCCGCCGGCAAAGCGCGGCGTGGCGGGCGGGTACAATTCCCAACGCAGCCCGATATCCAGAGTGAGCTTGGGGGTTACCACCCACTTATCCTGGCCGAACGCGAAGAACTCCCAGGCGCGGTAGGTGGGGAAGTAGGTGGCCAGATCGCGGCCCACCAGGTTCGGCTGGTCGAGCAGGAAGCTGGCGAAGCTGTTGCCAAAACCGGTCGAGTTTCCGGGAGTGGAGGTCTGGGCGACATCGAACTCGAAGCGGCCGCGCGGGCTGTAGGTCTGGGTCTGGAGCAGGTCGTCGCGGAGGCGCCGGAGATCGACTCCCCACTTGATGGTGTGATTGCCCCGAGTCTTGGTCCAGGTGTTGACCACATTGAAGATGGCCTCGGCGCGCTTCCAGGGCAGGCTGGGAGAATAGCCGACCATGGGGTTGGTGACGCCGCCGTTGATGTTGATCCAGGACATTCCGCTGCTCCATTGGTCCACGTTGGCGCCCACAATGCCGACGTTGGCGGCGGCGGGGGTGCCGTAGTCGGAGTTGGTGGCGTCGTTGTGATAGTGCGAGGCGCCGATGCGGAACTCCGCCACCAGGGTATTGGAGAAAAGGCGGTTATAGTTGATGCCGGAGCTATAGGTCTTCTGGGTGCCGGTCCCCATGAAGGCGGTGCTGGGTCCCGGGCCGCCGGCCAGGCCGAAGAGCGGCGCCTGATAAACCACCGGCCGCGAGAAGCTGAAACGGCCGCTGAGCCGGTCCCGGTCGGAAAGGTTGTCGTCGATCTTCACGTCGAACGAGTCGACGTCCTTGGTGAACGGCAGGGTGGCGTAGTAGTTGTTGCTCGGGTTGCCGAGGGTGAACGGCTGATTGGGCGCGGGCACCAGCCCCAAGAGCTTAGAGGACACGGTATTGATCCGGCTGGCGGGAATCTGCTTGCCGGCGAAAGGCGTGCGGCCCGTGCCGGACCCATCCTGGGCGCCCGAGGCCGGGTCGTAGATGGTGGTGGGCGCGGAGCTGAGGTCGCCGCCGCGGAAGGGCATGGAAGGAACGGTGACCAGATTGGTGTTGGCCTCGTGGTCCTTGATCTTCAGATAATCGCCGAAGACGAAGAGCTTGTTCTTCTTGATGGGCCCGCCCACGTTGCCCCCGAAATAGTTGTAATGAACGGCGCCGACGCTGGGGTTGAAGAAGCTGCGGGCATCCAACTTGGTGTTCTGGAGGAACTCGTAGGCGGCGCCGTGGAAGTCGTTGGTACCGGATTTCAGTTGCACGTTGACATTGGCGCCGCTGGCCCGGCCGAGCTCGGCTTCGAAGTTGCTGGTGGAAACGTCCACCGTCTGAATGGCCTCAATGGGCGGGACCAGCATCTGGAGGAGGCCGGTGCGCTCGTTATCGTCGATGCCCTCGATCTGGTAGCTGTTGCCCATCCGCATCTGGCCGTTGACCTCGGTTTGCAGCGAGCTGGAGGCGTTGAAGAACTGCGAGTGCTGGAAGGTAGCCATGGTGGCGCCCGGCACCATATTCAGCAGGGACTGAAAGTTCCGGTTGTTGCCCAGCGGCATGTTCATCACCTGCGCCATCTCGATCTTCATGCCCGTATCGGCGCGGTCGGTCTGGAGCAGCGGCGGGGCGCCCGTCACCTCGATGCTTTCACTCACCGCGCCGGGCTGCAATTGAGAATCCACGCGCGTACTGCTGTTGACGATCACGTCGATATCCTTGCGCGTTTCCTTCTTGAAACCAGACGCCTCAACGGCCACCGTGTACTGGCCCGGAGCCAAGTTGGGGAACGTGTAGTTTCCGCTGTCGTTGGTCTGTCCGGAGCGGCTGACTCCGGTGTTGACCTCGGTGATGGTCACCTTGGCGTTGGAAATCACCCCGCCAGTAATGTCCGTGACGGTGCCAAGCAGGGTGGCGGTGACAGTTTGCGAATATGCCATACCGGCGCACAAAAGCGCCAGCAGGGAAAGAACCAACCAGGTTTGGAAACGTGGCATGACGTTAATACCCCTTTCAATGCGAAGAAGCAACACCTGTGCGAGACTGTCGCAGGTCTGGTGGCTCCGATTATAGCTCTAAGCACCACCTGTCGGTGAAACAATTCTCGACCTTTCTACGGGGTCGAAAGGTCGATTTGGTGCCGCCCAATGCTAAGAGGCATTCTAGGCGCACGCAGGACTCCCCGGAAGTTTCATCAGGTTAATTTAACCGTCGGAAGCAGTCTAGGGCGGAGGTTAAAAGCTACTCTTCAATGACCTCTATCGCATTGATAAGAGCATAGTTAGTAATCGGTACAAAGGTGAGATCGATCTTTCCCAGGGGCGAAGCGGGTACATGGCGGAAGACCCGAATGACCGCGCGGTTGGCAACCCCGCCGGCCTCCTTCAAGATGTCGAAACCCTTGAGCAAGGTAGTCCCGTTGGAATAGACATCGAAGACACGGCTCCCCACTCCGCCAACGGGACTGGGTTGTGTAAACCAGTTCTCGGAGAAGTGCAGGATTACGGAATAGAGTGCGCCTCCCAGGACGGGAATCGAATAGCTGAAATGACCGACTCTGCGCCACTGGTACAAACCGGCGTCCGGAGTTCCGTCGATGGAGACCACACGGGTGCTGATCCGCCCGCCGGAGGCCCACTGATCCGGCAGCCAGACCTGCCCGAGGCGGTCGCGGAAGACACGATCCCCGGCGGTGATGCGAATCGGGCGGATCTTGCCCCGGATTCCCGGGAGGATCTCGATGGCGTTCAGAAAACCGGGCTCGGCGCCTTGGAACATCAGGTGCAGGAAACCGTCCTGGGCCGGGGAGATGTCCTTGAAAATCTTGGCGGTAGCCGTATTGACTCCACCGGCGTCGGAGGCCACGTCGACCCCCGAAGCCGGTTGTCCGTTGATGGCAATACTGACGCTGCGCAGCGCGTCGGCGGGCACGCCGGTCTCGGCGAAGTACAGGTGCAGCTCGTATAGGCCGGGACCGAGGGGGATGGTGTAGACAAACTGCCCTTCCCGGCCGTTTTGAAACAAATCCGGATCGGGCGTGCGCTGAATCTGCATGGCGGGCCGGTGGAAAGTTTTGCCGCCGGTGAAATACCGGTCGGGCATCCAAGCGCGCCCCGCCGTGTCGATGTAGGTCGCCGTCCGGTCTCCCGCGGCGATCCGAATCTCCTGGGATTCCGCAGGTACCACAGCGGGCGCCCGACTCAAGGGGATTGGCACCGCCCGAGCGCCCGTCAGCCAGGAGACCGCCTGCCGATAGTGCGGGGCGGCCCAGACGGCGGCCAGGGCGGCGAGTACCAATATGGCGAACCACTTCCACTTGCCCAGGGTCCATTTCGCCGACACCAACTTCGACTCGGGGGTCGCCTCAGGGTGAGCCACCACCAAGGGAGTCCCACGCCGCGGCACGAACTGGGGGAAGTACTGCCCGTTGGGAATGACAATCTGGAACTGGTGATCGGCTCCGGCACCGGTGGTGTAGTATTCCCTAAGCCTCTTTCGAAGATGATGCGTGTCCACGCGAACTACGGCATCTTGCTGCGGGTCGAATTGGGCATCCCGGCCGAGCGCGTCGAGAGCGATGCTGTATTCCGTGATCTCACCGGCCAGCCCATCGAGTTGCATGTCGCACAAGTACTTGAGCAGGCGCGAAAGCTTGGGCGAGCGCCGGAACACGTCCGACGCCAGCACGGCCGACACTTCGGCTCTGCATTGGTCATCACCGGGGACGCCCAAACCCAAGCCCGTAGGCGATGTGGATGCCACGATTGAAGGATTTTACCACGCCGATCCGTGTCTTGACAGAATCCCTCAGGGCCTACGGAGCGGCGGCGCGGCGTGCCTCGCCTCCACAGAGGCGCGGCGCAGGGGCCGGGCGGCCCGGTGCGCCTAGGAACAGATCAGACGGTTGCGCTGCTAGTGGTCCGCGGCAAGCGGAGTAACGAGTATGCACTTGGCTGTGGGGCAGCCAATCGTTCGCCGGCTTTCAGGCGGCGACTGCGGCTGCGAAGACTCGCGCACGACGCGAAAAGGCCGCCTGAAAGGCGGCTGCGGGCAGGATTGCCCGCCCCACAAAACAGGCAAAACTCCGGCCGGGCTACGGCGGTAGGTCAGCATGGTAAACTTACATTAGACCGCCCGAAGATTTCCCGCGGCTGGCCACGGAAAGCCCTCTCGCGCCTCAATCCGATCGACGTGATTCATGAAAAGTAGCAATACCGCCATTCGTAACATCGCCATTATCGCCCACGTGGACCATGGCAAGACCACGCTGGTGGACGCCATGCTCAACCAGAGCGGCATCTTCGGCCAGCACGAGGAGCACATGGAACGCGTCATGGACTCCAACGAGCTGGAACGCGAGCGCGGGATCACCATCCTCGCCAAGATCACCGGCATCCGCTACCACGGCGTCAAGATCAACATCGTCGATACGCCCGGGCACAGCGATTTCGGAGGCGAAGTGGAGCGGGCGCTCAAGATGGTGGACGGCGTCATGCTGCTGGTGGACGCCAGCGAAGGCCCGCTGCCGCAGACGCGCTACGTGCTGGTGAAGGCGCTCGAGGCCAAGCTGCCGCCCATCGTGGTGATCAACAAGATCGACCGGCCCGACGCGCGCGTGCAGGAAGTCCTCAACGAGATCTACGACCTGTTCATCGACCTCGAAGCCACGGAGGACCAACTGGATTTTCCGGTCCTTTACACCGTCGCCAAGACCGGCGTGGCCAAGCGCACCCTGGACGATCCGTCGACCGACCTGCGTCCGCTGTTCGACGCCATCATCGAGCACATTCCAGCCCCCGTGGGCGATCCGGACGGCGTGCTACAGATGCTGGTGGCCAACCTCGATTACAGCGACTACCTGGGGCGCCTGGCCATTGGCCGCGTTTTCGACGGCACGCTGCGATATGGCGACACGGTGGCCATTGCCAAGCGCGACGGGTCGCTGCACACCACCCGCATCACCAAGCTGTACTCCTTCGAAGGGCTGAAGCGCGTGGACGAAACCGTGGGGATCCCGGGCAACCTCCTGGCCATCGCGGGCGTGGAGGGCATCACCATCGGGGAGACGGTGACCAGCGCGGAAACACCCATGCCGCTGCCCCAGATCCAGATCGACGAGCCTACCATCGCCATGGCGTTCACCATCAACACGTCGCCGTTCTCGGGGCGCGAGGGCCAGTGGGTGACGTCGCGCAACCTGCGCGAGCGGCTCGACAAGGAGTTGCTCACCAACGTGTCGATTCGCGTGGAAGAGCTGGGACACGACACCTTCAAAGTGATGGGGCGCGGCGAATTGCAGCTCGCCATTCTGATCGAAATGATGCGCCGCGAGGGCTTCGAGCTGATGGTTGGCAAGCCCGAGATCCTCACGCGTACGGTCGACGGCAAGGTGCAGGAGCCGGTGGAGCTTCTGGTCATCGACTGCCCGGAGAGGTTTCTGGGCGTGGTGATCGAGAAACTCGGCTCGCGCAAGGGCAAGATGCTCAAGATGGTGAACCACGGCTCCGGCCGCGTGCGCCTGGAGTTTCACCTGCCCTCCCGGGGGCTGATCGGGCTGCGCAGCGAAATGCTCACCGATACGCGCGGCACGGCCATCATGAACTCGCTGTTCCACGGCTACATCGAGTGGCAGGGCGAGATCCCCATGCGGCCCACGGGTTCGCTGGTGGCGGACCGGCCCGGCAGAGTCACCGGGCATGCGGTTTTCAACCTTCAGGAGCGCGGCGAGATTTTCGTCACGCCCGGCACGGAGGTGTACGAAGGCATGATCGTGGGCGAAAACGCCAAAGACAACGATCTGGACGTGAACATCGTCAAGGAAAAGAAGCTCACCAACATGCGGGCCTCCACGGCCGACGACGCCATCCGCCTGGTGCCCCCGCGAATCCTGAACCTGGAGCAGGCCATCGAGTTCATCCGCGAGGGCGAATACGTGGAAGTGACCCCGCAATCCATCCGGCTGCGCAAAAAGGTTCTGAAGGCCAATCAGCGATAGCCTATACTGAGGGGCGAGGGCAAGCTAAAGCATGCCCTACCCAATGAAGATTACAGCCATCGTAGCTTGCTATGGCGACGCGCCGGCGGTGCCTTTCATGTACCAGCGGCTGGTGGCCGTGTTCGCCAGGATCGGGGTGGACTACGAGATTGTTTTCGTAAACGATTGCAGCCCGGACAACGCCGACGAGGTACTGGCGGAGTTGGCCGGCCGGGACCGCCAGGTGGTGGTGATCCGGCACTCGCGCAACTTCGGGTCGCAGAACGCTTTCACCAGCGGCATGCGGATCGCGACCGGAGACGCCGTAGTGCTGCTGGACGGAGACCTTCAGGACCCGCCCGAGCTGATCGAAAGCTTCTACGGGAAATGGCGGGAGGGCTTCGACGTGGTCTACGGCTCGCGTGTGAAGCGCGAGGCAACCTGGTTTCTGCAAATGGCCTACAAGGCTTTCTACCGGGTCTTCCGGGCCGCGTCCTATGTTCCCATGCCGCTCGACGCGGGCGATTTTTCGCTGCTGGACCGCCGAGTCGTGGACGCCCTCAATAGTCTTCCCGAGAACAATCGCTTTCTTCGCGGGCTGCGCGCGTGGGTTGGATTCAAGCAGACGGGCGTGCCCTACGTGCGGCCCGAGCGCATGTTTGGCGCCTCCACCAACTCGTTCCTGGGGAATCTGGCTTGGGCGCGGAAAGCGATCTTCTCGTTTTCCTACGCTCCCCTCGACATCATTACCTGGCTGGCCGTGGGCATCGTCGTCATCGCCGCGGTGCTGACGGTTGTCCAAATTGGCATGCGCCTGCTCGCGCCGCAGTCGGTTCCCAGCGGCTTTACCACGCTCATCGTGCTGATTCTATTTATGGGCGGCGTTCAACTGCTGTGTTTCAGCATCATCGGCGCTTACCTGATGCACATCTACGACGAGGTCAAGCGGCGGCCGCCTTATGTTGTGGATCGCATCCTGAACGCACCCGCCCCGCGGGAAACGGAGAGAGCCTCCCACCCGTGACGGACGCCGGTCTTCACGCCACCTGCTGCGCCATCTGCGGCACCGAAGGCAATGCCACCGAACTGTACGCCGCGAATTTCGGTCCGGAGGCCTTCTCGCCGGAAGTCTTCTCGGCGCGGCGGCTGCCGGATCGCATTCATTACCGGATGGTGCGCTGCAATGGGTGCGGCCTGGTCCGCTCCGACCCCGTGGCGGACCCGGCTCTGGCTGCCAGGCTGTATGGCCAGAGCAGTTTCGATTACAGCCACGAAGTGGACAGTCTGGCGCGCACCTACGGTTCGTACCTGGCTCGCCTGGACCGCTATGGCGCCGCCAAGGGATCGATTCTGGAGATCGGCTGCGGCAACGGGTTCTTTCTGGCGCAAGCGCGCGCGCAGGGATACCGGGACGTGCGCGGCGTGGAGCCCAGCGCGCGGGCGATCGAGTCGGCGCCCGGCGACATCCGCGGCTGCATCGTATGCGCCATGATGGGCCCCGGACTGTTTGCGGAGGCCTCCTTCGATGCCATCTGCCTGTTCCAGGTGCTGGATCACCTTTTCGATCCCGCCGCCGCGATGGAAACCTGCTACCAATGGCTGAAGCCCGGGGGCTTCGTTCTGGCCCTCAACCATAATGTAGAGGCGCTCTCGGCGCGATTGCTGAAAGCTCGCAGCCCCATCGTGGATATCGAGCACACCTACCTCTACAGCCCGGCATCCATGCGCCGGCTGCTTTCCAAATTCGGGTTCGACGTAAAGGAAATCGGCAGCGTGCGGAACCTCTATTCGGCCGGCTACGTGGCCAGATTGGTTCCCCTGCCAGCTCCTCTAAAGAAGGCGCTGCTGGCAACTCTGGACGGCACGGGCGTGGGACGGTGGAGGGTGAAGATCCCACTGGGGAACCTTTACGCGATCGCGCAGAAGCCGGCCGGGCCCGCCGGCCGGATGCGCGGACCAGCAGACTAGTGGTCTGCGGCAAGCAGAGTAACGAGTATGCACTTGGCTGTGGGGCAGCCAATCGTGGCTGCAAGCCGGCTTTCAGCCGGCGTCTCCGGCCGCGAAGACTCGCGCACGACGCGAAAAAG
>Ga0182021_10008199_pt1 | contig 12384 bp, 14 predicted proteins | sample 612E3MmetaG_FD_120493 | JGI IMG/M metagenome (GOLD analysis project Ga0182021, IMG submission 120493) | Permafrost microbial communities from Stordalen Mire, Sweden - 612E3M metaG (Illumina Assembly) | ecosystem: Environmental > Terrestrial > Soil > Wetlands > Permafrost | place: Sweden...
CAAGGTTTTTGAGCATCTTGACGATACGGAAATAAAAAAAATCAGTAAGAGTATGGGCACTCTCGGGCATGTCTCGCGCGAGACAATTATGAATGTTGTTTCTGATTATACTACGGTGATAGACCCTGAAGCGGGCATTTTTTCTCAGGGTGATGAATTCGTCTTAAAAATTCTCGAGAAGGCCCTCGGTCCGGAAAGAGCCCAGATTTTGATGGATGAGCTGCAAGCCTCCAGTTATGGTGATCTGGTTGATATTCTGGCTAATATGGACTCGAAAAGTATTGCCAACTTCCTTTCTCAGGAACATCCCCAGACCATCGCGGTCATTCTGGCCAAACTCAAATCAAAGCAGACCAGCGAGATTATAAGCATCCTGCCGCAAGAACTGCAGGCTGAGGTGGTGCTGCGCATCGCCGATGTTGAACAGGTGTCGCCGGAAATTCTGAAAGAAATCGACGAGGTCATGAAACGTGAACTCAGTTCGATGGGGGGAACCCAGCGTTATAAGGTTGGCGGCATTGATAAAGTCGTCGATATGTTCAATCATTTTGATCGCAGTAAGGAAAAACAGATTCTCGACAAACTGGACGTTCTCAGCCCGCCGTTGTCGGAGATCATCCGCAAGCACCTCTTTACCTTCGAGGACGTATTTGCTCTGGATGATCGCAGCATTCAGTCCGTCATGCGTGAGGTGTCAAACGACACATTGACGTTGGCGATGAAAACTTCGCCGGATGAGGTCAAGGAAAAGATTTTCAAAAACATCTCCAGCCGCGCAGCAGATATGATCAAGGAAGACCTGGAAGTTATGGGGCCGGTGCGGCTTTCGGATGTCGAAAAGGCGCAGGGAGAAATCATAAAAATCGTGCGCAAAATGGAGGAAGAAGGGAAAATTGTTCTTGCCGGCCGGGGAAGTGAAGATGTCCTCGTCTAAGATTATAAAGCAGGCAGATCACGACAGTACTGGCGTTTCGGAATTCAGCTTCAGAGCCATCGGACAGTCGGGCGCTTCAGTTCCTGCGGTGCAGGGTTCAGGAAGCTTCGTTCCTTTTAACCAGCAGTTCTCTGTACGGGAAGAGGAGGTCGATGCCCCTCCTCCCATAATTGAAATTACTGAAGATGACCTTAACCAGAGAATCAGCAATGCTTTTAATGCCGGCCTCAAAGAAGGTAAAGATCTTGCGGAGCGCGGACTCATCAATGTGTACAGGACATTACGGGCTTCAAGCGAAACGATTCACAATCTGAGAGACAAGATAATTCGGGAATCAGAGGACGAATTAATCAAACTGGTCATGCTCGTAGCCCGCAAGGTGATTCTGCGCGAGATAACCCAGGATCCTTCGATCCTGGCAGGGGTGGTACAAAATGCTCTTGCCGGACTGTCGGCCCGGGAGGAAATAACCGTTCGCATCAATCCAGACGACTATCTGCTGATTGCTTCCGGACGCGATGATATGCTGCACAACGAGCTTCTTAACGAGCGGCTGCTGCTGAAACCTGATCCATCGGTTGGCTCCGGCTTCTGCCTCGTGGATACGGCAATGGGAACTATTGATGCGTCTCTTGACGGTCAGATGGATCAAATATACCGAAGCCTCCTTGAACAGCGTACCTCTCCTGCTGTTGAAATACTCTGATGCGGGCATGATGCGATATGCCTGATATAACGCTCGATCTTAAAAAGTACCATTCGGCGCTTGAGAGCTCAAAACCGGTCAGACTGCATGGCAAAGTTACCCAGGTAGTCGGCCTGGTTATTGAGGGGTATTGTCCTGATACTTCGGTTGGCGCCATCTGTGAGATAAAACCGGTTGAAGGTGATCCGATACCGGCCGAGGTGGTCGGCTTTCGTAACAACAAAACCCTGCTGATGCCGCTTGGAGAACTGAGGGGGGTCGGGCTCGACAGCCTGATTTCAGTCAGACGAGACAATGCCTCCCTGGGAGTAGGGCCGCTCATGCTGGGGCGTGTTATCGACGGACTTGGCAAACCGATCGACGATAAGGGCGCGATACATACGGAGGAAGAGTATCCGATCTACGCGCTGCCGGTGAATCCGATGTCGCGACCGCCGATCCGGAAACCGCTCGATCTCGGTATTCGCAGCATTAACGGACTGCTGACCTGTGGGCAGGGACAGCGGATCGGCATAATGGCGGGCTCAGGAGTAGGGAAGTCAACCTTGCTCGGGATGATTGCCCGCTATACGGAAGCAGATGTGAACGTTATTGCCCTGATTGGCGAACGTGGTCGGGAACTGCGTGAGTTTATCGAAAAGGATCTGCAGGAGCAGGGACTGAAAAAATCGGTTGTGGTTGTTGCAACATCAGATCAGCCCCCGCTGGTAAGGATGCGCGGCGCCTACATTGCGACGACTATTGCGGAATATTTCAAGAATCAGGGGAAAAAAGTTCTGTTGATGATGGATTCGGCAACCCGTTTCGCAATGGCGATGCGTGAGGTCGGCCTAGCTATCGGCGAGCCTCCCACCACCAAGGGATATACCCCCTCCGTGTTTGCTGCACTGCCGAAACTGCTTGAGCGAACGGGCAATTTCCCTGAGGGGAGCATCACTGCGCTCTACACGGTTCTGGTTGAGGGGGACGACTTCAATGAACCGATATCTGATGCCATGCGCAGTATTCTGGATGGGCATATCGTACTGTCCCGGGATCTGGCGGCCCGATCCATCTATCCGCCGATTGATGTTCTGGCTAGTGCAAGCCGTGTCATGACCGACGTGGCATCGAAAGAACACCTGGAAGCCGCTTCAAAGTTCAAGGAAGTGCTGGCAACCTATCGCCAGTCTGAAGATCTGATAAATATCGGTGCCTACAAATCAGGGAGCAATCCCGGTATAGATTATGCTGTAGAACATATTGGGCAAATGCAGTCTTTCATGAAACAGGCAGTCCATGATCCGGTCATGCTGGAAGAGGCGGTACAGGATTTGAAAGTGATGTTTGAATCCTGATTTCGGCTGCCAGTGAGGGAGTAACGGGCGATGGCGAGCAAAACATTCAAGCTGGAACAGGTACTGGGATACCGTCGCGAGATGGAAAAACTCCGCAAACAGGAGTATGCAACAGCAAGGCAGGGACTTGAACAGGCCAATCAGGAATTGGAGCGCGAAGAAGATTTGGTCGAACTTTTGACACAAGAGTTTCAGAACTGCCAACAGGAGATTGGATGTGTTGATGACATGCGGATGTATTCAGATTTTTTTGCCCGCAAGCGCGAAGAGATAAAACAGCAGAAGGGGCGGATCGAGCACCTTGACAATATCACAAATGAAAAAAGATCCGACCTGATGGAAGCAAGTAAGGAAAAAAAGGTGCTTGAGTCATTGAAAAAGAAAAAAACGATGGAATTCCGGCAGGAAATGGCTACCAAGGAACGGAACTTTCTCGATGAGATTTCCATCCAGAAGAAGGTTAAACCGACGTGAAACAGAAAAGAATACTTTTAACAGCGTTTGTGGTGGGGAGTGCACTCATTCTGTCGCAGTATCAGCTCCCCGCTGTTCTTGCCAGCTCTGCAGTTCAGAATGAAGCCGCAGCCAAAGATCAGGCAGAGGCGGGTAAAGAGAACACAACGGCAAGCCAGCAGCCGATCAATGCGACCCGCGCCGCTCGCGAAGAAAAAGCTCTTCAGGATGCCCGTCGTCAGCAGCTGGCCGAGAGGGAAGCCGTTCTGGCTGCCAAGGAACAGGAACTGAAAAAGCTGAGTGCGAAGATCGAAGCGCAAGTAAAAACGCTCGATGAGAGCAAGAAACGGCTTGATGAGTCACTTAAACAGAAGAAAAAGACTCTGGACGAAAAACGCAAGAGAATGCTGGCTCTACTCAAAAAAATGCGTCCGGAACAGGCAGGACAATTTCTTGGAAAAATGGAAGAGGTTGCTGTTGTTTCGATTATGAACGATTTGGACAACAAGATGATTCTGAAGCTGATTCCATATCTCAATCAACCTATGGTCCTTAAGTGGATAAAGGATAATCTCAATAATTCGTAAATTTTATGGACCGTTTCCTGTCCAACTCCATAAAAAATCCAGATAGAAAGGAGGTGAGAACTAATGAATAATGGACAAATTAATATTGATTCAATGCCGACAGCCATGCAGATGGTCACTCAGGAACCAACTGTGCCGGTTGCCACGGCACTGGATGGAGTGCTGCAGGCCGGCGGAAATTTTGCCGGTGTGCTGAGCGGGATTCAGCATGTGGCAAAAGGTAAGGATTTACCTGATTCCGGGCAAACGAAGCGGTTATCGATCAAGATTGGCAAGCATCAGTTGCTTCTTAGTGCTGGCGCAGAAGAGCCAAACGTTGATTTACTGGCACAGCTTCATGTATCACCAGGCATCACGCCTGCGTCAGAACCTGTTATGCTAAAGCAGGAGGAACCTAAGAAAAACAATAGTACAGAAGCTGTACCGCTTGGAAGCGAACCATCTGACGTTGCATCGCAGATGGATGTGGCGGCATACGTACAAAGCGGCAGAATGCCGGAAGTCAATATTTCGACACCACGTGCCGTTGACTGTCTTCAGAATGGAGCATTAGTAACAGTCCAACCTCCCGCCATTTCTGTTCCTGTTGTTAAGGGTCAGCCGGAGCAAGCCGTCACAGAGTCGCTACAGGCGCCACAAGTAATAGCTCCGGTCCAGCATGCGGGTGCCAATGAGTCTGCGCCAGCATCTAACCCACAGCCGGTAGTTTTTGACAGAATGTCCGAAGTCAACAACCCGACACCACTTGCCGCTGACAGGCTGCAGAACGTTGCCAGTGCAACAGATCAACCGGTACTATTTTCTGATCCAGCAGTTAAGATTCAGCCGGAGCAAACAGTCGCAGAGCCGATACCGGCACCACATGTAATAACGCCGGTCCCGCTTGAGCTTGCGAAAGAGTCTGTGTCAGCATCCTCATCACAACCGGCAGCATCCGGCAGAATGCCAGAAGAAAACAACCCGTCACCACTTCCCGTTGACAGGCTGCAGAACGTAGCCAGAGCAACAGATCAACCGGCTCTCCTTTCTATTCCACCTGATAAAATTCAGGTAGAGCGAACGACAGTTGAACCGGTACAAACTTTTCCGGCGATAAAGTCGACAGCCCCATCTATACCGCTTCAATCTGAACTGTCGTCAGCTCATCAAGATGCACCTGTGCCTGTTTTATCACTGGAATCCGAGGTGGAGATACAGCTTTCCCAACCACAACCGATTACAGCTCGGGCAACAGCTGAACCTGCTGTAGCAGGCAACCGATCAGCAGGATTGGTACAAGAAATACGTGGTTCCAGACAGCGGCCTACCTCCGAACAGCAGATTGAAAAGGTTCGTACGAGTAATGAGCAAAGTGCTGTCAAAGACACGGCCACATTGGTGCAGACGGAATCAACATCCGGCGAATCGCTGGAGAACTCTGATACTCAACGTGGTAGTGACAGCAACCAGGGGCAGTCTGATGGGGCCTTGAACAATCGGATGTTGGCTCAGGAGATATCCGGGCAATTGAGTTTGGAGCATCAGAAAGCCGCCGCAGTTACAACTAAGGTGGTTCCGACCGAACCTGTCCGCCAGGACATTCCGGAACAGGTTATGCAGCAGGTCAAAGAGCGCCTGGTGCAGCACGATGTAAAACCGGGTAATCAGCAGATCACGTTGACGCTTTCTCCTGACAGCCTCGGCGAACTGAAAATGAACCTGAATCTTCAGGGACAAAGACTTTCGGTTGAAATCATAACCGAAAACCGGACGGTGCGGGATGCTATCGTTCTGCATACCGATGCACTCAAGGAATCTTTGGCTCGTCAAAACATCTCGATGGAATCTTTCGATGTTACAACGGGTGGAAAAGGGTCAGGAAATCAGGGACAGAACCAAAATGCCTGGCGAGAACTGTCGAAACAGCAGAACCAGCAGCAATTATGGACATCACAGCGCGGCTATCACACTGCACAGGCTGATCCCCCCTCTGGTCACGTATATCAGAGGCAGCAAGGTCAGACGATGCTCGACATTCATTATTGAAAGCGAGGTAAAAAATGGTAAGTACCGTAACAGCGACAACAGATCCAACCGCAGCGGCAACAGCCATGAAGAAATCTCTGGGAATGAACAAGGATGACTTCATGAAACTGTTTATAGCCCAGCTGCAGTACCAGGATCCCTTGAAACCGCAGGATCCGAGTGCGATGCTGGACCAGCTTTCACAGCTGTCTCTGGTGGAACAGTCATACAACAGCAACACAGCACTGACAAACCTGCTGACTGCACAGAACAACTCCATCAGCCTGACCGCGGTTTCATTTATCGGCAAAGATGTCAAGGCAAACGGCAACACCACAACATTTGACGGCAGCGCATCGACTTCTCTGGAGTTCAGTCTGCCGCTTGCTGCAGCATCAGCTCAGATTTCAATCGTCGATGGCTCTGGCCATACTGTCAGAACTGCTGCACTCGGTTCACTCCGCGCCGGTGACAACGGCGTCTCCTGGGATGGCCGCGACAACAGCGGTGCGTTACTCCCTGCCGGAGCGTACACGTTTGCGATCACAGCTACGGCGGCAAATGGCAGTTCTGTATCGGCAACCACATACACCACAGGAAAAATCGATGGTGTCAACTTGTCCGGCAGTACACCACAGCTGACCATCGGTGCTACTTCCGTAGCATTGAGTGATGTTATCAGCATGGGGGTGTGACGTACTATGGTAGATCAGATTTTTATTCCAAATCCGGTTCAACCGGGCAGGATTGATCGCCCGCAGCAGCAGAAACCGGCCACCGGCCAAACTTCCGACTCGCCGTTTGCCCGGGTTCTGGATCAGAAGCTCCCGTCTCAGGAGGTCAAGTTTTCGCAGCACGCCCAGGATCGACTCCGGGCACGCAACATACATTTTTCAGCCAACGACATTGCTAGCCTTGAAGGGGCTGTCAACAGTGTCGCTCAAAAAGGAGGGAAGGAATCGCTGGTCATGATGGGAGATTCAGCGCTTGTAGTCAGCATCAAAAACCGAACCGTGGTGACTGCCATGGACCGGACTCAGATGAAGGGGAATGTTTTTACCAACATCGATTCAGCAGTAATTATTTAAAACACAACAGGGCTGGTCCTCCGAGAGGAAGCCCCCGAAACGCCGACCGATTGACGCGTTTCACACAACCCAAACTCTCACACATTCAAGGAGGCAACACAATGAGTATTACATCCGCAATGTTTTCCGGCGTATCCGGCCTTTTGGCCAATGCAGAAGGCATCAACGTCATCGGCAACAACCTTGCCAACGTCAACACGGTTGGTTTCAAAAGTGGCCGCATGCTGTTTTCCGACATGCTTTCCGCCAATATCGGCAATGGTTCCCAGATTGGTCGCGGTACCCAGATACAGACGGTGGATAATATCTTTGGCCAGGGGTCGTTTGAAACCACCGAGAGTGTGACCGACCTGGCTCTTCAGGGGAACAGTTTTTTTGCCGTTAAAGACCCCAATGGCGCAGCGCCGGTCAACCAAAACAGTGCCCTGTTGACACGAGCAGGAGCCTTCCGTTTGGACAGCAACTTCAACCTGGTAAACCCTGATGGCTACCAGGTGCTGGATACCCAGGGGAATCCGATAAAATTCAGCGATAACGCGACTGCTATTAACGCGCTAAACACAGCCCTCACTGCTGCATGCATTCCACCGGCAACCGTTGTCAACGCCCAGGCTGCTGCTCAAATCGCGCCTGCCGTTACATTTACAAACTCGGTTTTCGCTGCTGCAGCTGCTGCATATAATACCCAGGCCGGAACAATAGTCACTGCTGCCGGTACCTTCCAGGGGACAGCTGGGGGGACCGCCCCAGAGCAAGCCGCCCAAACAGCAATCCAGATCGCTGCAACGACAGCTCAAACGGCTGCTACAGCGGCAGTCGCCACTCCCAACGCGATCACCATCGCAGCTGCTCAGGCCGCATTCGATAACCTGAATACGTTGACCAATAACAGTATCTTTACCACTGCTGCGATTGTTTCAGCCTTCAACACGTTTAAAACAGGCTTGACCACAGTAAATACAGCAAATGCTACGAACGCACCAGCTACTGAAATTAACTCGGCAATTGCTATTCAGGCAGCGACTGTTGCTGCTCAGAGTGCAGCTACCACAGCTACCAGCTCTCCCAACCCGGTTACCGTTGCTGCTGCTCAGACCGCTTTTAATGCGCTGACCACGTTGACCAATACCAGCAGCTTTACCGCTCCCGCGTTTGTTACGGCCTATAACCTGTTCCAGCCAGGCCTGAATACGGCAAACACGACAGTCAATGCTGCCATGACCGCGGCTGCGGCACCGATTGCGGCAGCACAAACCCAGCTGGCAGCAGCGCAAGGTTCGGCATTCAGCAAGATCTCCAGCATTGATGCCAGCGGTCTGATTACCTATCTGGGCAAAGACGGCATCACCACAAACTACTATAACGCTTCCGGTCAGGTTGGTGTTGCCGCCAATGCTGCCAATGCTGCAACTGTGCAACGGCTGGCGATAGTGACTGTTGCCAACCCGAACGGTCTGCAAAAATCCGGCGGCACACTGTTTAAGCCAACGACCGCTTCTGGAATCACATCAGCGGCATTCAGTTTGGCAACCAATTCTGCTAATGGTACCAGTGAAAAGATCTACTCCAACTCATTAGAACAGAGCAACGTAGATATGGCCGCTCAGTTCGTCAAGATGATCCTGACCCAGCGGGCGTACTCGGCCAACTCCAAGACCATCACAACGGCTGATGAGATGACGCAGGAAGCTCTTAATCTCAAGCGTTAAACTGCACATGACCAGCTACATTTGAGCGGAGGCGTATCCACGTTATGCTGGATACGCCTCCGTAGCCGCTTAATTGGTTGCAAAAACAGTCAATTCGTTTTACATAGTGCAGTGCATAAATTAATCCATTGAATTCATTATCCATTCGCGGAGGATGACATGGCCAAGGAAGAGCTGGCGCCGGCAGAAGCAGAAGCTGAGGGCGGCAAGAAAAAGATGATTATCATCATCGGCGCGGCAGTGGCAGTAGCGCTTATTTTGGGTGTTGTTGCCTTCATGGTGCTGGGCAAAGATGACAAGAAAACCAAAAAAGAGGGCGACACTGCTCAGGCCGAGGGTGGGGCTGTACCGGCAGGCGCCCACGGTGGAGCAGCTGCCCCGGCAGCAGGCGCCCATGGTGGTACTCCCGCCGCAGGCGGGGCTGCCAGCCCTGCCGCCAATATATTTCCGCTGGAACCGTTCATCGTCAATATCTACGATGGTCAGGAATTGCGCTATCTCAAGGTAAAGGTTGAGCTGGAAATGGTCAATCCTGCCATAAAGAATGAGATCGAGGGGCGACTGGCCCCGATCCGCGACTCTATCCTGATTTTGCTCAGTGCGAAAACACTTCAGGATGTTCAGGATGTTCAGGGGAAAAATGCACTCAAGGACGAAATCCTGAGTGCGATCAGCAAGAACCTTCCTCCCGGTAAGATTGTCAAGGTATACTTTACTGATTTCGTAGTTCAATAGGTACCGATGTGGCAGCAATGGAAAAGATCCTATCAAAAGCCGAAATCGAAGCGCTGCTCAATGCCGTTTTTGAAGGGCGCATAGAGCCCGAAAAGGAGCTCTCGAGAGCCGAGGGTGCGGTTGCATCCTACGACCTGGTGAACTCGGATGCCCACAAGGGATTTGTTCCGAATCTGGACATTATTTACGACAGTTTCATCCGCTACAACCGCGTCAATCTCTCCAACCGCCTGCGCAAGTCAGTTGAAATTAAAAAAATCGGCGCACGTTCCTATAAATTTGACGATTTTCTCCAGACTCTGCCGTCACCGGCCTGCATGGGCATTTTCAAGATCGAGCCGCTCAAGGGCGCCGCTCTGATCTCTTTTGACAGTACCTTGGTACTGTCACTGGTTGACAGCCTTCTGGGGGGGACCGGCAGCGCAAAGGTTCCTCTTGCCAATCGCCTCTTCACCTCGATTGAGATGCGTCTGATGGAAAAAATTGTCGGTGACGCACTTCAGGATCTGGAGAAAGCCTGGGCTCCGCTATATGCCACCCATATGAACCTTCTGCGGATGGAAACGAACCCGCGCCTGGTTAATATCGTGCCGCCCGAATACCAGATTGTGACCATGTCCCTCAAGATCCAGATTGATGATGTTTCCGGCAATATGATGTTTGCGGTGCCGTTCATGACAATCGATCCGATCCGGGACAAGCTCAAGACCGGAATGCAGTTCGACCTGATGGCAATTGATCCGCAGTGGTCATTCCGACTTTCGTCCGAGATACTGGAAGCACCGATGGAGACGACGGTCGAGATGGGAAATGCCAGCATCACCCTGCGCGAGCTTCTGGATCTTGCCCCGGGAGACACGATAATGCTCGATAAGGCCTGTTCGAGTGAAATGGTCGTCAAGGTTGAGGGGATACCCAAATATTTCGGTATTCCGGGCATCAAGCATGGCAACAAAGCAATTCAGATCAGCAATCTTTACAGCAAATAGGGGGCAGCAGTGAGTGATACGCCTGAAGCGAATGAAGCGTCACTGGACAAGAAAAACCTCGACTTCATCCTTGATATTCCTCTGCAGGTAACCGTAGAACTGGGGAGAACCAAACTGCTGGTCAAGGATATTCTGCAGCTCAACCAGGGTGCGGTTGTCGAATTGACCAAGCTTGCCGGTGAACCGCTGGATATTTTTGTCAATTCAAAACTGGTGGCTCGCGGCGAAGCGGTGGTCGTCAACGAAAAGTTCGGTGTCCGACTTGTGGATATCGTCAGTCCAAATGAACGGGTGGAGAAAATTCTGTGAAAAGTGCGGCAACCGCACTTCTTTTTTTTCTACCATCAATTGCGTCGGCGGCTGATAGCTCCGGACAGGAGTTCAGCTTTCTGGCAAGTTTACTGCAAATGATTGCGGCCCTGGCCCTGGTTGTCGGTCTGATCCTCGTTACTTGGCATTTTTCCGGCAAGCTGATGAGAGGTCTGCCGATCGGGCATCAGCTGCTTTCAAAACACATCCGCCTGATAGAAACGCGGTATCTGGGGCCAAAGAAAGCCCTTTTACTGGTTGAGGTGAGCGGGGAATACCTGCTGTTGTCCAGCAGCGATACAGGTCTGGCACTTATCAAACAGATCGACATGCTGGAAGAGATCGAAGTTATCGAAGAAAAGCCGGAACAGAGCAGTTTTGCCACACTATTGACTCGTTTGAGACAGACATCATGATCACCCGACAACTATCAAAACGCTCCATCATCTTCACTCTGACCGCTTTGCTGCTGGTTGCAGGTGCCGTTGCATCCGCTGAACCGATCCCGTTTCCATCTCTTAATATCGGAGTCGGCACCGCCACCAAGCCAAATGATGTTGCGGTCACGGTGCAGATTTTCCTGCTTCTGACGATCATGTCGCTCGCACCCGGGCTGCTGATCATGACGACATCATTCACCCGCATTTCGGTCGTGCTTTCATTTTTGCGCACCGCCATGGGCACCCAGGCAGCTCCTTCCAACCAGATCATTCTGTCTTTATCAATGTTTTTGACGTTTTTCATCATGACGCCGGTATGGCAGCAGATCAACAAGGATGCCTACCAGCCATGGAAAGCGCAGCAAATCAGCCAGGAGTTGGCCATGGAGCGGGCCGTCAAGCCGGTGCGCACGTTCATGCTTTCCCAGACGCGGGAAAAAGATCTGGCGCTGTTTGTGAGCCTCTCCAAGTTGCAGAGGCCGAAAAATGCCGCAGACATCCCGACCCTGACCATAATCCCCGCCTTCATGATTTCAGAACTGCGCACGGCGTTTCAGATCGGATTTCTGATCTATATTCCTTTTATCGTAGTTGATATGGTCGTGGCATCAGTTCTGATGTCGATGGGTATGATGATGCTGCCGCCGGTCATGATCTCGCTCCCGTTCAAAATTCTGCTCTTTGTTCTGGTGGATGGCTGGGGACTGGTAATCGGTTCGCTCGTAAAAAGTTTTGGCTAGGTGATCTCTCATGACTCCCGAATTAGTTGTACAACTTGCCCGGCGCAGCTTTGAAGCAACCATGCTGCTGGCTGCACCGCTCCTGATCGCCAGCCTGGTTGTCGGTCTTCTGGTCAGTATTTTTCAGGCGGTCACCTCCATCAACGAGGCAACGCTGGCCTTTGCCCCGAAAATCATCGCTGTCATGGTTGCCATGGTCATCTTTTTCCCCTGGATGATGAGCTACATGAGTGACTTTACCCGTGAGATCTATTCGTTCATTGCAACCATGAGGCGTTAGCCTCCCATGTTCCCGCTGCTCCCCTTTCCATCCCCCCGCGAAGTCATATTTTTTATGCTGGTGTTAAGTCGCG
>Ga0182021_10008200_pt1 | contig 12384 bp, 10 predicted proteins | sample 612E3MmetaG_FD_120493 | JGI IMG/M metagenome (GOLD analysis project Ga0182021, IMG submission 120493) | Permafrost microbial communities from Stordalen Mire, Sweden - 612E3M metaG (Illumina Assembly) | ecosystem: Environmental > Terrestrial > Soil > Wetlands > Permafrost | place: Sweden...
CAGTTCATCGCCAGCCAGATGGCCCTGCTCACCAGCTTTCTGCCCGCCTTGATGCTGTCGGGCTTCCTGTTCGATCTCAACAATGTGCCCACCGTCGTGCGCTGGGTGGGCCAGGCCCTGCCGGCCACGCACTTCCTGGAGCTGATCAAGACGCTGATGCTCGCGGGCAACGTCTGGCCCATCGTGGTCAAGGACTGCGCGATCCTGGGCCTGTACGCGATCGTGCTGCTCGGGGCCGCGCGGCTCGTGACGCAAAAGCGCATCGCCTGAGGCAGCGGCCATGACGGACTTCGTGCATCGCGTGCTGGCCTTGATACGCAAGGAGTTGCTGTCGATCCTGAAGGATCCCTCCAGCCGGGTCATCCTGTTCGTCCCGGTGCTGCTGCAAAGCATGCTGTTCGGCTACGCCGCCACCTACGACCTGTCGCAGGTGCCCTACGCCGTGTGGGACCAGAGCCGCAGCCCGACCTCCGCCGCCTTGCTGGCGCACCTGGACGGCACGGGGTTCTTCCGGCGCGTGGCCACGCTGGACGCGGCGGCGCAGATTCCCGCGCTGGTGGACACTCAGCAGGCCCTGATGGTGGTGCAGATCGGGCCGCGTTTCGAGGCGCAACTGCAGGCGGGCGAGAGCGCGACCGTGGCGCTGATCCTGGACGCCCGCAACTCCACCACCGCGAACTCGGCCGCCGCCTACGTGGGCGCCGTGGTCGACGCGTTCAACGCCGAGCAGCTGCGCCAGCGCACCGGCGCCGCACCGGCGCTGACGCTGCACACGCGCGCCTGGTTCAACCCGAACCTGGAAACCCGCTGGAACTTCATGCCCGCGCTGATCGCCACCTTGAGCATGTTGCAGACGCTGCTGCTGACGGCGCTGTCGGTGGCCCGGGAGCGCGAGCAGGGCACGTTCGACCAGTTGCTGGTCACGCCGCTGTCGCCCACCGAGATCATGATCGGCAAGGCAGTGCCCCCCATGCTGATCGGGCTGACCCAGGCCACGCTGGTCCTGCTGGTCACGCGCTGGTGGTTCCACATCCCGATGGCCGGGTCGCTGCCCACGCTGTATGCCGGCCTGGTGGCCTTCATCCTGGCCGGTGTGGGCATCGGGCTGTCGATCAGCGCGCTGTCGGCCAACATGCAGCAGGCCACGCTCTACACGTTCGTGCTGTTGATGCCGATGATGCTGCTGTCGGGCCTGACGACGCCCGTGTCGGCGATGCCCCGCGCGCTGCAACTGGCCACGCTGGTCAATCCGATCCGCTACGGCATCGATCTCGTGCGCCGTGTCTACCTGGAGGGCGTCGGACTGGCCAGCGTGGTCCCGGACCTGGTGCCGATGCTGCTGATCGCCGCCGTCACGCTGCCCACCGCCGCCTGGCTGTTCCGCCATCGCCTGGTCTGAAAGGACTGCCCATGACCGCCCCGATCCGCCGCGCATCGGCCTGTCGACTCGCTTTCGTCCGGGCCGACTCGCCCCCGGTGCCGTGGAACCGCCGAATCGCGCGGGCCGCGCGGGCATGGGCGCGGCGCTGCGCCGGCGCGCGCATCACCACGCTCACGCCGGTGCGGATGCCGGTGCGGATGCCGGCGCTGATGCCGGTGCTGATGCCGGCGTTCGCACTGGCGGTGGCCGGGTGCACCACCGCTGGCCCGTCGTTCGAGCCCACGCCGATTGAGGCGCCCGCGCAGTGGGCGCAGCAGCACGGCGGCCCGGCGACGCTGGCCGCGCCGCAGGACGACGTCTCGGCCTGGCCGGCCGACCCCTGGTCGGTCTTCGGCGATCCGGCACTGGCCCGGCTGCAAGCCCGGGCGCGGCAGGCCGGCCCGGACGTGCGCAGCGCCGCCTTGCGGCTGCTGCAGTCGCGCGTCCAGGAAACCACGGTCAGCGCGCAGCGCGGTGTACAGCTCGCCGCGCAGGGTGCGGCGACGCGTGAACGGCAGAGCGAATTCGGCAGCGCCTCGCGCCTGGTCAGCACCATCGGCGGGGCGAACCAGGAGCCGCTGCTGCAGGCGCTGAGCTCGCCGTTCACGCTGTTCCAGGCAGGCTTCGACGCCTCGTGGGAGCCCGACTTGTGGGGCCGGGTGTTGCGCTCCGAAGAGGCGGCCCGGGCCCACACCGACGTCCAGCGCGCCGAGCTGCGCCAGATCCGGCTCAGCGTCAGCGCCGAACTCGCGCGCGCCTATTTCGCGCTGCGCGCGGCGCAGCGCCAGCAGGCCCTGGCGCAGGACGCGCTCGACACGGGCGCGCAGCTGGAGGCGCTGCTGCAGGCACAGGTCGCGCGCGGCCTGATCGACGACTCGGCACTGCTCGCGCAGCGCTCGCAGCAGGCCAGCCTGCAGGCGGCGCTGCCGGCCCTGCTCGCCCAGGAGGTCCAGGCGATCAACCAGATCTCGTTGCTGTGCGGCGCCGCACCGGGCGCGCTCAACGACGATCTGCAACCCCGGCCGGCCGACACGCCGGCGCCGGTCTGGCCGGACCTGCAGCTCGGGCTGCCCTCCGCGCTCGCCCAGCGCCGCGCCGATGTGGCGGCCGCCGAAGCCCAGCTGCACGCCGCCACCGCCGGCATCGGCATCGCCGTGGCCGACCTGTACCCGCGCATCACGCTGGGGGCCAGTTTCGGGCTGGAGTCCGTCGGCATCGGCCACGTACGCGACTGGGACGCACGGCAGTGGTCGGTCGGCCCGAGCCTGAGCATTCCGCTGTGGGACCACGGCCGGCGCCAGTCCGTGATCACGCTGCGCGAACTGCAGCAGCAAGAGGCCGCCGTGGCGTACCAGCAGACCGTGCTCAAGGCCTGGCACGAGGTCGACGGCGCGATCGCCGCCTACGTGTCCGAGACCCGCCGCGACGTGCAATTCGACGCCCGCGTGCACCACGCCCAGGACGAGCTCGCGCTGTCGCGCTCGCGCTACGACCACGGGCTCACGACCTATCAGCCGGTACTGGCCGCACGCACACGCTGGCTCGACGCGCAGCGCGAACGCAGCGACAGCGTGCAGCGGGTTCAGACCGCCTGGACCGCCTTGGTCAAAGCGATGGGCGACGACGGCGCCCCGATGCCCGACGGGGCGTGAACCCCGCCGCTCGGCCTTCGGTGGGATGATCGCCTCCATGACACGACGCACAGGCCAGGGATGGGCGCCCCGCCGCGCGAGCGACGGCGCCGGCCCGAGCGCGGCACGCGCGCATCCCTGACGGCGGGCCGACATGGGACGCGCCGTGGTGGTGATGGGGGTGTCGGGCAGCGGCAAGTCGTCGGTGGCCGAAGGCATTGCGCATCGTCTGGGTCTGCGCTGCATCGACGGGGACGACCTGCACAGCGCCGACAACGTCGACAAGATGCGTCGCGGGCAAGCGCTGAGCGACGCCGATCGCTGGCCCTGGCTGGACCGCGTGGGCATGGCGCTGGCCGATGCCCGGCGTTCGCCGCAAGGGCTGGTGCTGGCCTGCTCGGCGCTGCGCCGCGTGTACCGCGACCGGCTGCGCGCCGCCTGCCCGGGCCTGCGCTTCGTGTTCCTGGACGGCGACGCGCCGCTGATCGAGCAGCGGATGCGCCAGCGCACCGGCCACTACATGCCCAGCGCGTTGCTGGACAGCCAATGGCAGACGCTGGAGCGTCCGGGTGCGGACGAGACCGACGTGCTGCGCCTGGACATCGCCGAGCCGCTGGCCCGGGTGGTCGACCAGGCCGTCGCCTCCCTCGCCGCGTAGCCGGCGGTCGCCTCCCGCGATGGCGGGTCTTCCGCCGGAACTCGGGGTTTGCCCTGATTCGATATGCGTGGATTGCATCGCCCACCCGCAAAACAGCATTGGCGCGCGCGGCGCCGGGCCCCTATCGTGTCGTTGCCCTTCATCGGCGCGTCACGCGAGGCCCGGCATGCCGCCGGACCGGCTCGACGGCCCCCTTCGACGAGACCTCTATGACGAAACGACTGCCTCCCGCAGCCTGGATCCTGATCGCGATGGTGATCGGCATCGTGCTGGGCTACATGATCTACACCAGCTTCCCGGACCGCAAGGTCGCCGCGGAGATCGCCGGCTACGTGTCCATCGTCTCCGACGTCTTCCTGCGACTGATCAAGATGCTGATCGGCCCGCTGGTGTTCTCGACGCTGGTGGTGGGCATCGCGCACATGGGCGACGCCAAGTCGGTGGGTCGGGTGTTCGGCAAGGCGCTGGGCTGGTTCGTGACGGCCTCGCTGGTGTCGCTGATCCTCGGGCTGATCATGGCCAACCTGCTCGAGCCGGGCAAGAACCTGGGATTGCCGCTGCCCGACATCGGTGCCTCGGCCAACCTGGCGACGTCCAAGTTCACGCTGAAGGACTTCGTCAGCCACATGGTGCCTCGCTCGTTCGCCGAGGCGATGGCCAACAACGAAATCCTGCAGATCGTGGTCTTCTCGATGTTCTTCGGCATCGCGCTGGCCTCGCTCGGCGAGCGGGCCAGGACCTTGGTCGCCGCCATCGACGAGCTGTCCCACGCGATGCTCAAGATCACCGGCTACGTGATGAAGCTCGCGCCGCTGGCGGTGATGGCGGCGATGGCGGCCACCGTCGCGGTCAACGGGCTGGAGATCTTGCTGAAGTTCGCGGTCTTCATGGGCGACTTCTACATCGGGCTGATCCTGCTGTGGTGCGTGCTGACGGCGGCCGGCTTCGTGTTCCTCGGCCCGCGCGTGTTCACGCTGCTGGTGCTGATCAAGGAGGCGTTCTTGCTGTCGTTCGCCACCGCCAGCTCGGAGGCCGCCTATCCCAAGATCCTGGACGCGCTGGATCGCTTCGGCGTCAAGCGCAAGGTCTCCAGCTTCGTGATGCCGATGGGCTACTCGTTCAACCTGGACGGCTCGATGATGTACTGCACGTTCGCCGTGCTGTTCATCGCCCAGGCCTACGGCATCGTGCTGCCCATCGGCACGCAGATCACGATGCTGCTGATCCTGATGCTGACCTCCAAGGGCATGGCCGGCGTGCCGCGCGCATCGCTGGTGGTGATTGCGGCCACGCTGAATCAGTTCCACATCCCGGAGGCCGGGCTGCTGCTGATCCTGGGCGTGGACACCTTCCTGGACATGGGCCGCTCGGCCACGAACGCGGTGGGCAACTCGATCGCGGCCAGCGTGGTGGCGAAGTGGGAGGGCGAGCTGCTGGCGCCGGCCGAGGCGGCGGCGCACGCCCAGGCGCTCGACGCGTTGGCGGCCGCTCAGGCCAGCCCCGCCTGAGCGCAGCGCGCCATGAGACGCTGGACACTGCGCGCGGCCTGGCGCCGCACCGCGACGGCATGGGTGCTGATGGCGGCGTCGAGCTGGGCGAGCGCCCAGCCCGACGCCGCTGCCTCGGCCTTGCAGGGCACGCTGGCCAAGGTCCGCGAGAGCGGCGCGATCACGATCGGCTACCGCGAATCGTCGATCCCGTTCTCGTACCTTTCCAGTCGCGGCGAGCCCATCGGCTACACCATCGATCTGTGCAAGCTGCTGGTGGAGGCGATCAGCGACGAGGTCGGCCGCGCGGTGGCGATCCGCTGGCAGCCGGTGAGCGCCGAGACGCGGCTGCAGGCGGTGACGTCGGGCCAGGTCGACCTGGAGTGCGGCTCGACCACCATCAACCTGGAGCGACAGCGCCTGGTGAGCTTTTCGCCGACGATCTTCGTGGCGGGCACGCGGCTGCTGGTGCGCAAGGGCTCGCCGATCCAGTCCTGGCGCGACCTGGGCGGCAAGCGCGTGATCGTGACCTCGGGCACGACCAACGAGCGCACGCTGCGCGACCTGATCGCCCGGTTCAAGATCGACACCCGGCTCGTGATCGGGGCGGACCACGCCGCCTCGTACGGGCAGCTCGCCGCCGGCCAGGTCGACGCGTTCGCCACCGACGACGTGCTGCTGTACGGTCTGCTGGCGCAGTACCACGCCCAGTCGGAGTACCAGGTGGTGGGCGAGCTGCTGTCCTACGACCCGTACGGCGTGATGTACCGCCGCGACGATCCGCAGCTCGCCTCGCTCGTGGACGCCGCGATCCACCAGCTGGCGCGCGAGGGCGAGATCGAGCGGCGCTACCGGCGCTGGTTCCTGCGCCCGCTGCCCACCTCGGGGGTGAGCCTGGACCTGCCGATGGGCCCGCAGCTCGAGACGTTGATCCAGACCATGGTCGCCCCGAGCGACTGACGCGCGGCCGGCCGCGGCGCACGCCGCCGGCCGGCTGCTGACCCACCCATCGCCCTGCGCCGACCGGCGCCCGGGCACGAAAGGAACATCATGACGGACTCCCGGCCCACGACGCGACGCGAACACGACTTCCTGGGTGCGATGGACATCCCGGGCGACGCCTACTGGGGCGTGCACAGCGCCCGGGCGGTGGACAACTTCCCGATCTCGGGGCAGACCGTGGCGACGATGCCGGAGATGGTGCGCGCGCTGGCGTTCGTGAAGAAGGCGGCCGCTCGCGCCAACGCGCAGCTCGGCGTGATCGACACCACGCGTGCCCGGGCCATCGAGCGGGCGTGCGACGACCTGATCGGCGGCTCGCTGCACGAGCAGTTCGTCGTCGACGTGATCCAGGGCGGCGCGGGCACGTCGACCAATATGAACGCCAACGAGGTCATCGCCAACCGCGCCCTCGAGCACCTCGGACACCCGAAAGGCCAGTACACCGACTTGCACCCGAACGACCACGTGAACGCGTCGCAAAGCACCAACGACGTCTATCCGACGGCGCTGAGAATCGCCGCCTGGTTCGGCATCGAGGGCCTGCTGGGCGCGATGGCGGGGCTGCGCACGGCGTTCGAGGCCAAGGCGCACGAATTCGCCGACGTGCTCAAGATCGGGCGCACCCAGCTGCAGGATGCCGTGCCGATGACGCTCGGCCAGGAATTCCTGGCCTTCGCGATCATGATCGGCGAGGACGAACAGCGGCTGCGCGAGGCGCGCGCACTGATCACCGAGATCAACCTGGGTGCCACCGCCATCGGCACCGGCATCAACGCGCCGGCAGGTTACTGCGACCTCGTGATCGGGCTGCTCGCGCAGATCAGCGGCGTGCCGGTGGTGCGCGCGGCCAACCTCGTGGAGGCCACTCAGGACACCGGCTCGTTCGTGCAGCTGTCTGGCGTGCTCAAGCGCGTGGCCTGCAAGCTCAGCAAGATCTGCAACGACCTGCGGCTGCTGTCCAGCGGCCCGCAGGCGGGTTTTGGCGACATCAAGCTGCCCGCGCGTCAGGCGGGCTCGTCCATCATGCCCGGCAAGGTCAACCCGGTGATTCCGGAGGTCATGAACCAGGTCGCCTTCGAGGTCATCGGCAACGACGTGACCATCACCATGGCGTCGGAGGCCGGTCAGCTGCAGCTCAACGCCTTCGAGCCCATCATGGGCTATGCGATCCACAAGAGCGTGCGCCACCTGACCCAGGCCTGCAAGACCCTGCAGGTCCACTGCGTCGAGGGCATCCAGGCCAACCATGCGTTGCTGGCGCGGCGTGTGGCCGAGTCGGTGACGCTGGTCACCGCGCTCAACCCGATCATCGGCTACGACAAGGCCGCGCTGATCGCCAAGACCGCCCTGGCCAGCGGCGGTACGATCGCCGACGTCGCGCAGGCGCTGGGCATCATGAGCCGCGACGAGATGAACGCGCTGCTGGTGCCCGAGCGGCTCACGCAGCCGGTGCGGCTGGTGGGCGCGCCCTGAGCCGCGCGAGCGCCGGGCTCAGGTGACGACGCTCGGCTGGGTCCGTCCGGTGCGCGCCTGGATGCCGGCCAGGGCGTCGGCCGCCGCGATCAGTCCGGCCAGCGCCTCCTGGGTTGGCACGGCGTGGCGCGCCGGATCCGGCTCGTAGCGCTCCAGGTACACGCGCAGCGTCGCCCCTTCGGTGCCGGTGCCCGACAGCCGCAGCACGATGCGCGAGCCGTCGGTCATGCCGATGCGCAGGCCCTGGGCCACGCTCACCGAACCGTCGACGGGGTCGGTGTAGCTGAAGTCGTCGGCGCTGGCGATCGTGAGCCCGTGCACGGTGCGCCCGGGCAGGCTAGGCAACGCGGCGCGCAGCTCGGCCACCAGCGCGTGGGCGACCGCGCTGTCCACGTCCTCGTAGTCGTGGCGCGAGTAGTAGTTGCGCCCGAACCGCGCCCAGTGATCGCGCACGATCGCCTCGACGCTCAGGCCGCGCGCGGCCAGGATATTGAGCCAGAACAGCACCGCCCACAGGCCGTCCTTCTCGCGCAGGTGATCGGACCCCGTGCCGGCGCTTTCTTCGCCGCACAGGGTGACCCGGCCCGCGTCCAGCAGGTTGCCGAAGAACTTCCAGCCCGTGGGCGTCTCGAAGCAGGCCACACCCAGCGCGCTGGCCACGCGGTCCAGCGCGGCGCTGGTGGGCATCGAGCGCGCCACGCCACGCAGGCCGTGTGCGTAGCCCGGCACGAGCTGCGCGTTGGCGGCCAGCACCGCCAGGCTGTCGCTCGGCGTGACGATGAAGTCCCGCCCGACGATCATGTTGCGGTCGCCGTCACCGTCGCTGGCCGCACCGAAGTCCGGCGCCTGCGGTGCCGCCATCAGCGCGATCAGGTCGCTCGCATAGGTGGGGTTGGGGTCGGGGTGACCGCCGCCGAAGTCGGTCAGCGGTACGCCGTGGATCACGCTGTCCGCGGCGGCGCCCAGTCGCCGGATGAAGATCTCGTGGGCGTACGGTCCGGTGACCGCGTTCATGGCATCGAAGCACATCCGCACGCGGCCGCTGCGCAGCATCGTGCCGATGCGCTCGAAGTCGAACAGGGTGGCCAGCAGATCGGCGTGTTCGGTCACCGAGTCGATCACCTGCACCGTCATGCCGGCCAGCGGCTGGGTGCCCAGCGACCGCAGGTCGACGTCGGCGGCCGTCACGGTGAGGTAGCGCGAGATGCACTGCGTGTGGGTGTAGATCGCCTCGGTGACCTTTTCGGGGGCGGGGCCGCCGTTGCCGGTGTTGTACTTGATGCCGAAGTCGCCGGCCGGGCCGCCGGGGTTGTGGCTGGCCGACAGGATGATGCCGCCGAACGCGGCGCGCCCGCGGATCACGCAACTGGCCGCCGGCGTGGACAGGATGCCGTGCTGGCCGACGAGCACGCGGGCGAAGCCGTTCGCCGCGGCCATCCTCAGGATCGTCTGGATCGCCGGCGCGTTGAAGTACCGGCCGTCGCCGCCGAGCACCAGCGTCTGGCCCTGGATGCCGTCGAGCGAGTCGAAGATCGACTGCACGAAGTTCTCCAGATAGCCAGGAGCCTGGAAGACCGCCACCTTCTTGCGCAGTCCCGATGTGCCGGGACGCTGGCCCGCGATGGGTTGGGTGGGGATCGTGACGACGCTCATGGGGCCTCCGCAGTGCGAACCCCCATTGTGCCGGTTGGCCCGTTGCCGGCGTCGCGGCCGACCGTCGGTGGGCGCACGACGGCGCCGACCGCTGGCCGACCCGGCGACGAACGACCGCCGCGCGCTACGCGACGCGCGCCCACCCGGCGCTGCGCTCGCCGGGCGCGCTTTCGGCAGGGCGCGAATCGCGCTGCGTCGCTGCGGGGAACATCGCCCGACGGTACGCGGGCTCGAGCACCGCGACGCCGTTCTTGATCAGCACGGCATGGGCGGCCTCTTTCCAGTAGTAGGCCTGGCCCGACGCCTGCGCGAGGCTGCGCGGATCGGCACTCCAGCGCTGCGTGGCCGTGGCGCGCTGGTACTCGGGCTCACGCACCGGGACGCGCTCGTGGCGCAGCCGTTCACGGGCCGCGTCGTACTCGAAGCCGTCGGCGAGGACGCGCGTGACGCCCGCCAGGCTCTCGATGTACAGCTGCGAGTCGCCCGCCTGGTTCGGCCCTTCGGTCCACACCTCCTTGAAGCGGGACGGATGGCTCGCCACCTCTGCCAGGAGTTGGGCGCGGACGCGGCGGCCCTGACGGTCGCGCGACGCCACCCGTGCCAACACGAGCGCATTGAGAACCACGATGGCCGCGATGCAGAGTGAAATGGTCATGGCCGCCTCCAACCCATTACCGAGTGCCCGGAATGTATAGCCTGCCGGGGCATGGAGGTTGCGACGAATTACCGGTCGCAGCGACTGTTCGCAAGCCCCGCGCGCAGTGCGTCACACATTCGGCGGCGGCGCGCGCCGTCAGCTTCCCAGCTTCAGGAACAGCGCCCGGTCGGGCGCGAAATTCGCATACAGCGGCAGGAGTGCCCCGCCCATGGCCCGAGCGTCCGATCCGATGGTGCCTTCGAGCACGCACGGTCGTGCCACGCCCTCCCAGTTGTACAGGTCCAGCGCCGCGGCCACGCTGCGCAGCAGGGCATGCAACACCTCCCGGCTGACCGAGCCGTCGATGATGACGCCTTCGAGATCCAGCAGGCACGCGGCGTTGTGGACGCTGAAGGCGATGGCGCAGGCCGACTGCTCGATCCAGTCCTGCGTCTGGGCGCGCCAGGGGGCGTGCATCGCGCGCAGATCCACGGCCGCGCCGATGTCCAGCCCCTGGGCGGCGTAGCGCGCCTCGAGATTGACCAGCGACGCCTGGCGCAGCAGCTGTGCGGGCGATTGCGCGCTGCCGGGTCGCGCCGCTTCCATCGACAGCGATCCGACCGCGCCGGCATTGCCGTGCAGTCCGGCGCGCAGCTGACTGTCGATCACCAGGCCGCCGCCGATGAACGTGTCGATGAACATGTACAGGAAGCTGCCGATGCTGCGGCCTCGCCCTGCCACCAGTTCGGCCACGCACGCCGCGGCCGTATCCTTCACGAACTCCACCGGCAGCTCCGTCATGGCACTGATCCGTTCGCGGATATCGATGTGCGCCCATAGCGCGGCGTCGCTCGGTTCGATGCCCAGCACCGACTGCCAACCGCCCAGGGTCAGCGGCGCCGCCACGCCCACGCCGTGCAGCCGCGCCCGCCACAGCGCGGGCAGCGAGGCGAGCAGCTCGGTCAGGCGGGTCTCGATGACGTCGAACAGCGTGTGCGGATCGGGGAAGGTGTAGTTCAGCGACGAGCGCTGGCGGACCTGTCCGCAGAAGTCCAGCAGCAGCATGTCCAGGCTGCGACGGCCGATCTTGATGCCGATCGAAAACGCCCCGTCGGGGTTCAGCGCCATCGGCACCGAGGGCTGTCCGACCTTGCCGCGGGTGGGCTCGAGCTTGCGCACCAGGTCGTCGGCCTCGAGCCGCGCGATGATGATCTGCACCGTTTGTGGCGTGAGGTGCGTGAGCCGCGCGATGTCGGCCTTGGACAACCCGCTGTTGAGCCGGATCGCCTGCAGCACCACGCGTTCGTTGAACTGGCGCATGCCGACCTGGTTGGAGCCGCGCGGGCGCAGCCGCGCCTCGGCGGGCGACGCCGGGGCGGGCGGCGCCGCAGGCGTCGCGCCCAGCCCCCGGGACGGTGACTTCATGCCAGCGCTTCGGCGGGAAGTTCGTCAGGGCGCTTGGCGCCGGTCATCACCGCCACCGTGTCGCTCATGCTGATGTGCCGGGGATGCACGATGCAGGCGCGCTTGCCCAGCCGGGCGATGTGGATGCGGTCGGCGATCTCGAAGACGTGAGGCATGTTGTGGCTGATGAGGATGACGGGCAGGCCCTGGTCGCGCACGCGGCGGATCAGCTCGAGCACCATGTTGCCTTCTTTGACGCCGAGCGCGGCCGTGGGCTCGTCCAGGATCACGACGTGGCGGGCGAAGGCCGCGCTGCGGGCCACGGCCACGCACTGGCGCTGACCGCCGGAGAGGGTTTCGACGGCCTGCGTCATCGAGCGGATGCCGACCTTCAGGTCGTTCATCCGGGCGATGCTTTGCTCCAGCATCTTCTTCTTGTCGATGATCCGCAGCATCCGGGAAAGCGGCCCGCTCTTGATGATCTCGCGGCCGAGGAACAGGTTCTCGGCGATCGTCATGGCCGGGGCGACGGCCAGGTCCTGGTAGACGGTCTCGATCCCTTCGCGGCGCGCGTCGATCGGCGACTTGAACCGTATCGGCTTGCCGTCCAGCAGGATCGTCCCCTCGTCCGGGATCGTGGCGCCGGACAGTGCCTTGATCAACGAGGACTTTCCGGCGCCGTTGTCGCCGATCACGGCCATGATCTCGCCGGCGCGCAACTCGAAGTCCGCGCCGTCCAGCGCCACGACCTGGCCGTAGCGCTTGACCAGTCCGCGCGCCTCCATGACCAGCGGCGCTTGTCCATTCGCGGTCGTGCTCATCAACGCGCTCCCTTGCGTGACAGTTGATTGGTGGCGACCGCCAGAATGACCAGCACGCCGGTGATCAGGACCTGGTAGACGGAGGGCACGCCCATCAGCGTCAGACCGTTGCGGAACACGCCGACGATCAGCGCGCCCAGCAGGCTGCCCAGAATCACGCCGCGGCCGCCGAACAGGCTGGTCCCGCCGAGCACGACG
>Ga0182021_10008202_pt1 | contig 12380 bp, 17 predicted proteins | sample 612E3MmetaG_FD_120493 | JGI IMG/M metagenome (GOLD analysis project Ga0182021, IMG submission 120493) | Permafrost microbial communities from Stordalen Mire, Sweden - 612E3M metaG (Illumina Assembly) | ecosystem: Environmental > Terrestrial > Soil > Wetlands > Permafrost | place: Sweden...
GCCAGGACGACGACCGCCAGGACGACGACCGCCAGGACGACGACCGCCAGGACGACGACCGCCAGGACGACGACCGCCAGGACGACGAGGACGAGCCCGAGCAAGACGACCGCGGACGACGACGTGATGCCGGCTCGACCAGGACAGGCCCGATCACCCGAACACCATGATCGAAGACGGCACACCTCTTGCATTCCGGTTTCCACCGAAACGAACCGCCTCGGGCGGGGATGCACCCCCGGGTTCGGTCGATCAGGGCCCGGCTTGCGACGTCCCGTTCCGGCGGTGTGATCGGGAGACCCGTCAAGGTCGCGCCGTTCGGAGTCGATGAAATACCGCTGGTACGTGCTAGCGTTCCAGTGGTGCCAGGCCCATTGCGGTGTGGTCTGGAAGTGAGCCTCAGGAGTTCCTGCTTCGGAGCGGGGCCTGGGGCTCGCGGCTTTTTGGTGCCCGGTCAGATGGTGATGATGTCGACCGGGATGCCGGCCTCGATCGTGCGCAGGTGTGAGGGGTTCTCCCCGGTGCGGTCGGCGACGACGGCCCCGCACAGCGCGTCGGCGGCCCACAGGGCGGGATCTTTCGGGCCCGGGACGTGGTCCAGGTGCAGCCCGTGGGGCAGCCGACGGGAGCGGCGCATAGCGTCCAGCATGGCCCGGTCGCGCGCGTCGTCCTTGCTGCCGCGGGACTCCAGCACCAGGCGCGAACAGCCCCGCTCGCCCAGTTCCGGCAGCAGATGCTCCAGGCACTTGCGCCGGCGCCGCTCGGGACGCTCGTCGGCCACCGGGCGGGAGCGTACGACCACCACGCCGCTGACCGGTAGCGCCGCCACCGCCGCGGCGATCGCCTGCTGCCGGCGAGGGACCGCGTCACGCCAGTGCAGTTTGGCGGTCCCCTTGTGCAGCAGGGCGCGCATGGCGTCCTGGATCTGCTCGGCGGCGTCCGGCACGGCCAGGACGACCGACAGCAGGTAGGTCCCCGGATCCCGGGCGGAGTCCGAGCCCGACTCGTCCCCCCACCCGATCAACCTCACGTGACTCACGGTATCGGGGCTGCGTGCCGCAGAAGCGCGAAGTCTCCGGCCGGGCGGCGTGATCGGCGGACCCGCGAACCACCGGTAGGAATCCAATCCTACCGGTGGGTACGCTGGAGGTATGGCCGTGGAGAAGATGTCCGTCTCGATGCCCGCCGAGGTCGCCGAGCTGGTCCGGTCCCAGGCCGCGGATGCCGGGGTGCCGGTGTCCGCCTGGGTGACCGCGGCCGCGCGGGAGAAGGCGACCGCCGCGGCCGCCGCAGCCGCGGCTGCCGTAGCCGCGGACGAGTTGCTGGCCGGGGCCGAGGCCCTGCACGGGCCGGCGACCGCCGCCGACCGTGCCTGGGTGGCCGAGGTGCTGGCGTCGGCCGGGATCACCGCCCGCGTCGCCGGCTGATGCCCGGACTCGTCTACGACGCCGGTGCGCTACTGGCCGCCGAGCGTCGCGACGTCGCGGTCGCGTTGCTGCACCAGCGGGCCGTCCGCACCGGCGTACGCCCGATCGTGCCCGCCGCCGTACTCGCCCAGGCCTGGCGCGGCGGACCCCGGCCCGGCCTGTCCCTGCTGCTCAAGGGCTGCCTGATCCTGCCCGTCGACGAACACCTCGCCCGCGCCGCGGGCACCGCCTGCGGGCGGGCCCGCACCAGCGACGTCGTCGACGCCCTGGTGGTCGTCACCGCCGCCCGCCTCGACGCCACCATCCTCACCAGCGACCCCGACGACCTGCACCACCTCGCCGACGCCATCAACACCAAGCTGACCATCCGCACCATCTGACCCGGCAGCCTGGGACGTCTACCCAAGCGTCGGGCCAGCTGGCGGAACTCGGATGGATCATGGTGCGGTCCGTGCCGGTTCCCCGGGTGTCCGGGGCGCTGCGCCGGGCTTCCGGCATGAGTGAGGTGAGCGTGATGGCCCTGAGTGGCGCCGTGGCGACGCCGGATGTTCAGGTGCCTCCGGTCGGGTGGTCCGGCCGGCGGCGAACGTGGGAGCTTCAGGCGGAGGTCTTGTGCTCCGACACCAAAGAAGGTTTCGATTCGTTCGATTCCACGTAGGGTGATGGTGTTCCCGGGTGTGTCGGGGGCTGCAACGGTCCAGGGATAGGAGTGTGGGTCTGATGGCCGCCGCCACGGAGGTTCTGCTGCCTACCGCGAGGACCGGAGCACCGGAGGGCGTTGTGGACCAGACCTCACCTGAGCAGGCGGGACAGGCCCTGCTGGTGGGGCCGGACGGCCACCGGGCCGCGGTGCCGGCGGAGATCTACTCGGCGTTCCGGGGGATACTCCAGGCGCTGGCGCACGGCCAGGCCGTGGCTGTCAGCTTCCACGGTACGGAGCTGACCACGCAGCAGGCCGCGGACATGCTCGGCGTCTCCCGCCCCACGTTGATCCGGCTGTTGGACAGCGGCAAGATCCCTAGCAGCAGGCCGAACAAGCACCGTCGGATCCGGCTGGAAGACGTCGAGGTCTACCGGGCTATGCGACGCAGCGACCGGCTCAAGGGCTTGGCGGCTATGGTCGAGATCAGTGAGGACATGGGCCTCTACGACGAGGACCTGCCCCCGATCAGACGATGACCCTGCGCGGCGGGGAAGGAGTACGGCCCGTGCACTTCCCCGCCGGCAGAGCTGTCCTGGACACCTGTGTGCTGTACCCGGCCATGATCAGGGACACGTTGCTGTCCCTGGCCGAGGCCGAGCTGTACCAACCGGTGTGGTCGGACCAGATCCTCCAGGAGCTGATCGACAACCTCAACGACCGTAAGCCGCCCCCGAACGTGGCCCGGCTGCTGGACCAGATGGCCGTCACCTTCGATGACTCGTGCCTCGACGGCTACCAGCACCTGGTCCCCGAGATGACCTGCGACAAGAAGGACCGCCACGTCCTCGCCCTGGCCGTACACGTCCAGGCCGAGACCCTGGTGACGTCCAACCTGGACGACTTCCCCGCCGCATCCGTGGACCCGTTCCAGGTCAGCGTGCTCAGCCCCGACGACTTCGCGCTGGACCTGTTCAGCATCGCCCCTGCGGTGGTCACCGGTGCCCTGCGGGAACAAGCTGCCCGGTACGGGCGCCCGCCCCGCACCCTGGTGGAACTGGTCCAGAGCCTCAAACACCCCCAGAAACTCCCCAGATTCGCCGTCGAAGTGTGCCGCTACCTAGGCCGGGTCGGCGGGTACTGATCGGTTATGCCGGGGCGGTGGCCGCGGTCCAGGCGTCGCGGATGATCTCGTGCAGGGCGGAGTTCGTGGGGGTCCAGCCGAGGTCGTGGCGGATGCGGGTGCTGTCGGCCATCAGGACGCGGGCCTCGGGCGCGGGTGGGCGGTGTTCGGTGGGTACCGGGTGGCCGGTGATCCGGCGGACGGTCTCGACGACGTCGGTGACGCTGACCGGTGTTCCGCTGCCGACGTTGTAGATCGTGTGCTTGCCGGGTCGGGCGGCGTCCAGGGCCAGGCGGTAGGCGTGGGCGACGTCCAGGGGGTGGGTGTACTCGCGGAGGGCGCTGCCGTCTCCGTTGATGAGCACGTGGGGGAACTGGCCGGCGGCGACGGCGAGGGTCTTGGGGATGATCCGGGTGGTGTCCGGGTCGCCGACGCCGTCGACGGCCCCGGCGATGTTGAAGCAGCGCAGGCTGATGACGGCGAGCCGGCCGGTGGCGGCCTGGTGGGTCAGCAGCTGCTCGGCCGCGTGCTTGGACGCCCCGTAGGGGGTGTGCGGTGCGGGTGGGGCGTCCTCGGTCAGGGCGCCCTCGAGGGGTCCGTACACCGCGCCGGTGGACCCGAACACCAGGCGTGGGGTCTGCCCGGTGCGTTCGGCGACCTGGTCCAGCGCGCCCGCCAGGTGGATCGTGCCGGCCACGTTCACGGCGAAGTAGCCCACCGGGTCGGCGAACGAGTCCCGGACCCGGGTGCGGGCCGCCAGGTGGCAGACACCCTCGAACTGTCCGGTCCCGACCAGGGCCGTGACGGCGTCGACGTCACGCAGGTCGGCGTGCGCGAGGCCGACACCTGCGGGCACCTCGGCCCGGGATGCCTCGGGCCTGCTGGTCAGCACCGTCACCTGGTGGCCGTGCTCGGCCAGGACGTGGGTGACGGCCCGGCCGGTGAAACCCAGACCTCCGGTCACCAGCACCCGCATCCTGTGCCTCCCTCACGTGGCTCGACCGGTTCGTCGTCAGTCCGCGAGGATCTCGCGGCGGTGCTGCCAGGCCAGTTGGATGCACCCGACAGCTGCTGGCGCCAGGGCGTAGCGCTGCCCGGACAGCAGTTGGCGCACTGTGTGTTCCTCGAAAGGCACGGTCGCGGCCGCGACACGGCCCTCGGTGTTGGCGTTGACCAGGTCGGCGAACACGTTGTCGTACACGTCTTCGTCGATGACTGCCACGGTGAGGATCTCCCCGGCCAATGTCAGGGCGTCCAGCGCTAGTCCGAAGCAGTAGATCCGCAGGCTGCCGTCCTGGCGGGCATGTTCGAGGGTCGCGAACGGTTCGGTGTGGTCGTAGTTGATCGGGTTCCCGTCGCCGTCGTGTTCAGGGTTGCCCAAGAACTCCTCGCTGAACTCGCGCATCACGTTGCGCCACAGGTCGAAGTCGTTCTCTTGGGCGGCTGGTAGCACGCTCGAGGGCTGGAAGACCCCGGCTGGCATCACGTGCAGCATCTCGCCCGCTATGGCCACACTCGCCGCGTCCCGCTGGTGAAGGATCATGCTCGGTGATCCGGACCTGCTGCGACGGATGGTGAGGGTGTCGATCGAGGGCAGCAGGGCACGGCGGGTCAGGTCGAACGGATCCGCCAGGAGTCGGCGCCAGGCCAGCCGTCGCCAGGATGGTTGGACGACGGACGGGGTGTCCGTGTCGTGCCGCAGGTGGGACGCCGCCATTTCGTGGGCGAGCAGTTCGCACACGTCGACCATCTCGAAGTAGGTCGTGTAGCCGAAGCTCATCTGTGCTGTTGCTGAGGTCCAGTCGAGCCCGACAAGGCGGTAGCTCAGCCGATTGTCGAACAGTCGGGGCGGGTCCAGGGTCCGGATCGCGTGGGTATACCTGCTGAACCGGTGGTCCACCGACTCCAGCGGGAGGGCTGGCGCGGCTTGTGGTTCACCGCCGTTCAGCGCCGGAGCGTCTGTCGTGGTGGCAAACCGGAGCCTGATATCGGCCAGGTCGATCGGGGCCGGCAGGATCCATGACGGTTCGGTCAGCAGTCCCGTGCGGCCCAGGCGTGCGGCAGGCTCATACAAACGAGCCGCAACCTCGGTCAGCAGGTGCCGGCAGGTGTTCAGGCCACGGCGCGTTGTGCGCCACTCCTGTTGACTGCGGTCCACCCGAGGGTCGATGGCCGAACTTGGCAGGTCGGTGAGCATCAGGTCGATGTCCTCCAGCACGGTTCCGGTCGGTCGCCCGCGGGTCGGGCGAGGCCGGGTGAACCCCAGTTCTCCGATCGAGACGTCGAAGAACTCCGCCAGCAGGCGCCGAGCGATCGGGTCGGGCCGTTCGACCACGCCTCGCTCCCACCGGCTGTACGTCTGGGCGGTACATGACCATGTGCTGTTTTTCCGACGAGCCAGATCGTTCAGGCCGTCGGCCGCTTCCTGCTGACTCAGCCCCGCGGCATCCCTCAGGTTGTAGAGAGCCATGTTCGGGACGGCGTCCTGCGCCCGCAGAGCCACGTAACCGCCTCCCTGCCATCCTTGAGGGCCAGCCCCCCTGTGCGGCGCGTAACAACGCCCTTGTCCGCAACGTGACGAGTCAATGACGAGTCTGTGCCTACTTGCCGCCTTGGCTGAGCGCTTCTACATAACCCCGCCATCTGGCGCAATTGAGGCATGCGATCCGAGGTCGACACGTCCGGCGGTTGGCTCTTGGCTGGGCCCTTCCAGCCGGCTCAATCGATCTTCGATCAGGTGCAGTCGTTCCTCGATCGTTCTCAGCCGATCGTCACTGGCTGGATTCGAGACGCCGAGGTCGGACTCGTCGGGGAGTCGACGGACGAAGACTCCGGCGCCCTGAACTCCCTGGAGAACGCCTCTCTCCTGCAGGTGCTCGATCGCGCGCTTCACGGTGCCCAGCGACGCATCGTGTCTGTGGAGGAGCTGCTGCTGCGAGGGGATCTTGGATCCTACGGGGGTCTCCCCGGAGACGATCCGGGCGGCGATGTCCCGCGCGATCCGATGCCACGCGGTAGAAGGCGTCGAGGTCACGTGCCCAGTCTGACGTAAATCAAGGAGCTAGGTCAGTCCTGGACTGACCAACCCCTTGCCAACATGGACGGACCTAGTCAGACTAGGTCTGTCGTGAAGTAGATCGCAGCCAACAAGCGGCCCTCGGCCGGTGTGTCAGCACCGAGCCGAGGGCCTTGATCCAGACCCAACCTGTGGAGAGGGGTCCAGGCTCGTGTTCATCTTGTCGTGCTCGGATCGACGTCGTGTAGCGGCATCGGCAGTAGTGAGGCCTCGGCGTGGTCTCGGAGGGTGATCCCACTGTTGGCCGTGCGCAGCTCGGCGGGGCGCTGCATGAGGGCGCCGCTGTTGCGTCCGGGAACCTGGACCGTGCGCAGCGGGGCGAAGCCCCGGCGGGCGTAGTAGGTCTGCAGGCGGGTGTTGGTGCGCCAGCAATCCAGCCGGAGCCAGGCTTTGCCGTGTTGCTGAGCTTGGGTGCAGGCCCAGTTGAGCAGTGCGTCTCCGAGGCCGGTTCCTCGGGCCTTCGGGCCGATCATGAACTTGTAGAGGTAGAGCGCTGTGTCGGGGGCGTCGGCTGTGGTCCAGAAGTCGGGGTCGGGGCCGTTGAGGGTGAGCGAGGCGACGGTCTCGCTGTGGTCGTCGAGGACGACGTGTGTGGTGCTGGCTGCGATACCGGCCTTGATGACGGCCACGCCGCGGGCGTGGTCGTTATGTCCGTACAGTACTGATCAATCGTTGATCCAATCAACGGAGCGTAACCCCACAAAGCGACCCCCGGCTGGTGCTGTCACACCGGCCGAGGGTCTTGATCCGACCTATGTAGGAGGTCAGACCCGTGTTCATCCTGTCCTGTTCGGGTGGCGGTCGCGCGAGCGGCGTGTCGTCCGGTGACGTGATGCCCGATTCGTGGCGTGGCCGGGCGAGTTGCCTGGGCGTCGATCCTGATCTTTTCTTCCCCGACGGTGAGGCCAGCCGCGTCGTGCGGGCGCAGGTCGCCCGGGCCAGGGCGGTCTGTGCGGCGTGCCCGGTGCTCGCGGAGTGCCGTGAGTTCGAGCTGACCCCGCCGTCGTCCGGGGGCCTGCGGAACGACTTCGGTGTGTTCGCCGGGATGACGGCGGACGAGCGGCGTACGGAGCTGGGTGCCCGGCGTGCGGCCGCTGCTGGTCGGGGGGTGGCGGCGTGAGCCGGCGGTTGGTGATGGCCGGGGTGTTGCGGCGTCGGCGTCCGTTCGGTGGCGGGAGCGTGCTTCCGGAGCCGTCGTCGCAGGAGGTGTACGAGGGCCGGCTTCGGGCCGCGCCCGCGGTGGTGGGGGTGAATTTCCTCGACGTCCCGCTGGCTGCGCCGGTGCGGGCCTACGAGCCGGTGGCTGCGGCTCCGGTGCAGGCGTGGGCGCCGTGGTGCGAGCAGTGCCGGTTGGAGCCGGTGGCGGCGTACACGTTGGGCGGGGCGGAGTACCTGGCCCGGATCCATGACGCGCTCGAGCACGGTGGGGGGTCCACCGCGCGGGCGGTCCCGGCCGGTGCTGCCCTCGCGGCGGGGCCGGTCGCGGGGGGTGCCCGGTGAGGGCGCGGGGTCGGTGGTCGCGGGTTGCCGGGGTCCGGCAGGGGAGCCGGGACCTGGTGGTGTGTTCGGGGTGTGCCCGTTTTCCGGTGGTGGTGGTCACCCGGTCGTCGCGGCGCGCGGTGTACGTGCTGTTGACGGGTGGCCGGGGCCCGTTCCGGGCGTGGTGCGCGACGTGCTGGCCGGTGCGGTACCGCGGGACCGTGGACGACACGTCCGTGTGGTGGCTGTCCGCCCCGTGGACGGGCACGTGGGCCGGGCTGGACCCGGTGCTGGACGATCTGCTGGCCGACGACTGCGGTTGGTGCGGCGGGTGGCGGGGTCCGCTCGAGGTCGTGTCGTGGTCCGACGACTCCCGGGCCGTCCTGGGCGATGTGTTGGGGTACTGCCGGGCGTGCGCGGTGCAGCTGACCGCCGACGGCGCGTGGGGCCCGCAGGAGATGCTCGCCCGGCTCGGTGTGCGGCCCCGCAGTATCGGCGGGTGGCGGGACGCCGTCCGGGCGGCCCATGCCCGCCGGGTGCCCGCGTCCCGCGTGGGCGTGGACCAGGTGGCGACCGGCGCCTGGCCCGAGGGCGGTGACGCCGTCGCGGCGGCCTACCGGGCGGGGGAGCCGGGTGGCTGGCAGGCCGCGGCCGTGCAGGGCGTCGTCGATGTCCTGGACGGCTGCGGCCTGACCGTGGACGCCACCGTCTGGGCGGTCGATGCCAGCGACGCCGACGGCGACGACTTGCCGCCCGGCGAGGTCTTCCTGACCGCAGGGGACGGGCGTCAGGTCACGGTCCTGGTCTCGGTCGTGCTGGTCGAGGGGGCCCTGTCATGAGGGCCTCGGCGAGGCGGCGGCTGGCGCGCGCCATGGTGGCGGCCGGGCATTTCGGGTGGCCGGTGCCGTTGGTGGCGGTGGCCGGGACGCGGTTGTCCGGGCCGTCGGCGGCGCCGGTGTGGGCCGGGTTGGCGGCGGTGGGTCTGGTGGTCTGGGCGGGGCACCTGCGGGGGATCTGTCCGCGGTGCGTGCGGCGGATGCCGGACCTGCCCGGCCGGGAGGCGCAGCGGCGTGCCCGGACGCTGGACTGGGTGCACCACTGGTGGCGGCGGCCGGTGACCTGGGTCGTGGTGGCGGGTGACCTGGTCCTGCTCCATGTGGCGGGCGGCCGGTGGGCGTCCTGGTCGGCGGTGACCCTGGTGGCCGCGGCCGCGGCGGGGATGTGGGCGTTGGACCGGCATGCCCGGTTGGCGCCGTGGTGCCCGCAGTGTCCCGGCGGTGGTCTGGGCGGGGTCGTGCCGTGTCCGGTGCCGACCGGTGCGGGGGGTGGTCGGCGATGACCGGTCCGCGCGATTCCGCCGGGCGGGTCCCGGTGCTGCCGCCGTCCGGGCCGTTGGCCGGGTGGCCGGACGTCACGGCCGGGCAGGCCCGGGCGATGCTCGACACCGCCCTGTCCGGCCTGGCCCTGGGGCCGGTGGACCGGGACGCCCGGGACCGGCTGACCGGGCCGGACCCGGTGGGGCCGGACCCGGTGGGGCCGGGCCCGGCGGTGGTGGCCGCGGTGGTCGCCGGCTGGATCCGCCGGGGGTTCGAGGCCGGTCTGTCCGCGGGCCGGGCCGAGCTGGTCGACGAGGTGGCGGTGGTGCAGGCGGCGCGGGCCGAGGCCCTGGCGTTGGCCCGGAAGCTGACGACGGCCGAGGTCACGCTGGCCCGGGTGTCCGGGTGGTGGCGGGACGCGACCGGTGAGCGGGACGAGGCCCGCGACGACCTGGAGCAGGTGGTCGCCGGGATCGCGGCCGCGGCCGCGGAGGCCGGTCTGGTCGTGGACGACGACACCGCCGACCTCCGGGTCGCGCTGCGCATGCTGCTGCGCCGGCTCGAGCAGGTCGCCGGCCCGCTGACCGAGGACGGGCGGCGATGAGCGGCCGTCGACGGCAGGGCGGGGTCGTGACGGCCGTCTACACGGGCGAGCCGCTGCTGGTGACGGTGGGCCGGGCCTGCGGCCTGCACGGGGTCTACCGTCCCGACGCGGACCGGCGGGCCGACGACGTGGCCCGGCCGGTGGTCGGGGCGGTCCTGGTCGGTACGCCGGTCCCGGTGGTGGCGGCCGGGCCGGACGCGGTGGAGCGGGTACGGGCCGCGGCCGCTCATCCGCGGGTGACCGGCGAGGTGCGGGTCCTGGTCGCGCGGTTGACCGCGACCGCGGGCCGGGTGTCGTGCCGCGTGGACGGACTCGGGGCGGCCCGGCGTAGCGGCGAGGACGCCGTGCACGAGGCGTTGGACGCCGCCGCCGTGTCGCTGGAGGTGTTCGCGCGGCTGTCCGCGGACTGCGCCGACCGGCCGGTGCCGGTGCCGGCCGGCGGACCGCACCTGCCGGTGTGGGGCTCCACCCGCACCGTGCGGGAGGAGCTGGTCGACCAGCTCGGCGTCCTGGACCGGTGGCTGGGCGACGTCGCGGCGGCGGTCGACGCGGCCGACGTGGCGGCCCTGGCCGGTCACGGCCGGGCGGTGTCCGCCCGGTTCGGCGGCGAGTACACCCCGGTGCCCGACCCGCGGCCCGACACCGGGCCGGTCCGCACGGCGGTCCGGCTGACCGGGGTCGTCTGGTCGGAGCTGGCCGGCGTCGCGTTCATCGTGATCGCGTTCGTGGTGATCGCGTTCGCGCTGGTCGTGTGGGGTGCCCGGTGAACCGGCGACCGTCGGCCGCCGGGGCCGTCCTGCCGATCGCCGTCGCCGCCGTGGGCGTCCTGGCCGCGGTCGTGACCGTGGCGCCGTCGTGGGTGTCGGTCCTGCTGACCGGGGTCGTGTCGGTGGCCTGGGCGTTGTGGGCCACCTGCCCGCCCGGGACGTCCCTGGGCCGTCACCTGGCCGCCCAGGCCGGGCGGGTCGTGCTCGACGCCGTCCGTGCCGTGGTCCGCACCGTGCTGACCGTCGTCGTGGTGATCGCCCTGCTGGTCGCCGGATGGTCAGCGATCGCCCCCCGCCTGGCCGGCTACGTCGACCACCAGGTCGACCGGACCCTCGGCCGGGCCACCGACACCGTCACCTCCCGCGCAGGCATGCCCGACCTGGGCCGCCGCGTCTGGGACCACCTCACGAAGGAGACCGCCCGATGAGCGAGGGCCTGGCCACCGACACCTACGACACCACCGACACCTACGACGGTCCCGACGACGGCTACGACCCCGACCTCGACGACCTGGCCGACGACGACCTGGACGACGACGACCTGGACGACGACGACCTGGACGACGAGGACGAGGAGGAGGAGGAGGACGACCAGGGCGACGACGACCAGCTGGACGACGAGGTGGTCCTGGGGCTGTTGGAGGCGATCGGGACCGCCGAGGAGCTGGACCGGAACCAGATCCATGACCTCGGGCTGCTGCTGGGCGACAAGAAGGCAGGGGCCGCGCTGGGCCGGGCGCTGAACGAGGAGGCCAAGCAGGGCCGGGGCGGGCGGCGCAAGCGGCGCGGGGCGTGGCACTGGTGGTTCGGGCCGGGACACGAGCAGGGCGACCCGATCCCGGACGGCCTGGCCGCGCTGCTGCTGCGGATCGGTGAGGGCCGGCCGCTGGACTCGAACGACTTCAAGCGGCTCGGCGCCGTCGTCGGCCGCCGCTCGGTCCGGCTTCTCGAAGGCCTGATCCACGGTGCCGTGGTCCGGGACCAGGACCGGGCACGTCGGGCACGGGGCCGGGGTGGTCGGCGATGACCACGACTCTGATCGAGGGTCCGCCGCCGGTACCCGGGCCCGGACCCGTGGGTCGCGACGCGGACGAGGTCCGCGTCGCCGTGCCGGTGGACGGCCGGTGGTGGAACCGGACCGCGATCGCCGTGCTGCCGTTGGTCGCCGCGGTCGGTGCGGTCCTGTCCTGGGGGTCCCTCTACGCTGCGGCGTCCGAGGCTCTCGGCTCCCAGGCCCCGGCCCCGTTCGGGATCAACCTCGCGGGGGCCGCGTTCCCGCTGCTGGTCGACGCGCTGGTCCTGGGTGCGTCGGCCCGGTACGTGGCCGGGGTGAAGGCCGCCCGTCCGGTCGGCGGGTGGCGGGCGGCCGCGCACGCGGGGATCGCCGGGACGGTGCTGCTCAACGCCGCTGCCAGTCCCACGGTCGGGGACGTGCCGTGGCACGTGACCGCCCCGATCGTGTGGTCGGTCCTGGTCGAGCTGGTCGCCCGCGATGTCCTGGGCGAGCTGCAGGAGGTCCGTCGGCACCGGGCCGACCGGATCCCCCTGCGGCTGTGGCTGACCACCCCGGCGGAGTCGGTGCGGATCTCCTGGCGGATGGCCCGCACCGGGGCCACCGACGCCGACGCCGCCCGGGTCGCGACCGAGCGGTGCGCCGCCGCCCGCGACCAGCTCGCCGCTGCCCTGCCCGGCCCGCACCGGTGGCGGCGTCGCCGGCAGATCACCCGCCGGCTGTGGGCCGGGGTCCTCGACCCCGCCACCCTCGCCCACCTCATCGACACCCACCCCGACCCCGCCCGGCTGCACCGCACCGTCCTGCGCACCATCGCCACCGGCGCACCGGCGCAGCCCGAGACGGCGCAGGCACCGGCGCAGCCCGAGACGGCGCAGGCACCGGCGCAGCCCGAGACGGCGCAGGCACCGGCGCAGCCCGAGACGGCGCAGGCAC
>Ga0182021_10008203_pt1 | contig 12378 bp, 9 predicted proteins | sample 612E3MmetaG_FD_120493 | JGI IMG/M metagenome (GOLD analysis project Ga0182021, IMG submission 120493) | Permafrost microbial communities from Stordalen Mire, Sweden - 612E3M metaG (Illumina Assembly) | ecosystem: Environmental > Terrestrial > Soil > Wetlands > Permafrost | place: Sweden...
CGTGAGGAGGGCTTCTCGCGTCTTCCCCGCCGCGCCGACGACGAACGCCCGGTTACCGTGAAGCCGGAGGTCGCCGACGTCGCCGATGTGCGCCGCTTGGATCTGTCCCCCTGTTGCTTCCGTACCCCATTGGCCGGTCTTTTCCTGTTTCTGCCTTTGTTGGATCGCATCGATCTACAGGCGGTCGTCACCGCGGCGCGCTTGCCCGGTTCGCAGATGATCCCCGCCGCCCAGGCCGTCCGCAGTCTCCTAGCCCTGAAGTTGATCGGCGCCGAGCGCAAAAGTCACGTCATGGACCTGGTGACGGATCGGGCCATCGCACTGTTTGCGGGAATCAACGTGGTTCCCAAACGCTCCTACCTGGCGGCCTATTCCTCACGCATCGATCACAAGGTCTGCTTGCGCTTCATGGAGGCTTGGTTGGAACAGGTCGAGCAGGCCGACTTGCCCCATGGCTCCTCTTTCGACCTGGATTTTCATAGCGTGCCCGCCAACTCCGCCCAAGAACCCCTGGGAAAGCACTATGTTTCCAGCCGCAGCCGCTCACAGAAAGGGATATTGGTCTTCCTGGCGCGCGATGCCGAACAGCGGGTTTTGCGCTATGCCAACGCCGGGGTGACTAAAAGCGAACAGGCCGGCGAGATTCTCCAGTTCGTCCGGTTCTGGATGAAGCACACCGGCCAACCACCCGCCGAACTGGTTTTCGACTCCCAACTCACCACCTACCAGAAGCTCTCGGAGTTGAATCGGGAAGGAATCTGCTTCATCACCCTGCGCCGACGTTCGGAAAAGATGTTGCGCGAGATCTACAGCCAGCCGGAGTCTGCCTGGCAGCGGATCAGCTTGCCGGCGCTGACCCGCATCTATCGCAATCCCAAAGTACTGGAGAATCGCGTGACCCTCTCCGGCTACGAGGGCGAACTCCGCCAGTTGACCGTGATGGAACTGGGACACGAGGAGCCGACCGTCCTGTTGACCAACCACCGCAAACTCGGCCCGGTCGAACTGGTGACGCGCTACGCGCAGCGCATGCTCATCGAAAACGGAATCTCCGAAGCCGTCCAGTTCTTCCATATCGACGCGCTCTCCAGCATGGTCGGGATGAAAGTGGATTTCGACATGCAACTGACGCTCGCGGCCAGTTCGCTGTACCGCATGATGGCCCAGCGCATCGGTAGAGAATACAGCCACTCCCAGGCCAAAACCGTCTTTCGCAATTTGTTGGATCTGTCCGGCAAAGTGGAGGTCACGTCGCCTTCGATCGTGGTGACGATAGACAAGCGTGCGCACAATCCCTATCTGGTCGCCTCCGGTCTGGCCGATCATCCCACACCGATGCTGTGGTTCGGCGACAAGAAACTGATCATTCAATTTGCCTGAGTTGACCTCACCGCCCAACACGCCATTCCCGTTACTGAATTATTACCCGTGGAAATCGAGGTTAGCGCGGTGGGCAAATCCATGCGGCCATCCTGCAAGAGAGCGTCGATATCGCGGTAAGCCTTGGCCTCCGCCCGTCGCTGCACAACGGCGGCTTTGGTGCCGGCCAGGTCGAGCGGCGAAGCGATCTGCAAACCATTGTCCGGGGCAATATGCGGGGGCCGCAGGCGGGGAATTCCGGGGACGCCAAAGAACGACACCTTCACCGGCCCACCACGCTCGATGGTGACGGAGAGCGTGTCAGGTTTGCTGTGTGACCGTTGCGCCCGCCAGGAAAGGAAGCGCGGCGTAGAGCTTGGCGGGATCAAAGGCCCGATCGCCGAAGAAATCGAAATCCATGGACTGCCGGTGGCCCAGATGCAGGGCGAGGGCGGTTCCACCATAGAGCACGAATTCGCCGGGCACCGTCCCAAGCTCGTCCCATAGCCGGCGTTGCGGGGCTGGCAGAATGCCGAGCTGGGGTTGAAAGTCGCGAATCGTTAGAAACGCCTTCTAGAGGTACGCTCCGTGCGATTCAGCCCCCCGGGTCCACCAGGTTTCGTGCTATACAAGGCATCGTGACGGAATATAAGGAGAAGTGCGATGTGTGCGGTGGATCGGGCCAGTGCACGATGTGCAAGGGGACGGGCAACGGCGGTCAATGCACCAACTGCGGGGGCACGGGCCTGTGTCCGGGTTGTGAGGGTACCGGCCACCGGGAACCCAATCGCGCGAGGTAGCCGGCGCCCTCATTGTGCTCAAGTGGATAGACTTCCGCACTGGCGGCCTTCTATGATTGGGACAGTGTAGCCAGACGGTCGAGACCATGGCTTCCATTCCCCTCCGAGAAGTCTTGCCGCTGCTGCGCGTCACTGTTCGCTACTGGTACAACGACCGTGCGCCTCGAATGGGGGCGGCGCTGGCCTACTACATGGCCCTCTCGCTCGCCCCCAGCCTGGTCATCATGCTCGCCATTGCCGGTTTTGCATTCAACGCCCAGACCGCGGAGGGGGACCTCATCTGGCAGATTCAGGGGATGGCAGGCCCGGAAGCCGCCAAGTTGATTCAGATCATAGTGGACGGCGCCCACCACTCCGGACATGGAACTGCGGCCACTGTGCTGGGGCTGTTCACCTTGTTCTTCGGCGCCACGGCGGCGGTCAACGAGCTCAGGGACGACCTGAACACCGTCTGGCAGGTTTCCGACGATCCCACCTGGAGCCATGCCCGCAGCGTGTACTACATCGTTAGAGACCGCCTCTTTTCGCTGGCCATCGTGCTCGGCGCCGGTCTCTACCTGCTGGTGTCGCTGATTGTGAATCTCTGGTTGTCCGCCGCATACAAGGCCCTTGACCCGTCCGCCAATCCACCCCGCTTTCTCAGCCAGGCCACCGGGTGGCTGTTTTCCATTGTGGCCATGGCGGTACTCTTCGCCCTTATCTTCAAGCTGATGCCGAATGTTCCGCTGGAATGGGGCGATGTGATCATCGGAGCCATCTTCACTTCCCTTATGTTCACGGCGGGCAGGGTCCTGCTGGGATGGTATCTCAGCGGGGCCGGTTTCACCGACACCTATGGAGCCGCCGGTTCGCTGGTCGTCCTGTTGGTGTGGGTGTATTGCTCCGCGCAGGTCTTTTTCTTCGGCGCGGAGTTCACCCGGGCCTATGCCAACCGGTTCGGCTCCAAGTCGCACTTAGTCCTTCACCCATGACCGTACATTCCAAGTCACCCGTATCCTCCGGCGTCCGGAACCTCGCCATTCTGGTGGGCGTGGTTGCCGTGCTGTACCTGGCTCGCGAAATCCTGATCCCGCTGGCGTTTGCCGTAATACTCTCGCTGATTCTGGCGCCGGCCATCGCCTGGCTCGAGAAACTGCGCCTGGGACGCGTCTCCGCGGCACTGCTGGTGCTGGCGCTATCGATGGCCGGCGCCGGCGCCGGCGCGTGGGTGATCTTCAGTGAACTGGTGGATGTGGCCAACCAGCTTCCCGAGTACCGCCAGAACATTAACAAGAAACTGGAGGCAATCCGCGCTCCCACCACAGGAGCCGTGGGACGGGCCGCTGCCAGCGTGAAGGAACTGGGAAAGGAGCTGGCGACCGCGCCTACACCCGATGCGCCCCCGGCAGCCGTCGATCGCGCGGGACGGCGCACCGCCCCAAACGCCGCCAGCCGGCCCCTGCAAGTACAGGTGGTGGAACCGCCCGCCAACGAATTGCAGTACGTGCACGACCTGATTCAGCCGTTCCTCAGACCTCTGGGAGTGTTCGGCATGGTGGTGATCTTCAGCCTGTTCCTGACGATCGGACACGACGACTTGCGCGACCGCCTCTTTCGCCTGGTGGGGGTGAGCCAGCTCAACGTCATGACGCAGGCCCTGAATGACGCCACGGGCAGGGTGAGCAAGTATCTTCTGTTGCAGCTTATGGTCAATGCGGCCTTCGGTGCTATCTGCGGTACGGGCCTGTTCCTGATCGGCGTTCCCTATCCCGTCTTGTGGGGCGCGGTGGCGGCAATCCTGCGCATCGTTCCGTACGTCGGATCGCTGGTCGCCGCCGCCCTGCCCCTGGTGCTCTCGCTGGCGGTATTCGACGATTGGGTGCATCCGCTGTTGGTGTTCCTGATGTTCAGCGCGGTCGAACTGGTCACCGGCAATTGGGTGGAACCCCGGCTTTATGGGGCCCATACCGGAGTCTCGTCGCTGGCGCTGCTCCTGTCTACCGTGTTTTGGACTGTCCTTTGGGGCCCCGCGGGCCTGATTCTCTCCACGCCGCTCACCGTGTGCGTCGTGGTCCTGGGCCGCTATGTCCCGCAGTTCGCGTTTCTGCATATCATGCTGGGCGATGAACCGGCCCTGGCGGAGGAGGCCCGCTTCTACCAGCGCCTGTTGGCCATGGACGATCAGGAAGCCAGAACCGTGATCGACCGCTACCTCGCCGGCCACTCGCTGCTCCAACTCTGCGATGCGGTGCTTGTCCCGGCCCTAACCCTGGCCGAACACGACCGGCACAAGGGCGCGCTCGACCCGGATCGCGAGGCGTTTCTCTTCCTGAGCGTCAAGGAGATGTTGACGGAACTGGCGGAAAGGGCTGAGAAGTCGGGATTTGCCGATGTCGCCATCACCGGCGAGGTGAAACCGGCGGCGCCGGGCGGCCGCATCCTCTGCATTCCGGCCAACGACGAGGCGGATGAGGTTACCGCGGCCATGCTGGCCCTCCTGCTGGAGCACTCCGGTTGTATCGTGGTCACCTTGCTGCCCGACCCGAGCTTGCAGCAACTGGCGTTCGTGCAACCGGCCGCCGGCGATGTCTTCTGTGTTTCCGCCCTGCCGCCGTTCGCCTTTGCCCACGCCAGGACTCTTAGCCATCAGCTTCGGGTGCGTTTTCCCGGCATCCGAATCGTGGTGGGCGTCTGGGGATTCGCCGGGGAAACGGAGCGGGCCATGGAGCGATTTCAGACGCCGCGCCCTGACAAACTGGTGACCAGCCTGGCGGATGCGATTCAGGCGGCGATACATCCCGTGGCTAGCGGATGAGGCGCGCTAGTAGTCATTTCTGCGAATGAGCGAACCCCACACTGGACGACTTTAGAACTGTCGAGGTCTTTAGCCAGATCAGGTTACGACGCCAAGCGCAAAGCCCGCTGAACTTCGCCGGGTAACGTGAGTCTCTGGAATAGGCGGGCTGGATAGACGTAGTCCTCGCCCGATTCATCCACTACACGGATGAGATCGTTCGTTTCCGCGTCGGCATCGTCCACTACCGGATACAACTTCCTGACCTCAAGAGAGGCGCCGAAGCCGGCATTTCGCATGCACACGGCATACCCCTGCGTTTTCACTCGACGAGACCGCATAGCTAATCTACAAACCGCTTGATCTTGAATTCCTTCTTGCCGACACCCGATGCTTCGTACCAGTGAAGCTCCGCCTTCCGTATCGTATCATTCGGCAGTCTCACATCAGCCAAGCCTTTTCGTTTCCGCCAACGGCCCTTGCCATAGAGTTTGTGCGGGCGCGGAAGCTCGCGAATCGACTTGCCAATCGCGAACGTTTCCACTTCCGCAAGCTCGCCACAAATCTCAAAAAAAACTACCTGTGAATTCTACACCAAAGAGAATCTTCAGGTGCTTACGTCCCGATGCAGTCGATACAGTTCGAATCCTCAGTAGGCCTCCGTATGCAAGTCACAGGATCAAAAGGAACGATTTAGTGGCTCCCCAGTCTGGACACGCTTCGAACTTTTGCGGCCTAATACGATGCCCGCTCGAACCGCGCAAGTCGATTGAACAGATTCAACTTGTGCAGGCAAGGCAACATGTCATCCACGCTGGGCACCCAGTCTGGACGCGTCTCGAACTCGCCAAAGGCGCACAGGGTAACTTCCGGTTGAGGGCGTTTTCCGACCGGAACCGGGTCACTGCTCAAGGGCGGCGACTATCGTCGAAGCCCCGCGGTTCAGGCTGCAATCGGCGGCGGGATTGGTAGAGCTGCTTCAAATACTCCTGATATGCGAGCAGACGGAAATTCACTGCGTGATCAGGTTCAAAAAGAAGCGCTTGGCGCGCGAAGAAGTTATCAATGAGCGCAGGTTCCACAGCCGGATCGAGGCGGTGGGCAGATTCGCATCGGGCGAGTAGGATTATGTCGCTCAGCCAGGGGAAGTCACTGGTAGGAAACTGAACCGCATCGAGAAGACTGTTCGCGCTGCCCAAGGTCGTGCAGCGCTGTGCAAGGATCACGGCAGCTCTGGCACGCTCTGAGCCCGTGCCATAATTCGGTGTCGCCGTATATTGCGAATAATCGCCTGTGCGCAGCGATTCGAGAAAGCGCCTCTGGGTTGAGACGTCGTAGTCCTTTAATCCCGATGCGGCGCGTTCAGTAATTGTTTCCAGGGCGCTCAGGTCTCGCCGAAGTTCATAGAACGCTGCAAGGTAAGCCCAGGTCTGTCCGAAGAACGGCATCCCGCGCATATAGAGAAACATGTCATCCGCGACGCCGAGCGTGAAGTGCATTTCAAGAACCGGTTCGACATAGGAGACCGCCCTGTATATATCACCCCAAAGATACGCGTAACGGCTCTCAGCGAGCGCGTGACTGGCAGGGAGAGCGGGGAACCGGTACCGGTCGAAGAGACCGAACATCGCGGCGGTATCCCCGATGTATTCGTATTCCTGTCCCAGAGAAAACGCGATCATTGCGGAACTGGGAAATTTAGTGTGAGCCTCAGCGAAGCGCGCCTTCGCCAACTGCCGGTCTCCACGTCTGAACGCAGCGATACCTCGGAGGTGATGCCAGGATTCAAGCTCGGGCGAACTCAGTTCTGCGACATCCAACGCCTCAAGCTCACCTTCGATATTTGCGGCCTTTCCCTCACGAGCGAGCCTATTGGCCAAGGCGTCGATCCGGTTGGCGGCCGCCTGAGGTTCTTCGACCTGGTTGGCGCCCGTTTGAGGCAGGAAGCGCTTTTTCCACCAATTGAACATATTAGTAGCACCAGTCCGTCAGAATCAGACCTATAGATACCGCCTTGGCGGATCGCCCGGTTCGCGCCGAACGGAAGACCATGGCATCACTGTACCAAGCAATGTCCAACTGCGCGAGGAGGCGCTTGCCAGGGGCCTGCTGCCGTACTGTGCCATGGCCCATCGGCCCTTCGGGCCGCATTACCGTCTTGAATCGTCGGTCATAGTCGTCGCCCGGCACATGGTCGTTGAGGAATGGTAAGCGAAGTTATCGTACATTGGCCGCCGAACTTGGGTCCAGGATACGTGGAGCCGGCCTGCGTGCGAATCGTCGGCGGACCCGGGAGGTGGCCGCGCACTTGGCGGCGAGAAGTTCCCGAAGCCTTCAGGCCCAACACGATGCACAACTACCGCGGCTCCCGACGCTGGACGCCCGCGATCTATTCCGGGCGCAACTTGGATGAGTTCGTCGCCACAGGTTCGAGTCCTTTCTGGGGTCATAGACAAACAGGTGCGATCCAGAAGAACTCGCGCGAGCACACATAATGAAATCAATCAGATAGCGAACAGCCTAGAAAACGTGATTTGGCTCCCCAGTCTGGACACGAAACTACATCCCGGCGTAGCGGATGAGCGCTACTTGCTGCACACGGCGGTAAAAAAGCGCGTGTCCGGGCTGAAATACTCCTGCGCGATCTCGAGGCCGCCCTGCTCGTGCAGCAGCCAACGGAAGGCTTCCGGCGTATACGCGTACTGGAAGTTCATGCCCACGTGCTCGCCGCGCTCCAACTGGATCTCTTCCCCGGCCACGGTGGCGGAAAGATCGCGCGCCGCCCGGAAGGTGCGCGTGATCAGGTGAAGTCCCTGATGCCGCGAATCCGTTTTGTGGTCGAAGCGGATCTCCCCGTCCGAATCCGAGATGCCTACACTGGCCAATAGCGCCGCCAGAAACTTGCGGGCCGCCGGATTATCGCGCCGCGGCATGGTCTTCTCGACATCGTGCATTTCCCCGTCGATGATCAGCCGGTCGCCCGGCTTCATGCACTGCGCCACGTAGCGGATCTCCGCCAGCGGGTCGAAAGAGCCCATGGTATTGCCGGAAAGGATGAACAGGCGCGGCGGTTCGGCCGCGTCGGCGGCGTAAATCAGGTGCACCGGACTCGAAATATCGGCCTTGATCCCCGTGGTCTCGATATCTTCATCGTCGGACCCCGCACAGGCCATTTCGAGCATGGTCTGGCTGGCATCCACCGGGAAGTACTGGCAGACCGCCCCGGCATCCTTGAGCGCGCCCATCAGCAGCCGGTCGCGCGCGCCGTTGCCGCTTCCGAAGCTGATCACCGGCACTCGCCCGCCGAAGTGTTTGGCCATCTCCGGCGCCGTGGCCGCGATCTCCTTCCAGGTCTCCCACAGACCGCCGTAGAGCTCCGCGTGCTCTCCCAACGCCGCCCACTCCGCGGCCGAGCGGGTGAACCAGAAGAAAAACTTCTCCGGCAAATCGCGAGCTTCGATAGCCTCGGCAAACTCCTGTGCGATATCCGCTTCGGTGAGCACCACTTCGACTTTCATAGCTAGCCTCTATTATCGCGTCAGAACCCCATGATCTGCATGCCGGCATCGACAAACAGACAATTCCCAGTGACGCCGCGTCCCAGATCGCTAGCCAGGAAGACCGCCGCGTCGGCCACTTCGGCGGGGTCGGTATTGCGCCGCAGCGGCGCGCGCGTCTGAATGGTGTCCAGGATGGCGGAGAAATCCTTGACGGCTCGTGCCGACGCCGTCTTGATGGGACCCGCCGAAATGGCGTTGACGCGAATCCGCCGCTCGCCCATTTCGTTGGCCAGATAGCGCACCGCCGCTTCCAGCGATGCCTTGGCCACGCCCATCACATTGTAGTTCGCCACCACGCGCGTCGAGCCGAGGTAGGTCAGGGTGCTCAGCGAACCGCCTTCGGTCATGGCCGGGACCACCGCGCGCGCCACCGCCACCAGCGAATAGGCGCTGACATCCTGCGCCAGAAGAAAGCCCGGCCGGCTGGTTTGGAGAAAGGGCCGCGTCAGATCTTCGCGATTGGCGAACGCCAGGCTATGCACCACCGCGTGCAGCGGCCGGTTCAGCCCCAGAAGCGATTGCGTCAGCGCCTCCAGGTCCTCATCCCTGGTCACGTCGCACGGCAGGACCGCGGCCACATTCAGATCCCTGGAGAGATCCTCAATCGCATCCTTCTGGTGCTCGCCCAGATAGGTCAGCCCGAGCGTGGCGCCCTCCCGCGAGAACGCCTGTGCGATCGCATAAGCCAGACTCCACTTGTTCGCAATACCCAGGATGAGGGCGAACTTGCCCTCCAGCAGTTTGGACATGGATGCCTACAGTGTATCGAATTTCAGCCGGTTAACCAAAGTGAGTACCGAAACCGTGTCCGGTACATACCCCGTACCTGGCGCACTTGCCCCGCTCCCCGCTGCCCGCGTATCCTATAGTTAATGGCTTCTAAACGACTGATATTGCTAGCCTTGCTGGCTGCTGGCTCGGCTTGTGCGACGACGATCAAACTTAACCAACTCGATGGCAACCTGGGGGAGAGCATCACGTTTTCCGATTACGGAACCGTCACCACAAACTGGGCGGGCGGCATTGATGCCACGATCGCCGGCTACGCCCGCGTGCTCTATTGCGTGCAACTGGCGGTCAACATCTACGTCCCCGGCACGTACGACAGTGCCCTGGACTACGCCGACACCGCCAGCCTGCAACGCGTCGGCTGGCTTATGCAATACCATGCGCCCACCACCCCAGCGGCCGGTGCTGGCTTCCAACTCGCCCTCTGGGACATCCTGCAAGATGGAGCGGATGGGTTCGACAGTGGCAACGTCATGACAGTCACCGCCACTCCCGGCGACGTCGTAACCGCCGCCAACTACTACGAAAGTATCAGCGCCGGCATGAGCAGCATGGCAGCCATCATCTACGACAACAAGACCCTGGAAGGCATCGCACAACAGAAACTGATTGGCTTCTGGGCCACCGATCAAGGACCGACCCCCGCTCCCGAACCGGCTACGTTCCTCCTGATCTTCGGTGGCTTGGCCCTGATCGGGCTGAGCCGCCTGCGGCGCGGCACCCTGCGCTAGCGCCGGCTTTCTCAGTGGAGTGTCAGATTCCTCCGAAGGGTTTCGCCGCCACTCGCGTGCTGGCAATTCCACCACCTGTGTAGTATTCTGCCCCACACACCGCCGCCACCAGCTACAATACCTCCAGGTCGAAATAGCCAAATATGCCGCGGCGTCTCGCCCGGAAGCTGATGCTCTCGATCACCGTCATCGTGATTATTGTGGCGGCGGTCTCCGGACTGGTCAATGTCAGCACCGAAGAGCAGCAGCTCCTGAACACCATGATCGTGGGCGCCGGCCAACTGTCCAAGGGCATCGCCAGCGCCACGTGGCACGCCATGTTGGACGACCATCGTGAGGCCGCCTATCAGGTGATGCAGACCATCGCGCTGAAACAGGGGATCGACCGGATCCGGATGTTCAATCGGGCGGGGCAAGTGATGTTCTCCACCAATCCCCAGGACCGGGCCATCGCCGCGGAGGCGTTGCCGGAAAGCAGTCATTTCGACCTGCCTTCGGAGGTGCGCATTTTCCGGGCCGCGAATGGCGGCCGCCGCCTCGCCATGTCCACCCCCATCTACAACGAGCCCTCGTGCAGCCAGGCGCAGTGCCACGCGCATCCGGCGGAAACGAAGGTGCTCGGCGTGCTGGACCTGCGCCTCAATCTGGAAAGCGTGGACCACGAAGTGGCCGGCATGAAGTACCGCGTCCTGCTCGTGACGGCGGTGGAAGTGACGCTGATCGGTTTGTTCATCGTCTATTTCACGCGGCGATTTCTGAGCCGGCCGATCGATAAGCTGATCGAAGGCGCGAAAGCGGTGAGCCAGATGGAGCTCGACAAGCCGCTGGACATCGTGGGCTCTAGCGAGGAACTCGACGAACTGGCACGCTCCTTCGACGCGATGCGCGACCGCTTGCGGACGGCGCTGGGGGAGATTAACCAGTTCACCCAGAACCTGGAGACCAAGGTGGAGGAGCGCACGCAGCAGCTCCAGGCCGCGCAAAGGAAGCTATTGCAGAGCGACCGCCTGGCCTCGCTGGGAGAGTTGTCGGCCAGCGTGGCGCACGAAATCAACAACCCGGTTTCAGGGGTGCTGAACCTTTCGATGCTCTTGCAGCGCATGCTGAAAGACGATGGGATTCCGCGGGAGCGCATCCCGGAATTCCGCCAGTATTTGGGCCAGGTGACCAGCGAAACCGCGCGCGTGGGGCGAATTGTGAGCGACCTTCTGGCGTTTTCGCGGCGCGGCAAACCGCAGCGGGCGCCCTCCGATCTCAACCGGATCCTGCGCATGACGCTTTCCCTGGTGGAACACAAAATGAAGCTGAGCGACGTGGCGGTGGAGACCATGTTGTGCGACGACCTCCCGGCGCCGCCGTGCGACCCCTCGCAGATCCAGCAGGTGGTCCTCAACCTGGTACTGAACGCGGCCGAGGCGACGCAGAGCAAGACGGAACGGCGCGTGACCGTATCCACCGCCAAGGGAGACGGCGTGGTACTGCTGCGCGTCTCCGATAACGGCGAAGGTATCCCGCTGGAGAATCTGGCCAGGATCTTCGACCCGTTCTTCTCCACCAAGCCGGAGGGCAAGGGCGTCGGGCTGGGCCTGGCGGTCTCGTACGGAATTATCGAAGCCCACGGTGGCGAAATCGAGGTCAAGAGCGTGGTGGGAGAGGGCACGACGTTTACGGTATCGCTGCCGCTGGTGGCGACTGCCGCGCACCCGGAGCCTCCACCGGCGGTTCCGGTGCGCCCGGAATGAGGCAATCGAAGTATGAAGACTCACTGGCAGATTCTGGTTGTGGACGACGAGGAAGTGATGTGCGAATCGCTGGCCGCCTGGCTGCGCGAGGACGGGTACGCGGTGGACACGGCTTTCTCCGGCCGCGATGCGGTGGAGAAGGCGCGGCTGCGCGACTATGCCATCTACTTCGTCGATCTGAAAATGCCCGGCGGCATGGACGGCATCGAGACCATGATGCGAATTCGGCGCCTGCACCCGGAGGCCTCCATCATCATCATCACGGCCTATGCCACGGTGGACACGGCGATCGCAGCCATGAAGGAAGGCGCGCAGGAGTACATCGTCAAGCCGTGCAATCCGGAGGAAATCTCGCTGCTGGTCGGCCGCATTATCAAAGTGAAGAACCTCGAGCGCGAGAACACCATTCTGCGCCAGAAACTGACGCGGCAGTACCGCGTTCACGACGTGGTGAGCAAGAATCCGCGGATGCGGGAGATCATGGCGCTGTGCGGCGAAATCGCCAGCCTGCGCAGCACCGTCCTGATCCAGGGCGAGAGCGGCACCGGGAAGGAATTGGTGGCGCGGGCGATCCACAACTCCGGCGACCGGGCGTCGAAGCCCTTCGTTGCGGTGAGCTGCGCC
>Ga0182021_10008204_pt1 | contig 12377 bp, 11 predicted proteins | sample 612E3MmetaG_FD_120493 | JGI IMG/M metagenome (GOLD analysis project Ga0182021, IMG submission 120493) | Permafrost microbial communities from Stordalen Mire, Sweden - 612E3M metaG (Illumina Assembly) | ecosystem: Environmental > Terrestrial > Soil > Wetlands > Permafrost | place: Sweden...
CCCGCAGGCCGAGCTCTCCCCGGCCGGTTGGCTGACCCTGCAGGAGCAGCGCCTGCTGGGGGTGACGGCTGGCGAGGTGTATTACGACGGCCTGGCCCCGGCCGGCCTGGAAGCCGCCCGCGCTCACTTTGCGTATTATCCAACCGACATCTGGCTGTACCTGCTGGCGGCCCAGTGGATGAAGATCAGCCAGGAGGAACCGTTTGTGGGGCGCTGCGGCTGCGTGGGAGACGAGTTGGGCTCGCGCCTGGTGGCTGCCCGCCTGGTTGGAATCCTGATGCGCCTGGGCTTCCTGCTTGAAAAGCGCTACGCCCCCTACAGCAAGTGGTTTGGCACGGCGTTCAACCGCCTGGCCTGTGCGGCCAGCTTTAATCCCCTCTTTGAGCGCGTATTTCAGGCTGCCACCTGGCAGGAACGCCAGGCGGCCCTGGGCCCGGCTTATGAGCTGGCGGCTGAGCTGCATAACCGCCTGGGGATCACCCCACCTCTGCCGGTACAGGTCTCCAATTTTCACGGTCGGCCTTTCCCTGTCATCCACGCCGAAACTTTTGCAGAAGCAGCTGCCAGCGCCATCCAGAACCCGCAGGTGCGCGCCCTGTCGGCGTATGCCGGTTCGGTTAACCAGTTCCTTGATTCGGTCGATGTGCTTGACAATTTGGAACTATGCCAGCGTCTAAAAGGAATCTTCTCCGATAGTTTTAATTCGGGGCCGCAGGCCCAGAAAACCATCAAACCTCCAGTATAATGAACCCGAAAGGAGGGTGTATGCCTGATTTTTCTTCTCTGTTTATCACCCAGGAAGGCGAACCACTCAAAGTAGGTGATCAGACCATCACCGTGGTGTCGCGCGCCTTGCGCTGGATGCCCATGCTGGGCTTTGGCGGCGTGGTGTGGAACCGGCCCGTGGCAGTGAAAATCCGCACCGCCAGTGGGGTGGAGCATGTTTTGCCAGTGGTGGATGAAACCCGGCGCCGCCAGGCCATGATCGTGGCCCTGGGACTGGCATGTGCCGTGCTTCTTTCACTCTTTTTCCGTCCCCGGCGGGCGTAGCGGCGGCCTGGTTTAAAACAGGCCAGCATATTGAACGTTTTGGATAACAGGAGATAACCAATGACTGAAGAACAACCCGAAGAAGTTAAAAAAGCGGAAGATAAAGGCGAATTCGCCAGCGTGTCAGTCGATACCTTGCAGTCAACCATGGAATCATTCATCGCTACCGCCAATACGTCGGCAGTTTTTTCCAAGCCTGTGCAGCATGGCGACACCACCATCATCACCTGTTCCGAAGTGGTGGCGGTGCTGGGTTTTGGGGTTGGGGAAGGCGGCGGCGGGGATAAAGAATCCAACGGGCACGGCTCCGGCGGGGGTGGAGGTGGGCGGACGTTTGCTCGCCCGGTAGCGGCCATCGTGGCCTCGCCCAGCGGGGTGAGCATTCAGCCTATTATGGACCCGGCCAAGCTGGCCCTGGCAGCCCTGACCACCCTGGGTTTCATGTTTGCCATGATGGGCCGGATGAGCCGCGGCCGCATCCGTTGACCAGCCGGCTAGCTATTTTTTTGATCGTTTCATTGCTGGCTTTGCCGGCAATGAAACGATCAAAATATTATTCTTAAATTCAGCGTTTTTTGCCCCGCCCGAGGGGCAAAAAACGCTGAATTTAAACTACCTTTTTTTCTGTTACAATTAGCTTCCCTACTGCTATGCGAGACGAACGAACAAAACTAAGCCCGGTAATATTTGAGAATCCTCCCTCATTTGAGCCAATGGACATTGAAGCGACACAGGAATCTAAAATACTTCACCCTGGCCAGAATGACCCCAATCATTTAAATGCCAACCCCAACCCAAAACATTTCAGCTACAAAGTTTTAGGTATTCTTTCCTGGAGCGTGCTAATTTTTTGTTTTGTCAGCCTGGTGGCTGCCCCGCGGCTGCTGCTGGATATTTGCCGGGTGGTGGCTATCTACATGATGATCCGGTTTGTGGCATTCATGTTCCTGTACCTGGTCGGGCTGGTTAAAATCCGGTCCGCCGAAAAGCAGGCCCGCACCAGCCCCTACCGCGGGCTGCCGGCCCGTGAGATCGCCCGCCACAAGGCCGTCCATCACATGGTGATTATTCCCAATTTCAATGAACCGCTGGAAGTATTAAGCCGCACCCTGCAGTCTATCAGTGTGCAGGAGGGAGCCCGCCACTACATCACGGTGGTGCTGGGCATGGAGGAGCGCGAGCCAGAAGCCCATGCCAAGGCCGAAACCCTTCTGGAGCAGTACAAAGGTAAGTTTTTTCACCTGATGGCAACTTTTCACCCGGCGGACCTGCCCGGCGAGGCCCCTGGAAAGGGAATGAACGAAACCTGGGCTGCCCGCTGTGCCCGCCAGGAGCTGGTCGACCGCCGCCGGATGCCCCTGCAGTTAATCACGGTCACGGTGGCCGATTCCGATTCAATTATTCACCCCTATTATTTTGCCGAGCTCACCCGCCAATTTGCAGCCGACGAGCGCCGCTTTTCCCTCATCTGGCAGGCTCCCATCCTGTTTGACAATGACATCTGGCGCACCACTGCCCCCATTCGCCTGCTCACCTTTTTTTCCAACGCTGTCACCACCGGGGACTACGTCAATTCATGGGAAGCCAAATTTCCGTACAGCACCTATTCCATCAGCCTGAAGCTGCTGGAAGAGGTAAACTACTGGGACCCAACCGTCATCGCTGAAGATGTAAACATTTTCATGCGGGCTTTCTTTACAAAAGGCGGCAAAGCCTTCGTGCAGCGCATCTATTTACCCACTCACGGCAACCCCACCTTTGGGGCCAACCTGTGGCACGCCATTGGCATTTTCTATAACCAGAAATTGCGCCATGCCTGGGGCGGGGTGGAAATTGGCTACGTTTTCCAGAAGTGGAATTTCCAGCCGGCCGCGCCTGTTTTCTACAAAATTGGCCGCCTGCTGAAGCTTTTCCACGACCATCTCTTCTTCTCGACCGCCGGCTTTATTGTCAGCCTGGGCACCCTGCTTTCCATTGCCCTGGACCACACCGCCGTGATCACCCTGCCACCGGTCAGCTTCAGCCCCATCTTTTTTACCATTCTTAACCTGCTGGGCGGCTCGGCCCTGGGGGTCATCTGGTTCAGCGAGCGCGTCCGCCTCAGCCGGGGGTGGCGGGATTGGAACCTGCGGACCCTGGCGAGCGAGATCGCATCCTGGATTATTTTCCCGGTGCTGTCGTTCCTGCTGATGAATTTACCCGGCCTGCAGGCCCAGACCAAGATGGTGCTGGGGCAGCCCTTCTTTTTCAACCGCACCCCCAAGCAGCTCGATTCCAAAGTTGGCCAATAGCCCTTTTTACGTTGTTTATTGTTTATTTTGGCTGCGCAGCAGCCAAAATAAACAATAAACAACGTATTCCTATTTGTTACTGCGCAGGGTGAAGAACGTTCCCCCCACAATGATAATCAGCAGGAATACGGCCCCGAAGATAATCCCGGTGGTCTGGTCGGGGTTTTCAACGTATTCCTCGGGCAGGGGGGTCAGGGTGGCGGTAGGCCCCTTGGTGGGGGTAACGGTAACAGTTTGCGTGGTTGTTGGCGCCAGGCTGGGCGTGACGCTGGCAGCCAGGGGGGTGGTGCTGGCAGCCTGCCGCAGGCCGGGAACTGCAGCCGGGTTGTTATAACCCTGGGCCTGCCAGGCCAGACCCAGCAGGAGAAAAACGATAAAGGGGAAAATCGAATTTAATTTTTGCATGGATCCTTTTCTTGTTGTTTGTATTTCTTTTGAGGTGAAATTCGGCCGAAGACCGAATTTCACCTCAAAAGAAATACTAATTGCTTACTTTGCCGGCGGAACTGCCAGGCGTTCGGCGGCAGCCTGCGCCACCAGGGCGGGGTCAGCCTGCTGCTTAAAGATTTGCACGGTGGCATCCTGCAGCACGGGGCCCAGGATGAACTGCAGGTCATTGGCGGGACGCACCTGGGCTGCCAGCACCACCGGGCTGAGGATGGTTTTAAGACTCTGGTTGCTCCAACCCGCCAGGGCGCTGGGGCGGGTTGGCAGGTAGCCGGCAGAAGCAGTCCACTGCGAAAGGAAGTCACTGTTCACCAGAAACTCGGCCAGCTTCACCGCCGTGGGGCGCAGCAGGGGGTCGGGCTCAGAAAGCGCCCATACCCAGCCGGTGGCCAGGGTGAAAGGCTGCGTTCCCAGCGATGGCAGGGCCATGGCAGTGGTATCGGCCGGCAGCTCGCTTAAGAAGCGGCTGGCCCAGCTGACCAGCCATTGGGCCCGCGGCGGCTGGTCGTGGTAAGCCTGGGCAGCCTGCCCATCCGTCTGGTATTGGGCCACCCCGTTCGAAAAGGTGCCCAGCTTGTTGCCATCCGAGTACAATTTAAGCACCCGCCCCAGCACATCGGCCTGCAGGGCCGGGCGGCCCTGGCTGTCTTTGACAGTCCCTCCAGCCGATAGATACAGCAGCAGGGTCAGGGTGGCCTGCGGGTCGGCGGCTGCAAAAGCCAACGGCAGGTTATATTTGAACAGGGCAGGCCAATCAACCGGGGCCACCGGCACCTGGGCAGCGCGGTACATCAGCAGCTGGGCATCCCCGGCAAACGGCAGGCCGTAAGGACTGCCCTGGATGTAGGCCAGCTGGCGGGCATAGGGATACCAGTCGGGGTCATCCGCCAGTTTGCTCAGGCCGTCCAGTGGGAAGACCAGCCCTTTCAGGGCAGCTGTCTCGAGGTCGGATCGCGAGAGCGCCACCAGGCCGGGCAAATTGGCCGGGGCGGCTGCGCTGGTGGTGGACAGGCTGTCGCTCAGCCCGCCGGGGCCGCTGACCGCCTTAATCCGAATTTCGAGTTTCACACCCGGGTTGGCGGCCTGGAAGGCATCCAGGCGGGCGCGCAGCTTCACCCCGGCGGGAGAGGTGGAGGCCGGGTCAAACTGGGGTGGAAGCCATATCACCAGGGGCCGGGGTCCAGAGACAGTGGGTGTGGGCAGCGCCGCCGGGGTAGCGTCCTGGGTTGGCGCTGGCGTTTGCGGGAGTGCTGTGCCGTTGGTGGCTTGCGGGGTGAGGGTTGGGGTGGTCTGACCGCCGGGGGTGAAGCCGCTGCAGGCGGCCAGCACAAACGGGCTGAGAAGTAAAAAAAACAGCAGTTCTCGGCCCGCACCGCGGGCCAGGAACTGCTGTTTTTTCTGAATGGATTTTTTAATCACCCATTTATTTTAACTCAACTTTACCGGCTTGCTGAGCACTTCCACCAGCAGCTTTACGGCATTTTGCACATCCCGGTAGTCCACCATTTCGGAAGGGCTGTGAATATAGCGGCAGGGGATGGAAATGCAGCCCGCAGGCACCCCGGCCCGGGCCAGCTGGATGGCGCGGGCATCGGTGGTGCCGCCTTCCAGTACTTCCATCTGGTAGGGCAGGCCGGCTTTTTCAGCCGCCTCCACCATCGCCCGCACCAGGCGCGGGTCGGCCAGCATGCCGCCATCGCGCACTTTAATGGCCGGGCCCTTGCCCAGGCTCACTTCCATGCGCAGGCCCTTGGGCGTGTCGCCCACAGCTGTCACGTCCACCGAGATGCCCAGGTCGGGGTCCACGGCGTAGGCGGCCGAGGTGGCGCCGCGCGTGCCCACTTCTTCCTGGGTGGTGAACACAAAGATCAGCTCATTGGGGGTTTTCTTGATCTGGCGGAGGGCCTCGATCATCACCGCCACACTGATGCGGTTGTCCATCGACTTGGCAACCAGGCGGTCCCCCAGGTCCAGGAATGGGCGGGTGAAAGCAGCCACCTCGCCCACTTTTACCGGGCAGTCGCCCCGATTGGAAGCGCCGACATCGATGAAAAGCTGCTCAAAGGTGTGCACTGCGCTGGCGTTTTCCACCCGCTCGCCGCCAATGACGCCCTGTACCCCGTTGGTGAACCGCACCCGCCCGCCCAGGCAGGTGCGAGCCCCAACCCCGCCAACGGTGGTGAAGCGGACAAATCCGTTTTCGTCAATATGGGTCACCATCAGGCCAATTTCGTCCATGTGGGCTGCCAGCATAATTCGCAGTCCGCCTTCGGCTTTGCGGCCCTTGCGCACCACCAGGTTGCCGAGAGCATCCACGCTGACTTCGTCGGCATATTTCTCAACTTCGGCGCGCACCAGGTTGCGGACGGCCGTCTCATAGCCCGAGGGGCCGATGGATTCAACCAGTTTTTGAATTAATGGCTTCATAAAAACTCCTGAGAACTGCAGGATACTTTTGCGTTTTTTGACTGCGCCGGTCATTCCAGGGGCCGGTTGAGGATATCGGTTGGCAGGCGCAGCAGGGCCTGGTAGAGCAGGGTGAGGGTGGCCTGCCAATCAGACAGGCGGGCAACCTGCACGGCGGTGTGCGGGTAGCGGTGCGGCACCGAAAGTGAAACGCTGGCCATGCCTGCCCGCTGGCGCTGCATGCTGGCAGCATCGGTGCCGCCGCCGCCCGGCTGGCGCAGCTGGTAGGGCAGGTTGAGAGCATCGCCGGTCTGCTCCAGGTGGCGCACCAGGCGCGGGTCCGAGATGGCGCCGCTGTCGGCCACATAAATGGCCGGACCGTGCTCCAGGCGGGTGTTGTAGAGGATGTTGGGGCTGTCATCCCACATGGGCAGGTCGTAAGCCGGGGTTGAATCGAGGGCGATGGCGATATCCGGGTTAAGGGCATACGCCGCCACCCGCGCCCCGCGTCCCCCAATCTCTTCCTGGGTGGTGAAGGCAGCATACAGCTCGATGTTGTCCGGGGCATGTTTGGCCAGCTCGATCAGGGTGGCCACGCCCAGGCGGTTATCCAGGGCCTTGCCTACCAGGCTGGGACCGGCCTGGCTGAAGCGAGTGGCAAAGGTGGCCCGGTCGCCAATTTTGGCCTTGCCGCCCAGCCCCAGGTCGATGCGCATGGTCTCCAGCGGGATGGCGTTCCGGCGTTCTTCCGAGGTGGTCAGGTGGATGGCTTTGGCCCCAATCACACCCGTGGTGTGGCTCTTGCCTACCAGCACTGGTTTGCCCGGCAGCTGGCGCAGATCGATGCCGCCCACGTTCTCGAAGCGGTAGAGCGATTCTTCGCCCTCGACCAGCATGAAGCCCACCTCGTCCATGTGGGCCGCCACCAGCACTTTAAGCGGGTGAGGCGCATCCTGGCGGGCGTGACAGGTCACCAGCACGTTGCCCAGGGCGTCGATTTTATACGCGTCGGCAGTCTCTTTCAGCTGTTCGCTGACGATGGCGCGCACCTCCCCTTCGTCGCCCGAAACGGCGCAGGCGTTGGAAAGTTTTTCCAGGAGGGCAATCTGTTCGGCGCCGATGACCGGCGCGGCGGAATAAAGTTCAGTTTTTTTATTCATCCCAGGCTATTTTATCCATGAAATCAGGTTCCAGGCGGGCAATGAACTCAGCCAGCAGGTGAGCCGTGCGGCTGATATCTTTCAGGGCGACCGTTTCAACCGGGGTGTGCATGTAGCGCAGCGGGATGCTGACCACCAGGGTGGGGATGCCTTCGGCCACTACCTGGATCCCCATGGCATCTGTGCCGGAATGGAGCGGCATGGGCTCCATGACGTGGGGAATTTCCAGCTTTTCAGCCAGGTCGTTTAGCGCCTTGAATGCCGGGGTGTGGATATTGGGGCCCCAGCCCAGGGCAGGACCCTCGCCCAGGGCAAAGCCGCGGTAATCCGAAACGCCCGGTCCTTTGGCATGGGTCACATCGATGGCAATGGCCAGGGTGGGGCGGATATCAAAGGGGGAGGTGAAGGCCCCGCCCAGCACGGTTTCTTCCTGCACCGAGGCCACCGCCCACACATCCCAGGCCGGGTTGGAGTGCTTCAGCTCCTGCAGGCACAGGGTCACGGCGGTGACGGAAGCCCGGTTGTCCAGGGTGTGCCCGGCCAGGGTCTCACCGGCCAGGTCAATCGGCTGCTGGGCGTAGACGATCAGGTCGCCGGGGCGCACCGGCGCTGCCACTTCCTGCAGCGGCAGGCCGGTATCCACCACCAGGTATTCCATGGCCACCGGTTTTTCTTTCTGGGCCTCGGGCAGCAGGCGGTCGGCGGGCTGCACCACCACCCCCGCCAGTTCTTTGCGCCCGTAGACGGTCACCGGCTGGCCCGGCAGGATGCGCGGATCGATCCCGCCGATCTGGGTGAAGTGAATGAAGCCCTCCACCACGGTGGTGGCAATCAGCCCGATGGCGTCCATGTGGGCCGAGAGCAGGATGCTCGGGCGCGGTTCGGGACCGCTGCCCCGGCGCAGCCCATGCAGGCTGCCCAGCTTGCTGGTGGTAAGCTCGTCCACCAGCGGCTGCCAGGCTTCGGCGATGACTGTCCGCACCGGGGCCTCATGCCCCGAAAGGCCGGGCAGCGAAATGAGTTGTTTGAGAAATGGAGTCAGTTCAATCATTGAGGTTAGAAAAGGAACAGGATGGGCGAAAAAGGATACCCCTGGTTGGACAGGGCGTTACGGCGTGGCCGTCTGGGTAGGCGGCTCTGGCGTTAAGGTAAAAGTGGGCGGGGTAGTGGCTGAGGGCGGTACCGGTGTACTGCTGGGCAGGGGTGTGCTGCTGGGCGGTACCGGGGTGAACGTGCTGGTGGGCGGCAGGGGGGTGATGGTGGGGGTAGCTGTGTGGGTGGGCGGCACCAGCAGGGTGTAGGTGGGGCTGATGGTCCAGGTGGGGGTGATGGTTGCAGTGCGGCTGGCGGTGGCGCTGGCCGTGAGGGTTTGCAAGGTGCGGGTTGGCGTATTGGTAATGGAACGGGTCACGGCGGGGCTGGCGGTGGGGGTGGGGCTGGTACGGGCCTTCAGCCCATTGCTGACCTGCAGCACCACGAAGCCCAGGCAGTAGCACGACAGGCTGAGACCAATCACAGCCCACAGGATGGCGCGCAAACGCCTCGGCCTGGCGAAAGTGGACTCCGTTCTTCTTCTCACAATTATGATGATAACATCAGCCCTTAATCGTGGCAAGGCCCTTGCCTCGTTCAGGGCAAAACCCCCACCCCCGCCCCCTCCCCGAGGGGAGGGGAGAAAGAATTTAAGGGTTTTTTGTCCCGCGCAGCGGGACAAAAAACCCAAAAAAAGATTGCTCCCCTCCCTATGGGAGGGGTTGGGGGTGGGTCTTTTGTTTTCCCCACTCTTTCCTGCCCTTCCTCCCCCCAGGGGGGGATTGTTTTAAGCGGGTTTGGGCGCTACCCTGATGGCATGGATGAACTCGCCTTTCCCTTCTCGAATGCCCTGGCGCTGGTGATCGGGCCGCACGCCGCCCAGGCGCACATGCTGGACCTGGCAGCCCGCCTGGCCGTTGGCGGCCCGCTGCGGGTCTTCGACTGCGGCAACCAGTTCAACGTTTACCCGGTGGCCCGCCAGGTGCGCAGCCGCACCGCCGACCTGTCCCAGGCCCTGGGACGCATTCACCTGGCCCGGGCCTTTACCTGCTACCAGGTGCTGGCGCTGCTGGAAGAAGCGCCGGACGGAACCACCCCCACCCTGGTGCTGGACCTGCTGTCCACCTTCTACGATGAAGATCTCAAGCTGCCCGAAAGCCAGCGCCTGCTGCGCCTGTGCCTGGAGCAGTTGGACCGCCTCAGCCGGGCTGCCCCGGTCATTGTTTCGGTCCGCCCGCCCAAGCCCATCGTCTACGCCGAGCGCATCGTCCTGCTGGAGGCCGTGTGCTCCGCCGCCTCGGCCCTGTGGGAGGAGAACACGCCCATGCCAGGTGTTCCGCCAGCCCAGCTGCCGGAACACCTGGCCAAAAGCCTGCCCGGTTTCGATGAAGAATTTTTTTAGCAGTTTTTGGCCCACGAAGTGGTCCAAAAACTGCTTTAACGTTACTGCGTGGTTTTGCCCCACCCCCGGCCCCTCCCCGAGGGGAGGGGAGAAAGAATTTAAGGGTTTTTTGTCCCGCGCAGCGGGACAAAAAACCCAAAAAAAGAGTGCTCCCCTCCCTTTGGGAGGGGTTGGGGGTGGGGCTTTTTTTAGCTCAGCTGACCACGTTAAAAAATAATGGGGCGCACACTACCTTCCGCTACTCAAAATTTCCTGCTGGAGGAGGAATCCTTCTCCCGCTTCCGGCGCGCCTTGCGCCGCAGCGACCAGCTGGCCCTGGACGAGCTGTTCGCCGCCGCCCGCCAGCACCTGGCGGCCGCCGCCTACGCCGCCCATGCCCTGCCCATGGAGGTCTTCCTGCTGGCCATGCTGCTGGAGGAGCACAAGGAAGTGCAGCGCCTGCGCACCCGCATCGAGCGGGCGGAAGGGACGGGCGCCCTGCCCGGCGAGGACTTGTGCAGTGACGAACCAGAATCTTAATCCCCCACCCCCGGCCCCTCCCTCCGGGAGGGGAGAATACTTTTTTGTGGTTTTTGCACCGCGCAGCGGTGCAAAAACCACGGAATTTCTAATTCCGCTTCCTCCGGGAGGGGAAACCTCTTTAATGTGGTTTTTGTCCCGCGCAGCAGGACAAAAACCACAAAATTTCTTCCTCCCCTTCCCTTTGGGGAGGGGCCGGGGGTGGGGGTTTTGGCACCCAGTCCAACCCGGCCTCGGGAGGAGGGTGGGTTGACTGAGTATACCGGCTGGCTGCTGGACGTGTTCGAGGATTTGCAGGAGGACGGGCTGGTGCTGTGGTTCCTGGAGGAAAACGGCGAGCGCCTGCGCCTGCGCCAGCCCTTCCCGGTCACCTTCTACGCCTCCGGGCCGGCGGCGCGCCTGCGCGCCCTGTGGCAGTACCTGGCCTCCCAGCCGGTGAGGGTAAAGCTGGGCCGCGACGAGCGCCGCGACCTGTTCCTGCCCAGCCCCGTGCCTGTGTTGTCGGTGGAGGTGGCCCGGGCCAGCCAGCAGCCGCGCCTGTTCCAGCAGGCCGCCGCCCAGTTTACCGACCTGACCTTTTACGACGCGGATGTGCCGGTGGCCCTGCGCCATGCCGCCGCTTTTGGCACCTTCCCGCTGGCCCACTGCCGGGTGGAGGTAGACGAGCACAATTTCATCCAGGCCCTGCAGCCGCTGGACACCCGCTGGACCCTGGACCCGCCCCCGGCCCCCCTGCGCATCCTGTCGCTGGAGCCGGACTGCGACCCATCCCACGGCACGCCCCGCCAGCTGCTGGTGCACTTTCACCAGGAGTACTCCTGCCGCCTGGCGCTGGAGCCGGCCCGCCCGCTGCTGGTGAACCTGCGGGCCCTGCTACAGCACTACGACCCCGACCTGCTGCTGACCGCCTGGGGCGACACCTGGCTGCTGCCCCACCTGCTGGAGCTGGAGAAGCAGCTCGCCCTGCCCCTGCCGCTCAACCGCGAGCCGGGCCGCGGGGCTGCCCTGCGCGAGGAGCGCAGCTATTTTTCCTACGGGCGCATCGTGTACCGCGGCCGGCAGGTGACTCTCTTCGGGCGCTGGCACGTCGACCAGCACAACGCCACCCTGTGGGGCGACTACGGCATGGCGGGCACCCTGGAGGCGGCCCGGGTCACCGCCCAGCCGCTGCAGGCGGCGGCCCGCCTGTCGCCGGGCAGCGGCATCTCGGCCATGCAGGTGGTGTGCGCCCTGCAGATCGGGGCCCTGGTGCCCTGGCGCAAGCAGCAGGTGGAGCGCCCCAAAACCGCCCTCGAGCTGCTGGCCAGCGACCAGGGCGGCCTGGTTTACCAGCCCCGGGTGGGGCTGCACCGCGACGTGGGCTCGATCGATTTCATCTCCATGTACCCCAGCATTATGGTGCGCGGCAACATCTCGCCCGAGACCCGCCCGCACGATCCCCGCCAGCCGGGCGAGGACCCGCCTGGCCTCATCCCGCAGACCCTGGGCCCGCTGCTCGAGAAGCGGGTGGCGCTCAAGCAGCGCCTGGGCCAGCTGCCGGCCTGGCACCCGCTGCACCTGGCCGACAAGGCCCGCTCGTCGGCTCACAAATGGCTGCTGGTGACCTGCTTTGGCTACCTGGGCTACAAAAATGCCCGCTTCGGGCGGATTGAGGCCCACGAGGCGGTCACTGCCGGCGGGCGCGAGGCCCTGCTGCGGGCCAAGGAGGCCGCCGAGGACCAGGGCTTTTCCATCCTGCACATGTATGTGGATGCCCTGTGGGTGGAAAAACCGGGCGCGGCCCGCCCCGAGGATTTCCAGCCCCTGCTGGATGAGGTGGCCAACCGCACCGGGCTTTCGATTGCCCTGGACGGGGTCTACAAATGGGTGGCCTTCCTGCCCTCGCGGGTGGACGGGCGCATTCCGGTGGCCAACCGCTACTTTGGCGTGTTCCAGGACGGCTCGCTCAAGGCCCGCGGCATTGAGTGCCGCCGCCACGACACCCCGGTTTTCATCGCCGAGGTGCAAAATGAGCTGCTGGAATGGCTGGCCAAAGCCCAGGATGCCGATGAGCTGCCCCGCTACATCCCC
>Ga0182021_10008206_pt1 | contig 12376 bp, 13 predicted proteins | sample 612E3MmetaG_FD_120493 | JGI IMG/M metagenome (GOLD analysis project Ga0182021, IMG submission 120493) | Permafrost microbial communities from Stordalen Mire, Sweden - 612E3M metaG (Illumina Assembly) | ecosystem: Environmental > Terrestrial > Soil > Wetlands > Permafrost | place: Sweden...
AAGCGCCGCCAATTTTCCCTTATCGGTCAAAACATACATTACTTTATCCCCCATCCGTCTTATCTCAACATACTTTCTCTCTTTTAACGCCTTAAACGCCCGTTTCATTCGCGCCGCCTCGGCGTATTCCTCATCCTCGCGCGTCCAGTCGCTCTGCAAATATGAGAACGGATTAAAAATCTCCGGCGTTTCAAAATCCGCCAAAAACAACAACACTTTTCGCGTCAAAGCCAACGCCTTGAATAGCTTCTTTCGTCTTTTGCTCGGAGGATGTTTATACATAAATCAAGATTTTGAATCAGATGACGACGCTGCAAAACCATTTTACCACATTTCATGCGGTCGCATGAAATGGCGGCTTAATGTTCTTAGAACGGTTTCATCTTAAATCAAACATAGATCAAATCCCAAAACCTACATTAAACTTAAAGTCGGCATTTGGTTTGCTCAAATTGAAAATTTTAGTAGTCGTTGCTAATAGCCGTTGATTGATCTAGGATAATCCAAAAAACCTATGACCACATTTCATGCGGTCGAATGAAATGACGGCCTAATTAAAAAAAATTAAATAAAACCGGTTATTTGAGGTTTAAAATTTTGTTGGTCTGTTCGATGAGTTTTGGGTAAACGTGTTTTTCTTGAAATTCGATCCATTCATCCCCCGAAGCGACCACGCACGACAGAAAAAATTTTTCAGAGCGATCATCGACGTCGAGGCTGAAAACTTTTTTCTCGGTGAAATCAAAATCGGCCAGCGCTTTCTCATGAATGTCGCGCGTGACGGCAATAACAGTATCCGCCCAAGCGATCTTTGCTTGAACCGCTTCTTTGCTCTCATTTTTTACCCCATCAAAATCCGTTTCAAACCCCTTGGTCGCCAAATACTCCGCCAAATAGCGGCTGCGATTTTTTCCGTGAGCGCAGAGGATGAGGATTTTCATGTTACCTTTTCAACACCGCCAAATACGTTTCCGGCGGGAGGTCGACGTGGCCGGCGGCTTTCATTCGCTTTTTGCCTTCTTTTTGTTTGCTTAAGAGTTTCATTTTGCGGGTTACGTCTCCCCCGCTCATTTTGGCCATCATGTCTTTGCGCATGGCGGGGATCCTATCCGAGGCGATTACTTTACCACCGATCGCGGCTTGAATTTTTACTTCGAACATGTGGCGCGGAATCGAATCCTTTAATGTTTCGACGATCTTGCGGCCCACTCGTTGCGCCTCGTCGCGATAGACCAAGATGGCCAGCGCTTCGACCGGCTCTTCGGCCACCAGTATGTTCATGCGCACGACGTCGGCGGGACGGTAATCGTAAAATTCGTACGACATTGAAGCGTAGCCGGAGCTGACCGACTTCAACTTGTCGTAAAAGTCGATGACGATCGCGGAAAGCGGGAGTTCGGCGGAAACAATAACGCGCTTTTGGCCTTCGCCTAAGTATTCGGTATTGCGATAAACGCCGCGTTTTTCGGCGATCAAACCCAGCACGCCGCCAATGTCTTCTTCGCGGCAGATGACGGAGAGCTTTACCCACGGCTCTTTTATGCCTTCGAGATGCGTGGCATCCGGCAGGTCTTGCGGCGACTTGGCGACAACTTCGGTGCCGTCGGTTTTCGTCACATGATACGCCACCGACGGCGCGGTGACGATCAAATCCAAATTGTGTTCGCGCCGTAAGCGCTCTTGAACAATTTCAAGATGCAACAGCCCGAGCAAGCCGACACGGAAACCAAAACCCAACGCGGTCGAACGCTCCGGCTCAAACATTAAAGACGCGTCGGATAATTTCAACTTTAGCATTGCTTCGCGCAAATGTTCGTAGCTTGAACCTTCTTTGGCAAAAATTCCGGCAAAGACCATCGGCTTGACCTCGCGATAACCGGGCAGCATCTCAACGTCCGCGTCCGCAAGCGTGACGGTGTCGCCGACGCGACAGCCGGAAATGTCTTTGAGGCCGGTCACGAGGTAGCCAATCTCCCCGGCCGAAAGACTGCCAGTTTCAAACATCCGCGGCCGCATGACGCCGACCTCCAATGCTTCGGCATGAACCTTGGTCGCCATAAAACGCACCTTGCTTTTGGTCTTGAGCGAACCGTCGATCACGCGAATGTAGGCGACGACACCTTTATAATCGTCATAAAACGAATCAAAGATAAGCGCGCGCAGGGGTTCGGCGGGTTCGCCTTTTGGCGACGGCACGCGCTCGAGAACCGCATCTAAAACGCCCTCAACACCGATCCCGGATTTTCCCGAACAGAACAAAACTTCGTCGGGCGAACAGCCCAAGAGTTTTACGAGTTCGGCGCGCGTCTCTTCGGGTTGCGCCGCCGGCAGGTCGATCTTGTTGACGGCGGGGATGATCTTCAAATTCTGTTCCATCGCCAAATACAAGTTGGCGATCGTCTGCGCTTGCACGCCTTGTGTTGCATCAACGAGCAGAATGGCGCCCTCCACCGACGAAAGCGAGCGCGAAACTTCGTAGGTAAAATCAACGTGCCCGGGTGTGTCGATGAGGTTTAATTCATAACCTTTCCAGTTCATGCGCGCCGGCGCCAATTTAATCGTGATCCCCCGCTCGCGCTCAAGGTCCATGTTGTCGAGAATCTGATTTTTCATTTCGCGCTTCGAGACCGTGCCCGTCACTTCCAAAAGACGATCCGAGAGCGTGGACTTGCCATGGTCGATGTGTGCGGTAATAACGAAATTCCTGATCTTGGATTGATCCATATTATTCCAGCGCTTCGTCAATGGCGATGACCGGCAATTCGCGAATGCCGACGCGGCGCTTGAACGCTTCCACAAAACTGCGCGCTTCGTCCGAACGCAAGAAATACGCGGCGCCGAAATACAAACCCAAGCCCAGTGCGCCGGCGATTATCGTCTGCGTTAAGACGCCGAAAACCGTGTTCATGTTCACGTGCACGCCGACGAAATTTTTGGCGAGCTGGATTACGAGCGCCATGGGCACGGCGGCGACGGTAATTTTCGCGAGCGATTTTATCAAAAGCGACTCATTGAGCGTGCCCGTCTTCATGCGGAGCGTCACCCAAAGGAGCGCGACTTGAATAACCGAAGAGATTGAAAAAGACAAGGCCAGCCCGGAGACGCCCATTGATTTGGAAAGCGTGATGTTGCCGATAATGTCGGCGGCCACCGAGATCATGCCGATAAGTAGCGGCGTGGTCGAATCCTTAAGCGCATAAAAGCCGCGGATTAAGAGCGGGCAGACCGCTTGGAAAGCGATTGAGATGGCGAAGAGCGCGAGCGCGTCGGCGGTGCGAGTGGTGTCGCTCCAATTAAATCGCCCGCTCCCGAGAATAAGGCGCACCACTTGGGCGCGCAGCAAGAGCAGAACAATGGAAACGGGCACGGCGAAAAATAATATTTGCCGCGTAACGCCGTTCACGCTGTCGATGAAACGATCGGTTTCTTTTTTTGCCGCGAAGCGAGTGAGCGACGGATAAGCGGCCACCGCGTAGGAAACGCCGATAAACGAATACGGCACCGACTGCAAGTTGTTGGCAAAGTTCATGACCGAAACCGAACCGGCCGCGAGTGTCGAGGCGATGACCGTCGCAACCGTGAGGTCGATTTGGGTAACCGCTAAGTCGAGGATGCGGGGACCGGAAAGCTTGGCGATATTCTTAATGCCGTCGTCGGAAGTTTTGAAGCGCGGCTTAAGCTTGAAGCCGAGGCTGCAGACCGGCAAATACTGCGCGGCAAAATGCAGGATCGCGCCCAAGACAACGCCCATGGCGAGTCCCGCGGGCCCCCAAAAACGCACAAAAACAAGCGCGCCGAAAATAATGCCGAGATTGTAAAAAATTGGCGCGACGGCAAAAGCAAAGAAGCGCTTGGTTCCTTGAAGCACGCCGCCCATCACCGCCGAGAGCCCCATGAGAAAGGTTGAGGCAAACATGATACGCGACAGCTCAATCGTGAGTTTCAGCTTTGGCCCGACAAAACCCGGCGTGATTGCCGGCACGATCCATGGCGCAAAGAGCACGAGCGCGGCCGTAACCGCAACGAGAATGAGCCCTAAAATTCCAATAAGCTCGTTGGTCAGCCGCCAAGCGTCGTCGCGCGAGCCATCGTCGCGGCGCAGCATGTATTCGGTGAAGATCGGCAAAAATCCGGCCGAGAGCGCGCCGACCACCAGCAGACCGTAGATCGTGTCCGGCAAACGAAAGGCCGCGTAATAAGCGTCGAGCGTGTCGCCCGCGCCAAAAGTTCCCGCCAGTACGTGATCGCGAATGACGCCCAAAAATTTTGAAGCCAACGACGCGCCGCCCAAAAGAAGGGCGGCGGAGGTGATGGTCTTTGACTCATTGTTCCAAAGTTTTCCAAACATGATTATTTTTTGGTGACGGCTTCTTTATGCGCGCCGTGGCCGAAATTGTATTTGAAAATGTTTGATTTGACCGGGCCCAGGGTCAGCATGTGCAGTTCGCAAAGAATATATTTGATCGCGGTCGCAAACTTTCCGTCGCGCTCGAACCGACGAGTGGAGACGGGAATGCATTGCGTGAAAAGAAAACCAAAAGTTCCAATCTTCGAGCCGCGGCGCGCCAGCTCGTGGTCTTCGGCAAGCTTCACATCAACATCAAACCCGCCGACCGCTTCATAGACCGAACGTTTGATAAAGAAACAAAAGCCGGGAATGTGCGGCAAAATTTTCCCCAGCGCCACGGTATAAACATTGTAAAGATCGTGAAGCAGCTTGTCATATTTATCCCCATCGAGCGCGCGGACGCGACAGGTGGCGAGGTCGAGGTCGCGGGCGATGAATTCGTTCACCGTATCTTCGAGAAAAAATTGATTGGGAAGCGCCACGTCGGCGTCGAGAAATAAAAATATCCTGCCCAAAGCCGCCGCCGCCCCATTGTTGCGGCCTTCAGAAATGCGTCCGCCGACAGTCACCCGACAGCCGGCCGCAAGCGCGATGTCCTTTGTTTTATCAACGGTGGCGGGAGAATCGGCAATAACCACCTCAAAATCGCGAAAAGTCTGTTTCGCGATCGTGTCGAGGAGCGTCGGGAGGTTCTTTTCTTCGTTAAGGGTTGGTATGATGATCGAGAGCAATGGTTTTTTGGGAGCCATATAACAGCCTATAAATTAACATTTTCAATGGATTTTGTATAGGTCCTATTGAACCGATACGACTTATATGTCAGTAAAAATTGGCGATAAATTGGAAGCGACAATTGACGGCGTTGACGAAAAGGGTCGCGGTCTGCTCCGTGTCGGCGCCAAGCCGGGGCTTGCCTATTTTACCATTCCCGGCGAAAAGATATGCGGCGAGGTTACGGCGCGGCGCGGCGGCGAGTTGCGGGTCAGAGTTGAAACGATCATTGAACCGTCGAAGGATCGGGTCGTGCCCCAATGCCCCGATGCCGGACGCTGTGGCGGCTGTCCTCTTCAGATGATCAATTATGAAAGGCAGTGTCAGCTCAAACTTAGCTTGGTTAAACAAGCTTTTGCAGAAGAAAAAACAACCAAGAACCAAGAACCAATTTCCAAGGATTTCGTTCCGGCAACAAGCCAGTACCATTATCGCAACCGCATGGACTATGTTTTTGCCGTTGACGGGTCGCTGGGATTAAAAACGCCCGAGCACTGGGACATGGTTTTGAATTTAAAAGGTTGCCTCATGCTTTCGGCAGAAGCGATAAAAATAATGGCGATTGTGCGCGAGCTAACCAAGGAAAGCAACGTGCCGTTTTGGAACAATCGCGTTCACGCCGGCTTTTGGCGCTACCTTGTCATTCGCGAAGGAAAAAACACCGGCGAACGCTTGGTGCTCATCACCACTTCTGGCGAACTCCCTGCCCTCCCGCTGCGCGAAAAATTTTTCGCCGCCTTAAAACCGCTCGCGACCTCGTTGCTCTGGGGCGTGAATCCCGAAATAACCGATCTCTCGATTCCGAAAACGATCGAGCCGATCTTTGGCGAGACATATTTGCGCGAAACGATCAACGGTTTTTCCTATCGCATTCCCTGCGCCTCGTTCTTCCAAACAAATTCGGAAATGGCCGCCGTATTGCAAAACACGGTCGTTGAATTTGCCGCGCCCAAGCCGGGCGAAAAAATTATGGACCTTTATTGCGGCTCCGGATTTTTAACGCTCGCGCTCGCTAAAGCATCAGAGAAAGTAATTGGCGTTGAACTTGACGATGCCGCGGTAGAGATCGCGCGCGGCAACGCCAAGCTAAACAACATTGCAAACATCGACTTTCGCTCCGGCGCGACGGAAAAACTTCTTGCCACTGCGCTTACTGAAATGTCGCCCGACACGATCATCTTGGATCCCCCGCGCGCCGGCTTGCACCCCGCCGCGCTCGAAGCGCTCATGGGCTCTACCGCCAAGCGCCTAGTCTATGTTTCCTGCAACCCCCGCGCCCTCGCCCGCGACCTTAAAACATTGCTCGAAAAATATTCCATCGAAAAAATCCGCTGCCTCGACCTCTTCCCCCACACACCGCACGTTGAGACCGTGATTTCCCTTACCTTGCGTCATCCCGAACCGCTGTGAGGGATCACGAAGCCGCACATAGACGAAGAAGTTTTGGTCATATCCCGAAGCTTCGAGATTCCTCCGCCTCGCTTCGGCTCGGGTCGGAATGACGCCGCAATAATTGACTTTTTTCTATTTTTGCCGCACAATCGATGAACTATGAAGTCAGGATTCGTCGCCCTCATCGGGCGCTCCAACGTGGGAAAATCAACGCTTCTTAACGCGTTAGTCGGCTCCAAGGTGGCGATTATCACGCCTAAGCCGCAGACCACGCGCCAAGCCATCCGCGGGATCGTCCATGATCCGCGCGGTCAAATTGTGTTTGTCGATACCCCGGGCGTTTTTGAAAAAAGCCGCGACCAGTTAACCGAGTCGCTTAACCGCGAGGTTAAGAATGCCATGGACGGCATTGACGCGATCGTTTATGTCGTTGACCCGACCCGCGCCGTTGGTCCCGAAGAACACCACACCTACGCCATGGTCACGGCCGCGCAGGTTCCAAAAATAATGGCGATCAACAAATCCGACTTGGGCGATCGTAAAAAACCTTTTCAATTCGAATTTGAGCGCATGGGCGAAAAAATGGACGCGGTCGTCAATATCTCGGCCTTGCGCGGTTCAAATCTCTCGCCGCTCCTCGACAAGCTTTTCGAAGTCTTGCCCGAAGGCGAACCGTTCTATCCAGAATTCCAACTGACCGACATGGAAAGCAAAAAGTGGATCGAGGAATTAATCCGTGAAAAGATCTTCATTCAAATGCACCAGGAGATCCCCTATTCGATCACCGTGGTCTTGGACGAAATGGAAAAACGCCCCGAGGGCATTCTTTACCTCAAGGCGCGCATCCTCACCACCGAAAAGCGCTACAAAAAAATGCTCATCGGAAAAGGCGCGGCGCAAATAAAGCAAATGGGATATACCGCGCGCAAAGAACTAGAAACCGCGCTCCAGACAAAAATATTCCTCGATCTTGAAGTCGAGGTCGATGCCAATTGGATCGGGCGCGAAACGCACCACTGACCTGCTGGTAAAAACCAAGAACCAAGAACCAATTTCCAAAAAATTTTCTATAATCCAATTCCATGCTTGAGACCTTATCGCATATTCCTGAATCCGAAAGCGCGGAGCCGACGCGACGCGATGTATCGCTCGCCGATGCCCGGCAGTATATTGTTGATCATCGAAACGAGACCGCATTTAAAGACGATCAAATGGTTGTAAAGTGGAATCCGATCGACGCTTTGCCTAGTTTTGAAACGCACTGCAATGCTTTGCGGGCATCCGGTTCGCCGGAACTTTACCGCGCGCGCGAACTCACGCATTTGATCGACAAAGAAACCCATTCCGGCGGACACGCGAATAAGATGACCGATTTGACGGAGATCACTCTTTTGCTCGCGCCGGACATCGGCAAACGATACGACGATGTTCCGTTCGCCGATTCTTTGGAAAAACTGGAAGCCGGAGTGGCGCGCGATAACGAGCTTGCCATTTTAAGAGATTACGAAGCGCACTCCGACGCGATCGAGCCGATCCTCGGACTGATCGAGGATCGCGTCGCTTGGATCAATTATCAGATCGAACGCGAAAACCGAACGCCCAACAAAAACGCTCGCGACGAGCGAGCAAAACGCAACAAGATCAAGGCGCTCGAAGAAAACAGAAAAAAATTCCGCCGCGCGAGGATATTTTTACTGGATCAATATTTCAAATAAAGCAAAAGAAGCTCCGTGAGGAGCGCGCCAAACCCGTGCCAACTTGTTGCGCGAGTATTTCTCCCACGGATTAATGCATTGATTTTTTATTGTCGTCCCCGAGCGCCATCGGGGACCCAATCCATATTGGGCGGCCGTTCGACCAAGCGAGATTGGATTCCCGTTTCCGCGGGAATGACCTTAACAAAAGAACCTCGACATTGCGTCGGGATTCTTTGATATTCAACCTAACTTTTACTTTGCAAACTGAACCGTCGACAAGACCTCTTGCGTCAGTTTTGTGTCGCGCGCCTCATCGAACATAACGCACTCAACATTAGGATAGGTATATGCGTTGCAGGAAGAGTATGTATAATTGAAATGAAAAACAAAAGCATTGTCGCCGCGAATGATCACATAAAAATCTTGCAAGTCTCGTTGGCCGGCGCCCGCATCGCCAAAGCCTGTGTTGCAATATTGAATTCCGGCGACAGTTACCATACTTTTGGAACCGACATGTTTCAACATGTCGTCGGTGATCCCCTCGCCGTAAAAATAACATCCGTGCAAATTAGGATCAGTCTTTGGCAAAATCGTGAACTCGAATCCCGCGCCGCCGCTCATGGTCGGCAACCCTTGAATCGAGGCGGTCGTTGCGACGCCGCCTTGCGATACATCATCACCGCCAAACGGCGCCGCAAATTGAATGCCGTATTTTGTATTGTAAAAATCCGACCATTCCCGAATTGAGGCGGGAGGAGCGCCAAGCGATTCAAGGATCGCGTCGTGGTTCTCGATCTTTATCTTAAGTTCGTCGAGCACGGAATTGGTCAAACCGCCGGAAACGGTCGTTATTGGGGCCGACAAATTCGGTTGTGGCGTCGGCGCCGGTTGCACAACGACGGGCGCGGCCTTCGGTATCGCCGCGATCGACTTTTCCAAAACATTTATCTTTGAATAAAGAAGAGCATTGGCCGTAATGGCAACAAGCGCTACCACGCCGATCGCGATCGAAAATATATATTTTTTCATATACCGATATCACTAGTGTCCAAGAAATTTTTTAACGATGCATGGATTCTCTTTTAACGAAGCCATAATTTGAGAAAAAATTATTTTTCGATTTCAATTCGTTGGGTGAGATAATGAGGTTTAACCCTCATTTTTTCTTTTATGCACCAGGGAAAGTATATTTTTTCCCAGATCATGGATTCGGTCAGTCGTTATCAATTCAACCAATGTGTCGCGCGATACGGGGGTGATTATTGGATCAAGCATTTTTCATGTTGGGAACAGTTCTTAGCGATGTCTTTCGGGCAACTGTCGTTTCGCGAAAGTCTGCGCGACATCGCGGTGTGCCTCAACGCATACGGTGACAAATTGTACCATCTCGGTTTCCGTTCGCCCGTTGTCCGCACGACCTTGGCTTATGCCAACGAGCGACGCGACTGGCGCATCTATCGCGACTATGCCGAACTCCTGATAAAAGAGGCGCGATGCCTCTATGCCAACGAACTTCCCGCCGACCTCGATCTCGACGGCGCTGTTTATCTCATTGATTCGACGACGATCGAGTTGTCCTTGAATTTGTTTCCTTGGGCGCGACTCAAGAAAAAGCGGGCCTCGGTCAAACTCAATGTGGCGCTCGACTTGGCCGGCAATATACCGGCATTTTTCGACTTTTCCGGCGGAAAAGAGCACGATGTGTTTTTCCTCGACCGCCTCGAATTCGAATCCGGCGCGCATTATGTCATGGACCGGGGCTACATCGATTTCAATCGGCTGCATGCGATCCATGCCGCCGGAGCTTTCTTTGTCACAAGAGCCAAGGACAATTTGTCGTACCACCGCCTGTACTCTCATCCTATTGAGAAGAGCACGGGCGTGCGTTGCGACCAAACGATCGTTCTCTCTGGTTATCAGACCGCCCGACATTATCCGGACAAACTCCGCCGCATCAGTTATTACGACGCTGGGACTAATCGGCATTACGTATTTCTCACCAACGACTTTGACCTGCCGGCCGAGACAGTTGCGCTGTTGTACAAGTATCGTTGGCGAATTGAATTATTCTTCAAGTGGGTGAAACAGCACTTGCACATCAAGGTCTTTTGGGGGCGTTCCGAGAACGCGGTCAAGACGCAAATATGCATCGCGCTCTGCGCCTATCTGCTCGTCGCCATCCAAAAGAAGCGTTTGCATATCAATCGCGAATCCTACGAAATTCTACAGATTTTGAGCATAGCGATTTTCGACAAAACTCCCTTTGCTCAGCGAATTTCCGAGGCTCCGAGATTTTTTCCAGAAGACATAGCCCAGAAACAGTCTCAGCTATGGGATTATTAACTGGACACTAGTGATACCGATATGATATCAGGTTTGTCCTAAACCAAAAAGACCGCCGACTTGCGCCGACGGTCTTTCAAATATCTTTTCAACTCTTACTTCGCGACGACCGAGACAAAGGTGCGCAACTTGAGCTTGCCGGCGTAGTTCGGCATCTTGCGAGTGGCGAATTTAACCTTGCCGTCAGCCATGGCAAAGAGGGTGTAGTCAACGCCGGTGCCGACGTTCTTCCCCGGGTGCCACTGGGTGCCGCGCTGGCGTACCAAAACTTCGCCGCATTTAACGGTCATGCCATCGGAGCGCTTAACGCCCAAATACTTTGGCTGTGAATCTCGGCCCAACGCTGTTGAACCGCCCGCTTTCTTATGTGCCATATTCGATCAATGTTTAGTTTATGAAAGGATAATAGCTTATTTCCCCGCTATTCGTCAAGTCCCCTACAACATAGACAACTTTTAACCGGCTTGCAATACATTGTCTCATGCTTTAAAGTCAGATTAAGGCATTAATGGTCAACAATTAGTTTCTTGACAACTAGCATAAATTAGAGACAAAGCAACAAAAAAACAGGAGTAGCGATCATGTCCAGACCCGCAAAGATGCGCATCGTCCAAACTGCGATGCTGGTGGCAACCATAACCCTAGCAGGGTGCGACTATAGCCCGCTTGAGGTAAGTCCCCATGAAGGAACGGCCGGACCGAATACACCAACCGCCCCAACAACCGACATATCATCCTCATCGGTACAATTATATCTCAGTGCCGACGGATCGGAACCGGAGTTCCAATTGCCCGACGGAACGCAGGGGCAAGGATGGTCTGATTACCAAGTGGCCGTTCAAACATATATGCTCAACTCCCAAGGGCAACAAGTTTCGGTGGGATTCACCGACACACCGATCCTCACGAACGCGAGCAACTCGTCCGTGAGCGTAGGAAATGACATAGAAGTATCAACCGACCCGCTATTCGTCAAGATACCGTTCACAAATTATGGGGCGCGTGTTGACTTCTACGCCAGTAAATACGTCGGGCCTGCGTCGGCAAAACCGGACCAGCGGCAAACTTCCAGTTCAGCCGACTAGGCGTTAATCCACCAATCGTTGACATGCACATCATCGTGTACCCATCGAACGGACGACCATGCGTCGGCCTATACAACAGCGGCTCATACGGATGGTTCTGCAAAAATATCTGCGGACCAAAATACAGCGACGTCAAGAATGCCGTATATTCGGCCATCCTCGCAACTGGCGTTGGTGCGACCATCGCCTCTGTTGTCACCGAGGCCGTTACCCCTGTGGTCGTCGGCGGATTGGGCCTTGCGCTCTAGCCATGAACACATCATAATGACGGCATATGATGCACCAATTCGCCAGAATGATCGAGCGACTCTTCAACCCTCGCTCTTGGCAACGTCATGAATTGGAATGTGATCTCGTTCAAAGCGCTGCCACCCTAGAGAGGTATCGCAACTCATCGGGCTGGGCGTTGGAAGAAATGACCCATGCCAACACCCTGCCCAAGGGTGTTTTGAGCGCGAGCGGCCCGGACAACGGCCCTGTAAGCGTCTATCTTGATTCCCGCGAAACAACGCTCGAAAACGTATTACAGGAATTCGCCAAAAACGGCCTCTTTTTCCATGGGCCAAACCCGACCAAATAGCTGGTCGTTCTCAGGCAACCCCACTTTTGAACAGTTCGAAGGTGGGGTTTTATTTCCTGACTTCTGCCACTTTCAAAAATCATAAAACATCGTCGCTCTGTTGAGCGGCTATTTTGTTATTTTCTCCATTTTTGTCATACTAACGGCATGGTTTTATGCC
>Ga0182021_10008207_pt1 | contig 12375 bp, 7 predicted proteins | sample 612E3MmetaG_FD_120493 | JGI IMG/M metagenome (GOLD analysis project Ga0182021, IMG submission 120493) | Permafrost microbial communities from Stordalen Mire, Sweden - 612E3M metaG (Illumina Assembly) | ecosystem: Environmental > Terrestrial > Soil > Wetlands > Permafrost | place: Sweden...
GAACGCCGGGTTGGATACACGGGGGACGTCCGTTGGTTCCGAGGACGCCGAGGAACGTCGCACTCGACTTCACAATGATGGCGCCCATGTAGATATACGTGGTATCGCGCGACGGAAGCTTGTATACAGTGTGCTTGAATGCACCGCCGGCGATGGTGTCGGCACTGATGACCGCGTCAAGACTCGTCCCTGTTGTGGCATACACAACAAGAGTATCGAGCGGGCCAGCGACGGCCGCCGTGGGCGCCAACGCCAGCACCAGCAACGCAATCGTGAATAGAGCAGTTAGCAGGTGTTTCATGATGTTCCTCCTAATGATGGAGTACGTGAAGGACCTCGACAACTACGGGAGACGCCAATAACTACATCTGTTGCGTGTGTTTGGAGAACGGCCCGGACCACCTCCTTTTATTCTGGCCTTTGTGAATGATCTGTGGATAGTAATGGCACGAGTATCACTTCTAGATGCTCCAGCCCAACAACCGCTGCATCACATTCGCCAACGGACCCCCAGCTCTGCGGTCATACCGTAGTTCTGCTGCGACCGCGGCACGCCTGCCGTCGCCTGAATCACGGAGACATCGTGCGCGCTGTTCAGGTTATTGAGGTTGCCGTACACCTGAAGGCCGAACCAGGGGAGATCCTGCTTCACCGAGGCATCCCAGCGCGTATACGGCGACGTGTTTTCGCGGAGCTGCGGCCAGTAGTTCGGGCCGGTGAAGATATCCGCCTGGTACAACATCGAGACACGTGCAGAGAAGCCCTGATAGTCGAACCCTATCGAGAGATTCAGGATGTTGTCGGGCTGGTACAACAGCCGATCAGTAAATGAGGTGTCGACATGGGTTAGGACTCTGCCGGTCGATCGCGTATCAACGTAGGGGTACTGAGCCTTCGAGAAGATGTGCGTATAGTTTATATTGAAGACCAGCCCTGAGAACGGGACGGGGAGATACCAGAAATGCGTCTGCCAGTCCATTTCGATCCCCCAGTTTTCAATCTGGTAGGTGTCATTGACGTAGGTGGAAATGCTGTATGTCCCGGTCGGCGGTGTTGCGCCCAAATATCGTGATGGATAGTAGCGCTCGAGCTCAGTACCGGACGCATAGAACGTCCATGGATAGATGAGGTTATCAATGCGCTTCAGGAATCCGCCTACCGTGAACAGCCCGATGGAGTTGTCATAGAACGACAGGTACGCATCGAAATTCTTTGATTGGGATGGCACCAGTGCCGGATTGTTATAGGAGATGGCACTCTGGCCGACATCGATGCGGGGGATGATCGCATTGTAGTCGGGATACGAGAGGGTCTGGCTGTACGCCAGGCGGACATCGCACCAGGCGAGTGGTTTGTACCGGATGGAGAGGTTGGGGAGCCAGTATCCGTGACTTTGCGTGACAGTGGTATCAAAATGCTGATAGGTCAGATACGCGACAGGGGATTCAACCCCCTGCGCGCCGGAATATTGCGTCCTGATGTTCTGGTAGCGCACCCCGGGGATGAGCGTGATTTGCGGCCCAATCTCGACTGTTGCCATGACATATGCCGCACGCTGATCCTCAGTCCCGTCGTAGTTGTATGTCGTGGAGAGGAAATTGTTGGTGGCATACGCTATCGCGCTGCCGTTGGCCGCGATAGCGGCAATGTTTCCGCGCAGCAGATCTGCAGTTTCCGACAGCATCCCGTAACTGAGAGGGGCTCCCATGGTATAATCGCCGTCGAGAAACGTGCCATACCGGAAATTGGGGTCGGTGAACCATGTAATCGGCATTGAAGTGGTGCCCGTCGGCAGTCCAAAATGCGACGTGATCAGATCATCGACCCCCCGGGCACTTGTGTACGTGAGTCCCTGACCGTCGGCCTGCTCGAAGACATAGGAACGCGTCTGATGGCGATACTTTCCGCCAAATTTGAGCTTGGTCGTGATGAGATCCGAAAGTGTCATCGAAGCGTCAAGATCAAGCGATCCGGTAATAGCACGCTCACGCGCGAAACTACCGTTTGTAATAAAAGTGTTGAAGATTGTTCTTGATAAGTCATTGGTTGCCGCCGGGGGAATCGAACGCGGGTCGACATTCGCCTGACCCACAAATTGCGTCAGTCCGGCCGATGACTGCGTGAATGTGGCAGTCCAGTTGTCCGGAGTGTTCGTTTCGGCGTATGTGTGCGATAGCTTGGCATTAGCATGAAAGAATCCGATTTGGTGATCGACCTCCAGCGCATTGGTGAGAGCATTCACCGTGCTCTTTCCGTATGCGAAATTGTACTGATGCAGGTTCCCGCCGATATCGTACGTTTCATAGCGATTTTGGATATCGGTCGAACCTGTGCTCCCGAAATTTGTGAAATTAATCTTTCCTTCCGGCAGGCGGTAGTCCAATACCAGCGTGCCGTTCGCCCGCTGTCTGTCCCGGGGAATGAAGTTGAGATTCAGGCTCGTGGTCACGTAGTCGGTCACCGAATTGCGCAGGTGATCATACGTGGCGCCGAATTCGTTGGAGGTCAGATTCTTCCGTTCCAAGTCTGCCTGAGCGAACACGCCGAGCTGTTGCTCGAAGAACCGCGATTCAATGCTTCCGACGATTTTGTAGTTGTTGGTTTTGTGATAGGCGTCTGGCAGGTTGTTGTACCCGCCCTGGACGAGCAGTTCCATTGACGGGATGTCGCTTTCAGATTCCTTGGCTTCCTTCATCCGGAAGTTCACTGTTCCACCGATGACATCGGGGTCCATATCCGGCGTCACTGTCTTGCTCACCTCGATCCCGGCAAGCATGTAGGACGATATCATACTGAGGTCAGTGCTTCTGTCGTTCGGACCGGACGACGCGATGCGGACGCCGTTGATGTTGATGTCATTGTACTTTGGCGCGAGCCCGCGGATGACAACTTCGTTTCCTTCGCCACCGCTCCGGAGAACTGCGATGCCCGGGAGCCGGCCGATCGATTCTGCGGCGTTCGCGTCGGGAAGTTCCTGAATGCGTGCTGCGGACACGACGTTGGTGATCTGATTCGACGAGAGCTGCTGGTTGATGGCCGAATTCTGGCCCGACGCCTGGGCAGTGACGACGACGGTTTCTCCTTCGATGCTCACAGCGACGAGTTTAAAATCCTGTTTGACCGTCGCCCCCTCCCCCACCTGGAGCGGCATTGACACGCTCTTGTAGCCGACGTATGTCACGCGGATCGTATATGACCCCGGCGGAACGTTGCGGATCGTGTACTTGCCGCTGATGTCAGCCGTCGCACCGATGCTCGTCCCTGCGAGGACGACATTCGCTCCGGGGAGCGCATCGCCCGTCTGCGAGTCCTTGATGATGCCTTCAATGTTCACGTTCGCTGGAGCCGGCACGGCGGCCTGCACCAGAGGAGCGGCGAGGAGCAGCGAAACGAGAATCAGGATTCTCAGCATGTCGGCCTCCTTCGATTCTTGATTTTCCCGGTGCGTGGAAGAGCGGCGTACGATGATCATGTGACCTCAACCCCGGCCAGGAGGTCGCGTACAAGACACCCGGCGCCGAGGACAGCTGCTTCCCCGTTGTTCAAAGATGAAACCAGTATGCGAAGTTTCCCCCTGTGGGCCTGCATGGCATTCTGTTCGAATGCCCGCCGGGCCGGCCCGACAAGGAAGTCGCCGGCGTTGACGAGCCCCCCGTACAGGACAACCGCCTCCGGATCAAATGCGGCGGCGAGATTTGCCACGAGCCGCCCGAGATGCATTCCTGTGATCGTGAGCGCTTCGAGCGCGATCGGGTCCCCGTCCCCCGCGAGTCGCGAGACGGTCTCCGCGGAGAGATCGTTGAAGCTGACCGAACGTAAGGGGCTCTCCTCCAGCCGGTTCGCAAGAAGCTCGTGAACGGTCCGCCGGACCCCGGGAGCGGACACGTACGTCTCCACACATCCCCGGCGGCCGCAGCCGCATGCGCGTCCCTGGGGTTCCAGCGTCATGTGACCGAACTCTCCCGCCGAACCGTTTTCCCCCTGCAGAAGCTTCCCGTCCACCGCAATCCCGGCACCGAGGCCGGTCCCGAGCGTGATCATGATGACATTCTTCATCCCCCGTGCTACGCCGAACATCTGCTCCCCCATGAGGGCTGCGTTCGCGTCATTCGTGATCGCCACGGGGATCGCGAAATGCTGCCGCACCATTTCCATGATATTGACTGTCCCCCAGCCGAGATTTGCAGGACTCTCGATCGTACCCCGGAGGCCGTTGGCGGCCGGCGATGCTATGCCTATCCCGCGGAGCGTCGAGCCGGGCGCCAGTCTCCGGAGGAGCTCGTGTATGACGCCGGCAAGGCGCGCGACGAACTCGGCGGCATTTTCTCTTGGACGCGTCGGGAACTTCGAATGGAGCAATTCCCTCCCCGAGTCATCCACGATACCGACGGAGGTGTTGGTCCCGCCGAGATCCACCCCGACGACAAGATCTGCTGCACCCTGTTCCAGAGTACCGCCCGCTCCGTGGTCTTTCATACGGTCACCCTGACGTCGCCGAAGAATTTTCTCTGGGCCAGCGCCGCCGCGCCCAGGAGCGAAGGCCTCCGCACGAGTGAGGTCGGGAGGATAGGGGTGCCGTCCCGCTCACCGAAGAACGATTGCTTGCGAGCCGATTCGATTATCCCGGAGGAGACAAGATCCCAGACGCGCGTGATGTGGCCGCCGATGATGATCGCCCCCGGGTCCACCGCCTTGATGACGTTCGCGATCCCTATCCCCAGGTACCGCCCGGAGGTCTTCAGCTCCGCCACGGCGACACTGTCGCCGTTCTTTGCTGCGACGATGACATCATCGATCGTGAGCATTCGCGCGCTTTCAGAATCCATGTTCTTTGCAGACGCATACCGGCCGACGGTCGCGCGATCCGACGCGTACGCTTCCCAGCACCCCCGGTTGCCGCAGGGACAAGGCTCCCCCCCTTCGAACAGGACCATGTGGCCGAACTCGCCCGCAAGATGCATCTCGCCGTTCAGAATATGCTTGTCTATAACGATTCCTGCCCCGATCCCCCACCCCACAGAGAGGAAGACAAAATTCGATAGGTTCAGGTTGTGACGCCCGAACCAGAGCTCCGCAATCGCCGCCGCCTTCGCGTCGTTCTCAACGGCGGTCGCGGAGACGTCCGGGAACGCTCTGGAGAGGAGATCGCCGATGTTCACGTTCTCCCACCCGAGGTTCGGGGCGAATACAACTCTGGACTGCTGGGAGTCGACGATCCCTGCGACGCTGACGCCGACCCCCTTGAACTCCGGGAGGCGATGCTGCGTGCGGAGCAGGATAAGAGCCTCAACGCACGTCCGGACGAACTCGTCGGGCGGCCTGGGGTCGGCGGTGATTTTGTCGGTATGCATGATCGTCCCATCGACATCGATGACGGCAACGCGGGTCGCCGCGGAGTCAATCGAGATCGCACCGTAAAGGTTCTGTCCCCGTTTGAGGTGAAGGCTTATCGGATTCCTTCCGACGGCCGCGATCTTCTCAAACTCCTCGACGATGAGATCTTCTTCCAGGAGGCTTGTGACGATGCTCGAGACAGTGCTTTTGTTGAGGCGTGTCAGCCGCGCGATCGTGGCTCGCGATATCGGTTCACGTTCCCTGATAGAATTGAGGATGACCGCCCGGTTGATGTTCCTCACCACTCTCGAGTTGGCACTGATGACGTGATCATGCTTCGGTCTTCTCAGGTTGATCATGACCCAAAGAGAAGAGAGTCTTGCATTTGATGGATCGACTTATTAGTTTGTTTCATCAACCAATTATCCATGAGATAAAAATTCTCTATCTATGTGATTCCAACAGAGCCGGCAGGTGTACTTTGGAGGTGTGGGTTTGTTGGTTGACACAACCAACTTTACTGAATATAATCCGGCTGTTCCCGTTTGTCAAGTTAAATCTCAGAAAAAGAGGGGGGTGGCAAAGATGGTGCCAGATCCAGGCCGGCTAACCAAAGGGGGGAACGAGAATAAATCCTGAATTCCGGGGAACAGTTCAGCAAAGATTGAAGGAACAGTGACATGTCTTCAGAACAAACAGCTCCCGTCTATCCGGCCCGCTGGGTCCCCACCGTTTTCTTCGCCGAAGGCCTGCCTTTCGTCGCAATCGCGATGGTGTCCTCCCTTATGTACAAGAACTTGGGAATCGCCGACGCTCAGATCGCCTTCTGGACCTCCCTTGTCATGCTTCCCTGGACTCTGAAACCCCTCTGGGGCCCGGTCCTTGAAATGTTCAAGACGAAAAAACACTTCGTAGTGGCAACCGAATTCATCGGAGGCGTTTCGTTCGGCCTGCTCGCGCTCACGTTGCCTCTCGACGGGTTCTTCAAGTACTCGCTTGCGCTTTTCGCCATCATCGCCTTCAACGGCGCAACGCACGATATCGCAGCAGACGGCGTCTACATCAACGCCCTTACCCCGAAACTCCAGGACCAGTTCGTCGGGTGGCTGGGCGCGGCCTACAACATCGCCAAGGTTTTCACTCAGGGAGTGCTGGTCTATTTGGCCGGACAACTGGAGATCACGGTCGGTATCGTGCATGCATGGATGATTGTCATGGGGGTCTTCGGGTGCACCCTCGTCCTTCTCGGTCTCTACCATATCCGGTATCTTCCTTCTGGCGGCGCCGCAACCAGGGTTACCTCTCTGCGCGAGGGGTTCACGACACTGAGGGATGTCGTCAGGACATTCTTCCAGAAGAAATTCATCGTCCCGGGAATCCTCTTCATCATCCTCTACCGCTTCGCCGAAGGCCAGGCCATCAAGATCGTCCCCCTGTTCTTCAAGGCAGCCCGCGAGCACGGAGGGCTCGGTCTCACCACGTCGGAAATCGGCATCGTGTACGGGACATTTGGGGCGGTGGCGTTCGTCGTCGGTTCAATCCTGGCCGGGTATTTCACCGCCGGGCGCGGCTTGCGGAAATCTCTCTTCATCCTCTGCTGCTTCTTCAATATTCCGTTCGCGGTCTACACGTTTCTGGCGATCACCACGCCGACGAGTCTCTGGGTGATCGGGGGCGCCGTCGTATTCGAATACTTCGGCTACGGGTTCGGGTTCGTCGGGCTGACACTCTTCATGATGCAGCAGATCGCTCCCGGAAAGTACAAAATGGCCCATTATGCTTTTGCCACCGGGATCATGAGCCTCGGCATGATGATCCCTTCCATGCTCAGCGGCGTGATCAGCGATTGGCTCGGATACAAGACGTTTTTCATCTGGGTGCTCTTCGCCACGATTCCTTCGTTCCTCATGACCGCGCTCGTCCCCTTTCGAGAAACAGAACCTGAGGAGAAGACGCCATGAACATCCGAACCGCTGTTGTCTGCCTGCTGCTGAGCGCTGTCACAGTGAGCCTCTCCCCTGCCCAGCGAAAAGAGGTGGTCGGATACTATCCCTCATGGAGGGGAAGAGACCGTAACTCCCTTGTAATCCCCGCCACCATTCCCTACGACAAGCTTACGATCATCAACTATGCCTTCTTCACACCGAGACCCGACGGCACGATCGCCGGTAAGGATTCCATCGGCGATGCGCTCTACCTCCGTGGCGCGCCAGGTTCGAGGCTGACCGATTTGGCGCATCAGCACGGCGTAAAGGTGCTCCTCTCGCTGGGTGGATGGGACGACTCAGACAACTTCCCCGCGGTGGCGGCCGGGCCCAAGCTCCGCATGGCATTTGCCCACGCCTGCATCGAAGCCATCGGAGCGTACGGATTCGATGGCATCGACATCGATTGGGAATTCCCCGGATACCCTGAACATAAAGGAACGCCGGACGACAAGCGGAACTTCACGACTCTTCTCCGAACGATACGGGATAGCCTCTCCGCATATGGACGCCAGACGCAACGGCGGTACCTGCTGACCGCCGCTCTGCCCGCCGAATTATCCCACGCAGCGGACATCGAAGTGAAGGAGATTGCGGAGATTCTCGACCAGTTGAGTCTCATGACGTACGATTTCTCCGGACCCTGGGATCCACGATCGTATCACAACAGCCCCCTGTACGCATCTCAGGGTGCCGACAGCGGGCGGAGCCTCGACGGGGCGTTCAAGCTCTATCATCGGACCTACGGAATACCCGCCGACAAGATCAACCTGGGGGTGGCATTCTATGGGAAGACGTTCACACACTGTACCGCTCTCAACACGCCGCATGAAGGGGCGGACACCGCGCACTTCCCTATCGGGTTGTACTACGAAATCCTGAACAACATGGGGAAGTTCGAACGCCGGTGGGACGACCAGGCCAAGGTCCCGTATCTGGTCAGCACCGAGTGGAATATGCTCGTCTGCTATGACGACCCGGAGTCCATCCGCGCCAAAGCGGATTACGTGCTCGAGAAGGGGATCCACGGCCTCATCATCTGGGAAATCACAGGCGACCATCTCCCGGACGGGACAACACCCCTTCTGGATGCCATTGTATCGACCTTTCGGACCAACCACTAACGAAGGAGATCGACATGCGGTATGGCTATTTCGACGATGAACACCGCGAATATGTGATCGATCGACCCGATGTCCCGGTCTCATGGACGAACTACCTCGGCGTCCGGGACCTCTGCGCTGTTCTCTCGCACAATGCCGGAGGGTACGCATTCTACAAGACCGCCGAACACCACCGGATCACCCGATTCCGTCAGAACGGCGTGCCGCTCGACCGGCCGGGCCACTACGTGTACCTTCGCGATGACGACACCGGCGAGTACTGGTCGATCTCCTGGCAACCGGTAGGCAAGAATCTGGAAACCGCCAAATACCGGGTACGACACGGACTGTCGTACACCAGGTTCCAGTGCGACTACCAGGGTCTGAAGGCGGAACAGCTCGTCTTCGTCCCCGTCGACGACGATGTCGAACTCTGGGATGTCAGGATCACGAATGCCAGCGGACGGACGCGCAGGCTGAGCATCTTCAGTTATTGCGAATTCTCGTTCCACCACATCGAGATCGACAACCAGAATCTCCAGATGTCACTTTACGCCAGCGGATCCAGCTTCGCCGAGGGCATTATTGAATACGACTTCTTCTACGAACCCTGGACGTTTCACTACTTCGCGTCGAGCGTCGAACCCGATGACTACGATTGCGTGAGGGACCTGTTCCTCGGCCCCTATCGTACAGAGACTAACCCGATCGCCGTCGAGCGCGGCGCCTGCTCCAACAGCTCGGAGCTCGGCGGGAACCACTGTGCCGCGCTGCACAAATCGCTGACCCTTGCGGCCGGAGAGGAAACACGGCTGATCTTCATGCTCGGCGTTGGCCCCCGGGCAAAAGGAAAAGAGATCAGGGAGCAGTACTCGCACCTCCCTGCCGTCGATGCCGCCTTCACAACGCTGCGACGTTACTGGCAGAAGAAGACCGACGTCCTCCAGGTAAAGACACCCCACCAGGGAATGAACTCGATGCTTAACACCTGGACTCTGTATCAGGCAGAGACGTGTGTGGTGTGGTCGCGCTTCGCTTCATTTGTTGAAGTGGGAGGGCGAACAGGCCTGGGGTACAGAGATACCTCGCAGGACGTGATGGCGGTGGTGCACACGAACCCGGAGAAGTGCCGCGAGCGGATTATCGAACTGTTGCATGGACAGGTGAGCCTCGGATACGGGCTGCACCTGTTCGACCCGGAAGTCTTCAAGCCAAAGAAGGACCCTCTCCCGGGCGTGAGGCTCCCCACCGTCGTCCCGACTCCAAGCGCGGCCGATATCATCCACGGACTCAAAGACACGTGTTCCGATGATGCTCTCTGGATTGTCGCGTCGATCTGTGAGTGGGTGAAGGAGACGGGTGACCTCAGCTTCCTGGACATGGTCATTCCGTTCGCCGACAAAGGAGAAGCGACGGTCTACGAGCACATGAAACGGGCGCTCGATTTCTCCGCGGAACAAATTGGGCAGACGGGCATCTGCAAGGGACTGCGGGCCGATTGGAACGACTGTCTGAACCTCGGTGGGGGCGAGAGCGCGATGGTCTCGTTCATGCACCACTGGGCGCTGCAGGCATTCATCGAAGTCGCCACCCACCTCGACCGGACCCGGGATGTGAAGACCTACACTGCAATGGCCGGGAAGGTACAAGAGGCCTGCGAGAAGGAACTCTGGGACGGCGAATGGTACATACGGGGGATCACGAAGAAGGGAAAGAAGATCGGGACAAGGGCGAACGAAGAAGGCAAAGTGTTCCTCGAAAGCAACAGCTGGGCTGTCGTGTCCGACGCCGCTTCTCCGGAACGGGGACGGATGTGCATGGATGCCGTCTACAAACACCTCTTCTCGCCGTATGGTATCCATCTGGTCTGGCCGACATTCTCCAAGCCGGACGACGACATCGGCTACGTGACGCGCGTCTACAAGGGGATCAAGGAAAACGGCGCTATCTTCAGTCACCCGAATCCATGGGCCATGGTGGCCGAGTGTAAACTGGGAAGAGGAAATCGTGCAATGGAATACTACGATGCCCTTCTCCCCTACAGGCAGAACGACCTGATCGAAGTACGGGAAGCTGAGCCGTATTCCTACTGCCAGTTCATCATGGGGAGGGACCATACCGCCTACGGTCGCGCGCGACACCCATGGCTCACAGGGAGTGCAGGGTGGGCCTATACGGCGGCCACACAATGGATGCTCGGTGTCAGGCCTGGCTTCGCGGGTCTCGTGGTCGACCCGTGTATCCCCGCAGAATGGAAGGGGTTCGAAATCTCACGGCAGTGGCGGGGAGCCATGTTCATGATCTCCGTCAGGAACCCGAATGGCGTCCAGAAAGGTGTCAGGAGCGTAACGCTCAACGGCATGCCGGTCTCGGGCGCCATTCCACCTCAGCCCACGGGCTCGACAAACGATGTCGTTGTTGTGATGGGGTAGAAATCCCCCCGCAGCGCTGCACATGCGTTGACATGGTAAAGGGGCTTTATCGCTTCGCGACCTGGCTGAATATTCGCCAGTGAGATTCGCTCATCGCCTGAGCGGGAAATATCACCACGCCATTCGCCCCGCCGTCAAGTGCGGCCTCAATCGCCAGTGCCAGCTCCTCCGGACTCATGTTAAACACAAGCAGGCCGCTATACAGTGGCATTCGATGGTGCAGCAGGGCGACCTCCCGTTCCGTTTGCTCTTTGATCCAGACGGTTTTCTTTCCATACATTGTGTGATAAAGCATCGGTAATGCTCCATCCAGATTCCATGCCGGCCATTCCTGGCGCACCATTTCCCAGTTGGGGAACACCGCGGCGGTGACGAGCTTGTGATGTTCATGTGCGATTGGAATCAATGTGTCGTTCACCAGGTGCGTGATCCGGTCATAGCGGAACTGCCTCCAGGGCGTGCAGGTCGCCGGGTCTTCCACTTTACGTATGTCGACCCCGCTTTCCTCGTGGAACTTGTCGACGCATACACTGCAGTAACAGTAGTCATACTCGGGGTACTCACGGTCCTGTTTTATGTGGTAGTTCGGTTGGAGCGCCTCGGGCAATATAACGTCGGGGTAGCGGATATAGTCCAGGTGGATTCCATCGAGCTCCCCATACGCTGCCAACTCGCTCACCCTGGCCTTGAGGAACTGGTGGACTTCCGGCCGGGAAGGACAGAGAAACTTGTAGTAGTCAACGTACGCCGGTTTCTCGACGGCCGATTCTCCCTTGCGGTTGACAACAAACCATTCCGGATGCTGTTGGCACACCCCCTCCACCATGCAGGGCATCGTCCACATCCAGGCATGGACCTCCAGACCTTCGGCCTTGGCCAGCGGCAGCAGCTTCTCCAGCCAGGCCTCCCCCACAGGAAGATGTTTGCTCCCATAGTAAGCCTTGTAGCCGTTGAAGATCTCCGGAAGAACGGCATCGATGCCGGATTGGCGCATGAGGGCAAACCGCTTCTTCCATTCATCGGTGGATGGCCCGACATCCGTCGTCACCCACGTCCAGTTCTTTCGCCTCTGTTGGCGGTGGCCGGCGAGCAACATGTTCAGTTTTGGGAATAGTGCGTTCCCGGCCAGGCCTGCGCCTCCCACGCCCAGTATTCGTATGAATGCTCTCTTGTTCATAGGATCATCATTCCTTCAACTGCCTGCGTGAAAGCGCCACATCAGGACCCCCTCGCGAGTCATTGTGGGTCTACTTTCCTGCGCTGAAGCGATACAGAGTCGACGTCAGGTATTTCTGTCCCGGTCGCAGGACTATTGACGGGAATTCCGGATGGTTCGGAGCGTCGGGAAAGTGTTGCGTCTCGAGACAGAATCCATATCGGTGCTTGTAAGGCTTCTCTCCCTTCCCGATATGATGCCCGTCGAGGAAATTCCCGGTATAGAACTGAATCCCGGGCTCGGTTGTATGCACTTCCATCGCTCTTCCCGAAGTCGGCTCATAGACGCGACCGGCCAACGCGAAC
>Ga0182021_10008208_pt1 | contig 12375 bp, 9 predicted proteins | sample 612E3MmetaG_FD_120493 | JGI IMG/M metagenome (GOLD analysis project Ga0182021, IMG submission 120493) | Permafrost microbial communities from Stordalen Mire, Sweden - 612E3M metaG (Illumina Assembly) | ecosystem: Environmental > Terrestrial > Soil > Wetlands > Permafrost | place: Sweden...
AGTTCATTATAAATGCTTTCCTGATCTTTTGGATATATCAAACCTCTTTCAAGTATGATTTGTCTTTTCTGCAGTAACTTGTGGAATGTTTTTCTGGAAACACCGTATTCGAAAGCCATCTGCTGCTTGGTTTTAACTACACCATTAATATTTTCCATAGTGATGAAGTTTATGTAATTTATAATTATTATAGACAGTATATCAATTGATTAAAAAATAATTATCAAACCTTAATCAGTCAGTTTTATAAGATTAAACAATTCTGCACAAAAATAGTTTAGAAAACCAGGATTTTTGGAGAGGTTTTTTATTGACTTTCAGGAATGAACGAACTCACCCCCTTCCTTCGCTTCGCTCAGGATTCCCCCCTTCACTCCGTTCAGGGCAGGCTCTCTCTGCTTCGCAACGAGGGGGAAAGTCACAGATCATAAGATATCTATGTCCACCTCTTTGCGTAGCAGAGAAAGTCCGGACACTATTAAATACGGACCGTAAGTATGCAATTGCCACAGATAAATTATTGTTTTCTAATGAGATCTCTGGAATTTTTCGAGCTCAGAAAGGAACTTCTCCCGTGATACAATATGAGGTGCATGACCACCGGGCATCTCAATGACTTGAGAATATGGCAGGTGTGAAGCAAGCCTGTCCGTAATTTTATGCAGGAATGGCGCTGAACCCGTACCCTTTATAAGCAAAACAGGTGACTTAAAAGTACTCAGGCGTCTTAGTTCATCATTATGATTCACAACCGCCGGGCAGTTACGTAATGATTGTTTGAAATGAATCAATTGCTGCCATTGAGGAAGATCATGTGGTGGTCCGGCCAGGCCTACCTGCTTTAAAAATGCTTCCAGCATATCATCCGTGATATAGCCCTGTAATGATTCAAAAAAGCTTAATGTTTCCTTTGTTTGTTCATCCAGTTCTCCATTTTCCCGAAGAACCCAGATAGCAGGCGGCTCAATAAGGGTCAGAGTACGGACTCTCTCCGGATGATCCAGAGAATAGTCGAGTGATACGAGTGCTCCAAAAGACCAGGCTACAATGTCTACCGGAACGAAATGTCCCAGGGAATCGATCGTTTCCGCAAGGGCCTGACTCTCCGTTCCCAAAGAATAATTTTCCGGAAGCTGACTGTTTTCGATCCCATACTCCACACTCAGAAGCTGAACCATGATGACCTCCCGTTGCTTTGCAGTAAATATTTCTACAAAAGGCTCCCAGCTCTTCCATCCGGTTAGTCCGCCCGGTACAAGAATCAGTGGCTTACCCTCTCCATTGACTTTCACCTGAAGTTTTAACTTTTTCATTACGTTCTTATCTTATTTGAGTGACCAGATCAGATCCATTTTCCTGACAGGCATAATTTCTGGTATAGAACCATAATTTACATAAAAATCAGAATATAGCAGGGTTTTTTCCTCATTTTTTATTTGTTACCGGCTCTCTCTGCTTCGTGGACACCATGAACTCACTCCTTTATCCCAGGCCGTCAACCTAAGGCCTCTCCCCCTCGTTCCCAGGGCCGGGGTCCTGCCTTATCATGTAAGGAAAGTTGTCAGCAAACACATTTCCCCAGCTGATAGATGAAGAATCTACCGCCGTTCCATCAGTCCACAGTACACAGATCCAATCCTCTTTCAGGTGAACCTGAACCTAAATAAATCAACCCTTCGTAAAAATTAAAGAATTTATATTGATTTTGATTTTTTCAGGGTACATTAGCTTTTTAAAGTCTTGAAAGTAAAAATTTTGCAATTGAGGATCATGAGAATTTTATTTTACTGTTTTATTCTGTTTGGAACTATCGCAAATGTAAATGTTTTACTTGCCTGGTCAGTAAAAAATAAAGTAACTGCAAATCAATCCGGCTTTACTGATGCAGCTTCATTTGGCTTCTCAGTGAATGCAAGCGGCATTGGGAATACCAGAGCTTTGCAACAAGCTGTTGATAAAACCGGAACAATTGTGGTAAGTCAGCCAGGAACTTACAAAATGGCAGGAACTGTATATATTGGAAGCAATACTTCTCTGAAATTTGGTAATGGAGTATTCCTGAAAAAGGTGAATGAAGAAGGAGAGTTTTCGCATGTGATAGTTAATAAGGGAGCAATTACAAGAACGTATGACCAGAACATTACCGTTGAAGGTTTACAGATCATCGTGAATGGCATGGATGTCCGCAAATTCAAAGAAGCTACCGGTCTCCATGGTCAACTGGCATTCTTCTATGTGAAAGATCTGAAAATTGATCACTTCCGATGTCTGGATCTGGGTAAAGCGCAGTACGGTATCCACGTCTGTACCTTCGAAGATATTATTATAAATGATGTAATAATCAAAGGCGACAAAGATGGCGTACACCTGGGCAGGGGAAAACGATTTACGATAAGCAATGGGGTTTTTGAAACTTACGATGATGCCATCGCCCTTAATGCCCACGATTATTCCACGGGAAATCCGGAGTTGGGTTGGATCGAAGATGGCCTGGTTGAAAATTGTCATGACCTGAGGGCTGAAAAATCTGTAGGGTATTTTTGCCGCATTCTGGCTGGTGCCTGGATTGATTGGAAACCCGGTATGGAAGTGCAGCAATCGGACGCAGTCGTGTCAAATGGCAGGATTTATCGTGTATTGACAAAGCCTGACGGCAAAATATATAAATCTTTTACCCGGCCCATGCACGAAAAAGGAAGTATGGTGCTCGACAGCATTAATTGGGTGATGATACAAAAAGATGTGACATACTCCTGCGGCGTGCGCAACATAACTTTCCGCGATATCTTTCTGGAAAAACCCCGCATCGGGTTCTCAATTCATTTCGATAATGATAAATACAGCCGTTCTTATTACCCCGGCGCACAGGTACCAATGCAGGAACAGCTGGTATTCGACAATATACGAATATTGTACAACGAACCAGTCGATTTTCTATCGGTAAACACACCTGTCGATATGGTTACTATAACCAATTCAAGTTTCCGTGCGGGAGGAATTGACTTTCACGGCAACCAGGCAATGACCGACTACCAAAAAACCAAAATCAACATTGTGGGCTGTGTTTTCAATCAAAAAGGAATAATGTATTTGTTGAAAAACAGCGTTGATGGAAAGGAAATTATTCTGAAAACATCTTCTAATACTGAACTTCATGACGATTTTTCTGCAATAATTATCCGGGGAAATGGCAAAATTACATTTGAGTCGGATTTAAGTGGATTGAAAAACTAAGGACCTACTCAAAAAAAATCTTAATTTTTCCCCCAAGTATCATGATTTGAAGTAAGCCATTTTTGTAATTCATTCGTAAGTGAAGTCACAATTTCCAAATTCTTAGAGGCAATATTGTTCATCTGATAAGGATCCTTAATATTATCAAATAATACAGTGTCCAAAGTATTGTCAGGCAATCTGTTGAACATCAGAGTATAGTTGTTGGTCCGGACACCTCTTTTTCCAAGAGTCGGATTATCAAAAGGCATCCACATATAAAGCTGGGAAGAGGGCCGGCTTCCTTTTCCGGTTAGGAATATATCTGAATAATCCTTACCCATGACCCCTTTTGGTACTTTTGATCCCAAACCTAAAAGGCTTAACAAAGTAGGATAAACGTCAGGAACAGATATAAGCAGATCGTCCTTCTCCGGTTTAATATGACCCGGCCAGCGAATTATAAAGGGAATAACCATAGATTCTTCATAATAGTTGTTTTTGGAAATTTCATCGTGCCTTCCGAGGCAATCACCATGATCAGAGGTGAACAGGACAATTGTATTCTGATCCATCCCGGCATCGTGGAGGGCCTTCAGTATCTTTCCGAAATTGTCATCCACACCGGTTATCTGGGCGTATTGATTCCGGGCATTTTTCCTGTTGTACTTTCCCCATTTGCTATCAGGGGATGGAATGTCCGGAAAGGAAAAAAGCTTTTCATCAGGAACAGTATCATACATCCTTACATATTTTTCGGGGACCAGATCATATGGCATGTGGGGAGGGTTCATTGATACGACCAATGCCCAGGGTTTATCAGGATCCCTGAATTTGCCCCCCTGGTTGTTTATAAATCGTGCAGCCATTTCAGCTTCATGTTCAGGGCCCCACTGATCAACGTAGAAGAATCCGTCACGCTTTGAATCTGTATCCCAGTACATCGGTCTGTTATGCTGATCGTAAGTATTATAGGCATGCCAGTAACTGAAACCATGTCTTCTGTCCGGAGGTGTCCATTCGTTCCAGGCAGGTTCGCTCTTATTATTACTGCAATCAACATAGGGTTTATATGGCGATTCCAGATGCCATTTTCCAATATAACCAAGACTGTATCCCTCATTTTTCAGCATGTCGGACCAGGTTGTATCGGATTTCTGCAGTTTTACATTAAACGGACCGGTCTCAGATGTACAATTACTAACGACGCAATTTGAAATGGGATACTTTCCGGTAAGGAACATTGCCCGGAAAGGGCTGCTGACAGGATAGTTACTTACTGCGCTTGTTAAAACCAGTGACTCCCTTGCAAAAGCATCTATCTTAGGAGTAATAGCAGGCTCCTTTGACAAAAACCCGAGAGCCTGTCCTCGCATCTGATCTGGAAAAACAATAAGCAGGTTAGGTGGTTTTTGCTGTCTGCCCGAACAGGCAACAATTGCCGGGAAAAGTATCAGAAGCTTTGAGTAAAGTCCAAAACTGACTTTGGATAAATTCATATTATCAGGTTTAAAAAATTCGTCCGGGTATTATCATTATTAATTAATGATAAGTTATTTAAGTGATTAATAGATGATTACATTATTAAATCAGTTTATAGTGAGAAATCAATAGCGAGGATCTCACTGAATAGTCTGGTTATTTCCTGCGATAGTCAGAGCTTTCTCATTCCGTTGATTATTAATAGCCATGCTTTGGAAATATTGTTAAAATCCTTTCTTATCTGTCAGCAACCGGGTGATTTTCAGGGGTAACTGAAAAAGGACGATCCTCCGGCAAGATCCCCAGGTTTTTTGAAGGTTTGCTATCCATCACATAACGGATTACGCCGCCGTTCATTAACTCCCCGTATGTCAGCCAGGTTCTCGTAAATGTTTTGCCATTCAACGAGGCCGCCTGAATATACCTGTTTTCCAATGAATTATTCTCAGCAACTATTTCCAGTGTTTTTCCATTTTCCAGATGAATGGTCATTTTTGGAAATACCGGACTGCCAATTACATACTGATCAGTGCCCGGGCAGACAGAATACAATCCCATGGCGCTGATCACATACCACGATGAGGTTTGTCCCTGGTCTTCATCACCCGGATATCCGTCCGGACCGGAATTATACAGCTTATTCATTGCATCCCTGATCCATTTCTGGGTCTTCCATGGCTGGCCGGCATAATCGTACAGATAAATCATATGCTGAATAGGTTGATTACCATGAGCATACTGCCCCATGTTTATCATTGCCATTTCAGTCATCTCGTGAATTACCCGTTTATATGTTCCGACTTTGAACTTATTGGGTTCGGTAAAGACAGAATCAAGTTTTGCCACGAAATTTTTATCTCCTCCCATCAGTTCGATCAATCCCTGAATATCATGGAATACTGACCAGTGGTAATGCCATGCAGAACCTTCGGTATAGGCGCCACCCCACTCTATCGGTTCAAAACCCGGAACCCATTCTCCTTTACCGTTACGTCCGCGCATAAAACGGGTCGAAGGATCATATACATTCTTATAATTAAAAATCTGCCTTTTAAAAACCTCTTCATAAAAAGAAGAACCTGAAAGCTTTGCAATCTGCATTGCACAAAAGTCATCGTAACAAAACTCAAGTGTTTTGGCAACTGCCTCCCTGTATTCAGGATACGGGACATAACCCAAGGTAAAATATTCTTTCCAGCCATCCCGTCCATTTGATGGCCCGTATGGCCCCTTGTTAGTGGCTTCGTGATACATTGCCTCAAGAGCTTTCTGGGGATCGAATGTCCTTATCCCTTTTACATAAGCATCAGCAAGTAGAGAGGCTGCATGATTACCGACCATTCCGTCATTATGCCCCGGGAAGGCCCAGGAAGGCAGCCAGTTGCTTTGTTCGTATGCATCTACCAATGATTTAACATAACGTCCGTGCATTTCGGGATGGAAAAGAATATTCAAAGGAAATTGCGCCCGGAACGTATCCCAGAAACCGGTATCTGTGTACATATATCCTTTATGTACGCTGCCATCATAAGGACTGTAATAAATTGGCTGCTTATCGGCATCATATTCATAGAATTGTCTTGGAAAAAGCATTGAACGGAAAAAGCAGGAATAAAATGTGGCTTTATCTTCGGGGGTGCCACCTTCAACTTCGACTTTTCCCAGTTGCCTGTTCCAGGCTGCTGCAGCTGCATTTGTTACGTCTTCGAGACGGTTGGATCCTGAAAGTTCCTGCTGAAAATTCAGTTCAGCCTGTTCAGGACTGATAAAGGATGAAGCGACTCTGACATTAACCGTTACACCCGGACTGAATTTGATATATGCCTGCACATAGTCGTCTTCAGCCATGCTGTTATCCCTGGTGAGCGCATTGCCTGCTTTGTTCCATGTACCATATGAAGCAAATGGTTTGTCGAAATATGCAACAAAATAGTTGGTAAATCCTTTCGGTACTGAACGGTTTGCATTCCTGCAGTAGCCGGTGATTTTTTTCTGTTCGGGGAATATTTTTACCATGCTGCCTCCGCTGTTGGCATCAAGTATGATGTACGAATCCTTACCTTTGGGGAAGGTAAACCGGAAAAAAACGCCCCTCTCTGTTGGTGACATCTCAGTGGTTATTTTGTTCTCAAAAGTAACCCGGTAATAATCAGGCCTGGCAGTCTCTTTCTCGTGACTGAACTTTATTGCCCTTTTAAACTGATCAACTACCAGTGTCCCTGAAACAGGCATTAACGAAAACGCAGCATAATCCCTCGTCCACGAACTGCACTGATGAGTCTGACGGAATCCCCTGATTGAGTCTTTGGGGTATTGATAGATCCAGCCGTCCCGGTTCACACCTGTCTGTGGAGTCCAGAAATTCATTCCCCAGGGCAATGCCAGTGTAGGATAGGTATTTCCGTGAGTCAGCTCATACTTTGAATCGGTTCCCTGTAATGTATTTACATATTTCACAAGGTCTTTCTGAGCATATACAGGAACTGCATAGATCATTATGAAGCATACGGAAAGTATTTTCAGAAGTATCTGAAAATCAGTAATGGTTCTTTTGGTTAGATTGAACATGATAAAGAAATTTATAGTTAGTATTTATGAGTATCCGACTTAAAATGTGAGATTCTTCGCTTCGCTCAGAATGACAAGTATTTAGAAAGTTAAAGGGGAGGAGGTGGTGGTTGGAGGCTACGCCTCCAACCACCACCTCCTCCAAAACACATTTGACTGTCATTCTGAGCGAAACGAAGTGAAGCGAAGAATCTCCTGCTAATTTCACCTTAAATCCGTTTAGTAATTATTAATATTCCTGACAGAAGGTATTTTATAATAAAACATCATTGTTTTTCTTCGTCTACCCCGGCCCCAAGGGGAGCGAAGAAAATCAATGTAGTATATTCATGATTACCGTTAGTAAATTTAATATTTAAACTGAATTGTCCTTGAAAACATTACCATTGGAATTCAACATTTATTCCGTCAGGATTATTTTCAAAACCGATGAAACAGGTCCTGCTTTTTTCATTCCAGGAAGACTGTATTTCCGTGAGCACCTTTCCTGCAACATTGTAAATATAAAGAAAAATGATCAGATTAACCGGGCTATTAGCCATTGGGTTAGTTCGTTGTTAGCTGTTAAGCGAATTATGAAACTGTCCGGATGTATGGTACTTTGTCAAATAGTCATTTAGCCTCTCAATAGTTACATTCCCCAGTCTCCTGAATCTGAGGGCATTTTACATTACCATATGAACAAAAAACGCAGCAGTCTCCGGCTTTAGGTTTAAGAATCTTTTTACAATTTGTACATTCATAGAAAAACTGACAAGAATCAGTCGGCATCGTCTCCTCTTTTTTAAATCCGCAGGCAGGACACGTTATTGTTGAGATTAATTGAATTTTTTTAAGCCCTTTCAAATGCATTGGTTCTTTGAGTTTAATGAATCCTGCTCAACTTTTAAATGTGCCTGAAAAGTTGTATTCGTATCCTTTGATTAACAAACCGAAACTGCTTGAATACGCAGGATGGTTAAGGTGATGGTTTGAGAATTTGATTTTAACTTTAGCAGGATATCCAACTCTGACATTCAATCCTGTCCTGGATTTAATTAGCTGTGGGAGATTCTTTAACAGAGCTCCTCCCCCGGTAATTACCATTCCGGAATGAAGTTTGCTTTTAAACCCGGATTTCTCTATTTCAAAATTTACACAACTTAATATTTCTTCCATCCTGGCAAGAATTATTGATGTCAACTTATTTTTATGATCAGTTGTGAGATTGTACTGAGTTTCATCATAACCGATCTTGATATTCTCAGCTTCATCCCATCCGGAAAACAGGTGTTCCTTTATATCCTGTGTGATCTGATTTCCGCCAAAGGGAATCATGGCAACATTTTGAACAACACCATTCTTATAAAAAGCCAGGTTAGTTGTTTCAGCCCCTATATCAACGAGAATAATGCCTGAATCTCTTTCAGAATCAGTAAGTACTGCTTCAGCTGAGGCAACCGGTTCGGGAATGATCTTTTTCACTATTAACCCGGCATGCTTCATGCATTTATATACATTATTTATTGAGTCACTTTCACCAGTAACAGTAATAAAATGTCCTTCAAGAAATTTTCCAGACATACCAACCGGATTCCTTATTCCTGCAACATCTTCTACAGTATAATTTTGCGGGAATATTTCTATAATCTCCCGGCCGGCATCCATAAGTATCTTATGCATATCGATCGTCAGTTTCTCTAAATCCTGCCTCTCAATCACATTTATGGTTGAATTAAGATTAATAAATCCGCGATTCTTAAAGCAGGAGACATTCCCTCCTGAAATTCCAACGTAGACCTCATCAATTTTGAACCCTGTGTTTTCCCGGAACTCTTCAATGGTTTGCCTGACAGCATCAGCGGTTTCTTCAATATTCTGAATAATACCTCTTTTTATACCGTTCGATCCGGTTTTGCTTACAGCAAGAATTTCCAGTTTCCCTTCCCGGTCTTTTTTCCCGATAATGGTAACAATTTTGGAGGTTCCAAGATCTATTGCAGCAACAAATTCATCCTTGGATATCATCTCAGGTAAAGATTTAATGCATCCTGATAAGAAGATCTTATATCGGCTATCAAACTTGCAGGTTGTATAACCTTTACGGTGTCACCAAAGGACAGGAGCTCCATAAAAAGGTCATGGGTTACATAAACTGTAAGTTTAATTAATAGTTCGTATTCGTTGTCCAGAAGTATTTCCTGGGATTCGTGCAATGGAAGAGATTTAATATATTTTCCCTGAAACGGCTCAAATGATAATATCACCTCCTGAGGTTTCTCCTCATTTGACCTGATTATCCCGAAACTGTATTTGAAATAGTCCTTTACATTAAAATTACCGGGAAATTGAAACCGATCTTTAGTAACTTCTAAATCATTCAAACGATCTAATGCGAAACTTTTAACTATTTTATTTTTTAAGTCATTGGCTATTAAATACCAACGATTTTTAAACTCCTTCAAGGCATATGGTTCAACCCTTCTTTCACTTAGCTCATCTTCCCAATATTTATAGTATTTAAAGGATATGATCAAATGATTTTTTATAGCATGAAGTAATCCATACAGATTTTCGGTTCCCTTAGGCTTGCTACTCTCCAGATGAATAAAAGGTGCCACGTCTCTGGTCAGGTTTAAGGAATTGAAAATATCAAAAGTTTCAATCATTCGCTGAAAATTCATATTCTCCATTTCATTCTGAATTATGAAATATCCTTTAGCTGATTTTGAATATTCTATGTCAATTCCGAATAGGTTCCTAATTTCACGTATATCCCTTTGGAAAGTCCTCTTTGAAAAACCTATATTCAAAGTATCGTCCAGCATTTGCAAATATCCGGACTGGCTTTCAATATAGCCTTTCAACTCCTCATAAGAAGAGTAGGGCTTTGCTTTCAGTTTTTTGAAAATGAGCAAGTAACGGGATATGTATCCTCGTTTGGACATTTATATATTCTTTTCTGAAAAATCTTTTAATTTTTTATTAAATAAATCAATAAATTCTATCATATCATTCTCCTGCGTTGGAAACTTAAATATTTTTTCATGCCAATCTTTTTTTCGTTCATCGTTTTTTGACCTGAATTCATTTAGGTAATCTATTTGCTCAAGTATTTCGATTGCTCTATCGTATTCTCCATCTAAATAATAAAAATTTGAATCAAAGAATTGAACAACATATGTATTTATATCTCTTACCCAAATATCAATCACTATTTCTGAATCGTGCCAGTAAAATTCACGAAATTTACAATATTGTTCCTGTGCTTTAATGCTTTTAAATGGTGATTGATGTAATTTTGGTTCAAAAATATAAACCAAATGTTCTGGCATAAATGCAGGCATTTTATCTACCATATCTTTTATATCCAGAGCAGTTGTGAAATTATTTTCTTTGAGAATAATTTCAAAAAAGTCTTTCATGATTTGATTGTTCATAGTAGCTATATTTAAATTTTTAATTAATTTACCATATTGTCTTAAAATCAATAATGCATCTATACTGTTGGCAATGTTTGTGCATGGGATTATCCAGCCATGATATAAATCTTTTTCTTTCCTATCTTCGTTACTAAATGCCGCTATCTCTAACAACATCTTTTCTATTTCCTCCTTTTCTGGTTGTGTCCAATTGCATTTATCAATTATTGGTTTCTTACCATCTATAGAAAGATAAATTATAGCATCAATTTCATAACCTTCTTTTTTTGAATGAGCTACATATGTCGGAATTTGACGATTTTGATCTAAAGCATTATTTATTTTATTTTCAATAATGATACATTTTTTTGAACCCCGTATCCAAATATCAATATATCCTTTTTCTCCGATGCTTTTCGTTCCTGTTACTTCGGCATCCTTATAATCCTCAATATTGATTTTACATTTATCGTTAAATTTATTATTCAAGAAAGAGATGAACACTTTGAGAAATTTATGCCCTTCATTATGCTTCTCATTTGGGTCTAAAAGTGCAGCAATAATTTGGCTATGGAATTTTTCATGATAATATAATTCTGATACTATTGTGAAAATGTTAAATCCAATATCATTAAGTTCATTTTTATGTTCCTCATAGTCATTACAAATTCTTTGAAGATAAGAATTTGATAAAAGTGTTTGAATAGAATGTAGATGAATATTCATCAATTCATCAACTTGAAGAATCACCTTTAATATATTATTCACATCCATTTCTTCCATTTTCATTCCCTCTTTAAAAATAATTTAAATAGTTCCGTGCAAGCCATAACATAGCGCACAGCAATCTGGTGATTTAAAAGTATCCCATATTTCTGGAACTATGTGACTAAGTTTTCTTAAAAAAAATATTTGACCAATTTTGTTTGTGTTAAACTTTCTATTCTGGTGTCAAAATTAGAATCAAGATACGCCAAAGAATGTCGCTATAAAAAGAATTATTGAAAAAATGTCAATGTTCTTTAACATCCTTTTTCAATGTCGCTAGGATTGATCCTTTAAAAAAATGAATTCTGAGAATTCCGGGGGTAGTCTCAATGTTTTTGGGTCTGAAAGTCTGAGCGTTTGATAATCTGATAGTCTGTTTTTTTCTTGATGCTTTCAAGCCAACTATCTGACGCTCATATTTTTCATTGACAATCAGGAAACCGGATACCCTGGCACCTGTCCCAATTAATTCCCGGTGCATGATACAATTGTACCTAATAATCACTCACCGGTTGAAATTATTTTAAGATTATCCCGGACTTTCATGTAATAGAGAATTGCCTCTGAACGGTTTCCTACTTTGAATTTTCTGTAAATACGCTGCAGGTTATTCCTGTCAATGTAAACCAGGGATTTCGCACCCCCATCTAGGGATTGCCCGAACGAACCTCGGGATTGCCCGAACGAATCTCGGAATTGCCCGAACGAACCTTGGGATTGCCCGAATGAACCTCGGAATTGCCCGAACGAATCTCTGGATTCTCCGAACGAATCTCGGAATCGCCCGAAGAAACCTCGGGATTGCCCGAACGAACCTCAGTTTGACTTGTCCTAAAATAGCTTGACGGATTTTTACTAAATATTGATTATGGTAAATGTATTTATTTTCATCTATTTATATTAATTAATATCTTTTTTTTATTTACTGTTATTATGGTTGTAT
>Ga0182021_10008209_pt1 | contig 12374 bp, 12 predicted proteins | sample 612E3MmetaG_FD_120493 | JGI IMG/M metagenome (GOLD analysis project Ga0182021, IMG submission 120493) | Permafrost microbial communities from Stordalen Mire, Sweden - 612E3M metaG (Illumina Assembly) | ecosystem: Environmental > Terrestrial > Soil > Wetlands > Permafrost | place: Sweden...
ACACTCTGCAACAAAAATTATTACTCCCCCCCGTTTAACCGCATCTAAGGCATTGTCTAAGCCCTTATAAGCTTCATAAAGGCTGATGTCGGCTGGATGACCTCCTGCACTTACCACGATGATATCGGCTCGGCGATCCACAGTTACCCGGTACATATCATCATAGAGTTTCACTGCTTCCAAAAACGCTGCTTCCAAATCGCCTGCAAAAGCCTTTACCACTTCACCTTTCCTGTTTGCAACAACGTTAACGATAAAATCCACCTTAGCTAGCCTTGCGGCCTCAGTCATATCCACATGTACAGGATTATCCACTAAATTCCCAGATTTCGCATTAGCACTTACGAGCATGCCGTGATTTTGCTTGATGGTTTCTTCACCGCAAATCCCCGGCAAAACACCCTTTCTTCCCCCGCCATAACCCGCATAATAGTTAAGGTCAACATCACCTAAAAGTACCTTAACATCAGCTTCCATGAATACTCTGTTCACCAACACCTTGTTGCCATACGTCTTAGTCGTGCCCAAATTAACAAGGTCTGACGACCGAGAATCGTGACTAACAGTTTTCACGCGTTTTAATGCTTCTTCACCGATAAGTTTCGCGGCCTCTTCGGGTTTTACTGCACCATAAGTTCCACAACCAAAAATAACCGTTACGTTTTCATCTTTTACGCCTGCCCCGTTGAGTTCAGCAAGGACGGGCAAAAGCAGGATTTCGCCTGGCGTTTTTCGGGCAGCAACATCCACAACAATCGCTACTTTGCATTCTGGCTTAACAATCTCGCTTAACCGTTTTGCACCGATAGTTTCTTTTAGGGAACGTTCAACCTCAGCCTTCGCGTCCGCCGCGGCGGGCTGCTCTTTTGGCTCAATTGTGCCCAGCAAGTTTCGGGCTGGAACACGAACGCACACATCGGTTTTTCCGTAGGGAAGCCAAACATCAACCATGCCAAGTCACGCTAACTAATTTACATGTACTCGACACAGGAACCTATTAAGCCTTATCAATTTTTTTTCTTGAACAAAAAAGTGATTTGCAGATTCTTTGCAGCGGCTTCTTTCTGTACGGCAAAAAATATGTAAATAGCTGTTGCTCCCTAAGTTCAGGTTATTGAATTCTGTAAGTAGAAAGTAAGTTATTAAGAGAGGTTGAGGCTAATATCGGAATACACAACTTCTTTTAAACGCAGCTCGCATAATAGTTCTTGAGGAATCAAGGCTATGTCCATTCAGAAAACGCCAGAAAAAAACAGCATACTCTTTGTATGGCTCAACAACTATGCTGGAATACTCCTAAAAACCCCATCCAAAACCCTGGTCATCGACCCCGTTGACGTCAAAGCTAAAGCTCTTCAAAACGTCGATGCAATCCTGATAACGCACGAACACTACGACCACCTCGATCAGCGCTTAGTAACTGAAATTCAAAAAGCCACTGGCTGTATAGTAATCGCCGATGCTGCTTCAACCAAAAAGCTTCAACTTGCCATATCCAATGACAAACTAACAGAAATCAAGCCGGGTATGGAAATCAAAATCGGCGAAGTTTCAGTAAAAGCAGAAAAAAGCAACCATCCAGCCCAAGCCCCAGTAACATACATTATAACCAGTGAAGACCAAGTCAAAGTCTACCATACCGCAGATAGTTTACCTTTCCCCGAATTAGCAAAGCTTGGACAAAAAGAAAAGTTCGATGTTGTTTTCTGCACAGTAGGTATTGCTCCAGGTTCAACTCCGCAGACAGGTTTTGAAATTGCATGGTTAACTAAACCTCAAGTTGCAGTACCATACCACACCGCAACCGTAGAAAGCCAAAAAGAGTTTGCAGAACTGTTAAAAAAGGAGTTGCCAAGAACTGCAAGCTTGATTCCTGAACAAAACAAAATCTATCAGGTCTCAAAGAGGAAGTGAAAAACATGAAAACCCAAAACCCAAGCCTATCTCCGAAAGATCGAATGGCAAACATTCTGTTTAAAGTCGACGCCGTAAAATTCGGTGTCTTCAAACTTTCAAGTGGCAAAGCAAGCCCCTACTACATAGACCTCAGAGTAATTCCCAGCTTTCCAGATGCATTCCACGAAATATGCGAATCCTACGCCCAATACATAACTAACCAAATTGGAGTCAAAAACTTCGACCGAATCGCAGCCATACCCATAGCAGGAATCCCTTTTGCATCACAAATTGCCTATAACCTCAACAAACCCTTCATTTACGTTCGCAAAGGCATCCACTTAAGCGGCAGAGAACGCAGAGTAGAAGGCGTCTTAGCTTCAGGAGACAAAGTTTTGCTAATTGACGATCTAATCACAACAGGCTTAAGCCTAAAGGAGTCAGCTGACGCTGTTAGAGCTGAAGGCGGCGTAGTAACTGAAGCCGTTGTTTTCTTAGATCGTGAAGAAGGCGGAAGAGATCTGCTGGAAAAAAACGGCGTGAAACTTCATTCGGTACTTAAAATAAGCGAAATTGCCAAGACGCTCTATGAACTGGGTGCAATTGATCATGAAAACCTAAAGACTATTCTTAAACAAATAAAAAAACAATAGCAACCGGAAATTACTCGTAGAAGATTAGGCTGGTTTCTTCAAGTAGCGTATGCAATTTTTCCACAGCATCATAAACGTCTTGTTCTTTCTTCGCGCCTGTGCAAACAAGTTTTCCACTGGCAAAAAGCAGAATCACAACTTTCGGCTCCGCCATTCGGTAAATCAAGCCTGGAAACTGTTCGGGTTCATACATTGCGTGCTCAAGCGTGTAAGCTGCTTTTTCTAAGTCTATTAATCCGCCTAAAACGCCTGATGCCACAATATTTTGAATTTTCATTTCGGGTTTACTGATAATTATTATGCCGCCCTTCTTTAGTTCCTTAACCACTTTCATTACGGCTCTTTTGGATTCCTTCTCTGATTTAGCTCCTGTGCAAACCATTTTTCCTGAACTAAAAATTAAAGTGGCAGTTTTTGGTCGTTTTAAACGAAAAACTAAGCCTGGAAACTGTTCAGGACGATATTCTACGCCTGGGTACCCTTTAACGACAGCGTTCAAATCGACTTTCTGATTAAGCGTTGCAGAAGCGACCACGTTTTCAATGCTTAATGTTGCTTTAACTTTTGGCAATCAATTTCCCTCGTGCGAATATCGCCTTTCTTGATTGTTGATTTATCCAAAGCTTTGGATATAAAGACATCTATGGCTGACTGTTTTTATCGGTTTGTTGTGCAGACTTTTTTCTCTTTTATTTGATTACAGGCAGGATGAACTCGATTATTAAAAGCAATGTTATGAGTCCTATAACAACTGGCAAAACCTGTGAGTTGTCCTGCCAACCCGAATGCTTCAAATCATTAACAAATGTATTGTTTTAAAACTACAGCTTATCTGAAAAAAGAAAAAAAGAGTGCAAATACGTATGCAAACTACTTCGTTTCGATAGTGGTGTTAAATTTTTTGTTTGCTTAGTACTTCGCGGAATACGTTGCCGCATTTTGGGCATTCGTAGAGTCCGATTTCTAGTTGCATGCGTTTTCCAGCTTTATCAGGGCGACCCGCCATTTTCCATGTCTTTTTTGGCTTTGCTACTTCTGTACTGCATTTTGGACATTTAGCCATTTAATTTTCTCTCCGTGTTGCTGTTTCCATGCTTTAACATGAATGAATAAAAAACTTTCCGTAGCTTTCCCATAGATATTTTTCTTTCTAATATTGCAATTAAACATTTTTTGTCATTGGCTTCTACTCAAGGTACGAGAAGTGTTGAAAGCACATGTTGAATGTTTAGATATTCGTATAGAAAAATACCAATAATTAATGAATTAGCTAAAAATACTGCTAAAACCCCCTGTTAACAGTGGATTTCTGTACTAACTTCTTTTATAGCTGAATCCAAGTTTATCTCTTTAAAAGGCGAGGTTCAATTTTGCAAGCCACTTCTGATAATGCTTTTGAGATGCTAGTAAAGCCAGTTCGAAGGCTTGTTGAACAGAGAGGATTTGCTAAACCCACTGAACCTCAAGAAAAAACTATCCCAAAAATTCTCGAAGGCAAAAATGTCCTCTTAATTTCGCCTACAGCAACGGGCAAAACAGAGGCTGCTTTCCTGCCTATTTTAAGTATGATTATGCAGCAGCCTAAGACTCCAGGCATAAAAGTTTTGTATATTACGCCGCTTCGGGCTTTAAATCGTGACTTGCTTGAGCGGTTGCAATGGTGGTGCAATAACCTAGATATTAAATTGGCAGTTAGGCATGGCGACACCGAGACAAAAGAACGAACTCGCCAATCCCACTGCCCCCCAGACATTCTAATAACAACGCCTGAAACCTTACAAGCTATACTTACTGGGTGGTTGCTACGTCAGAGCTTGCAAAGCCTTCGTTGGATAGTAATCGATGAAGTTCATGAGTTAGCCGACAGCAAACGGGGAAGTCAATTATCCTTGGCACTTGAGCGTATCAGAGATTTAATTGGTAAAGAGTTTCAAATGATTGGATTATCTGCCACAGTTGGCAGTCCAGACAAAGTCGCTCAATTCCTTGTCGGCAATAAGCGGTCTGTCGAAATCATCCGTGTGCCGGTCGCCAAAATGGTGAAGCTGCAAGTTATCTATCCAAAGCCAAGTGAAGAAGATGCCCAATTTGCTTCAAAAATCTACACGCATCCAGAGGTAGCAGCAAGACTGCGCATTATTCGCGACTACATGACTAAACGCAAATCTGTGCTTCTGTTCACCAACACTCGTTCAGTTTCTGAGGTTTTGGCTTCACGCTTCAAAGTATGGGATGCAGATTTTCCAATTTCAATCCATCATGGCTCTTTAACTAAGCCTTCACGTCTCGCTGCCGAAAAAGGACTTAAAAAAGGAGCTCTCAAAGGACTAATCGCGACTAGCAGCCTTGAACTCGGTATAGATGTCGGAGCCATTGACCTTGTGATTCAATATATGAGTCCGAGACAGGTTTCGCGTTTAATCCAACGGGTTGGCAGAGCAGGACATACTTATGGTGATTTGTCGGAAGGAATTATTATCGGGATGGATTCTGATGATACATTGGAAGCCTTAGTTATTGCCCGGCGGGCTTTAGCGGAAGAGCTTGAGCCAATGCAGATTCCTGACAAACCTTTCGATGTTTTAGCTCACCAAATCGCTGGTTTACTGCTTAAAAATCGACGTTTAGCCTTCAACGAAATTTTGTTGTTGGCGCAAAACGCTGCACCCTACGAAAACCTCACATTGGCTGACGTAGAGAAAATTCTCAAGTACATGCACAATCGTTTTCCACGTTTAGCTTGGGCATCGTTTGAAGACCTTGTAGTTTTAAGGCCTCAGCGGACAAAGGCGTTGTATGAATATTATTTTGACAATTTGTCAATGATTCCTGAGGAGAAACAGTTCCTTGTAATTGATGAGTCAATGGATTGTTCCATCGGCGTGTTAGATGAAGCCTTCATGGCAGAGTACGGTAAGCCAGGCACAAAATTCATAATCAGAGGCAGCCCATGGCAAATAATCCACACTACCGAAGACAAAGTTTACGTTCGACCAATTGACGACCCAACAGGCTCCATTCCAAGCTGGATAGGAGAAGAAATACCTGTTCCATACGAGATAGCTCAAGAACTAGCCCAAATCCGTGGTTTTGCAGAAGAGAAAACACATAGCGGCGCCTCAAGTGAACAAATTAGCGCGTTGCTTTCCGAACGTTACCCTGCAGATAAAGAAACAATTCAGCACGCGTTAGAAGAAACCTTGGAGCAAGTACACAGTGGATTTCCAGTGCCTACCCCCAAGCGGATTGTGGTGGAGGATTGGAGCGAATTCGTTATTTTTCACTCAAATTTTGGTTCACTTACTAACCGCGCTTTAGCTCAGCTTTTAGGGCAGGTTTTGTCTGATAAGCTTGGACGCGGTATAGTGGTGCAGCATGACCCATACCGCATTTTCGTTCAAACCATGGGCTCAATGAACGCAGAGCGACTTGTTGAAGTCATAAAAGAGATACAGTCTATGAGCGAACAAACCATCAGAAACACACTAACACTTTCAACAATTAAGACGGGGCTCTTCAAACGCCGAGTTATACAGGTGGCAAGGCGTTTTGGGGCATTAAAGAAGTGGGCTGATTTTAGCAACGTAAGCATCCAAAAATTGATAACGAGTTTTGAAGGAACACCCATTTACGAAGAGGGGCTCAAAGAAGTTTTTTCAAAAGACATCGACGGCGACGGGCTTGTTATGGTTTTGGGACGTCTTCGTAACTGTGATGTTCGGCTGCAGGTAGTTGAAACAGGCGGCAACGCGACGCCAGTGGCGCGTGTGGGCATTGAACGGGTTAGCATGAAAACAGACCTTATCCCGCCTGAGCAAATGCGGGCAGTCTTAGTTGAATCTGCCAAGGCAAGGCTATTAAATGAGACAGGCAACTTTGTTTGCACAAGCTGTTGGGATTACATGGAGATGATTCGCATCAAAGACTTGCCTGACAAACCTAAGTGTCCGAGGTGTGGGTCTTTTGTTGTTGGAATGTTGAAGGTTGAAGAGGATAAGGCTTTGGGACTTGTTGAAAAGAGGGGAGAAAAATTGGCTAAGAACGAAGAGAAGATGCAAGTGCATGCAAAGCAAACCGCCGAGTTAATTGAAAAATACGGTAAGGCGGCGGCAGTGGCGTTGAGTGCTAGGCGAGTTTCGGCAACTGATATTGCGGTGGTTTTAGAGAAGGAACCAAAGCTTTCAGACAAATTTTACGAATTAGTTTTGGAAGCCGAACGCAAAGTTCTCAGCAAACGATTCAGATAAGAAATAATCTTCTCTGTTTTGAAGGGTTCCTACTAATTGGTAATACAGCAACCTTTTAAGCTTAAAGCCAAATAGTTTTGCTATCTGCTTGACATGCTCACAGAGGAAAAGAGTTTGGAGATAAGCCGAAAAAACCTACGCAATGAAGTTTTGGAACGCATAAAATATGTTAAAACCTGCGTTATGGCTAGAGAATTGTGTTTACTTGTTCGAACGAACAGGGCGGTTTTAGAGCCTAAAGACGTGCAGGAAGTCTGCCAGTACATCTCAAAACTATGCAAAGAAGAAGGCTGCTCTGAACCCAGCGAAATGTGCATAAAAGCTGCAAACGCCGTTGGCAAAGCAGATGAAGAAAAATACCTTGACTTATGCGCGCAAAGCTGCGTTAAATGCGGCGAAGCAAAAAGGCCCCAGCCCAAAAAAGATGCGTATGTGACTTAACAACATGACTGCTCGTTTTGTGAAAAGAAGGAAAAACTGAAAATGTTTATCGCGCCTTTTGTTCCAAGCCCACAAATGGTTGTAGAATATATGCTTAAAATGGCTGAATTGAGACCTGGTGAAGTCTTATTTGATATGGGTTCTGGAGACGGCAGAACAGTAATTATGGCAGCGAAGACTTTTGGCGCCCGCGGCGTCGGCATTGAACTGCGTGAAGATTTAGCAAAGAAAGCAATGGGCAACATTCATGAGAATGGACTTGATGACAGAGTAACTATCATGAATGATGACATGTTCAATGTAAACCTAACTTCAGCCGACGTTGTTTACCTTTACTTGACAACAAGTGCGAACGAGAAAATCAAACCCAATCTAGAACGTGACCTCAAAAAAGGTACACGTGTGGTCTCACATGATTATGAGATTATTGGTTGGCGACCCGCCAAAGTTGAAAATTTCTGTGAAAATCCCCAGCTTGGGTATCCTTCACATACAATTTACCTCTACAAAAAAACGTAGTTTTCCTCTTTGTTTGCTGGAAAAGAATTTAATCTTCTACTGTTTTGATTCGCAAAGAGCGTACTTAGAAAATGCAGTTTGTTCCATGGCAAAACATAGCTGATTGGCATTGCAAAGCTTGCGGTTACTGCTGTAAACTTTACAGCGTAGTTTTAGGCTTTAAAGAATGGCTCAACATTGCCAAATCTTTTGGTCCCCAAACCACCATAACAGGCTTAGATCACCTCTACATCAAACGCGCCAGCGACGGCTCTTGCAGTTTTCTATGCAACAAATCAAACACATACTTCTGCGGCTTGCAGGGCATGAAGCCTGAAGCCTGCAAAATTTGGCCCTTCAAAGTGCTCTCTGAACCCAAATATGGCGAGTCTAACCAAGCAGCATACGACTACCATGGAGTGCGACTTTACGTTTACGGAGACAATATGTGCAGCGGTCTGCGATATGGAACGCCAACATGGGACTTCCGATACACAACCATAAAAGAATTCGTCGAACTTGCTTTGGGCGTAAGGCAAATACAATACAAAACCACCAGAGAAAAATGGCAGAATCACTGGGGAAGACAACTATTCCCATAATTTGGCAAGATTATTGTTTTCTGGGAATGGTTAAATTACAAGTACCTTCGCAGAGTCTGTTTGGATAGTCTTTATCTGATAGAACGACAACAACATTCCAATTGCGAGGAGCTTGTATGTCTAAAGCGAAAGTTGGCGTTTCAATGCTCTACTGCCTTGGTGAGCCATTCAACCGCATGGTTAAGCGCTTAGGTGCCATGAATACAAGGTACATTGAGATTTTGGATGACGGTACCTATGACTTGAACAAAACCCGCATCGCAGCTCTCAAGGAAGTTGCAAAATCCTATAGCCTAGAATACTCTTTGCATGCTCCTTTTGCCGATATCAATATAGCTTCTCCTGTCAAACCGATGTTGAACGCGTCGCTAAAACGCCTCAAACAATCACTCCAAAACGCTAATGCAATGGACGCTAAACTCTGGGTGTTTCACCCCGGACAACGCACGGGAATAGGCCAATTTTATCCAGGCGCTGACTTCAAACAGATGTGCCAAAGCATCCAGGAGCTTTACACGATTGCTGAAGAATACGGCGTAAACATTGCTTTAGAAAACTTACCCGGGAAATACTGGTTTTTGATGAATACCCCCGAAGAATTTATGCGAATGTATAAAGAAACTAATTTGCCAGTCGGCATTACTATGGATCTTGGACACGCTAACCTTGAAGGTCAAATCCAGCCTTTCTTCAACTTGCTTGCTGACAAAATCATTCATGTCCATGCCAGCGACAATGACGGCACCGACGACCAGCACAATGGTGTTGGCGGCGGCAACATCGATTGGAACTGGTTTGCGCAGACTCTCAAGAAAAACGGCTATGACAAAAACGTGATTGTTGAATCCATGAACAACGTTCCCGAAAGCATTCAGAAACTAAAGCAGCTACTTGCTTAAGGGCAACTCCAGCTCCATAAAATCTTCCGCAAGCACACTGTTTGGAAAAGTTTTTTTGGCTTGTTCTAAAAGCAGTTCTGCGTTTGGATAACGTGCGCTGATATGTGACAGTACCAGTTTTTTTGCTCCAGCAGCTTTTGCTTGCCCAGCCGCTTGACTTGGTGTTGAATGACCATCCAAACCTGCTTTCTCAACCAATGAATCGTCAAAAGTGCAATCATGAATCACCAAATCAGCGCCCATAGCAAACGTTGCAAAGGAATCAAAAGGTTTGGTATCCCCTGTGTAAACGATTTTTCGTCCAGCCCTAAGTGGACCCATCACATCGCTTGGCTTAACCACCTTGCCGTCTGACAATGTGATTGCTTCGCCTTTTTGCAGCTTAGACCATAGTTCACCAGCCGCAACACTTAATGCTAAAGCTTTTTTAGGGTAAAACTTTCCTGGACGCGGCTTCTCAACAAACGCGTAAGCGTAACTCTCTACTGCATGGTTAGATTTGGTTGCTATAACCATGTATTCTTCTTCGTCACAGACGACGCCTTCTGAGAGGATTTGGTTGATTTCGACCGGGTAGTTTAAGCCGAAGTTGAGTGTTTCTTTGGTGCAGACCAGATAATCCTTGAGTCCCTTTGGACCGTAAATCTGAACTGGCTCCTTACGATCCATCAATGCCATAGTTTGCAAAAGCCCAGGTAAACCAAGCACATGATCGCCATGCAAGTGAGTGATGAAAATCTTCATTTTTCGGTGGAAACTAACTTTTGTCTGCATCATTTGTCGCTGGACGTTTTCGCCACAATCAAACATCCATTGATCCCGAGGACATTGCACCACCACGGATGGCAAACTGCGCTTTAATGTTGGTATACTGCCGCTTGTTCCCAAAAACACTACACGAAGACTCATTTTGTCACCTTTTCGAATACTGCAATTTCCCGCGTCAAGGACTGGTGGATATAGGCAAAGTGGGATTCCACATGCCGATAACCAAGCTCAATTCCTATATGCGTTATGTTTAATGTTTTAGGGGAAGCTATACAAATCCGTTGTCCCGTCCCCAACAACTCCAGCGACGAAGCTAAAACGTCTTTGACTAGTTGTTCGGTGGTTGATTTTAGTGTGCTTGACGAGCGTCCATATGGAGGGTCAGTTATGACGCAGTCAACCTTGAAGAACGGAGGCTTACGTGAATCCGCCAGCACCAGCCCTTCTGCAGATATATTGAAGAAACGTAGGTTTTTTCTTGTGCCCAAAATCATTCGTTTCTGGGCATCTACCCCAACCGCTCGACAGCCGATGTAGCTGGCTTCAATGAGAGATGTGCCTGTACCGCAGAACGGATCCAGCACAAGCGATTCAGCTTTGCCGTGAGCCAGATTAACCATGCAACGCGCCATCTTCGAGGGCATCGCGGATGGGTGGAAGAAGGGTTTTTTTCGTGGACGGCGTTCAGAGAAGGTTTTGCTGGTTATGTCGGTTAATTTTAAGCCTAAAACCAGTTTCTCATCGGTTATTATGCCGATAAAAGTTTTATCTGGGTTTTTCAAGCTGACTTTGGTGCCTTCAGTGCTGTTTAGGATCAACTTACCCAGTTTGCCCTCAAGATCCATAGTGTTCAGGGCTTGGTCAGCATAGTTTCTTATGCGATTTATCCGGACCACAAAGCTCTCACCGGGTTTGAGGACAGATTTGAAATCTGTTTCCGCGGCTGCTTTCGAGATTTCTTCATGGGTTGCGTTTGACACAAAAAGTTCCAAAGCACTAAATCGCGTGTAAGCCGAGCGAACCTGCACCACTTGCACGCTATCCAAATCTGCTTCCAATCGCAGAATCTGGTCAAATTCTGAAGAGTTCAAATAGTTGTAGCCTTCCGCTTCCAAAATCGCCTTTACTTCCGCGGCAGGCATCGACTCGTTCTCGCCTGACAACAAAAAGAAAAGTTTGGGCACTATTTCTGCGCCTTAAGCTCTTGACTGATTAACGGTGCCAATGAGACTTTGCTCACACTGCCTGGAACGCTGTCGGTGCCGACGATTTCCTCGACGCCTGCGTCCAAAATGCGTTTTTCAGCGTCGCCGATGAGCAAGCCGTGAACGCATCCGCAGAAGACGTGTTTTGCTCCTTGTTCGCGGAGGATTTTTGCTGCTCCAACAATAGTTCCACCTGTGCTGATGATGTCGTCGAGGATTATTACAGTTTGTCCTTTCACATTCAAGCCTTCGGCGGTCTGAACGGTTTGTCCCGTGTAGCGGTCGCGTGTCTTGCTTAGATGCCCCACATCGCCGTCTAAAACTTCCTGCGCTTGCTTAGCAATGTACATGGCGCCCTTATCAGGCGACAGCGCGAGTGCGCCTTTGAATCCTTTCTTTACGAAGTATTCGGCTATGAGTGGAATGGCGCTCAGGGTTTTGGCTGGAAATGGAAACTGCCCCAATGTAGGTTCTGAGTGGATGTTTACGGTTACGAACTGGTCTATCCCTGCAGCTTTAAGCATTCGCGCAATGGTTTCAACGCTTATGCCTTCTCCTGTCAAAAAAGTTTTGTCCTGCCTCGCATACGCCAAATAGGGTACAACTGCGGCGACTTTTTTTGCGCCTGCACGCCTGGCAGAATCAGCCAAAAAAGCCAACTGGAAAAGCCTGCCATCCTGCATGGGTGGACAAGTTGTCTGCACGATAGCCACGTCTTCACCTTGAACACTCCCGTCTAAACGCACGTAGGATTCACCGTCAGGAAAAATCTTAGAAACAACAGGTACATTTTGGAAACCAGTTTGGGCTGAAACTGCTTCAGCAAGCTCTCTCGATGCTGGACCAGAGATAACCTTCAATGTATATGCCTCTTCCCTTTTAGATGCATGTTTAGGTTTTAAGGCTTTATCTTCACTTTGTGGAGCTACTTTTTCAGTTTCAAATTGCATAAACGATTTAAGTCTATTTTAATTGTCTCTTCGAAGGTTGAACTCTATGGATACTTGGCGTTTACTGCCCCTACAAACCAACAATGCCGCTATGAACATGGCAATCGACGAGGCAATACTTACTGCTCGAATCGTTGGACAGGTTCCTAATACTTTGCGTTTTTATCGTTGGCAGCCTTCGGCTGTGAGCGTTGGCAAGAACCAGAACCCAGAAA